>Ga0302314_10012951_pt1 | contig 14372 bp, 14 predicted proteins | sample III_Palsa_N2_3_FD_200533 | JGI IMG/M metagenome (GOLD analysis project Ga0302314, IMG submission 200533) | Peat permafrost microbial communities from Stordalen Mire near Abisko, Sweden - III_Palsa_N2_3 | ecosystem: Environmental > Terrestrial > Soil > Palsa > Peat permafrost | place: Sweden... | reverse complement strand
GTTCCGCAGGGTGATGGCATCGCGCCGGGTGTAGAGGCTGAGACTGTGCTCGGCCGCGCCCTCGACTCCGTAGAAGGCGGCACTGACCCCGGTGGCGACGATCAGGTAGTCGTAGCTGAGTTTCTCCCCGCTGGCCAGCACGGCCACGCGCTGACCGAGGTCGAGTGCCGCCAGCTCGCCCTTGCGGAACCGGGCGCCGCGGCGGCCGGTCGCCGACCACAGCGGATAGGCGACGTCCGCGGCGGTCAGGCCCGCCGTGGCGACCTGATACAGCAGCGGCTGAAAGGTGCTGTAGATATTGCGGTCGACAAGCGTCACCCGCACGCGCGAGCGGCCCAGCACCTCCAGTGCCGATATCCCGGCAAATCCGCCGCCGATGATCAGTACCTCGGGGCCGTCCCCCGGTTTCGTGCGTCGTCTGCGTGGCATCGCGCTCCGGTCTCCTCCGACACCTGTCGGATTGCCCGCCCCCGGTCCGTCGAAACGAGGCAGCCGGGCCGGGCCGGCCCGCGGGCGCCTAGCCGGCCAGGTCCTTGATCTGCTCGATGAGCGCCACCCGCTCCGCGTGGGTCCCGGCCATCGGCGCCACGTTGAGCGTAGTCACGCCGGACTCCTTCATCGCCGCCACCCGCTCGGCAACGAACGACCTGGGGCCGATGAGGGAGACATGCTCGAGCAGTTCCTGCGGGATCAGCCCGGCAGCCTCGTCCTTACGCCCGGCCAGGTAGGCGTCCTGGATGGCAGCCGCCTCCTTGGCGTAGCCATACCGGACCGCCAGGTTGTTGTAGAAGTTCTTGGTCTTCGCGCCCATGCCGCCGATGTACAGCGCCTGCACTGGCCTGATCAGGTCGATCAGGCCCTTGACGTCATCGCCGATCGCGAGCGCCGTCTGCGCGAATACATCCAGCGGCGGCAGCGACGGGTCGCGCCTGGCCTTGCCGGCCTCAAGGGACGCGCCCCAGACGTCCTTTGCCTTCTCCGGGTAGTAGAAGATCGGCTCCCAGCCCTCGGCCAGCTCGGCCGCCATCTCGACGTTCTTCGGGCCGAGCGCCGCGAGGATGATGGGAATCCGGTCGCGTACCGGGTGATTGATCAGCTTCAGCGGCTTGCCGAGACCCGTTCCCTGACCTTCGGGCAGCGGGATCTGGTAGTACTTCCCGTCGTATTCCAGCCGCTCGCGCCGCCAGACCGCGCGGCAGATCTCGATGGTCTCGCGGGTCCTGGCCACCGGCGCGTCGTAGGGCACGCCGTGCCAGCCCTCGATGACCTGGGGGCCGGAGGCGCCGATGCCGAGGGAGAACCGCCCGCCGGACACGTAGTCGAGGCCGGCCGCGGTCATCGCGGTCAGCGTAGGCGTGCGCGAGTACAGCTGCATGATGCCGGAGGCGAGCTCGACGCGCTCAGTGACGGCCGCCAGGAAGCCGAGCTGGCTCACCGCGTCGTAACTGTAGGCCTCGGGCACGAAGACGATGTCGAGGCCGGCCTTCTCGAAGTCGGCCAGCTCAGCCGCCGTCTCCCTGAAGCCGCCCGCATAGTTGATTGCCATCCCGATGCGCATGCAGCAGACTCCCTCGCTGGTTTCTCGCTAGGGATGAATCGTAACCGTCTGGCCCGGAAAGGCACAGAGGGCCTCCAGCCGAGCAGTCCGGCTGTCAGCCTGACTCGCCGGATGCCGCCAGCAGCCGGGCAACCGCGCGGAGGGCGAGCTCGTACGACTGCACTCCGAAGCCGGCGATCGTCCCGTCAGCGACGCCGGACACCACCGACGTATGCCGGAACGACTCCCGCGCCGCCGGGTTCGACAGGTGCACCTCGACCAGCGGCGCCCGCCGCATCGCCAGCGCGTCCCGCAGCGCGTACGAGTAGTGCGTGAACGCGGCCGGGTTGATGACCACCGGCAGCCGCCGCTCGAACGCCTCGTGCACCCAGCCGATCAGCTCGGCCTCGTCGTCGGTCTGCCGCAGGTCGGTCTGCAGTCCCAGTTCTGCGCCGAGCTTCGCGCACGCCGCGGCGATGTCGGCGAGCGTGGCCGAGCCGTAGATCTCCGGCTCGCGGGCGCCCAGCATCTGCAGGTTCGGCCCGTTCAGGATCAGGACCGTGGTCATGCTCAGGTCACCTCCGCGTAGGCCAGCTCCAGCAGTTCCTCCGGCGGGTCGGCCATGATGCCGGGCCGGGCCAGCCCGTCCAGCACGACCAGTCGCAGCCGCGCGGCTCGTGTCTTCTTGTCGACTGCCATCGCGGCCCGCAGCGCCGGCCAGGCATCGGCGCGATACCGGACGGGCAGGCCGACCGAGGTCAGCACCGAGCGATGCCGCAGCGCGGTCGCCGGGTCGAGACGCCCGGCCAGCCTGCCGACGGCCGCGGCGAAGCACATGCCGATCGCGACCGCATCGCCGTGGCGCATCGTGAAATCCTCGACCCTTTCGATCGCGTGCCCGAGCGTGTGGCCGTAATTCAGGATTTCCCGCTGGCCGGACTCACGCAGGTCAGCCGAGACGACCGCAGCCTTCATCGCGATCGCGCGCTCGATGAGCTCCCGCTCGTGCGGACCCCCCGGCCGGGCCGCCGCCGCCGGATCGGACTCGATCAGGTCCAGGATCACCGGATCGGCGATGAACCCGGCCTTGATCACCTCGGCCAGCCCGCTCACGTACTCGGCCTGCGGCAGGCTCGCCAGCACCGAGGTGTCAGCCAGCACCCCGGCCGGCGGGTAGAACGCGCCGACCAGGTTCTTGCCGGCCGGCGTGTTGATCGCGGTCTTGCCACCGATGGCGGCATCGGTCATGCCGAGCAGCGAGGTGGGCACGAGTACCACCCGCACGCCCCGCAGCCACGTCGCGGCCGCGAAGCCAGCCAGGTCGGTCACCGCTCCCCCGCCGACGCCGACGATCGCGTCGGTCCTGCCGACCCCGGCCGCGGCCAGCTGTGACCACAGGCCGGCCGCGACGCTGATCTCCTTGGCGGCCTCGCCGTCCGGCACCGGCTCCGGCCTGACCGCGTAGCCGGCCTGCGCCAGTGCCTGGCACACCGGAACCGCGAGGCTGGTGAGCGCGGCCGAGTGGATGACAACCACGTTCCGCACGCCGGGTCCGACCAGCGATGGCAGCTCCGCCAGCACCCCGGTGCCGACCGCGACCTCGTAGGGATGCTCTCCGGTGACCGCGATCCTGGTCGCGGTCACCGGCCGTCGCCTGGCGGCTCGCCGTACCCCGGAGCGAGCCCGGCGGCGATCTCCGCCGCTATCTCAGCGGCGATCTCGTCCGGGTCGCGGCCGTCGGTGCGCACCGTCAGCCAGGCCAGCCCCTCGTACACCGGCAGCCGCTGGTCAAGCAGTGACTTGAGCTGCCCGCGCGGATTCTGGCCGATGAGCAGCGGCCGGGCGCGGTCCAGTCCGACGCGCTTGGCCAGTTCGCTGAAGCCAGTCTCCAGGTACACGACGGCGCGGCCGGCCAGCCTGGCCCTGGTCTGCTCGTCCATCACCGCGCCCCCGCCGAGGCCGAGTACGCCTGCTGGGCGCGTTCCCGCCCCGGAATTGCTTGTCAGCGCGGTGCCAACGGCGTCACGTTCCAGCCGCCGGAACTCGGGCTCGCCGTCGCTGATGAAAATGTCCGCGACCGGCTTCCCGGCCGCCGCCTCCACGACGGCGTCGGTGTCGGTGAAGCCGGTGCCGAGCCTTGCCGCCAGCAGCGCGCCGACCGTCGTCTTGCCGGCGCCAGGCGGGCCGATCAGGATAATGAGCTGGAACGAGGCCGTCCCGTTCCCCGCCGCCTGCCCGTTCCCGGTCACCGGATCACCATCGCCTTGAGGTAGGCCTCGGCGTTCCGCGCGGTCTCGGCCGCGCTGTCCCCGCCGAACTTCTCCAGCAGCGCATCAGCCAGAACGAGTGCGGTCATCGCCTCCGCGACGACCCCAGCGGCAGGCACCGCGGTCACGTCGCTGCGCTGGTTGATGGCCTTCGCGGGCTCGCCCGTCCGGACGTCGATGGTCGCGAGCGCGCGGGGCACGGTGGAGATCGGCTTCATCGCCGCGCGGACCCTGACGGGCTCCCCGGTGCTCATCCCGCCCTCGATCCCGCCGGCCCGGTTGGTGGTCCGCCGGATGCCGGCCTCACCGCCCTCGATCTCGTCGTGGGCCAGCGAGCCGCGCCGGGCCGCGGTCGTGAACCCGTCCCCGACCTCGACTCCCTTGATCGCCTGGATGCTCATCAGCGCGCCCGCCAGCCGGCCGTCCAGGCGGCGGTCCCAGTGCGCGTGGCTGCCGAGGCCAGGCGGCAGGCCGTAGGCCACGACCTCGACGACGCCGCCCAGCGTGTCACCGTCCTGTTTCGCGGCATCGACCTCGGCCTGCATCGCCGCGCTGGCGGCGGCGTCCAGGCAGCGGACCGGGTCGGCGTCGATCCGCGCGAGATCCTGCGGGCCCGGCACGTAGCCATCGGGTGCGTGCACCGAACCGAGCGCGACGACGTGGCTGACGATCTCGGCGCCGAGTACCTGACGCAGCAGGCGGCGCGCGACCTCGCCCAGCGCGACCCGCGCCGCCGTCTCCCGTGCGCTCGCCCGCTCCAGGATCGCCCGCGCGTCGTCCGCGCCGTACTTCTGCATCCCGGCCAGATCCGCGTGGCCGGGCCGGGGCCTGGTCAGCGGCGCGTTCCTGGCCTGCGCCGCCAGGATCTCCGCGTCCACCGGATCGGGCGACATGACCGTTTCCCACTTGGGCCACTCGGTGTTCGCGATCCTGATCGCGACCGGCCCGCCGAGCGTCAGGCCGTGCCGGACGCCACCGGTCAGCTCGACCTCATCCTGCTCGAACTTCATCCTGGCGCCGCGGCCGTAGCCGGCCCGGCGCCTCGCCAGGGCGGACGCCACATCGGCGCTCGTCACCCCGACCCCGGCCGGCACGCCCTCGCAGATCGCGACCAGGGCGCGACCGTGTGACTCTCCTGCCGTTAGCCAGCGCAGCATGCAGCCGATCCTGCCATGCCAGCGCTGGCGCCGTTCGTTTGCCCGGCAGCGCGCCGGGTATTCCGCCAGTGCACTACGGGGGAATCGTCAGCCTTGCGCCGGCCGCCTGCGATAGCGACGGCGGCCGGCCTGGCATGTCGTGGTGCGACGCGGTCTTCGGGGGAGGAACGTACATGCGCCGCATGAGGCGATTTGCCGCTTCGCTCAGACTGAGTGCCGTTCTGGCCGGCCCGGCGGTCCTGGGACTTGCCGCCCTGGTTTCTGTTACCTCGGCCGTCCTGACGACCGGCACGGCCCCGGCCCTCGCCGCCTCCGGCGGGTCGGCTACCCTCGCCGCTTCCGGGAACCCGCCGGGGGACACGGTGGCGTCTGTCGTCCCGTCGACGGCCACAGCGGGCTCCCGGGTGACCTTCGCGGTCTCCTGCGCCAGCCTCGACGCCACGTCGGCCACGCTGTTCGGCCATACGCTTGGCCTGCCGGAGCAGATCCCGATGGAGGCAGGATCCGCTGACGGCGACTTCGTCATCACTGTCACGCTGCCGAGCGGGATCGCGCCCGGCACCTACCGGCCGGACATCGACTGCTCGGACGGAACCTCGACGACCGCGACCCTGACGGTCTCGACCATGCCGGCCGGCGGAGGCGCCCAGACTGGCGACGGCACGACCTCGACCACAACGAACACCGGGCTCGCGACCGGCGGGCTCGTTCTGATCGGGATCGGCGCCGTGGCGGGCGGCATCGCGCTGCGGAGGCGGGCCGCGGGGCGCTCCTCCGGCATCGAGAGCTAGTCGCGCGCCCTGCTTGATCTCGCTGCTGACTGGTATGCGGCAATTGCGGCCTGGACCGACGCCGCCAGCGCGGCAATCCGGCTGGCATCGGGCACATGCGCGCGGTTCACCCGCGCGGAAACCGCCGCAAGCCAGCACTGCCAGGCCGCCAGCCACAGCGGCCTGATCCACAAGGCGCCCTCGACCCGGTCGAGCTCGCCTGCGGTGAGCTCCTGATGCTCGCCGTACCCGCGCAGCACCTCGGCCGCGTGCCGGGGGCCGGCGCTGTGCAGCAGGACGGCGAGCGAGGCGAGCCGCGGCCCGGTGCCCGCCCCGGTCCAGTCGACGAGCACGGGCCCGGCAGCAGCGGAGATCACGTTCACCGGGGCCGGGTCGGGATGAATGAACGCTTCCGGCAGCCCGCGGCAGTCGTCACCGCGATCGAGCAGCGTCAGCAGCGCCTCGTAGGTGGCCGCGTGCTCGGGCGGAACCCTGCCCTCAAGATCAGCCAGCATCGCCGCGGCCGCGGCCAGATCCTGGCGAGGAGCCCCCTCGAACGGAGGCAGGTGATGCAGCGAGCCGGCCGGACGCCGCACGGCGCGCTGCACCGCGCCGGCCGGATCATCGGGGCCGTCCGGCGCCTGCAGGCCGTGCATGCGGCCGAGCAGGGCGCCGAGGCGGCGATGGGAGGCCGGTGTATTAGCCCAGGAACCGCCCTCGGCGAACTCGGTCACCATCACGGCGCGGCCGCCCATCTCCGACACCGGCTCCGGATGCGCGCATCGCTCCGCCGGGAAGTCCTGCTCCGCCAGGAAGCGCAGCACCCCGGCGTCGTCGCGGGCCCGCTCAGCCGGACGGCCCAGCACGTGCACCCTGGCGACCCAGGGCGGGCCGCCCCGGCGGTCAACCCGGAACACGCCGGCGTCCAGCCTCGACACCTCGGTGATCTCGATGCCGTACTGCCGCTCCAGGTGCGCGGGCAGCTCCTCCGTCCCCGGCCGCCGGTAGACATCCCTGATCATCGGGCCGATTCTCGGCATCTGGGCTCTCCTTCGCAGGGCCGCCGGGCGCCTCACGGCCCTGGTCGCGCGCGTTCAGTCTCCCGTCAGCGGGACCGTGATAGCGTCGGAGATGATCATTTGCGCGGGATCTCCGCTGTCCCGTCCGCTCCGTCCTCCAGCATTGCGCATCGTCGTGAGTTGCCCGTGACCAGACAGGTAATCAAGCTCGGCTCTAGTTCGATCGCCAGCCGCGACGGCATTGCCCTCGACGTCATCGCGGGGCTGGTCAGCCAGATTGCGACGGCCCAGCGGGCCGGGCACGAGATCATCCTGGTCACCTCGGGAGCGGCGCGGCTCGGCCGTCGGCTGCTGGCGTTCGAGGGGCCGACCGCGGGAGCGGCTTCCGCGCTTCAGTCGGTCGTCGGGTCGCTGCGGTCAGCGGTCACGGCCGGTCCCGGCGCGGGCTACGAGGGCCTGATCGGCTCGCTTCAGGATGTGCTGAGCCGGTACGGCGCCGCGCCGGCCGGACCGCAGGCGGACAACACGGCGCTGCCGTCGTCGGTGGGCCAGCCCGCGCTGATGGCGCTGTACCGGCAGCTCGCCGCGGCCGTGGGTGTCGAGGTCTGCCAGATCCTCGTGTCGCGCAGTGACCTGGCGTCGGCGCGCGCCATGGGCGACCTCGGCCAGCTGCTGCGCGACGCTGTGAGCCGGGGCCTGCTGCCGATTGTCACCGGGAACGACGCGACCGATCCGCTGGCGGCACTCGACAACGACCAGGTCGCTGTCGCGATCGCGGTGGCGGCCGAGGCCTCGCGCCTGCTCTTCCTTACTGACGTGCGCGCGGCCTACCGGGATTCCGATCTCAGCGAGCGCATCGGCAGGCTGACCCCGGCCGAAGCGCGCGCCGTGCGCGTCACTGCCGGCGGCAGCGGCCGCGGCGGCATGCGCTCGAAGCTGAGTGCGGCGGCTCGGGCGGCGTGCTGCGGGGTGGAGTGCACTATCGGCTCGGCCCGCGAAGCGGACGTCGTCGGCCGCAGCCTCAACCCCCGCGCGCGGATGGGCACCGTCGTCCGGCCGGCCGGCCCGCAGCTGGAGCCGTCCAAGCGCTGGATCGGCGGCATCGCATACTCGGAAGGCTCGGTGCACGTCAACCGCGAGGCCGAGGAGAGCCTGCGCACGGGGAGCACGCTGTTCCTGTCCGGAGTCAAGCGAGTGGACGGCGACTTCCCGGCCGGTTCCGTGGTCGAACTGCTGGACGTCCGGCATCCCGAGCGCGTTCTGGGCCGCGGCTCGGTCGCCCTGCCGTCGGCCATCCTCCGGCTACTGCGCGCGCTGTCGCCGCAGGAGGTCGCCTGCGTGCTCTCCATCCTGCTCCGGCTGCGCTACGCCGGCGCCGCGACCGCGGACGACCCTGACCTGCTCGATCCCGACGTCTACAAGGACTGCCGCGAACTCGCCGACGGTGTCTCCCGTGCGAGTCAGGAAGCCTACGCTCAGCTGTCGGCGTTCTCGCCGGACCGGATCGCCGAGCTGGCCGACTCGCTCCTGCTGGCACAGCCGCAGCTGTGCACCACGTTCCTGCTCAGCAGGGGTTTCCTGCACGGCCAGGTCCCGACAGACCCGGCCGCGCGCCGGGTCGTCCGCGGTATTCACGCGGTGCACCGCGAGTCGCTCGTGGTCTTCCCCGGCTAGCGCGACCCGCTCGCGCGACCCGCTAGCGCGACCCGCTAGCGCGACCCGGCCGGAACGACTGCGTACTGGCGCAGGTAGAGGTCGCGGAACGTCACCGGCCCGCGCGGCCCGGGCACGACATCGATGTTGATGCCGGTCTCGGGAACCGAGAGCAGCCTGAACCCGTCGAGCAGCCGCGGCGTCGCATTCCAGAACGCCCCCGTACCGGAATAAGCGTCCAGGAACTGCCCGGCCGCCGCCTCGTCCGAGGTCACGATCGACGCGGCGAGCCCGGAGGTCTCGCGGTTAGCGATCTCAGCCGCGTCCGCCGCGCTGTCAGCGGGCGCGAGCGTGATAGTCGCCTCCGAGCCGGCATCCAGCGCCCACTCGTGCCCCAGCGGGTGCGCGTGCGGCGGCGGCGAGACGGCGATGCCGATGCGGTCCGCCAGGGCAGTCACCCGCGGGACCACCTCATCCCAGACCGCCCGCTGCACGAGGAGCAGGTTCAGCCGGTTGCATACGCCGAGCCGGTCCAGGCTGCGCTCGATCAGCTCCAGCGCGAGGCTGACATCAGCGGCCTGATCGACGTACAGAACGGCGCCGCCGTCGGCGTGGGCAAGCGTGCGGACTCCGTGCAGCGCGGCCTCGCGCGCCAGCTCTCGGGTGCTGTCGCCGCTGCCGCGCAGGATGACCAGCGGGATCAGCCGGGGCTGGCGGACAAGAGCAAGGGCACTATCACGGCCGGGAACGCGCACTAGCTGCACCGCCGCCGCATCCAGCCCGGCGGCCGTCAGAGCTGGCCCGACAACCTCGTCCACGAGCGCGGCAGCTGATCGGATGGCGCTCGACCCGGTGCGGAGCACGCCGGCATTGCGCGACTTGACCAGCTGCGACGCGATGTCCACGACCACGTTGGGCCGGGCCTCGAAGTTGGCGCCGATGACGCCGACAGGGCGCCGCCACTCCTGCAGCTCGAGGCCATCGGGCAGGTCGCGCACGCGGGTCCTGGCGGGCTCAGCCGGGACGCGGGCGAGCGCGCGCAGCTGGTCGGCCATCGCCGCGACGCGGCCGTCGTCGAGCGTCAGCCGGTCGACGAACGCGCCGGCCAGCCCGTCCGCCCTGGCCGCGCGGACATCGTCCGCATTGGCGGCGAGCACGGTCGCGGCGCGCTCGGCCAGCCGCTCGGCGATCCTCAGCAGCGCGTCGTCCAGGCGGTCGTCCGGGGCAGCGCGCAGGGCAGCCGCCCCGGCACGGGCGGCCTCCCCCGCAGCGGCAACCGCGGCCTGCGCCGCCGCCGACACCCCGGCCGGCGCGCTCACTGTGCTCATGACTCTCCCCGACGACATCGGCCGCCCACGGCCGGCCCTCCGAGCATAGTCACCGGAGCTTCTGGGATGGTTTTCTGGTGACTGATGACAAGACACTGAGATTCGGCCTGGTCGGAACGGGCTACTGGGCGCGCGTCGCCCACGCCCGCGCGCTGGCCTCGGTTCCCGGGATCGAGTTCGCCGCCGTGTGGGGACGCAATGTCGAGGCCGGGGCAGCACTCGCGGCCGAGTTCGGCATCGAGGCGCATGTCGACTTTGACGCCTTCCTCGGCGAGGTGGACGCCGTCGCCTTCTCCGTCCCGCCGGATGTCCAGAGCGAGCTGGCCGTCCGCGCGGCCGCGGCGGGCAAGCACCTGCTGCTTGAGAAGCCGCTCGCGCTGACGGAGTCGGCGGCCGATGCGGTGGTCGCGGCCGTCGAGCAGGCCGGCGTCGCGTCGGTCGTCTTCTTCACCGCCCGGTTCCAGCCGGACGCGCGCGCCTGGCTGGACGAGCTCGCGGCCACTGGCGGGTGGCGCGGCGCTCACGTGCTCTGGCTCGGATCGGTCTACTCCGAGTCGAGCCCGTTCAACACTCCGTGGCGCCGGGACAAGGGCGGACTGTGGGATCTCGGACCGCATGCCGTGGCGCTGCTGTCGGGCATTCTCGGACCGGTGGAGGCGGTCACGGCCGACGCGGGCCGCGGCGACCTCACGCACCTGGTACTGCATCATCAGGGCGGCGCGACCAGCACGGCCACGGTCACGCTGGGCGCACCGGAGGCAGCCGACGGGTTCGAGCTGGAGGTGTGGGGTGAGTCGGGCCGGTCCGCGATACCCCCGCTTGCTGACGATCCTGTGACCGCCCTGCGGGCCGCCCTCACCGAACTGGCAGATAACGCCCGCTCCGGCAGCATCCGGCATCCATCTGACGTCTGGTTCGGCCGCGATGTCACCCGGGTTCTCGCCCGGGCGCAGAGTGAGCTGGACGCGCGCCAGTCCGGGAAGTAGCCGGCTTCGCTGCCGGACCGGGCCGTCCGGTCTAGTCTCCTAACGAGGGCCAGGTCTATCTGCTCCGAGGGGACCCGACAATGGCGTCACAGCTGAACCCGTACCTCAACTTCAACGGCAACGCCCGGCAGGCGATGGAGTTCTACGCCCAGGTCTTTGGCGGCGAGCTGGCCATTACGACGTTCGCCGACTTCGGCAACGACGGCCCCGATTCCGGCCGGGTCATGCACTCGGCGCTGGTGACAGACGCCGGCTACCAGATCATGGGTGCCGACATCATGACCGGCATGGAGTTCGAGCCGATTGCCGGGACGTCGGTGAGCCTCAGCGGCGACGACGTGGACGACCTGCACCGGTACTGGGCCGAGCTGAGCGCGGGCGGTACGGTGCGGATGCCGCTGGAGAAGCAGGCCTGGGGCGACGAGTTCGGCATGTGCGTCGACCGGTTCGGCGTCCCCTGGCTGATCAACATCAGCCAGCCGCAGGCCTGACGCCCGGAGCCAGCGGCGGGCTCAGCCGCGCTTGCCGTGCGGCTGGTTACTTGGCAGCCGATCGCTGCTGAACCCTGGCCAGCTGCCGCCTGGCACTCTCCAGCTGGCGGGCCGCGGCGTGCTGGCTGCGCCGCGCTTGCTGTGCATCCCGGTCTAGCTGCTCGCCCTCCTGCCGGGCCTGGCGGATCTCCCGCTCGAGGTGATCGATGCGCCGCTGCAGGAACTGGCGCTGCTCCGCTACGGACTCCTGGTGCTGACCGGCGTCTGCCACCGCCTGCTCAGCCTCGGCAACGGCCGCCTCAGCGGCGCGCAGTGCATCAGATGCGCGCTGTGCCGGCCCGGCCGCATGCCGGTCTGATTCCTCCCCCGCTCCCGGCTCCTCGGTCTGCCGGGCCGACCGCCCGCCATCCTGCGCCGGCCCTCCGGCAGCCTTCCCGGCGGAGCCTCCTGTCGCACGGCCCCGCCGCGGTGCCTGCCCGCTGATGCGGCTGCGCGGCCCGGTCTGGCCGGGCTCGGCCGGGAGTGCCAGCGCGGCCGCGAGATCAACCTCGCCGATCCCGGCGTAGGTCAGCGCCTTCGTCAGCCGGCCCGATTGCACGGCAGCCCTGGCGCCGGCGTCAGCGAGGGCCGCTTCCAGGGTGGCCCGAACCTCGCCCAGCACGACCTGGCTCGCCGGCTGGCCAGCCTGCCCGGCGATCTCGGCAGCGCGGGGCAGCAGCTCGCTGATGATCTGGCGGCGTTCCCCCGACAGCTCCCTGAGGCGGTCACCAGCCAGCGTGCGCTGCGCTTCCCCGAGCGCCTCGCCGACCTCGGCAAGCCGGTCGAGCTGATCGGGGGCGGCCCTGACGAGCTGGTTGACCAGCCACGCGCTGGCCGTCGGCCGGGCCAGTTTCCTGATGGCAGCTGCTTCGTCACGCTGGCCGCCAGCCCGGACCTGGCGCGCCCGCTCGTCCCGCGCCGCCGTGAACTCTGCCGGCGGCAGCGCATAGAGCTCGTCGGCCACCTCGGCGACTGTGACTGGCTGCACAGTTCATGATCGTAATACCGCGAGGGCCGCCACGGCCTGCTCAGCGCTCAGGCACGGCCGGCTACCGCGGCCCGGCCGGGACCTCAGTCCGGCGGCCGCACCAGGACGGCGATGCCCGCCCGCACCCGTCCGCCCAGCCCGGCGGCCGCGGCATCAGCGATCTGGCTTGCCATCTCGTCGGGAACGGGGCGGGCGGCGCCGGCCGGGGGCGCAAGCTCGAGGGTGAAGTCTAGGCCGCCCCGGCCCTCGGTCAGCCGGACCCGGATGCCCGGCGCGATCTCGGCCGCAGCGGCGGCGACCTGCTGCCAGACGTCCGGGTCCTGGTGCATCGCCGGAGCCTGCGCCCCGGAGGCCAGTGCCTGAAGCCGGGCTCCCTCCACGACGATCGGGACCGGCCCGGCGATGTCGATGACCACGGCGCAGGACTCCTGCACCGCGGACTGCCAGACGCCCGGCGCGGGCACTGGCACCGGCCGGGCGGCAGGCTGCCAGCGCCGGACGGTGTCCGCCGAGGTGAAGGCGGGCAGCGCCCGCCGCCCGTCGGCGCCGACGATCGACGGCAGGGCCATCTCGCTGGCATCCTCCCCGTGCACGGGAACTACAGGGACCAGAAGCCGGCTGTCGGCGAGGGCCAGCAGCACGGCGTGCTCGCCGCCGGTACCGGCCGCGTAGGCGTCCAGAGCAGCCGCGACGCCGGGATCGGCGTCGCCCCGGTCGTCGCGGAACCGCTCATCGCCAGCGGTCAGATCAGGCATCGGCTCACTGTAGTGCGGCGCGGCACAGGTAGCCTTGCAGCCGGCGCCGACCGGGTCAGCCGCGGTCATTCAGGATGAGCCTCGCGAAACTGAGAGTGCGGTGAATTTGCAGGTAACTCATGGCACAGTAGACCGCAGCACAGCAGGTCAGAGCACAGGGGACAGCGTGAGCCAGGTCAGTCAGGGCCCTTTGCCGGTGGAGCCTGGCACGCTGCTGCACAAGGCGATCCCGCCGCGGATGGTGGAGCCGTACCTGAGCGGCCGCCGGTCGATTATCTCCGGGTTCGTGCACCGGGTCGAGGACTGCCAGGTCTTCACTCCGCGCGAACTGCACCGGGTATTCGGCCTCGGCTACGAAGGCTCCGACTTCAGCCCCGAGATGAGCGAGATCTACCTCATCCGCTGGCGTGCCATCAGCACCGAGACCTACCAGGTGCCCTACTCCGCCGGGCGGGGCGGTGACTGGTCCATGAAGCCGCCGTTCACCGGCACCGGCTATTCCGCCGCTGACCAGCAGGTCGCGGAGTACTTCACCGACCCCATCCCGGTTCCGGTCGGCGCCGAGATCTATCGGGTTGACACTGATAAGTCCGACTTCATCGCCCGCTATGACGGCCAGGTCTGGCTACGACCTGCAGAAGGGTCTGAACTGTGCGCTACCGGCTGATGGCCACCTACCGCGACTCGCCATTCGAGGCCGGGATCGGCCCGGCTGACGGGGACATCGTCCTGTTCGCGGCCTGCCCGCCACCCGAGGAGCTCGGTTTCGAGCCGGCCACCGGGCACTGGCGCAAGCAGCTGCGGCTCGGCGATGTGCAGGCGGTGTGGGAGTCGAGGCCGGTCGGCACCTTCCGGGGCGAGCGCTGCATGGTCCTGGATGACCTTGGTGACCGGCTGCACATCGGCTATCTCGGGCATGACGGCTACAAGGCTGAGCAGCTCGGCTACTGGCAGGTTGACCGGGGCGTATTTGAGCTGATCGCGCCGCGGACCGAGGTCACCGACATCCTCGAGGAGCGCACCGAGTACTCCCGCCCGGCCGGGACGCCCGGCTATCAGGAGCCCGCCTATCAGTCGCCGGGCTACCAGCCCCCCGGCTATCAGGTGCCCGACTACCCCTGGCAGCCGGGTCAGTACAGCGCCCAGCCTGAGGGCCTGCCAGGCGACCAGGGGCAGGCGGCGCCCGTGCCGCCGGTCTATTACCCCGCTCCGGACGACACCACCGGCGTAGCCCTGCCGGTCACCGCCGAGGCACCGCTGCCGCTGGAAGCCCAGGCGCTGCGGGCAGCGTCGGCGTCGCGGCGGCCCCGGCCGGCCCAGTCAGCTCAGCCAGCCAGCCCGGCCCAGCCAGCCAGCCCGGCCCAGCCAGGCGCGGCGGCCGG
>Ga0302314_10012950_pt1 | contig 14372 bp, 8 predicted proteins | sample III_Palsa_N2_3_FD_200533 | JGI IMG/M metagenome (GOLD analysis project Ga0302314, IMG submission 200533) | Peat permafrost microbial communities from Stordalen Mire near Abisko, Sweden - III_Palsa_N2_3 | ecosystem: Environmental > Terrestrial > Soil > Palsa > Peat permafrost | place: Sweden... | reverse complement strand
TTTTTTCTGCCTGGGCGGCGCACCCAGCAAATAGGGACTCGGAAGCACCTGGTCGAAAACGTTGCCGAGGCTGCCGACGCCATCGATCACGATGTCGACGACGTTATGGGCGTCACCCATGGTGCCAGCGCCGAGCGAGGTGCCGCAGGCGATGATGTCGCCCGGCATCAGTGTCACGTCCCTGGAAATGGCGGCAACGAGCTTGTGCGGCGGAAAAAACATGTCGGCGACCGGATAGTTCTGCCGCTCCTTGCCGTTCAGGATGGTCTTGATCGACAGTTTCATCGGATCGACGCCGGTCGCAATCACCGGACCAAATACGCCGAAGGTGTCGAAGCTCTTGGCGCGGGCCCATTGTTCGAACGACTTGTCCTTGCGCAGCAGATCGACGGCGGTGACATCGTTGACGCAGGTGTAGCCGAAAATATAGTCGCCGGCCTCGGCTTCGGAGATGTTGAAGCATTTCTTGCCGATGACGACGCCGAGTTCGCCCTCATAGATGATTTTCCCGGCATAGGTGGCGGGACGCTCGATCGGCCGGTTCGCCGGCCAGTAGGAATTCGGCGCCTTGAGGAACCACAGCGGTTCCTTCGGCTGCTGGAAATCATTCTTGGCTGCGAGCTGGTGGAAATTATTCCACAGGCAGATCATCTTCGACGGATCGCACGGGGTCAGAACCCGAACGCCGGAAAGTTTCAGCTTCTCGCCGTTCGGCTTGGCGCCGGCGAACATATCCCCGGTGTGAACCACGATGGCATCGTCTTCCAGCGTGCCGAATCCGATCTTGCCATCCTGCTCAAAGCGAATCCATTTTGCCATCTGCGAGCTCCCCCTGTGTGGCGGCGTCATTTCGGTTGCGCCGCTCTTTTGTCATTGTAGTCCCGCTGTCGATGTCAGCCAATCATGCACTGCATCATTTGGCGCGCGGCCAATGTCCGCTATAGACACGCATCGCGCCCGGCCGATCAACGGTCGTGCCATCACAGGGAGGATGCCGTGCAGGACCGGAAATGGTCGAGGCGTGAGATGCTTACGGCGTCGACGACAGCCGTGGCGGGCGCGCTTTTCGCGCCGCCGCTAAGAGCCGCGGCGCTGCCGCCGACGGCAGTTACGCCAGCCCTGATCGACGCCGCGCGCAGGGAAGGCAAGCTGTCGTATTATTCGGCGCTCGAACTCAATGTCGCCGAACGCCTCGGCAAGACGTTCGAAGCCAAATATCCCGGCATTGTCGTGCGGGTCGAGCGTTCCGGCGCGGAACGGATCTTCCAGCGGATCGCCCAGGAGCAGGGCAGCGGCATCAATGCGGTCGACGTCGCCAACAGCACCGATCCCTCGCACTATCTCGATTGGAAAAAGAGCGGCTGGCTCGCGCCATATCTGCCCGAGGATGTCGCGAAGTATTTTCCCGCCGATCAGTTCGATCCCGAAGGGATGTACGCCACCTCCTGCGCCTGGCTGGAAGTGATCGGCTACAACACCGGTCTGGTCAGACCGGAGGATGCGCCGAAGAGATACGCCGATCTGCTCGATCCGAAGTGGCAGGGCAAAATCGTCAAGGGCCATCCCAGCTATAGCGGCGCCATCCTGACCGCGACCTTCTTGCTCGCGCGCGAACTGGGCTGGCCGTATCTTGAAAAACTGGCGCAGCAAAAGGTGATGCAGGTGCAGTCGGCGGCCGATCCGCCGAAAAAGGTACTGCTCGGAGAGCGCGCGATCATGGCCGACGGCAACGACTACAATCTGTTGCTGCTCAAGGACCAGGGCAAGCCGGTCGAGGCGGTATACCCCACCGAAGGCTCACCGCTGATCATCGTGCCCTGCGGCATATTCCAGAGCGCGCCCAATCCGAACGCCGCGCGGCTGTTTCAGAGTTTCTTCTTCAGCGCGGAAACCCAGCAAATGCTGGTCGACGACTATGCCCATCGCTCGTTCCACGCGCAGGTCAAGGAGAAGTCCGGCCACACGCCGCTGTCCGCGTTGAAATTGCTCAAGGCCGACCCGGCTGCGGTGCAGGCGCAGAGCGAAGAGATCAAGGCGCGCTATTCCAAGGTTTTCAGGGTGTGAACGACGGCGCGGCTGTTGCAGCGATGCTAGTTGCGTGGCCAAAATAAAAAGGCGCCCCCGCAGGAGCGCCTTTTGCCTTGATGTCGCGATGTCTGCGGCGAAATCCCGAGAGCCGGTTACAGCGAATAATACATTTCGAATTCGACCGGATGCGGCGTCATCTCGTAGCGCGCGACTTCGGTCATCTTCAGCTCGATATAGCTGTCGATGAAGTCGTCGTCGAACACGCCGCCGTTCTTGAGGAAGCCGCGATCCTTGTCGAGATTCTCCAGCGCCTCGCGCAGCGAGCCGCACACCGTCGGGATCGCCTTCAGCTCTTCCTTCGGCAGATCGTAGAGGTCCTTGTCCATCGCCGGACCCGGATCGAGCTTGTTCTTGACGCCGTCGAGGCCGGCCATCAGCATCGCGGCAAATCCGAGATAGGGATTGGCCATCGGATCGGGGAAACGCACCTCGACGCGCTTGGCCTTCGGATTGGCGGTGTAGGGAATGCGGCACGACGCCGAGCGGTTGCGCGCGGAGTAGGCCAGCAGCACCGGGGCTTCATAGCCCGGCACCAGGCGCTTGTAGGAGTTGGTCGAGGGGTTGGTGAAGGCATTGATCGCCTTGGCATGCTTGATGATGCCGGCGATGTAGGAGAGACAGGTTTCCGAGAGGTCAGCATATTTGTTGCCGGCGAATACCGGCTTGCCGTCTTTCCAGATCGACTGGTGGCAATGCATGCCGGAGCCGTTGTCGCCATAGACCGGCTTCGGCATGAAGGTGGCGGTCTTGCCATAGATGTGGGCGACCTGATGGATGCAGTATTTGTAGATCTGCATCTGGTCGGCCATCAGCGTCAGCGTGTCGAACTTCATGCCGAGTTCGTGCTGGGCGGATGCCACTTCGTGGTGATGCTTCTCGACCTTGACGCCCATCTTGGCCATTGCGCCGAGCATTTCCGAGCGCATGTCCTGCACCGAATCCTGCGGCGGAACGGGAAAGTAGCCGGCCTTGGTGCGGATGCGGTGACCGAGGTTGCCGCCCTCATATTCGGTGTCCGAGTTGATCGGCAGTTCCGATGAATCCAGCTTGAAGCCGGTGTTGTAGGGGGTGGTCTGGTAGCGGACGTCGTCGAACACGAAGAATTCGGCTTCCGGTCCGAAAAACACGGTGTCGCCGACGCCCATCGACTTGACCATCGCCTCGGCCTTCTTGGCCATGCCGCGGGGGTCGCGGTTGTAGGGCTCGCCGGTGGTCGGCTCCAGCACGTCGCAGGTGATGACCATGGTGGTTTCTGCGAAGAACGGATCGATCGTCGCGGTGACCGGATCGGGCATCAGGCACATGTCGGATTCATTGATCGCCTTCCAGCCGGCGATCGATGAGCCGTCGAACATCGTTCCCTCGGCGAATATCTCCTCATCGATCATGCTGATGTCGAAGGTCACATGCTGCCACTTGCCGCGCGGGTCGGTAAAACGCAGATCGACGTATTTCACGTCGTTGTCCTTGATTGATTTCAGGACGTCTTTGGCGGTCTTCATGAATCCCCCCTTAGGATTTTTGGTTGTGTTGAGCCGGCCGCGGCCAGCGACCATGGGCAATGGTCAATACAATTGGGGGATGTTCAATACAATATCAGAGTGTCGGCATCAAAATGCCGGCAGGTTCCGTTCAGATGGCATCGAGCCCGGATTCCCCGGTTCTGATCCGGATGGCCTCTTCGATGTTGGATACGAAGATCTTTCCGTCGCCGATGCGCCCGGTCTGCGCCGCCCGCCTGATCGCGTCGATCGCCCGATCGACCAGTTCATCCGAGATCACGATCTCGATCTTCACCTTGGGAAGAAAGTCTACAATGTACTCCGCGCCGCGATAGAGCTCGGCGTGGCCCTTTTGCCGTCCGAACCCCTTGGCTTCGGTGACGGTTATGCCCTGCAGTCCAACTTCCTGGAGCGCTTCTTTGACCTCGTCGAGCTTGAATGGCTTGATGATGGCTTCGATTTTTTTCACTGAACGCCTCCCGGGCACTTTCATATTTCGGACTTCAGGGTTGCTTCCACATTGCGCGTGGTGCGCAGCTATTCGATCGTTTATCCCGGCGCGCGGCTACGCACACATCTATCGTTTACCGGTCAGCACGATGATCCGGAGCTGGCTTCCTCAAAAGCAGGGTCTATGCCAAGTTGTTAAGAGGCCTGATTTCGAAATGTTATCAGGCTTTTAACGGGCATTCGCAGGGGGGTAGACCGAAGCCGTCACCATACCCAAGCCTAGGAAATAGGCAACTGGATCAATTGGCGTGCAGTCATCGGGATCGAGCTGCATACAAAACAAGAAATGCCTCAGGAAAAGGCGATTTTGTCAGGGGATTAGCATGGAAGTTCTAACCACGGCTGAGATGGAGCGTGCCGATCGGCTAGCCATCGCCGCCGGTACTCCGGGCTTCGCGCTGATGCTGAGTGCTGGCCAGGCCGTTGCCGAGGCCGCGATGAACCTCGTGGAGGAGGGGCCGATCGTCATCGTCGCCGGACCCGGCAATAATGGCGGCGATGGCTTTGTGGCAGCGGCCGAACTGGCAGCGCGGGGCCGCGATGTCTCTGTCATTCTGCTGTGTGAGCGCGATAGCCTGCAGGGCGACGCGGCTTCAGCGGCCCGGGGCTGGAAATACCCGGTTCTGCCATTCAATCCCCAAGCCATCGGCCGGCCGGCGCTGATCATCGATGCGCTGTTCGGCGCAGGTCTCGATCGAAGCGTCAAGGGAGAGCCGCAGCAGATGATCGAAGCGATCAATGCCAACGGCGCCCCCGTCCTCAGCGTTGATCTGCCGAGCGGTATCAACGGCACCACCGGTGCCGTCATGGGCGTCGCGGTCAACGCGACCGAAACCGTCACGTTCTTCCGGCGCAAGCCGGCGCATTTGCTGTTGCCGGGCCGAATTCACTGCGGTCGCGTGCGCGTTGCCGATATCGGGATCAATCCGAATGTACTCGGGGAGATTCAGCCGCAGACCTTCGAAAACATTCCCGCGTTTTGGCGCCAAAGCTTTCCGGTGCCGCGGGTCGACGGCCATAAATACAGCCGCGGCCACGCGGTTGTCGTCTCCGGCGACATCGCTTCGACGGGGGCGGCGCGGCTGTCGGCGCGCGGGAGCTTGCGGGCAGGAGCGGGGCTGGTCACGCTCGCATCGCCCCGCAATGCGCTCGCGGTCAATGCCTCCGCGCTGTCGGCGGTGATGGTTCGCGCCGTCGATACGGTGGTCGAGTTCGCCGAATTGTTGACCGACAGGCGCTTCAATACCTGCGTCATCGGCCCGGGCGCCGGCCTTGGCGGGCGGACCCGCGATCTCGTCCTGACCGCCCTGTCCGCCAAACGAAGCCTGGTGCTGGACGCGGACGCACTGACCAGCTTTGCCGAGGCGCCCGATCGCCTGTTTGAGGCGATTAAAGTATCACAGGACCCTCAGGTGGTTCTGACGCCGCATGAGGGAGAATTTCCGCGGCTGTTCAGTGACATCAGCAACAAGAATCCGCTGCGTTCCAAGCTCGAGCGGGTGCGGGCAGCCGCCGAACGCTCCGGCGCCATCGTCCTGCTTAAAGGACCGGATACCGTGGTGGCGTCACCGCAGGGGCGCGCCGCCGTCGCCGCCAATGCGCCGCCCTGGCTGGCCACAGCCGGCGCCGGCGACGTGCTGTCGGGCATGATATCGGGTCTGCTGGCACAGGGCGTCCCGGCGTTCGAGGCCGCCTGCATCGGGGTTTGGATGCACGGCGAGGCCGCGCGCGAGGCGGGGCCCGGCCTGATTGCGGAAGATCTGCCGGAGACCATGCCCGCGGTGTTTCGGCGTCTCTATGACGAGTTCGGCATCGACTATTGAGCCGTCTCCAAAACGTTTTCGAGCCAACGGGTCGCGCGAATGCGCGCCCGATGACAGGCTCCGTGGATACCGGTTCGCGTGAAGAAAACGCGTCAAAACAAAAGAGAGTTCACTCGATGGTGTACCAGCGCACCGACCGAGGCACCGCCCAGTCGGTCGCGACAGACTCCATCAGCCAGTGTCCGGCATTCTCAGCGGCGAAGGCGATGCGCTGGGTCTGTCCGGCGTCGACCGCCAGCGTATCCAGCCAGAATGGCTTCCAGCCGTCGTCGAGCCGGTCCAGCAGCCTGAAGTGATGTCCATGGAGGTGGAATACCCCGGGGATATCGGCGCGATTGGTCAGGGCCAATACGACGGTACGGCCGGTCCTGGCGCGGAAGGCGGGGGCGGCCGAGTTGGCGAAACTCGCGGGCGCCGTCCAATCGGCTGGCGATCCGCCAGGCGTTCGTCCACTGAGCGTCAAATCGACCCGCAATGCGTTCTTCAGGTCGAGCTGCATCGGGAGACCATTGGACGGCAGCGGCGCCGCCACCGGCAAGGGCGCATCCCGGATCGGTGGTTCATGTGAGGCGACCAGCCGGGCGATGGGACGAGGCGCCTTGCCGTCATGCAGGAGGATGGATGATGTCGAGCCCGGCGGCGCGGAGGCATCGACGAAGACGTCGACCCGGGTTCCCGGTGCCAGCACGAGTGTGCCGTCGCGCGCCAGAAACGGCTCGCTCGGCTGGCCGTCAAGGGCCATGACACGGACGTCGTGTTTCTCTATTTTTATAGCAATAACATTACGCTGAAAGCCGTTGATGAAGCGAAACCTCAGGCGCTCATGGGTCCGCACCGGGACATCGAGCATCGTCAGTCCGTTGATGGTGTAGACCGGCATTGTGTCCTTGGGGTCGATGCCGGGCGCGATCGCGGACCCGTCCGGCCGCAGACGCCAGTCTTCGACCAAAAATACCTCGTCGCGGTCGACGGCGACCGGCTCGCTCTCGCCGACGATCAATGGCAACGGCCGCGATGGCCGCGCCTGACCGTCGCCCAGCAGCCGAACGTCACACAAGAGGGTACCGGCGTGACGCAATGGAATCACTAGGCTTTCCTTGCCATTCGAGGCGAGGCGCGCCCGTACTGTCAGCGCTTCGGCTGCTGGGACGCCATCGATCCCGTGCCAGTTCAGGATGGCCGGCACCGGCAGTTCGTTTCCGAGCGTGATTTCAACCGTGTCACCGCGTGTGAAGCGTGGACCGGGGCCGGGCTTTGCGTCCTGGAGTGACCATACCGGCGTATCCGGCTCTCCCGGACGCAAGGCAAGAACGTCGGCCTTGGCCTGCAACCCCAGCGAAGGGTGCCCTTGGGCTGCCGCCATTCGCGGCATCGCCTGGCTCAGGGCCACGGCGCCCAATCCGGCCATCAGCTCGCGTCGGCCCAACCGGGAAATTCGATCTGCCATTCGATCTGCCATGGGATCGATGCGGACCATTTTCTGCTGGATATGTCCAGCTGCCGCAGCTACGTCCAAGGAGACTTCTGAGCAGGCTTTAAGGAGGCTTTTGAGCAGGCTCTAAAACGGCCATTTTTTTGCTGCGGACCGGTGGGCTCATGTTATAAGCCCGCCGCTCGCGGCATCGCGGCCGGACGTGATGCTATCAGCGGGCGTGGCGGAACTGGTAGACGCGCTGGATTTAGGTTCCAGTGACGAAAGTTGTGGGGGTTCGAGTCCCTCCGCCCGCACCAAGCGCCGATAGCGTTTGCATGACGATTGCTGGAGGGCCGTTTCCAAAAGGGCGTCTGCCCCGGGAAACGGTCCGCCGAACCACCGGCGCCGGCTTCCAGGCCGCGCGTCGACCAGATTGACAATGTCCGAGCCTTTTAGGCCGGACCAAGCGGGAAGAAGATTGACGCCATGCAGGTCACAGAAACCCTCGCCGAGGGATTGAAGCACGAATTCCAGATCAGCGTTCCCGCATCGGACCTCGATGCCAAGGCGGACGCCCGTCTGGTGGACCTCAAGGACAAGGTCCGTCTCAACGGATTTCGTCCCGGCAAGGTGCCGGTGAGCCATCTCAAGAAGGTGTATGGCCGCTCGGTCATGGCCGAAACCATCGATCAGACGATCCGCGACACCAACTCGCAACTCTTCACCGAGCGCGGGTTCCGTCTGGCGACCGAGCCCAAGGTCACGATGCCGACCGAGGAAAAAGCCGTCGAGGACATCCTCACCGGGAAATCCGATCTCACCTACACGGTTGCGATCGAAGTCGTGCCCGCGATCCAGCTCGCCGATTTCAAGAGCTTTACGGTCGAGAAGCCGGTGGCTGATGTGACCGACGCCGAGGTCGACGAGGCCATCAAGCGTATCGCCGAACAGAACAGAACCTTCGCCGCCAAGGGCGAAGGCGCCAAGGCCGAAACCGGGGATCGGGTCACGATCTCCTTCAAGGGCTCAATCGACGGCACGCCGTTCGAGGGCGGTGCCGGCGAAGACATGCCGGTGACGATCGGCTCGAATACCTTCATTCCCGGCTTCGAGGAGCAGCTGATCGGCATCGCAGCGGGCGAAAACCGCACCCTGAAAGTCACCTTCCCGAAGAATTACGGCAGCGAGAAGCTGGCCGGCCGGGCCGCCGAGTTCGAGACGTCGGCAAGTTTGGTTGAAGCGCCGCAGGAAACCGTTATTGACGACGAGTTTGCCAAGACGCTCGGCCTGGAATCGCTCGACAAGCTGAAGGAAGCCGCACGCGAGCGGCTGGCGTCCGAATTCGCCGGCGCCACGCGCCAGCGGGTCAAGCGCACGCTGCTGGACCGTCTCGATGAGACCCATCGATTCGAGGCGCCGCCATCGCTGGTGGCGGAAGAATTCGACCAGATGTGGAAATCGATCCAGTCAGAGATGGAGTCCGGCGGCAAGACCTTCGCCGATGAGAACACCACGGAAGAGGCGGCCCGGGAGGAGTACCACAAGATCGCCGATCGCCGCGTCCGGCTCGGTCTCGTGCTGTCCGAGATTGGCGAGAGAAACAAGATCACGGTCACCGACGACGAAGTCAGTCGTGCGGTGATCGAGCGCGCGCGCCAGATGCCCGGTCGCGAGAAGGAAGTCTGGGACTTCTATCGCAACAATGCCAATGCGCTGGCCCAGCTTCGCGCGCCGATCTATGAAGACAAGGTCATCGATTTCATCCTCGAGCTCGCCAATGTGACCGAGAAGAAGGTGACGCGCGAGGAGCTCTACAAGGACGACGAGGCGGAGAAGAGCACGGCCTAAAGGCGTTAGCCGGCGTTAAGGATGTGCCGCGAAAGGCGCATGGCGGCGCTTTGCGTCGCTATGCGAGGCTGTACGAATCAGCTTCAACTGCGGCGAATTAAGCTCGTATTGGCTCCGGTCTTGTCACCGGAGAAATGGCCCATATCTGTGAGCCGTGTCTTTTAAGTCCTGCATCACGGGACGTTCGTCCACCCCGGCAAATTTCAGCTCGTTCTGGTTTGCCAATGGATGCTCGCTTCCGCCAACTTGTCTACTAACCCTTGGGTGACTAATGCGCGATCCGGTGGAAACCTACATGAACCTCGTGCCGATGGTGGTCGAGCAGACCAACCGCGGCGAGCGTGCCTACGACATTTTTTCGCGCCTGCTCAAAGAACGAATCATCTTTGTGACCGGACCGGTCGAGGATGGCATGTCGACGCTGACCGTTGCCCAGCTTCTGTTTCTCGAAGCCGAGAATCCGAAGAAGGAGATTTCGATGTACATCAACTCGCCAGGCGGGGTGGTGACGTCGGGCCTTGCGATCTACGACACGATGCAATTCATCCGTCCGCCGGTGTCGACGCTTTGCACCGGGCAGGCCGCCTCGATGGGCTCGCTGCTGCTGGCCGCCGGCCACAAGGACATGCGTTTCTCGCTGCCGAATTCGCGAATCATGGTGCACCAGCCTTCCGGCGGTTTCCAGGGCCAGGCTACGGACATCATGCTGCACGCCCAGGAAATCCTGAACCTCAAGAAGCGGCTCAACGAAATCTATGTGAAGCACACCGGTCAGACCTTCAAGGCGATCGAGGATGCGCTCGAGCGCGACAAGTTCCTCACCGCCGAGATGGCCCGCGATTTCGGGATTGTGGACAAGGTCATCGACAAGCGTTCGGAAGAGCCGACGGCGAAAACCCCCTGATATTTGCGGCCCGGCGACGGTCGAATTACGGTCGAACAGACGGTTAACCGTTGCTGCCGACGGCATTTCTGGCTGGCCGGGAGCGTCTTTTTGCCCCGCCTGGGCAGAAAGTTCCGCTTTCGTGCTGGTCTGAAAGCGTGGCAATCGCGCAACGCCGGGCCGATTTCGACCATTCCGCCCCGTGCGAAAGCCGCAAATCACGGTATTGTCACGGATATCGGACGGCCGCCTGATTAGCGAATTCTTGATAGTCGGGTGCGACCATGGTTGGCTAGGTCGAATAGGTTATGCTCGCGGGAGATTCGAATGAACCGCGATTCGTGTGGCATCTAGAGCGTAGGGTCTTTTTTGGTACGGATTTTGCTCTATCTAGAACTCTGTGCCGGTAATTCCCGGAATAGGGCGATCGAGCGTACGGGATCGAACGGCGGACGGAGATAAGAATGAGTAAGGTCGGCACCAGCGACTCCAAGAACACGCTGTATTGCTCGTTCTGTGGCAAGAGCCAGCATGAAGTCCGTAAATTGATCGCGGGCCCCACCGTATTCATCTGCGACGAATGCGTTGAGCTGTGCATGGACATCATCCGCGAGGAGAACAAATCCTCACTGGTGAAGTCACGCGACGGCATCCCGACCCCGAAGGAAATCTGCAAGGTCCTCGACGACTACGTCATCGGCCAGAGCCACGCCAAGAAGGTGCTGTCGGTCGCCGTCCACAATCACTACAAGCGGCTCAATCACCAGACCAAGCACAACGATGTCGAACTGGCGAAGTCGAACATCCTGCTGATCGGACCGACCGGTTCGGGCAAGACGCTGCTGGCGCAGACGCTGGCGCGGATTCTCGACGTGCCGTTTACGATGGCCGATGCGACGACCCTGACCGAAGCCGGCTATGTCGGCGAAGACGTCGAGAACATCATCCTGAAGCTGTTGCAGTCGGCCGACTATAATGTCGAGCGCGCGCAGCGCGGCATCGTCTATATCGACGAGATCGACAAGATCAGCCGCAAATCCGACAATCCGTCGATCACCCGGGACGTGTCGGGCGAGGGCGTGCAGCAGGCGCTGCTGAAGATCATGGAAGGCACGGTTGCGTCGGTTCCGCCGCAAGGCGGCCGCAAGCATCCGCAGCAGGAGTTCCTGCAGGTCGATACCACCAACATTCTCTTCATCTGCGGCGGCGCCTTCTCGGGCCTCGAGAAGATCATCTCCGCGCGGGGACGCTCGACCTCGATCGGTTTCGCCGCCCAGGTGCTGGCGCCGGAAGATCGCCGTACCGGCGAAATCTTCCGCCACGTCGAGCCCGAGGATCTGTTGAAGTACGGCCTGATCCCCGAATTCGTCGGCCGCCTGCCGGTGGTCGCGACGCTGGAGGATCTCGACGAAGCTTCGCTGAAGAAGATTCTGACCGATCCGAAGAACGCGCTGGTGAAGCAGTATCAGCGGCTGTTCGAGATGGAGAATATCGAGCTGACCTTCGCCGACGAAGCGCTTGGTGCGGTCGCCCGCAAGGCGATCGAACGCAAGACCGGGGCGCGGGGCCTGCGCTCGATTCTCGAAAGCATTCTGCTTGAAACCATGTTCGATCTTCCGGGTCTGGAAGGGGTCGAAGAGGTCGTGATCTCGCGCGAAGTGGTAGAGGGTACGGCTCGCCCGCTCTACATCTACGCCGACCGTTCCGACCGCGCCGTGGAAAGCAGCGCCAGCGCCTGATCGTATCAGCCGCCGGCGAACAGCGTATCGAGTGAAGACGGCTGCCGGGCCTTTCGGCGGCCGTGTTTGTGCAGATCGTTCGCCGCGTCTAGCCCCAATTGGCGGGCCTTTTTCAGCGACTTGACACCTTCATGGTCGATAGCCACCTAATGCTGTCGGCGGTGGAAAATCTGGTTTGAGATTCGCCGCAACAACGATCCGGGGACGCCGGCCAGACGCGGCCACACGATCCCGGAGCATCTCGGCACCTTGTGGCGGTCGCGCACAAAGCGGACTGCGTGCAAGGGGGCACAACAAAAGGAAAAGGCCATGACGACCCCAAAACCCCGGCCATCTATCGTTCACGGCGAGAGCCATTCTTATCCGGTGCTGCCGCTGCGCGACATCGTCGTTTTCCCGCACATGATCGTGCCGCTGTTCGTCGGCCGCGAGAAATCGATCCGCGCGCTCGAGGAGGTCATGAAGAATGACGCCTTGATCATGCTGGCGACGCAGAAGAACGCCTCGGATGACGATCCGACCCCGGATTCGATTTACGAGACCGGCACGCTGGCCAGCGTGCTGCAGTTGCTCAAATTGCCCGACGGCACCGTGAAGGTGCTGGTGGAGGGGCTCGAGCGCGCGCGCGTGCAGAAATATACCGGCCGCGCTGAATATTACGAAGCCACTGCGACCGCGCTTGCCGACACCGATGCGACCTCTGTCGAGGCCGAGGCGCTGTCGCGCTCGGTGGTGTCGGACTTCGAGAGCTATGTGAAGCTGAACAAGAAAATCTCCGCCGAAGTCGTCGGCGTGGTGCAGGCGATCACGGATTTCGCCAAGCTCGGCGATACCGTGGCCTCGCATCTGGCCGTCAAGATCGCGGATCGGCAAGCGATCCTCGAGACGCTGTCGGTCACCGCGCGCCTCGAGAAGGTGCTCGGGCTGATGGAGAGCGAGATCTCGGTGCTGCAGGTCGAGAAGCGGATCCGCTCGCGCGTCAAGCGCCAGATGGAGAAGACCCAGCGCGAATATTATCTCAACGAGCAGATGAAGGCGATCCAGAAGGAACTCGGCGACGACGAAGGCCGCGACGAGCTGGCCGATCTGGAAGAGAAGATTGCCAAGACCAAGCTCTCCAAGGAAGCACGCGAGAAGGCGCAGCACGAATTAAAGAAGCTGCGCCAGATGTCGCCGATGTCCGCCGAGGCCACGGTGGTGCGCAACTATCTGGATTGGCTGTTGTCGATCCCGTGGAACAAGAAGTCCAAGGTCAAGAAGGACCTGGTCGCCGCGCAGTCCACGCTCGATAACGACCATTACGGGCTCGAGAAGGTCAAGGACCGCATTGTCGAGTATCTCGCGGTGCAGTCGCGCGCCAACAAGCTGACCGGACCGATCCTGTGCCTGGTCGGCCCTCCCGGCGTCGGCAAGACCTCGCTCGGCAAGTCGATCGCGAAGGCGACGGGACGCGAATTCGTTCGCGTGTCGCTCGGCGGCGTGCGCGACGAGGCCGAGATTCGCGGTCACCGCCGCACCTATATCGGCTCGATGCCCGGCAAGATCATCCAGTCGATGCGCAAGGCGAAGACCTCGAATCCGCTGTTCCTGCTGGACGAGATCGACAAGATGGGCGCCGATTTCCGTGGCGATCCGTCATCGGCGCTGCTTGAGGTCCTCGACCCCGAGCAGAATTCGACCTTCAACGACCACTATCTTGAGGTCGATTACGATCTGTCCAACGTGATGTTCATCACGACCGCGAATACGCTGAATATTCCGGGGCCGCTGATGGACCGCATGGAGATCATCCGGATCGCCGGCTATACCGAGAACGAGAAGGTCGAGATCGCGCGCAAGCATCTGATCCCGAACGCGATCTCTAAGCATGGCCTGGATTCGAAGGAATGGTCGATCGACGACGACGCGCTGCTCTTGATGATTCGGCGCTACACCCGCGAAGCGGGCGTGCGTAACCTGGAGCGTGAGCTTTCGACACTGGCCCGCAAGGCGGTGAAGGAGCTGATGATGTCCAAGAAGAAGTCGGTCAAGGTCACCGAGAAGACTCTGGAAGAGTTTCTGGGTGTGCCGAAGTACCGCTACGGCGAGATCGAGACCGACGATCAGGTCGGCATTGTCACCGGCCTGGCGTGGACCGATGTCGGTGGCGAGCTGCTCACCATCGAAGGCGTCATGATGCCCGGCAAGGGCAAGATGACCGTCACGGGCAATCTGCGCGATGTGATGAAGGAGTCGATTTCGGCGGCGGCGTCTTACGTCCGCTCGCGCGCCGTCGGCTTCGGCATCGAGCCGCCTCTGTTCGATCGGCGCGATATCCACGTTCACGTGCCGGAGGGGGCGACCCCGAAGGACGGCCCGTCGGCCGGCGTGGCGATGGCGACCGCGATCGTGTCGATCATGACCGGCATCCCGATCCGGCATGATGTGGCCATGACCGGAGAGATCACGCTGCGGGGACGCGTCCTGCCGATCGGCGGCTTGAAGGAGAAGCTGCTGGCGGCCGCGCGCGGCGGCATCAAGACGGTGCTGATCCCCGAGGACAACGCCAAGGATCTCACGGAGATT
>Ga0302314_10012949_pt1 | contig 14373 bp, 12 predicted proteins | sample III_Palsa_N2_3_FD_200533 | JGI IMG/M metagenome (GOLD analysis project Ga0302314, IMG submission 200533) | Peat permafrost microbial communities from Stordalen Mire near Abisko, Sweden - III_Palsa_N2_3 | ecosystem: Environmental > Terrestrial > Soil > Palsa > Peat permafrost | place: Sweden... | reverse complement strand
GCTGAGGTCTGGACCGCCTTTCAGGCGCGCTTCGCGATCCCCGTCATCTCGGAATTCTACGCAGCCACTGAGGGCAGCTTCTCGCTCTACAATGTCGAGGGAAGGCCGGGCGCTATAGGACGCATTCCGCCCTTTCTCGCTCACCGAACTCCAGTCGCCCTGGTCCAATTCGACACAGAAGCCGAACAGCCAGTTCGGGACGGTCAAGGCCGCTGCATCGCTTGCAACTCCGGCGAAGTCGGCGAGGCGATCGGACGGATTTCACTCACTGCCCACACTGGTCCATCCGCATTCGAGGGATATACTGACCGCGACGCCACCGACCGAAAGGTGCTGTGCGACGTTTTCGAGGCGGGGGACGCCTGGTTCCGTACTGGCGACCTCATGCACAAGGACGCCGCCGGCTTCTTCTATTTCGACGACCGCATCGGCGACACTTTCCGGTGGAAGGGCGAAAACGTCTCCATCCAAGCCATCCATGACGTCATCGCCCACTCCCCGGGTGTCCGTGAGGCCGCGATTTATGGCGTGAAGGTCCCACAAGCCGATGGCCGCGCCGGCATGGCGGCGCTGGTTGTCAGCGATGAGTTCAATCTTCAGACGCTGGCCGAATTGGTGATTGGACAACTGCCGTCATTCGCCAGGCCCCAGTTCATTCGATTGATCGAGAGCCTGCCGTTGACAGAGACGTTCAAACTGAAAAAGCAACAGTTGGCGGATGTTGGCTTCAACATCGTCGAGATATCGGACCCAATCTACATCCTCGATTCGACCAAGCGCTTGTATCGCCGGCTGGACCCCGCGCTGCACAGCCAGCTTCTGCGAGGAGAACTGCGGCTCTAGCCGCGAAGCCTTCGATCCAGTTTCCGTCAGGACGGAGGCTCGGCCAAGCCGTAACGAACCTGTCGCGCCGCCTCCGCGAGCGCCGAACGCGCATAAGGCAGCAGTCGAGGCAGGGCGTAGAAGTAATGGATCATCCCCGGATGAACGATTGTCTCCACGGGTATGCCAGCCGCCGTCAGTCGCGCGGCATAGGCCAGACCCTCATCCCGAAACGGGTCGTATTCGGCCAGATGCAGCAGTGTTGGTGGATGGCCGGCTAGATCAGCCTGCAGTGGAGGCTTCAGCGCGCCCGTATCAGGTCGGTAGTCGGCGACGTCTTGATCAAACTGGCGCTGATCGATGAAGTAGCCGTCTCTGAATGTTGTCCGCGACGAATAGGAGGCGGTGATCTCCACGATCGGGCAAAACAGCAGAAGTATGTCCGGCGCGGGCGATCCGCGCGTGCGCATGAGGCCGAGGGCGCACATAGCGACATGGGCGCCCGCGGAGTCGCCCGCCAGGACGAGCCGCCGAGGGCGAAGGATGCGGCGCACCCAGTCGACGACCGCCGCCGCGTCTTCGACTGCTGCGGGAAAGGGATTTTCGGGCGGACGTCGGTAATCGACCGCAATCACAGCGGCGCCGCTACCCTTCGCCAGTGCGCGGCAAACACCATCGTGGGTCTCAAGATCGCCCGCGACCCAGCCGCCGCCGTGAAGATAGACGATCACCTCGCACCCAGTCTGGCCGGCCTGGTAGACCCGGAGCGATAATCCAACCCGAACGATATCCTCAGTGACCACCGCCCTATCCGTGGGATCGGCGCCGAGAGCCGCTAGCGCTCGCAAGGATTCGCGTCGCGAGAGTATGGTTGGTCGCGGGCCTTCGTCCTCCAACGCGGTCGACAGCATCCGGAGCAGCCGCGCGGCGTCGGCGTCGAGCGCCATGGGAAGCTAGATCACCCTCTCGATCATGGCTTCTATGGAATTCGCCGTGCGGAAGTTTTCAGCCGTCATCTCTTCCTGGGGCAAGGCGATATCAAAGGCGTCTTCGACCGCCAGCATCACGTTGACCATGTCCAGAGAAGACAGGCCTGCCTCGCGCAGATCCCGATCGGCCTCAGCGAGCGGGCGTCCTTTATTGGCGAGCAACTGATCAATAATGTCTTTGATCAGTTCGGCCGGCGCCAAGCGCAATTGTCCGTCGTCCATCTGAATCTCCATGGGGCGGACAGCCTAGCCGACGACCAGTAAATTCACGGTTAGCCCGCGCGGATCGCTTGTAGGGCGTCTTGTGGCACAGGCCTTGCGGCAAAAGGCCTGGAGCGGCCCGATCGTCGCAATCTGAATGGAAGATGCGATGCGGGACATGACTCAAGCGCATGCCGTTGGCGTTGGATTGGCGGCGTTCGCCCCGCCTGCGGCGACGCTCGCCGAGCGTACTGAGCGGGTCTGCGCCATAGCCAGATTTCACGCCCCATCGGTCGACGCCGACGGCCGGTTCCCCGACGAGGCGCTTATAGCCCTGAAGGCCGAGCGCCTGTTGGGAGCCATGGTCCCGGTCTGCCTTGGTGGCGAGAGCGCCTCTCTTGCCCAGGTCGCCGACATCTGTTTCGCGCTCGGCAGGGCCTGCGCCTCGACCGCAATGATCTACGCGATGCATCAGGTCAAAGCGGCATGCCTTATCCGCCATCATTCTGGATCACCCTGGCAACTGGCCTTCCTTCGGCGTGTCGCTTCGGAACAGCTCCTGCTCGCCTCATCCACTACTGAAGGCGGGAGCGGCGGCGCGGTCCGCTCCAGCAGCGCGCCCGTCGATACGGTTGGCGACGTCATTCAGCTCACACGAGCCGCCTCCGTGGTGTCCTACGCCGAGCAGGCCGACGCCATAGTCACCACGGCCCGTCGCGATGATGCGGCCGCCTCCAGCGACCAGGTCCTCTTGGTCTTCACCCGTGAGGATTATCGCCTCCAGCGGGTCGGCGATTGGAACACATTGGGAATGCGCGGCACGTGCAGTCATGCCTTTGCCCTGGAAGCCAGCGGGGAAGCCGGTCAGATCCTGCCGGCGCCCTATGCCGACATCCATGTTCAGACCATGGCGCCGACCGCTCATTGCCTCTGGGCCAGCGCTTGGGCTGGAATCGCCGCAGACGCGGTCGAACACGCCCGCCTGTTCGTGCGCAAGGCCGCTCGAAGCCAGCAGGGAACGACTCCGCCTGGCGCGTCCCACTTGGCGACCGCAAAGGCCCAGCATGCCACCCTCTGCGCCTTGGTTTCGGCGTCACTGTCGCGCTACGCGTCAATTCAGGACAATCCGGCGGCCCTGGCCGCTGTGGATTTTCAGGCGGCGATTTCGTTTCTGAAGGTTCAGGCATCGGAACTGGCCGTTGCAACCGTCATGAAGGCCCTTCAAGTCACGGGCCTTTCCGGTTATCGCAACGAGGGTGAATTCAGTGTCTCGCGCAATCTCCGAGACGTGCTCTCAGCCCCACTGATGATCAACAACGACCGCATCTTGGCCGACTTGTCTGCTTCGGCCCTCATCGACCGCGGACCCGTGAGCCTGGGCGGCGGCCATTTGTGAACCCGTTCAGGCCGCACGTTCGACGATCACAATGATGGTTCGCCGTACCCGACTCCCAACAGCACTCACGGATGGAGGCGGTCCGGATTCGCCCCAAGGGCGCTGACTGCGATCGCGCTTGCACGGTTTACTTTGAAAGCATGGCGGATGTGTGCGCCTGGTTCAGCCGACGCCCGACGCTACCGAACCCTTGCGGTTTCCCCGGGTTGTGTCCCGGAGTCAGCTAGCAACTTCGGGATATCTGAAGCGTTTCCGTATCAGCTCGGCTGCGTCACCTGTATCCACAGTCAGAACGTGAAACCCGGGCGGGACGCGTTCGGCATGGACCGGCTGCCTCTGGCCCTGTTCGCGCGGCAAGGCCTCGAGCCGGCGTCCTGGCCCGAGGCCGTCCGGGGCCTCGGGCTTTGGTTCAACTGCCGCTTACGAAACGGAAGCGCAAATGGGTCGAAAAGTCTAGGCCGTCGCCCCGGCGTCCACAGTCATCACCGTACCCGTGACGTTCCGCGCCCGCTCGCTGAACAGATAGCTGACGGCTCCCGCCACATCCTCGACCGCGGCCAGCCGCTGAAGGGCGCTGCGGCGGGCTACACGGTCCCTTTCGCCCGACTCCATGCCCCCGGTCAGCTCGGTGTCGATGAAGCCCGGCGCCACAGCGTTTACAGTCACGCCTACCCGGCCAAGCTCACGCGCCAAGGCCTTGGTGAAGCCGATCAGCGACGCCTTGGTCGCCGAATAGACCGATAATCCGTTGAACCCAGTGCTGGCGACGATCGAGCTCATGTTGACGATCCGACCTTCACCCTGAGCCATCATGGCCCGCGCGACGAACTTGGTCAGCATGATCGGCGAGGTCGTGTTTAGTTGAATCAGCGCTTCGATCTGTTTGGCTGACATGTTCGCCAGCAAGCCGGACGTACCCAGTCCGGCGTTGTTCACCAACCCCCATACTGGCCCGACGTCGGCCCGCAGTTGGCGGACGAAGCCCGAGAGGCCGTCAAGCTGGGCGAGGTCGCACGGTCGGAATTCAATCCTTCCGCTGGTCTCCGCGATGAGCGCATCTAGCGCAGGGCTCGAACTGCGCGCGACGGCGATGACGCGAAATCCGTCGTCCGCTAGCTGACCTGCGATAGCGAGGCCGAGGCCTTTGCTGCCGCCTGTGACCAGGACATTACGCATGACGCCGCTCCAACTTGCCGCTGGCCGTAATCGGCAGGTCGTCGACGAACCGTATCGAGGTCGGAACCTTGTGGGCGGCCAGGGCTGACCGGCAGGCGACGAGGATGGACTGGCGCACGGCCTTGGTCTGCTCGCCGTCGGCGTCCGGATTCGCCAGCACCACTTCGGCCGCGACCAGAGCGCCTGTGATGGGACTGTTGCGGCTTTTCACCAGCGAGATCTGCACGGCGGGACACTGGTTGATCACCGCTTCGACTTCCTCCGGATGCACCTTGAGACCGCCGACATTGATCACCCCATTGGCCCGGCCGGCGAAATACAGTCGATCGCCGCGCTGTTCGATCAGGTCGCCCGAATCGACGAAACCGTCAGCATCGGCCACGGCCCGGCTTTCATCGCCGAGATAAAGATGCGCGGCGCGCGGCGAGCGAAGGCGTAGCGATCCCTCACGAACCTGCAACTGCACCGGCCCCGCTCGATTCAGGTAGGCGGCGGGAAAGCCCGCCAGGCCATCGTTGACTTCAAACCTGACGCCGGCCTCGGTCGAAGCATAGGCATGGCCGATTGCCGCGCCTGGAAAGGCGCGTGCCAGGCTGTCGAGCACGCTTTGATCGGCGATTTCGCCGGACAGGCGGACGTAGCGGGGCCTCAACAGGTCCTGCGCCTTCCGGCGCAGGGCGCTGCGCCAATGCGACGGGGTCCCGGCCAGGTGAGTTAGGCCTGACGGCGCCAGTCGTGCGATGAAGTCGTCCATCGGCTCAGACGGCGAGGTCATCATCATGCTGTGGCCACCGGTCAGCGCGCGGAGCAGCATCTGCAGGCCGCCGAACCGCCGGGTGTCGTAGAAGGTCGCCCACACGATAGGATCGGTCAGGTTGAAGTCGACTGTTATCGCGTCGGTCAGACCGGCCAGGTCATGGACCGCGATCTTCGGTGCGCCCGTCGTTCCGGAGGTGAACAGGGCCCATTGGGTCTCAAGGCCTGCGGTTTCGTAGGCTGGCCCGGCCCCCGTCGTCCCGGCGTCAATAGCGTAGCCGGGCACGCCCGCAGAAAAGGCGCAGACCTGGCCGCCATCGTGGACAATGGCGTCGATCTCGGCTGCCGCCATGACGTCCGGTAGCCGGGTCATTTCCAGGTCTGGCGGGCAGATGACCAGGCGGGCGGCTACGCCGTCCAGGCTGCAGAGCGCCAGGGCGGCGCTTAGGGGGCGGTCAGTGACGATCAGCACGTTGCGACCAGCGAACACAGCGCGGGGAGCGTCTATCCAGGCCCGCTCCGCCAGTGCGTCGAATTGGATCACGCGGACGCCGTCGTCCAACTCAGGTCGTCCCGCGCCGGGACGATGATGTAAGGCCTGGCGAATCCGGGCGGACAGGCTTGGCGTTGGGGCCGCAGCGTCACGCAACGGCAATGGCATGGTCATAGAAGGTGATGAATTCGCCAAGGGTTTCGGGAAAACTGCCGTTGTCGGCGTCCAGGAAGGGGTCGACCGCAAGATCATCCTCCAGCCTCGCCACCAGGATGGCGAGGCATAGGGAATCGAGACCGCTGTCCTGGAGGTCGAGGTCATCCGTCAGCGGCTGCAACCGGCGAGTCTGTTCGTCGGCGATAACCTCGATGTGGCGTAGAATAGCGGCGCGGGCGGACATGGTGGCTCTCGGCTTTGACGAAGCATCTGGCGCAAGTCTTGCAAATTGGGCGCCAGATCAACCCACGGATTATTCGATGGACTCCGGAGCCGACGCCCCCCCGAACTCTGCGCGAACGGTCGCCCAGGCGCTAGTCGAACAGCTGCTGATCCAAGGCGTCCGCCGCGCCGCCCTGGTGCCGGGCGAAAGCTATCTGGCCGTACTGGACGCTCTAAAGGATAGTCCGATCGACCTGACCGTTTGCCGCCACGAAGGTGGCGCGTCGATGATGGCCGACGCTTGGGGCCGAGCAACCGGTGAGCCGGGCGTCTGCTTCGTCACGCGCGGACCCGGCGCAGCCAACGCCTTCGTTGGCCTGCATATCGCAGCCCAGGATTGCACGCCGCTCATCCTGTTCGTCGGCATGGTAGACCGTTCGGTGCGGGGCCGCGACGCCTGGCAGGAGATCGACCTACAACGGGCTTTTAACGGCGTGGCCAAATGGGTGGTGGACCTGGACGACCCGGGGCGGGTCGCGGAGATCATCTCCCGCGCCTTTCACCTTGCTGTTTCCGGCCGGCCCGGGCCGGTGGTCATCGGCCTCCCTTGCGACGTGCTGACTATGGCCGACCGAGGCGTGGATGCGCCGCCGGCGGCAGTCATTGAGTCAGGCCCGGACTGCGCATCGCTGGAGTCCATCAGAGCGCTGCTTGCGGCAGCCCAGCGCCCGGTCGTGATCGTCGGCGGGAGCCGCTGGGACGAGCCCAGCCGCGCGGCCATTCACCGGTTCGCGGAGGTGTTCGATCTTCCGGTGGTGACGAGCTACCGCCGCTGCGGACTGTTCGACGCCGACCACCCCAATTACGCCGGGGACCTGGGACTGGGTCCGAACCCGAAACTGATCGCGCGGCTGAAGAGCGCCGATCTAATCCTGTTGCTCGGCGGCCGCCTGGGGGATGTGGCGTCCCAGCGATTCAGTCTGCTGAATTTCCCCGACCCTGGGGTGAAGGTCATTCATCTGCATCCAGACCCCGAGGCGCTGGGCAGCCTCTATCGCCCCGCCCTCGCCATCGCCGCCAGCCCCCGGCGGTTTGCTGCAGCCCTGGCGACGTTGAAGCCTTTGGATACAAGCGCCTGGGCCGGACAGGCCGCGAGCGCCCATGGCGACTACCTCGACTGGTCGCAGACCGCCACGCCCCAACCCGGCGACGTCAACCTCGGTGAGATCGTCATCTGGCTGCGTGAGCATCTGGAAAAGGACGCCATTCTTTGCAACGGCGCCGGCGGCTATGCGGCCTGGCTTCACCGCTTCTACCGGTTCGCCGACCTCAACGCGCACATCGCCCCCGCCTCTGCTACCATGGGCTATGGACCGCCGGCCGCGATCGCCATGAAGCAGCTCTATCCGCATCGCCGCGTCGTCTGCCTAGCCGGTGATGGCGACTTCCTTATGAACGGGCAGGAATTCGCGACCATGGTGCAGTACGACCTGCCGATCACGACAATCATCATCGACAATGAAAGCTACGGTTCCATTCGCCTGTCTCAGGAACGCGCCTTCCCTGGCCGGGTGGTCGGCACCGATCTGAAGAATCCGGATTTCGCCGCCTACGCCCGGGCATTCGGCGGCTTCGGCGCCTCGGTCGACCGTACCGAGGATTTCGCAGCGGCCTTTCTTGCGGCGGAAGCGTCAGGCCTGCCCGCGATCATCCATCTAAAGGTCTCGGTGGAGTGCATGACGCCGACGTTGGACCTCTCGGCCGTCCGCAGTCAGGCCTTGGCGGGGAACTGAGCAGGCGCGCAATCGCTCACCGGGGACAGTGTTCCTGCCAATCCGGACTGTCGTGTAACGGACCGATCCGACCCGGCTATCGGTGGGCGTAATCCCAGTACAGCGCCCGCGCGCGCCGATACATGGGACCGATGTCAAGATCGCGCTCATCGATCCGGCGGACCGGCGCCACCTTCTGGAAGTTGCCGCTAGAGAAAATCTCGTCGGCGGCCAGGAAGTCTTCGTAGGTGAGCACGGCTTCATCCACCACCACGCCGTCGTCGCGAAGGAGGCGGATCGTGCGCTGGCGGGTGATGCCGTTCAGGAAGGTGCCGTTGGTGGCAGGCGTCCGGACGATGCCGTCCTTGACCAGAAAGACGTTGGCATTGGCCAGTTCGGCGATATTGCCGAGGGAGTCTCGAATCAGGGCGTTGGAGAAGCCGCGCGTCTGCGCCTCACGAAGCGCCCGCGAACCATTGGGATAGAGGCTGCCGGTCTTGGCTTCCACGGGCGCTGTCTCCCGGGTCGGACGGCGGTAGGGCGAAAGTGTTATGGCCGCGCCGTTCTGGTCGGGCATAGGAGCCTCGTAAAGGCAGAGGCACCAGTTCGTGGAGTCGGGGTCGAACAGAACGCCGCCGCCAATGCCGCCCTCCGCCCAATACATCGGCCGCATATAAAGGGCCGTGTCGGGTGCGAACCGCCGAAGACCGTCCTTGGCCAGCGCCAACCATTGGTCAATCGGAACGACAGGCCTCAGGTCCATGTGGCGGGCCGAGCGGTTCACGCGTTCGCAGTGAAGGTCGAGGTCCGGCGTCACGCCTTCGAACCGCCGGGCGCCGTCGAATACGCTGGAGCCCAGCCAGAAGGCGTTCGTGCGCGGGCCGGCGATCGGGACATTGCCTTCACGCCATTCGCCTTCGAAAAAGGTCCAGGTTTGGGACGGGGCTGTGAACATGTCGGCGCTCTCGTGTGGACTGCGTCCTGGCGCCTGCAAGTCCTGTGCAGGGCGGGCGGTGGCATGGGGATTGCCTCAAAGAGGCTGTGGAACCCCTAACGACAACATTTTGGGAAACGCTGGAAAGCACGGAGCCACTGGTGCGCACCCTGCGCGTGGGCCTCGTCAACAACATGCCCGACGCCGCCCTCGTACCGACGGAACGGCAGTTTCGCAGTCTGCTCCAGGCCGCCGCGCCCGACGCGGGTCTGGAACTTGTTCTATTCGACATGTCCCGGGTTGCGCGCGATCCGGCCATCCTGGACCAGATGCGAGGCCGCTACCGGCCAGCGGATGACATCGATCAGTCTGGTCTCGACGCCCTGGTCGTCACCGGCGGCGACCCAGGCCAGGTACCGCTCAGAGACTCGCCGCTTTGGCCCGGCTACGCGAGTCTGGTGGACCGCGCGCTTCGCTTAAGGCTCCCGACACTTTGGTCCTGCCTCGCCGGGCATGCTGCCGTCGAACATCTCGACGGTGTCCGGCGTCGTGCCTTGAGCGCCAAAAAGAGCGGCATCTATCCGGTGACCCCGGCTCGCTCCGATCCTCTGCTCGACGGCCTTGGACCGTCCTGGCAGGTTCCGCATTCTCGCCACAACGGCCTGGATGAAGCCGAGCTGGCGGCCAAGGGATATGAAATTCTGACCCGGTCCGAAAGCGCGGGCGTCGACGCCTTCGTCCGGCGTGGGCCGCCCCTTTTTCTGTTCTGCCAAGGCCATCCGGAATACGATCGCGACGGCCTCCTGCGCGAATATAAGCGCGACTTCCGCGCCTACCTTCAGGGCGACCGGGAGAGCTTGCCGGGGTTGCCCGAGCACGCGGTGTCGGACGAACTCGCGCAGCGGCTGGCGCGGCTGGCCGAGCAGGCCGCACAAACGCGGTCGCCGGCGCTGATGGCCGATTGGCCGTCCCGGACCGGGTCGGGCCAAGAGCCTCCCCAATGGCGTCCGTTCGCAATCGGCCTCTATTCCAACTGGCTCCGCACCCTGGCCCAACCTGGCCGCCAAAGGAGATGACCATGCGAAAGGAGACCCTCGCCATCCACGCCGGTTTCGACGGCGATCCTTCGACCGGCGCTGCCGCAGTGCCGATTCACCAGACAGCCGCCTTCCTGTTCGACAGCGCCGATCATGGCGCCGCCCTTTTCAATCTGGAAGTCGACGGCTTCCGCTACAGCCGCATCAGCAATCCGACAACAGCGGTGCTGGAGGATCGGGTCGCGGCCCTGGAAGGCGGCGTCGGCGCGCTTGCGGTAGCGTCAGGCCAGGCCGCGCTCTATTACGCCATTGCCAACCTTGCCGATTGCGGCGGCAACATCGTCGCCACGCCGCAGCTTTACGGCACGACTCACACCCTGTTCGCCCACGTCCTGCCGCGTCAGGGAATCCAGGTCCGGTTCGCCGCCGACGACAGCGCCGCAGCCATAGCCGTACTGATCGACGACAAAACCCGCGCGGTTTTCTGCGAAAGCGTTGGCAATCCGGCCGGAAACATCTGCGACATCGGGGCGATCGCCAGGGCCGCCCACGCCCGCGGCGTTCCGCTGGTGGTGGACAATACGGTAGCCACCCCGGTCCTGCTTCGGCCGATAGAGCACGGCGCCGACATCGTCGTCCACTCGCTGACCAAATTCATGGGCGGCCACGGCGCCGCCATGGGCGGCGTGATCGTCGACGGCGGCAAGTTTGACTGGAAGGCCCATGCCAAGCGCTTCCCGATGTTCAGCGAGCCGGACGTCTCTTACCACGGCATGATTTACGCCGACCGGTTCGGCGACGCAGCCTTCATCGCCCGCGCAAGGTCGGTCTATCAGCGCACCACGGGGGCGGTGATGGCGCCGATGACCGCCTTCCTGCTGATGCTGGGAATCGAAACCGTAACCTTGCGAGTCGAACGTCATGTGGAGAACGGACGCAAGGTAGCTGTATTCCTGCGTGACGATCCCCGCGTGGATTGGGTCGCCTATGCCGGCTTCCCCGAAAGCCCCTACTTCGGCCTGGCTCAGCAGTATCTCGGTGGACAGGCTACGTCGCTGCTGACCTTCGGCGTCAAAGGTGGCCTCGATAGCGCCAAGGATTTCTATGATCGGCTCAAGCTGTTCCGCCGCCTTGTGAACATCGGCGACGCCAAGTCGCTGGCCTGCCATCCCGCCTCCACCACCCACCGGCAGATGACGCCGGAGGAGCGGCTCAAGGCTGGCGTCAAGCCCGAAGCGGTGCGGCTCAGTGTTGGCATCGAACATATCGACGACATCCTAGCCGACCTGGATCAGGCCTTGGGAGCGCCATGAGACCGATCACATTCAATGGGCTTTTTGGCTGGATACATGAGCCGCAGGACCTGCGCGCCGATGTCGGGGTCGTCTTGGTCTCCGCCCTGGGTCGGGACGAACGCTGCGCCCACCTGCCGTACAGGCTTTTCGCCGAGCGGCTCGCTGCGGCGGGTTATCCTACCTTGCGTTACGACCACCTGGGCGAAGGCGACTCCCTGGGGCTGTCCGATACCGGCGCCGACGCCCTCCCCTATTGGCTGGAAGGCGTACAATGCGCTATCGAGAAACTACGCGCGGACACCAACCTCAAACGGGTCGTCCTGGCCGGCGTGAGACTAGGCGCGACCCTGGCTGCGGTCAGCGCGGCGAAAGCTGACGGGCTGATCCTGCTGGCGCCGGTCCTTGACGCCGGCGCCTGGCAGAAGCGCCTGCGGTTCGCCAGTCAAGCGCTCGGCGGAGCTGGCCGGGACGCGCCACTGGATGCGGGTGGTCTTGTCCTGTCCACCGCGACTTTGGCAAGCCTGGCCGAGCTCAATCTGGGCCGCTCACCCGACGTCCCGGTGTTCATCGCCGCACAGAACCGGATGGTCGAAACCTATGGCGCGGAGTTGGCCGGGAGCGGAGTTCCGGTGACCGTCACCGACTTTCCCGGTTTCGATGCAATGTTCCTCGACGCCCACAGCAATCTGGCGCCGGATGACGTGCTGCACCGATCAATCGGTTGGCTCGCCGAGACATTCGGCAAGCCAGAAATCGCCTGTTTGCCAAGCGGCTCACAGGCGCCCGATCCCCTGCGCTGGGACGGAGCGCTGGAAAGGCCGATCGAATTCGGTGATCGACTGCAGGGCGTCATTTGTGACCCCGAACACGGCGACGCGTCGTCAACTGTGATTTTCTGCAATACCGGCGGCGATCCCAGATCCGGCATCGGCGGTTTCGCGACCACGGCAGCCCGGCGGCTGGCCAATCTGGGCGTTTCCTCCCTGCGTTTCGATTTCGCCGGCCTCGGCGACAGTCCAATCGATGGCGCGGAGCATCGCACGCACGTCTATGAAGTCTCCCGCTCAGACGACATGCAAGCGGCGATCGGTCTGATGGCCACCCGCGGCGCCACGCGGATTACAGTCGTTGGGGTCTGCGCCGGCGCGTTCCATGCATTCGAGAGCGCCACCACCGACACTCGCGTCACCGACCTCTTTGCCATTAGCCCGGTGAAATTGACTTGGCGACCTGGCGACACTTTGAGTCCCGGACGCATCGACGATGGCAAATCCACTCAGTCCTACGTTCAGGCCCTTGCCAATTCGGATACCTGGACACGCCTTCTGACAGGAAAGGTCGATATGGTCGCCGTTTCCCGAACCATCGGCATGCGCCTTCAGGAACGCTTTGACGGCTGGATGGCGCAACGACGGTCTACATCGCCCCATTCAAAGATGCGGCGTTTTGCGGACCGCGGAGGCCGCGCCATGTTCTTGATGGGGCTGGACGACGGCTCGTCAGACCAGATGGCGATCCATTTCGGCACCGGAGCAAACGGCTTGGATCAGATGTCCGGCGCGAGGATCTGTATAGAGCCGAAATTGGACCACGGCTTGGCGCGCCTCGAAAGTCGACAGATCGCCATAAGTAAGCTGCTGGGCTGGCTGGGTAGTGACGTCGCCTGACATTCGGTTGGGCATTGACCCTTTGGCATAAGCTGTTCGCTCAAAGGCGCGAACGAAAAGAGTTTCTTTTGTAAAACAGAATGACAGGGCACTGTCATCTGTGGACGGCCCCGGCCCTGCAAGAGTGAAAATGGATTGAACTGACGATCTGTCGGGGTGCGGTCATCTGTCCGGCCTGTTTGCGCGGCGCTGGTGGCCGCTGGCCCTGATGGAGTCCGCTGACCTGGTCCCTTTCAGCCCATCGAGCACGATGGCTCCGACAATGCCTCGGGTTTTCCAGGTCTGCGGCCGCGCTCAGATCATCATCATTCCTATTGCACCCTTACAGCTTGGAGCGGCGGCGGTGAGCCGCAGCGATCGGTTCAGGCCATGACTGGCGCGGGCACTGTCAGCTGAAATTATCGAACGGCTAAGCTGCGGCGTCTAAACCGCCGGCCATGGCCAAGTCCGACGACCCGTTCCGCTGGTTCGACTCCTCACCTGAGGTGACCCGGCTGGTCGTCATAATGTACGTCAAGTTCCCGCTGTCCCTGCGCAACGTCGAGGACCTGCTGCACGAGCGCGGGATCGATATCTGCCATGAGACGGTCAGGCTGTGGTGGAACCGGTTCGGTCCAATGTTCGCCGCCGAGATCCGCAGGAAGCGGGTCCAGAGGATGCGCCAGCACACCCACTGGAAATGGCATCTCGACGAGGTCTACGTGAAGATCAACGGCGAGATGCACTACCTCTGGCGGGCCGTCGATCATGAGGGGGAAGTGCTGGAATCTTATGTCACCAAGACGAGGGACAAGGCCGCGGCGCTGAGCTTCATCAAGAAGGCGCTCAAGCGCCACGGCTCGCCCAAGGCCATCACCACAGACGGACTACGCTCCTACAGGGCGGCTACACCTTCGCCCAACCCGAGACCCTCGCGCCTGAAGAGGCCCTTAAGGAGGCACAGGGGTACTTCGAATATTAGTTCGCGAAGGCAGAGAGCGCGGTCAAAGGAGCTCGCTTCTACGTTGACGAGGGCGAGGCGAAAGACGCCGCGTTCCTCTTTCACCAGACCGTGGAGCGCCTCTATCACTGCGTCCTCCTCGTGGTAAGCCAATGCGCGTACTGTTGATCGAGGATGACAGCGCAACTGCGCAGAGCATCGAGTTGATGCTCAAGTCCGAGGGATTCAACGTCTACACCACCGACCTGGGTGAGGAAGGCGACCAGGTTCTCCAGGCGCAGGGTCGACTGGATCAACAGCTCAACCGCCAGCGCCAACATGACCTGAACCGCCTCGGACTTATCGCCCTTCTTTGCCTTGGCGGCTTCCGCGAAGACGCGCGCCGGCAGATGGAGCAGAGCGTCTTTGTTTGCTGGCAAGTTGAACTGGCGTAGCCGCTCGCGGTTCTTGTCCACCATCCCGGTCGACTTGATCTTCAGGCTGGCGGCGAACGTGGCGAGGACCGCAATGTCCTCGG
>Ga0302314_10012948_pt1 | contig 14373 bp, 14 predicted proteins | sample III_Palsa_N2_3_FD_200533 | JGI IMG/M metagenome (GOLD analysis project Ga0302314, IMG submission 200533) | Peat permafrost microbial communities from Stordalen Mire near Abisko, Sweden - III_Palsa_N2_3 | ecosystem: Environmental > Terrestrial > Soil > Palsa > Peat permafrost | place: Sweden... | reverse complement strand
GCCGGGAAAGAGTTAGGGCGTTTTCGGTTTAGATTGTCTCAATTGACCCCCGCTTGGGGGGAGTGTCGCCGAGTCCGAGTGGATGATACCATGCGGACGCGAGAAGCGCGGGAGAGCGGTCTCCTGGATTTCAGGTGGCATGTGTCCTCAGCAGATCGAACGCGCTGGCTATGGGCAGGCCGGGATGCACGGGGGCAGCTTGTACAATGTAAAGGGGTTCCCCCTTTAGATTCCCCCCAGAGTCGATTCGCCACCTCTATGGGAGCCGAGTCTTGAGCTTGCCTAAACCGGAAAGGCTCTAGAAAGTCGATAGCATGGCCAAGGCCTTCAAGAATCCGTTTCTCCGTTCCTCCGTCCGCGTCCGCGTTCCCGCCACCACCGCCAACCTCGGCCCCGGCTTCGACACCATGGGCGTCGCCCTTCGCCTCTACAACACCGTCCACCTCACCCGCGACCCCAAGGCTCCCGAGCCCCTCGGCATGATCGCCGAGACCGCCTCCTGCTTCTTCTCCCGCGCTGGACAGGCCCCCTTCCGCTTCCGCGCCGAGATCGGCGGCGACGTCCCGCCCGCGCGCGGCCTCGGCAGCAGCGTCACCGTCCGGCTCGGCCTCGCGGCGGGCTTGAACGCCCTCACCGGCGAGCCCCTCTCCCCCGATTCCCTCCTCGGCCTCGTCATCGAGCTCGAGGGCCATCCCGACAACGCCGTTCCCGCCTTCCACGGCGGCTTCGCCACCTCCGCCCCCTGGCGCTACTTCCGCACCGAGGTCGGCCCCCGGCTCAAGTTCGTCGGCCTCATCCCCGACTTCGAGCTCGAGACCAAGAAAGCCCGCGCCGTCCTCCCCAAATCGATCCCCCTGGCCGACGCCATCGCCAACCTCCAATACGCCTCCCTCATCTCCGCCGCCTTCGCCCAGCGCGATTACCCCAAGCTCGCCGGCCTCTTCGAGGACCGCTGGCACCAGCCCTTCCGCGCCCCCCTCATCCCCTGCTGGGACGCCGTCCGCCAGGCCGCCCTCGGCGCCGGCGCCCTCGGCTTCTACCTCAGCGGCGCCGGGTCGACCCTGATGGCCCTCACCCTCCAGGACGCCGACGTCATCGCCGCCCGGATGAGCACCGCCGCCCGCCGCGCCAAGGTGAAGGCCCACACCTTCATCACCACCGCCGATAACCGGGGCGTGACGATCTCGGGGCGTTGAAGAGCGGCTGTCCGGAGGGACGCAGCAGTGTCGCCGAGTCCGAGTGATTGATACCACGCGGACGCGAGGAGCGCGGGAAAGCGGTCTCGTGGGTTTGCCTCCCGGCCATGCAAATTAGTTTCCCCTGGGAACCATGTGCGCTATCGCGCAGGCATTCAGGCCAGAGTCGATCTGTAACCTCGATGGGAGCTACGTCTTAGATGCCTTTCCCACCACCGTAACGGCTCTTGCCCCCTACGGCAAACCGGGCTAAGAAACACCATGGCCTCCGCCCGCGTTGAAAGTCTCAAGTTCCTCATCCCCATCGCCGTCCTCATCCTCCTGGTCCTGCTCCTCCCGGGCTTGGCCTCGGGGATCTTGAGCGCGATCCTCCTCCTCCTCTTCGGCGGCACCTTCTACTTCTTCCGCGACCCCGAGCGGCAGCCGCCCGCCGACGCCTCCGTGATCGTCTCCTCCGCCGACGGCCTGGTCACCCACATCGAGACCGTCGAGAATGCCCCCTTCAACCTCGGCAAGATGCGCCGCGTCTCCGTCTTCCTCTCCGTCTTCGACGTCCACGTCAACCGCGTCCCCTACGGCGGCACCATCGCCGAGTCGGTCCACACCCCCGGCCAGTTCCTCGACGCCCGGGCCAACGATTGCGCCACCCAGAACGAGCGGATGGACTGGCACCTCCAGACCGATCGCGGCCCCCTGGTCGTCCGCCAGATCGCCGGCCTGATCGCCCGCCGCATCGTCGGCTGGGCGCGGCCCCAGGACATGGTCCTCACCGGCCAGCGCCTCGGCATGATCCGCTTCGGCTCCCGCACCGATATCTTCCTCCCCCTCAATACCGAGATCCTGGTGCAGATCGGCGACAAGGTCCAAGGCTCGCTCACCCCCCTCGCCCGCTGGACCGAGGCCCCCTTCGCCAGCTTCATCTCCTAGCCATGAGGCCCCCGCCGAAGCCGCCCGCCAACCCGGCCACCAAGATCTATCTCTGGCCGAACCTGATGACCGCGGGAAACCTGATCTGCGGGTTCCTGGCGGTGCTCCGCATCCTCCAGGGCACCATCGAGCGCTCGAATTTTCCCGACAATCTCGACGGCTGGATCCAGATCTACGAATCGAGCCTCTACTTCATCCTCGCCGCCTGCGTCTTCGATCTCCTCGACGGGCGGCTCGCCCGGATGGCCAACGCCGAGAGCGCCTTCGGCCGCGAATTCGACTCGCTGGCCGACATCGTCTCCTTCGGCGTCGCCCCCGCCCTCCTCGTCTTCGAGATCGTCCTCAACGACCTCCCCGACCGGACCGGCTGGCTGCTCGCCGCCTTCTATCTCCTCTGCGGCGCGCTCCGGCTCGCCCGCTTCAACGTCCACGCCTCCCTCCCGCCCGAGGCCGGCGCCAGCAAGGAATTCACCGGCTTCCCCATCCCGGCGGCGGCGGGCCTCGTCTCCTCGATCACTCTTCTGATGCTCTACTACTATGAGACCGACCGGGAGCTCGAGCGGGGCTGGGGCCGCTACTTCCTGGCCGCGCTCCTCTTCTTCCTGTCGATCATGATGTTCAGCAAGTTCAAGTACCCCAGCTTCAAGAGCTTCAACCTCCGCACCGAGCAATCGTTCGGCAAATCGGCGGCGGTCGTCGGGGTCTTGTTCCTCACCATCGTCTACTGGCACTGGATGCCCGCCGTCCTCTTCGTCACCTACCTCCTCTACGGCTTCTTCCGCCCCTTCGTCTCCCGCGCCTGGCGCAAACAGATCGAGGAAGACGAAGACGACGAGGATGAGGGCGAAGAAGCCAAGGCCAAGTCCTAGTTCCGGTTCTTATTTGGCCATGAGCTCCATCGCCACCCGCACCGGCGACGACGGCGCCACCGGCCTCCTCCACGGCCTCCGCGTCTCCAAGACCGATCCCCGGATCGAGGCGATCGGCGCCATCGACGAACTGAGCGCCTGCCTTGCCTGCGCCACCGCCCGCTTCGGCGAGGGCGAGCCGTTGATAAGAAAGGTCATCGCCGGATTGCAGGAGTCCCTCGTCTCGGTGATGGCTGAACTCGCCACCCCGGAAAACCAACTCCCGGCCACTCCCACCTCCCCCCGCTCCCGCCTCGATCCCGCCGCCCTCGACGAAGCCGACCGCCTGATCACCGCCCTGGAAGCGGGCGGCATCCGCTTCGAAGATTGGAACGCCCCCCGCTTCACCGACGGCGCCGCCACCCTCGACCTGGCCCGCACCATCTGCCGCCGCGCCGAACGCCGCGTCTGGGCCGTCGAGGACGGCTTCCGCACCTCCCGCCCCCTGGTCCCGCGCTACCTCAACCGCCTCTCCGACCTCCTCTGGCTGTTGGCAAGGAAGGGCTCGGCGCTGTAGATGGGACGCAGGGGGTGCCTGGCACCCCCTGGACCCCCCATTGGGAGAAGTGCCCGCACGCTTCGCGGATGCAATCTTTTAGAAATAGAGAACGCTTCCGCGAAGCGTGCGCGGGTCTATTGCTCGTCCGCCGGAGGCGGACTCGGGAATGCCTGCGCGATAGCACACGTCATTCCCAGGGGAAACTAACTGGCATGGCCGGGAGGCAATATGACATACACATAAGGAGCGAGCAACGCCGAGGGAGGGCCCTTTCCGGCTCAACGCGGCCTTTTCTGAATGTAGATTGGCCCTAGGGGCACAGCTCCAAAAGGTCGAGACCTCTCGACCCCGCCTCAATCGAACGAGCTCCCCTATTGCCCCGGCTTCGCCGACTCATCCTTCACCGGCACATCCTTCACCGGCACATCCTTCAACGCTGCATTGACCGCCTGCTTATCCTGCGCCTGGGCCTGCGGATCGGGATTATACCACTTCTTCACCCGCCGCTCGACCCCGTCATGATCCTGGAACATCTCGGGCCGGTAGAGATAGATCGCATTCGGATCGGGAATCGCCGGCAGCGCCGCCCACAGCGTCGGCAGGCTGAGGATCTCGAAAGGCTTCACCGTCACCCCGTCCTTGCGCTCCTGCACCGGGAGCATCCCGGGCGCGTTCAACCCCGCCGGATCGGGCCCGGGCCGCTCGATCTCGCGCCAGGAGGTATAGACATGGGTCAGCGCCGCCGAATCCTCCAGGATCGCCTTCGAGGCCGCGCCGGTGACGACATCGGCCGCTTCGAGCGGCTGGCCGAACTTCGCCTTCGGCACCCAGATCCACTCCTCGGGATGGGCGAAGCGCTCATCGTCCTTCTCCAGCAACTCGTTGACCGGCCCCAGCTTGGAGGGACGCCAGCCGATATATTCCTTGGTCTGGCGGAAATCGACCGGCGCCGCATGCCAATCGGGGCCGGGATGCCATCCCCAATTCCCGGGCGCGGTGCCGTCGGCGCTCGGCTCCAGCACCCACCAGCCGTAATGATCGGTCGCCCAGCTGCCCGGGAACTTCCCCGCCCAGCTCCAGCCGAAATCGGTGTAGATCCACTGCCCCCGGGTGAAGGGAACCGCGTCGACGGCGGCATCGGGATGATAGCGCCAATCGTTCGGGGCCACCTCGGCCCAGCTCCCCCACGGATTGAGGGCGTCGAGGATCATGTCGAAATCGGCCTCCCCCCGCTCGGTAAAGGGCGCGATCGCGGCGAACCAAACCAGCAAACCAGCCAACAGATTCATAGAAACGTCGTCTCCAAAAGAGGCTTAAAGATACTCGCGAATTCCCTGCCGGAAATTCTTCAACTCCAGCCCGAAGGCCTGCGCCGCCGGCCCCGCCTCGCCCACATTATCCTGCTGCAGCATCCAGACCTGCCCCATCGTCAACGGCGGCTTCGGCAGCAGCCCGAGGACCGCCCCGGCGAGGAATGCCTGGGACCAAGGAAGATCGAAGAGGATCAGCTTGCGAGACCGGAGAGCGGCAATCAGCGTGACAAACCAAACCACTATTCCGACGATGAAAAAGGAAGTCGGCAAGGGAAAGGGAATGCTCACCTGAGTCGCAGTAGAAGGAACGCTCCTGAGTTCAATTGCCCCCCAAGTTCCCCCAGAGGCGTCGGCCAAACCGCCTCCCGAATGCCACGCCAAGATCACCGGCAGCAGCGCCAACACCAACAAGACCAGCGGAATCGCCACCACCAGCGCCCAAAGCAGCGAGCGCATCACCAGCTGCCAGGGAAACTTCTCCACCACATAGTCATGCCCCGTCGCCGTGGCGATCTCCTGCAGGATCTCGCGCAAGCTCAACCGCTCCGCCCCCACCAGATCATAGGTCTGCCCCACCGCACTCGAATGGGCGATCGACCCGGCAAAGGCCCGCCCCACATCGCCCACCGCGACCGGCTGCAGCAACGTCTTGCCGCCGCCGATCAGCGGAAACGACCAGAGCTGCAGCACCGTCCAGGGAAAACGCATCATCGCCGCCAGCTGATTCACAAAGCCGTCGCCCGGCCCGAAGACCACCGAAGGCCGGAAAATCGTCCACTCGAGGAAACTCCCCCGCACCACCTTCTCGGCCAACGCCTTGGTCCGGTGATACTCGGTCGAAAAGGCCCCGTCCGGGTTGCGCCGTCCCAGCGCGCTCATATGGATGAAGCGCTTCACCCCCGCCTGCTCGGCGGCAAGGACCACATTCTCGGTCCCTTCGACATGGACCTTGTGAAAGGTCTGCCCCTTCTTCTCCACAATGATCCCGACCAAATGGACCACCGCATCGACCCCCCGCATCGCCCGATCGAGCGCCGCCCGATCGCCGACTCCGCCCGCCACCCCCTCGACGCCATATTTGGCCAAAAACTTATTCTCCGCCGCCCCCTGGCGCGCCAGCACCCGCACCTGATAACCGAGGGAGAGCAATTGCCTGACCACCTCGCGGCCGACAAAGCCGGTCCCGCCCGTTACCAAGACTTTAGCCATACGTCCCAATAGGATAGCCGCCCGGACATCGAAGCAAAGGCCCAAGTTCCCCCATCCCCTTCCGCCTTCCAAATGTAACAGATGCCTCCGATGCCCACTTTTTAACTTTGGCATCGGCGGCGGCCTCTGCTATTCATTCCCGATGCCCCGTCTTTCCCTTTCCGCCCTCCTGGGCACCCTCTTGGTGCCGGTCCTCGCCCTGACCCTCCTCTCCCCCGCCGCCTCCCAGGCGAAGCCCATCACCGGCTTCCAGGCCGTCGAGATCGCCAAGAAACAGGTCCCCACCGATTCCCAGGATAAACTGATCGTCCTTCGCGGCGACCGCAGCGAGAGCGAACTCACCCCCGACACCTGGCACGCCGTCTTCTACGACGAGATGGCCAGCCAGAACGGCCGCCAGATCACCGTCACCGGCCACTCCGTCTCCGGCATCCGGGAAGGCTACTTCGATCTCGGCCGCCTCCGCCTCGCCGCCTACAAGATGGAGGAAATCATCCACATCGACAACCTGAAGGTCGATTCCGACAAGGCGCTCGAGCTCCTCGAAGCCACCAACCGCCTCAACAGCTACTCCCTCAGCAGCGTCATCTACGAACTGACCCGCGACCCCGACTTCCGCGAAAGCGTCTGGAAGCTGAAGATCTACGTCGACGACGGCAACGGGAAGGAAAAATACATCGGCTACGCGCGCATCTCCGCCGAGAGCGGGAAAATCTACGAAATGCGCTTCAAACCCTTTGTTCCCAAGCAACCCATCAAGCCCACGTCCTAGGGCTTCCGGAAACGGGTTCCGGCCCATCCCGGGACCCGTGCCGGCCCGGGCCTTGACCTGGGCGCTCGCCGTCCTCTGGCTCGGCCTCTCTCCCCTGCAGGCGCAGCGGGAACCCCTCCCCCCCTCGGCCACCGAGGGCCACCTCACCCCGCTGGCCCCGATCCCCGATTGGACCCTGCTGGAGCCCTACCAGCTCACCCTCACCCGGCAGGAATTCACCGATCGGCTGGTACATCTCTACGCCGCCGACCCCGCCTCCGCCGCCATCTTCAACCGCTACGCCTCGATCGACGACGACCAAGCCGTCTTCTACGCCGACGAGAGCCGGATGGTCCCCCGCTTCCACCTCCACTTCGCCCCCACCGCCGACGACAAACGCCCCCTCGCGTCGATCCTCCCCCCGCTCGCTACCGATCCCGCCCATCCCCTCGCCAACCTCACCATCTGCCTCGATCCCGGCCACATCGGCGGCGATTGGGCCAAGATGGAAGAGCGCTTCTTCCAGGTCGGCAACGACGATCCGATCCTCGAAGCCCGCCTCACCCTCCTCGCCTGCCACCGCGCCGCCCCCCTGCTGGAAGCCGCCGGGGCCAAAGTCGTCTGGGCCAAGGAAGACGAGACCCCCGTCACCCCCCTCCGCCCCGCCGACCTCCGCTCCGCCGCCCTGAAGGCCTTCTTCGAAGCCGGCCTCTCCCCCACCCAGTTTCCCCCCGCCCTCCTGGAGGAAAAACTCCGGGTCGAATCGGAAAAACTCTTCTACCGCACCGCCGAGATCGAGGCCCGCGCCGACCGGATCGAAAAACTCAAGCCCGACCTCACCCTCTGCGTCCACTTCAACGCCGCCGCCTGGGGCGATCCCGCCAGCCCCACCTTCATCCCCCAGAGCCGGATCGTCGTCTTCGTCCACGGCCAATACATGCCCGATGAACTCCTCTACGAGGACGAGCGCTACGACCTGCTCCGCAAACTCCTCTCCCAAACCGCCCCCACCGAACTCGCCCTGGCCGAAAAAATCTCCCAAAGCCTGGAGGACGAATGGCACCTGCCGCCCGAGAAATACACCGATTGGCCCGCCGTGAAAAAAACCGGCGTCCACCCCTACATCTACGCCCGCAACCTCCTGGCCAACCGCATCTACCCCGGCCCCGTCGTCTTCGTCGAAGGCCCCTACATGAACGCCGACGACGCCTACCCCCGGCTCGAAGCGGGTGATTACGACGGCCAGCGCCTCATCGCCGGAAAAATGGTCCGCAGCATCTTCGCCGAATACGGCGAAGCCCTCGCCAACGGCCTCATCGCCTACGCGAAGCAGGCTAAGAACTAGAACTAAGCCGCGCCCAATGCCAGGGCTCGTAAATGATCCCGCAAGGATTATCCCGGGGATAGGACAGCTTGAATCCAAAAGCCGAGGCATGCCCCATCAGCCAGCGGAACTCGGCGGTCCGGTCGAATTCCTCTTCCAGATCGGGCGCCGAGGGAGAACCGATATCGATCGCCCGGCCAGTATGATGCTCGCTGAATCCCGGAAAGGCGCTCACCTTGAGAATCTCCTCCCACGGAATGCCCCGCTCAAGTTTGCGGCGTAAGATTTCCTCCTGATAGGAATAGCTGCGAAAGGCCGAGACCAGCAACAGCTCGACTCCTTCGTTCAAAGCCGCCAGCCGCATCGCATCCCACGCCTCCGCCGTCTCCGGCGAGAGCTGGGCAGGACGTTCGGCGCGATCGGTTCCAGCCAGGATCAAAGCCGCCTCTTCCTGATACCGTGGCATGCGGCGCTCGTACCCTTCGGGCAAAGGAGGCAGCTCCGGCAACATCCTTTCCACGATTATAGGGGGCTCGAATTGGCGCTCAACCACTCCTCATACGCCACCGCATCGATCTCCCGCGCCGCCAACGCCAAGGTCTGCACCACCGCATCGACCTCCGACGCGTGAAAGCGAAGCCCGTTCAGCTCCAGAAACAGGACCGCCACCGTGAAACCCGTCCGCTTATTCCCATCGAGAAAAGGATGATTGCGCACCAGCCCATCGGCATAGGCCGCCGCCAATGAGGCCAGCGTCGGCTTCCCATAAGCCAGCAGCTGCCGGGGACGGGCCAAGGCCGATTCGAGCAGTCCGACATCCCGCACCCCGGAGAGCCCGCCGAATTGGGCCAGGAGTTGTTCGTGGAGCGCCAGCACGGTTTCGTGCAGCACCCATTCAGGCTCTTTCACTTCGCCAGTTCGCGCAGGGTATTCCGATAGCGATGGATCACGTCCTGGACCACATTCATCTGCTTCGCGAATTGCTCGCGGCCCTCGGTCACCGGGGTCATCTGGAAACCGCCGTTGCTCGTTTCCGTGAGGCAGACCGAATCCCCCTCCCCGACATTCATCTGCGCGGTGGCTTCCTTCGGCAAAACGAGACCGATCGAATTACCGACCTTGCGGAGCTTGAGCGTCAGGACCATGTCTTAACGTAGCAACAAACGTTATAACACGCAAGCATTCTAAGCACTCATGAGCCTGTCATGAGCTTATTCCTAAAACGGCAACGCCGTTTCCTCCTATAGCCCAGGGTTGGCCGCAGGCCTACCCTGGGAAGTTGGATAAAAATAAATCGCGCCCGCAATCGACTCCTCTCCATCCTGATCCGAGCCGGGCGCACATCCTTTTGGGGCTGCGCCCCTCGCCCCGCTTCGATCGGGGATGGTCGCCGAGTCCGAGTCTATTCTACCACGCGGACGCGAGAAGCGCGGGAGAGCGGGCTCCTCGGTTTCAGGTGGCGCGTATCCAGAACAGATCGAACGCGCGGATTACAGGCGGACCGGGATACACGGGAGCAAAGAAATTGGGAACGACGCAAAGGGGCTGCGCCCCCTTGGACCCTGCCCGGACTCGTTTCGCCCCCTCGATGGAAGCCGTATCCTGGGAAACGGCCCCATCCCCTACCCCTTCTCCACCTCAAACCGCGGAAACAACGGCTGCGGCGTCGAAATCGTCCGCCCCGCCAGCCGATCCGAAAACGCCGCCTCGGCCAGCAGCCCCTCCGCCGGCAACCCCAACTGCTCGAAAATCCGCGTCGAAGTCTGCGGCAAAAACGCCCCGATCAACACCGCGATCCGCCGCACCGATTCCGCCAGCGTCCCCAGCACCACGTCAAGCCGGGCCGCATTCGCCTCCTCCTTCGCCAATTTCCACGGCGCCGTCTGCTCCACATATTGATTCGTCCGCTGCACGAATTGCCAGACGTTCTGCAGTGCGATATGCGTCTGCTTCCCCTCCATGCTCTCGCGGTACAGCCGGATCGCCTCCTCGCTCTCCAGCTCGCGATCGACCGGCGTCAGCGCCGCCTCGCCGCGCACCGGCACCACCCCCCCGCGATAGCGATGAATCATCGAGAGCGTCCGCTGCACCAGATTCCCCAGATCATTCCCCAGATCGCTCTGATAACGCTGGATGAACTTCTCATCCGTAAAATCGGCATCCTGCCCCAGCGACATCTCCCGCATCACAAAATAGCGGATCGCATCGGCGCCGAACTTCTCCAGATACGGCTCCGGATCGATCACATTGCCCACCGATTTGCTCATCTTCGCCCCCCGGTTCATCCACCATCCGTGGACCACGAACTGCCTCGGCTGCTCCAGCCCCAGCGCCTTCAACATGATCGGCCAATAGACCGCATGGGCCGGAATCAAAATATCCTTCCCGATCACATGCGCGTCGGCGGGCCAATGGTCGGTCGGCAACCCCGGATCGGCAAACGAGACATAATTCACCAGCGCGTCGAACCAGACATAGGTCACATAGTCCTCGTCAAAGGGAAGTGGGATCCCCCATTCCAGGCGGCTCTTCGGCCGGGAAATGCAGAGATCGTTCAGCGGCTTCTCCAGCGCCGCCAACACCTCATTGCGGCGAAAGGCCGGAAAGATGAACTCCGGATGCTCCGTGATATATTGCCGCAGCCAATCCTGATAGGCCGAGAGCTTGAAGAAATAATTCGGCTCCTTCGTCTTCACCACCTCGCCGTAAATCTCCGGCCAGACCCCGTCCACCTGCTCCTTCTCCGTCACGAACTGCTCCTGCCGCGTGCTGTAATACCCCTCGTGCTCCTTGAAATAAATCTGATCCGCATCCTTCAATTGCTGGAGAAACTTCCGCACCACCTCCTTGTGCGCCGGCGCCGTCGTCCGCACAAAGCGGTCGAAGCTCACCCCCAGCTTCCCCCAGAGCGCCTCGAAATGCGCGCTCATCCCGTCGCAGAATTGCTGCGGCGGAATCCCCTGCGCCTGCGCCGATTGCTGCACCTTCTGCCCATGCTCATCGACCCCGGTGAGGAAGAAAGTCTCCTCCCCCAGGCTGCGGTGATAGCGGACCAGCACATCGGCCAGGATCTTCTCGTAGGCGTGTCCGAGATGGGGCCGCCCATTGACATAGTCGATGGCGGTCGTCAGAAAAAAGCGGTCGGGCATCTCCCTTGTTAACCTCAGAACAGCGGCGATGCAACCCGGATAGCCCTCCCCGCCTGGGGAGAAACACTCATTTTTAAGGGAAACCCTCAAAATCAACGATTTAAGACTTGCAATCCGCAACTGAATGCGACTTCATAAGCATTTGACCATGAGCAACCTGACCAAGAGAGATTTAGTAGTGCGCATCAGCGACGAGACCGGGCAAGTCCAACAGGACGTGATGAAGGTGGTCCAGAAGCTCCTCGACTGCTTCGCCGAAAGCATGGCGAAGGGTCAAACCATCGAATTGCGCAACTTCGGCGTCTTCGAGGTCAAGATGCGGAAAGCCCGCGTCGGCCGCAACCCGAACAAGCCCGAGAAAGACATCGTCATCCCCCCCCGCGCCGTCATCAAGTTCAAGCCCGGCAAGGAACTCAAGGCGATGCTCTCCAAGCTCACCGACACCCTGGCCGATAAAACCCCAGCGGCCCCGGCGCCCAAGGTCTAACCACCTCGGTCCGCCGTCCTCGGTTCAGCTTAGCCTCTCATTTCGGTGCAGGCCCTCCCCGGCTTCCGGGACTTCTACCCGGAGGACTTCGCCTTCCGTGCCAAGCTCATGCGCGCGTGGCGAAAAACCGCGCGCAGCTACGGCTTCGTCGAGTACGACGGCCCGCCGCTCGAACCGCTCGAACTCTACCAAAAAAAGTCGGGCGACGAACTCGTCGGCCAGCTCTACCACTTCGTCGATAAAGGCGAGCGCCCCGTCGCCCTCCGCGCCGAGATGACCCCCACCCTGGCCCGGATGGTCGCGGCCAAACACCGCGAATTCCGCAAGCCCCTCAAGTGGTTCTCCATGCCCCAGGTCTTCCGCTACGAGCGGCAGCAAAAAGGCCGCCTCCGCGAACACTTCCAGCTCAACTGCGACATCATCGGCGAAGCCTCCATCGAGGCCGACATCGAGCTCATCTCCCTCCTCATCGACACCCTCCGGAACCTCGGCCTCACCAGCGACGACTTCGTCATCCGCCTGAGCGACCGCCAATTCTGGACCCACTTCCTCCAGCAACGCCAAGTCCCCGAAGACAAGTGGTACGAAGTCTTCCAGGCCATCGACAAATCCGAGCGCGAACCCCGCGAAAAAATCGCCCAGCGCCTCCTCGACAACGGCCTCGGCGCCCTCACCGACGAGATCTACACCATCCTCGAAAAAGGCGCGGAGTGGGACCGCTTGACCCAAGTTAGCGCCGGCCTCAAAGCGCGCGGCCTCGCCGACTTCGCCCGGATCGACTTCCGCATCGTCCGCGGCCTGGCCTACTACACCGGCGTCGTCTTCGAAGCCTTCGATAAAGCCGGCGTCTTCCGCGCCATCGCCGGCGGCGGCCGCTACGACGACCTGCTCGCCAAACTCGGCGATGAAGCCCTCCCCGCCGCCGGCTTCGGTATGGGCGACGTCGTCCTCGGCGACCTCCTCAAAGCCAAAAACCTCCTCCAGGAAACCACCCCCGAACTCGACATCTACGTCATCATCCCCGACGAAACCTACCGCCCCGCCGCCCTCGGAGTCGTCCAAACCCTCCGCAACCTCGGCCACGCCGTCGATTTCCCCTTGGCCCCCACCAAGATGCGGAAGCAGTTTGAGAGTGCGGAGCAGCGCCAAGCCCGCTTCGCCGTCATCGTCGATGCCAAGTCGGAGCAGGGGGTGGTGGAGATCAAGGAGCTGGCGACGCGGGTGCAGCGGGAGGTGGCGTTGGCGGGGCTGGCGGGGGAGTTGGCGGGGCCGGTCTCCTAGAGTTTATAGACTTTGCAGAGGCATGGCCTAGTAAAGTCAGACTGCCGAAAAACTATCGATTTTTAGGTCGCTCCCGACGCATCGCTTCCCGTCCTGCCTCAAAAGCTAGTTTCATCATTCTTTTTAGGTCTGACCGTCGCAGTTCGACTTTTTGAGACTCTCGGATACTCCGGAGATCAATGTTCTGATCTAAGACGGCACCCCAAAACTGTCGAAAGTTCTTTGGTACTCGAATCGAGCGGGTAATGGAGGCGGCAATTGCTTTAGCAATAAGATCGTTCATTCGGGAGGAAAGGCTCAGAGTTTTCGACTATCGTTAAGAACCGGACTGAATAACTCATGTTTATTCACCACCTAGCAAACCTCACGAAACATTTGCACACATCACTTTCGACGACCAGGAGATATAAGTCCTAACAATACTCCAAGACAAACTTTCGCTATATCAAGAAACCAAGAAGATGACTTGTAATTATTACAATCAAGAAACGCCCCAGCTATCGAAAAGCCAACCACTAAAAAGGCAATAAAAACAACTAAGGCGTTATCAACAATTTTAAATCCGGCGTAAGTTAAAACATTAGGCTTGCTTGAAGTGAGAGGATTTTCACTGGGCTTTTCTTGCAAATAAGACTTTGCCTTAGTAGGACTCATGATTTGAGTCCTTCCACCGGAATTGAAGGTAAAGTCTGGGCGCTAGTTACAGGCTCTTCATAAAACTCATAATACAGTAGAAATGAATCCGATCCTGCTTGGCACACCAACAGAAAAGAAAACGTTAACTGAACTTTTTTTGTAGGCTCAAATAATATGTGCTGTCGATGAACTGGAAAAACAGGAACTCCAATTGGAGGGTGGAATAAGGTTAGCCGCACCCGGTCCCCTATGATTGGGCCGAGAGTTATCTTGCCAGCAAGATCATCGGATGGTCTTGTTGCGACAACCTCAACATAAAGTGGTTCGGAAATAACATCAGATTCCAATTTAAAAATAATGGGCTTCTCAAAAACACAAAACCTTGTTCCGCTTAAAATGCGAACTACATCATTTTCAAGCAAATCAAATGGTTCAATTTTAAACATGTGACACTCCATTAAGATCATGCCAATCAAAACTTGTGCAATCAAGCGGTTGTTCTAATTGAAAGCATTGATTTATATGGGGGTAGGTTTCGATCGGGTCCGATAGATGCTAGGCCTACACATCACACATTCGGATTCTCGCCGAGTCCGAGTCAATGCTACCACGCCGACGCTAGAAGCGCGGGAAAGCGGCCTCCTGGGTTTCAGATAGCGCATATCCTAACAGATAACGCGCTGATTGCGGGCG
>Ga0302314_10012946_pt1 | contig 14377 bp, 13 predicted proteins | sample III_Palsa_N2_3_FD_200533 | JGI IMG/M metagenome (GOLD analysis project Ga0302314, IMG submission 200533) | Peat permafrost microbial communities from Stordalen Mire near Abisko, Sweden - III_Palsa_N2_3 | ecosystem: Environmental > Terrestrial > Soil > Palsa > Peat permafrost | place: Sweden... | reverse complement strand
TAGCGCCGGCGCCTTGGTGGACCCCCAGCGCTAAACCGTCAACAAACTGTAGACCGGGCGCCAGCAGGACTACCGCTGGCGCCCGGTCGACGTTGTTTGTGCGTCACCTTCATGCGCTTGGACTCATGGAACGCCCTAGTAAATGAGCGGTCCCGGCGAGCCAACCGACCCATTCAGCGACCCCGACGGCGCCCGATCGGACCTGCCGTCGGCCCGACTGCCATCCATGTGGCCGCCGCCCACTCGGCTACCGCCCGCGTGCCCTCCGGCCACATCGGCCATGGATGACCCGCCGACCAGGTCCTCTTCCAAAGTCTCGTCGTCCCCGTCATGCCTGTCGGCAACGTGCCGACGGAGCTCCGTCACCTTGTGCCCGAGCCCGCCACCAGCGGATTTGGCTGCATCAACGGCACGTTCCCCGGCGGAGGTCACTCCTTGGCGCACGGTCGTGTTCCCGGCCACCGCTCCGGCGGCCTTGGCCGTACGGTCATACAACCCCCGGCCGAGCCGGCTGCCGGTCAGCAGCCCGACCACAGCCCCTGCGGCAAAGTAGAACTTTCCCTTCATGTCCAACACCCTTTCTGCCCATCTCGGCTGCACCAGTGCGACCCTGTCCGCTTACCCGCAGCTAGCAGCCTTAACCAGACAACCCGGCCCGGTTACTCCACGGGCATGATCCGTCGCGCCCCCGACAAAAACCCCGCTCCCGCCGAATCAAGTAGCCAAGCACCCCCCTAGATGCGCTAATGTTGTCTCTCGCAAGGCCGAACATCTCCGAAACGAGCATGTCGGCCGTGTGAGTGTGCCGATCCCGTATAGCTCAATTGGCAGAGCAGCCGGCTGTTAACCGGCAGGTTATTGGTTCGAGTCCAATTGCGGGAGCGCAGTGGAACGTCTCCACGGGCAAATGCCCGCGGGGACGTTTTGCGTCTAGCGCGGAAATGGTTGATATCCGATTTTTTCGGGCACCAGTACCTTCGCTGGACAGGCTGGGGGCGATAGCTCAGCCGGTTAGAGCAGGGGACTCATAATCCCTTGGTCGTGGGTTCGAGTCCCACTCGCCCTACCGAGGTTGGACATCCAACATGGGTTCTTGAGGTAAGCATTCAAGCAGGCCAGAGGTGCTCTGGGGCCGGACGGGGGCCACCCGCCCGGCCTTTTTCATGTCTGCGGCTTGCTCCGTACGGGTCCGGATGGTTCCGGTTGAATCCGCGTTTCTACGGGTGGCTACGTTGAATCCGCGTTGAAGTTCTTCGGCCCATTAACCAATGGCTTGTCATCGATGGCTTCTCGGGTGCGGCCGAGGACAATGAGGACGCGGCCTGAGCCGGTAGAACACGGGCCGGGCACCTCAAAAGGTGCCCGGCCCGCAGGTGCGTGGCAGGTTCAGAAAGCCGGGACTGGCGAAGACGACGAGTTTGAGGACCGGCTCGACCAGGTGCTCCGAGACGCAGCAGTGGCGGCAGGAGTGACGGTGTCCGGCGAAGACCCGACGGAGGTCTTCACCGGCGTAACAGTTGGCGCAGCGAGGACTCTTCTCGCAGCTCGCCGACCAGGGCGAGTAGCACGAAGCAGGCCGCCATGACCACGGCGAACCCCTGGATCAGATGTGGCTGCTGGCCGCGGACATGGGTCGTACTCGCGAAGGAGACCACCGTTGAGAGAGCGACGCCGCTGAGCACGAATCCCGATACGGGGCGCAGGCCGGCGAGCGCGAAGCCCACCGCGCACACAATGACCACGATGATGAGCCCGACCACGATGACCACGAAAGGAGATGTGTTGAAGCATATCTGTGTTGATTCATTGCAGGAGTTGCTTCTCTCGGCCAGGGCAAAGCGGAAGCCGACCGAGACGACCGCCGCGACCAGCGCGCCGACGCCGGCGCTCACCACGGTCTTTCGTCCCACGTCAAAGCCCAGCCCGAGCGGGCTGGGCACTGACTCCGTCATGACATACCTCCTTCTATCCGAACTGTGCCGTATATCAGCCGGCTAGGACGGGAGCCCTCCACCGATGGCGGAGTTGATCAGCGAACCATACTCGCTCTGCCCTGCCGCCATGGGGTGGAAGCTTCCGGCTCCGGGCGTATTGGTACCGCTACCGCTCGACGAGCTGAGGATGATGCCGTTGATCCAGCTGGTGCCGGCGCACGTGTCGTGCCCGATGAAGGCGGACCGGGGGTCGACGAACTGGATGCTCAGCCCAGGGTCGGCATTGCCCACTTCGGTGACCGCCGCGGAAATCGTCGAGTTCAACTCGTCGGCGACGCCGTTCATCCAGGTTTGGTCGGCAGTCGCGACACCTTGGCATGGCGTTGTCGGGTTCTGTGGGAACAGGTACGGGTATCCCGCCACGACTATTTTCGCGTTCGGCGCCTGGGTATGGATGGCCTGGTACACCGCCTCGAGTGGGATTTGCTCCGCTGTGATGATCTCTGGCTCGTAGGTCACGAGCGGCTTCGGGTCCACTGTTCCGTTGTCGGTGAGGTAGAAGCTGGGATCGGAGCAGTCCTGGGAGGAGATGATGCAGGCCTGCACGACAGCGGCGAAGCGGGCATCGTTGCCGCCGATGGTCAGGCTCACCAGGGTGGTGTTCGCGTCGAGGTATCCGTCGTCGTCGATCTGGTAGGGCTCGTTGTTATCGAAGCCGCCCGCGCCCCAGACGGTGTTGACGTACGGATTGGAGGGGTTCACCGCTTTCGAGGTGAGGTTGATCGTCGTCGCGCCGCTGCAGGCCAGGAACGCGAAGTCGTCCGGGCCGTTGGCTGCGGCCTCTTGCTCGATCGGCTCGCTCTGCCCCGGTGCGACTACGCTGTAGGAGTAGGCCTGGCTGGAGCGGTGGCAGGCGTCGGTGTCGTTGTCGGCGTCAGCGTCGTAGGGCTGGTTGCCCTGGCCGGCGGAGTACGAGTCGCCCAGGGCGACATAGTCCGCGACCGGCTTGACGGTGGGGATGAACGCCATGGCGTCGAAGGCGACGTCGCCGCCGTCGGTGCTGGTGACGTAGGTGTCGTAGTTGCTCAGGGAGACTGACGAACCGGCGCTCAGGTCGAAGGAGCCGAGGTCGATCCAGGTGTTCTGGCTCCAGTGCTGGTTGACGATTCGGTGCTCGGTTTGTCCGTTGCCGAGGTTGATGATGTAGTTCGCCTGGGCGGTGGTGGCTCCGGTGTCGGGGATGTGCACTTCGAGGCGGGTCCAGCCGGTCGAGGCCGCCGGGGGCGTCCATGTCGCGGTCATCGAGTCGTCGGTGTACGAGGTTCCGGTGTCGACCGGCGTGTTGATCATGTGGCTGAACCACATGTGTCCGCCGAGTCCCGCGCCGAGCTGGTGGAAGTCGATCTTCCCTTGGTAGGTGATGCACTGCGAGGCGCATGAGGGGTTCTTGGAGGCGGGGAACGAGAAGGTCATGCTGCCTTGGCTCGTCCATGTGCGCGTTCCACTGCAGCTCGGGCCGTTGGGTGTCGAGCCGTCGACGATGACCGCGTTGGCCGGCAAGGTGTCTGCGCTGCCGGAGTCGTCCGTGGTGCAGCCGTCGGGTGCGTAGATGTCCGTGAACGAGGGCCGCGCGCTGGCGGAGGTGTAGGTCAGCACCTGGGTTCCACATAATGTGCTGCATGTCGTCCAGGTCGACCAGGTGTTCCACCAGCAATGAGAGTTACCCAGAGTGCACAGGCCCGCGGTGTCCGGGTCCCCGCTGGGGATGTCGGTGGCGGAGTCCGACTGGCAGTGGTTGACACTCGGGGCGCAGAACTGTGAGTTCGGCGGCTCGGCGACGGTCGGGCCGCTGGGCCAGGTGCCGGCTGCATATGCGGTGCCCCACTGACCGGTCGCGTAGTTGTAGCGGGCGAGCGGCTCGGCGGCCCAGCCGATCACCTTCTCCTCGTAGCTCCAGTTCTGCGGACTTGAGGCGTCGGCTGGGACCTGGCCGTTTGCGGAGAGCGCCAGGCCCGTGGGTGCGAGCAGGGGGTGGAAGCGCGCGGGGAGTTTGCGCCAGTAGAAACCGGCCAGGCCGAAGGTCGTGGACATGGGGATGTAGGTCAATCCGGCGTGCAGGGCGGTTTCTCCGAGGCCTTCCTGCAGGTGCAGGGTGAAGACGAACAGGAACCCGCCGTAGGTGAGTTGGCCGCAAACCAGGGTGACCATGCCGGCTGAGATGCCGGGTGCGCGCAGCACGGCGAAGTTGAGCAGCGGGTCGCCGCCCCGGGCTGCGATCCTGCGCTCCAGCTGCACGAACACGGCTGCCAGGATGAAGCCTGCGGCGATGCAGGCGAAGGTCCAGGCTGGCCAGCCCAGTTCGTGGCCGAGAACCGCGGGGAGCACCATCAGGAACACTGCGGGGATCGCTACGGACAGGCCGAGCAGGTCGAGCTTGCGCCGCGCGGTTGAGGCGTCCTTCTGCAGCAGGCGCGGTACCAGGGCAATCAGCACGATGCCGATGGGCACGTTGACCATGAATACCGGGTGCCAGCTGTCGTTGAACAGGTTCGCGTTGACGATGACGCCGCCGAGGATCAGGCCGGCCAGTGCGCCGATGGACAGGACCGCGCCGTAGGCGGAGAGTGCCTGGGCACGGGCCTTGCCCGTGAACTGCAGCTGGATGACGCTTATGATCTGCGGCACCATGACGGCCGCGCCGGCGCCCTGGGCGAAGCGGAAGATCACCAGGGTGACGGCGTTCGGCGCGAGTGCGCAGGCCGCGGACATCAGGGTGAACACGACGACGCCGATCAGGTACATGCGGCGGCGCCCGAACAGGTCGCCTAGCCGGGCGCCGGTGATCAGCAGCATTGCGTAGGCGACTGTGTAGCCGCCGACGACCAGTTGTAGGGATGTCCCGGAGGTGTGTAGGTCCGCGCCTATCGACGGCATCGCCACGTTGACGATGAATACGTCGACCAGGCCCATGAATTGTCCGAGCAGCAGCAGTGTCAGTACCAGCCACCGTCCGCTGGACTCTGCGGCGGGCGCCGCGGTCGACTGCGAGGTCGACCCTGTCGTAGTCCTGGTTCTCTCCGTTCGGTAGCTCGGCTCCCGGTCGCGGAGCGTGATCACACCGGCCGAGGTTCGTCATATATACCGACCAAAGGCGCGGAATTCGTCGGGTCCGCGCGGCCGGGGACGGCACCGGGGAAGAAGACCGCGCGCGGTGCCGCGAATAGTCTCCGAACGGAGCTTTCAAACTGCCTTGCGTCGCAGGTGGGAGGCGCTGAGAAGCGCTCTGCCGGCGACAGCTGCGCGCTGCCTTGGTGCTGTTCGCCGCCGCCGGTGACGCAGGGTCCCACGACACACATCTCGAGAGGTAGGAAATTCAGCATGATCTACGAGCTGCGCGAATACACGGCGGTCCCCGGCCGCATGCCAGCCCTGATCCGCAGGTACAACGACCACGCGATGCCGGGGCTGGTCAAGCACGACATGGAGGTCGTCTTCATCTCGCTGACCGATTTCGGGCCGAACACCATGAACGACGTCGTCTACGTCATACGCCACGACTCGTACGGCGACCTTGAGGCGAAGTGGAAGTCCTTCTTCGCCGACCCGGATTGGATCGAGGCCAAGAGGAAGAGCGAAGAGGACGGCCCGCTCGTGGCCACACTGTCGCGGCGGATCCTCACTGCCAACCCATTCATGTGATGGAGGTTCACTCATGACGACTGAACGCCGTACTCTGACCTTTTTCGAATCCCTTTTCGCACTCTGGCGTGTCGGCCCGGTCGTGGCGAGTGTCACCCTCCAGGGCCACGTGGACGCGGACGCCATGGACCAGGCCGCGCGCCTGCTGCAGCGCGACTATCCGATTCTGCGCTGCTCCATCCGCCAGACCGGCGACGAGATAGCCTTGGAACTGTCCGACGGGGAGCCGGGGCTGACCATCGTCGAGCCGGGGCCGGATCCGCTGACGAATGAGCTGAACGTCCCCATCACGCAGGACCGCCCGGTCAATCGGATCACCCTGTCGCAGGACGGGGATTCGGCGGTGCTGACCCTGGCCGGCGACCACGCCGCCACCGATGCCCGTCTGAACACGATCCTGCTGCACCGGCTGCTCGGCTACTACGGCGATCTGCTGCGCGGAGTGACCCCCGAGCCGACCGGCAGGTCCGCGTTCGAAGGGTCGCTGGAGGAATCGCTCCTGGCAGCGGGCCTCGAACCGGGCCCGGTGCACCCCCTGGAGGAGGGCGATCCGCCGCTGACGCTGCATGGCGACGCCGCCGCGCCGGGCCCGCTGGGGGTGCACAACTTCACCTACGGCAAGGAGGCGACCGCCGGGCTGATCGCCGCTGCCCGCAGTGGCGGGGTCTCCGTCACCAACCTGCTCGCCGGGGCCCTGGCGTGCGCGGTGCGCGCGCAGTTCCCCGACGACGCCGGGCCGATGCCGGTCTCCCCGGCCTTCGCTGTGGACCTGCGTCCTCGGGTGGATCCGCCGATCGCGCCGGACGCGCCCTTCGTCTGCGTGGCGCGTCTGGTGTGCTCCACCGACGTCGACTCCGACGACAACCCGGTCGAGGTGGGCCGGCGCATCGGCACTCAGCTGAAGGCGGCCGTGGACCGGGGGGAGATCCAGGGCAGGCTGCTGGCCCAGCGGATCGACCGCCGGCCCCTGCCGCTCGCGCCGATCTCGTTCCTGGTGTCGAATATCGGCATCGTCGAGGACTACGTCCTGCCTGAGGGGCTGCGGCTCACCGAAGGACGCTGGGCGACGACGTCACGCGGACCGGTTCCGACGCTCTTCGGCTCGACGGTGGACGGCAAGCTCACCCTCGCGCTGGTCTACGACACCGCGTTCCACAGCGCCGACGTGATCGACGCCATCGTCAAGCATTTCGAAGCTTCCCTGGAGGCCTGCTCGTAGACCGCTGACACGGTCTTTGAGCGGGCTGGGCCCCGTCCTGACCGGTCAGGACGGGGCCCAGCCCGCTCAAAGACGAGTGCGCTAGGTGCATGGATACATACTGAGGAAGGTCTGGAAACTCATCGCGGCGGGGTGAAAAAGTATGAGGCCCCCGCTCCGGTGACGCGACTGGGGGCCGGTCTCTGCACGGCGCGCGGCCGCGGGAGGCCTAGTGGGCCGGCGCGTTCGCCGGGCTGTTGTGGTACGCGGCGATCTTCCACTCGCCGTCGCGCTTCTCCAGCACCCAGGTGGCGTTGATCTTGCGCGGCTCGGGAACCTCGGTCTCGCCGGCGAACAGGATGCCCGATTCGCTGACGACGATCGCGCCGTGGTCGCCGAGGTAGCGCAGGCTCAGCTGCTTGTTGTAGGTCGAGCTGCCCTTGAGCGGGCCGAGGAAGCCCTGGGCCATGGTCTCGCGGATCACGTCACGGCCGGCGCGCAGCGAGCCGGGCAGAATGGCGGTCGCGTCCGCGTTGTAGTTGGTGACGAAGGCCTCGGCGTCGTTGGCCTCCCACGCCTTGTAGGCGTCGGCCAGCACGGCGTTGATTGCGGCTTCGTCTTCCTGGCGGCTGTATGACATCGGATTCTCCTTTGTGATCGGTTCGCCCGGGGTATCTTCCGGCGAACTCGCGAATACATACCGGCGGTGGGGCCGGATCTCATCGCGCACGCGGTCAAGAAATGCCCAGGCGGGCCCTGCGCGGGCCCGATGCGGGCGCAGGCGGTCCGGTTGTGCCTGGTCAGCGCCTTCGCAGCAGCAGCGACACGGTTTCGGCGATCGCCAGGACGCTCAGCAAGGGGTTCGCGCACGGCATGGTCGGCATCACCGATGCGTCGGCCACGTAGAGCCCCACGGTCCCGTAGACGCGGCAGTACTGGTCCACGACGGCGTCCTCGTCGTCCTCCGGACCCATCCTTGCTGTGCCGATCGGATTGAACGCGGTGTCGGTGGCGGAGTCGATGTAGGTGCGCATTGCCTCTTCGGAGGCCAGGGTCTTCTCGTCCACTATCACCACGTGCCTGCCGTGCTCCATCACCGCCGGCGTGGTCGCCAGCTCCCAGCACTCGCGCACCGCCTCGGCCATCAGGGGGTAGTCCCGCTCGTCGGAGAGATATCCCAGGTCGACGACTGGCGCCGCGGCCGGATCCGCCGACTGCAAAGTGGCGCTCCCGCGTGAGTGCGCGCGCCGGGCCACCGCCATGACCCCGTACACGATGCTGCTGTCGGCGTCCTTACGCAGTTCCGGGAAATGGTGCGCCAGGTCGAAGCGGTTGACCATCGCGTAGTGCATGTCGTTATCCCGAGATCGGGGGCCCGAGGAGGTCGTGCGCAGCACGATCTGCCCGGTTGGGGCGCCCTCGTTCTCCCGGCCCGGCTTGGGGCTCAGGAACACCCCGATCCTCGGCTGGTCGGTCAGTCCCGCCCCGACCCCGGGCCGGTCCATCCGGACGTCGATGCCCAGCCGGCGCAGTTCCTCGGCCGGGCCGATCCCGGACCGCCACAGGAGGGCGGGAGTCCACACCGCCCCGGCGGCCAGGATCACCCGTCCGGCGCGCACCTCCTCGCCGTCCACGATGACGCCGACCGCCCGGCCGTCGTCGATCACGATCCGGTCGACCCGGGCGCCGGTGAACAGGTCGAGGTTGGGTCGGCCCTGGGCCGGCCACAGGTAGGACATCGCGGTGGAGGTCCGGGTCCAGGCGTCGCGCCGGGTCGAGGGGGTCGGGCCGACGCCGGAGGACTCGGGGTGGTTGTGGTCCTCGGCGTAAGGATGCCCGGCGTCCATGCAGCCTTCGAGGAACGCCTGCTGCACGGCGGTCAGTTCCTCTGAGCGCCAGCGCCGGATCGGCAGCGGGCCGTCGGCGTTGTGGTACTCCTTCTGCCCGTAGTCCAGGTCGTCCTCGATCGCCATCAGCGCGGGCAGGACACTGTCCCAGGACCACAGCGGGTTGCCCAGCTCGGCCCATTCGTCATAGTCGGCCGGCATGCCGCGGATCGCGACCGTGTTGCCGTCGAGCATGTCCTGCGGTGTGGACGCGAGGCCTGGGTAGTGGGTGCCGGCCTCCAGCACGGCGACACGGCGACCGGGGTCCTCGCTGAGTCTGGCGGCGAGCACGCATCCCGCGTTTCCAGCACCGATGATGATGTCGTCGTATTTGTGTGCACGCATGTGCGACATCGTCCACCCGGGCCGTCTTCTGCTCTTCTCGCGGCGTGCCGTGCTTGCCGCCGCCTTCTGTGTCTGGAGGTGCACAGCGTGCGAGAAGCCACGGATCAGGTCTGGCGATACCGTCGGGGCCATATGGAAGTGTTCTGAAAGAATGGAGTTGCACGTGGACGGTGCGTTGAAGACCAGGCCCGGCCTGGCGGTCCAATCCGGGCCGGTGTCCCTGGCGGTGCAGGTCTCAATCGAGGCCGAACGGCGCGGGTTGCCGTCGTTCTATTCGAGCGAGTTCTACGACCGCTCGGCGGTGGTCACGCTGGCCGCCGCGGTCTCGGACCGGATGCTCGACGTGCTGGCCGTCTTCGGACGGCGCACCCGCGCCCGCGCCCGGGTGGCCGCCATCGGCTACCACCCGAGTCTGCTGCCGCTGCACCGCGGCCGCGACGCCTTGCGCTGGACGATCCGCGACGGCGACCGGGTCACCGGAGGCTCCGTCTACCGCGGCGACCGCTGGGCGCTGAACGGGATCTGACGCGCACCTGCCCGTCGGCTCGATGTGGCGCGGTGTCAGTCTGCCGTATGGCCGCGTTTTGTCGTATGACCACGCAGCTGCCAGGTATGGTGGTCGTGGCGCGGTAGGCGTGGAGAAAGGGCGTGAGCGTGACGACGACGGCAGAAGGCTTCGATCACCGGATCGAGCCGTTTCGTTCGGAGCTGCTGGCGTACTGCTACCGGATGCTCGGCTCGGCCCATGACGCCGAGGACCTGGTGCAGGACACGTATCTCAGGGCCTGGCGGGCGCGCGAGCAGTACGACGAGACCCGCAGCTCACTGCGCACCTGGCTCTACCGGATCGCGACGAACGTGTGCCTGACCGCCCTGGAGGTGCGCGGCCGCCGGCCGCTGCCGTCGGGGCTGGTGGCCTCCTCCGATCCGCTCGGGCCGCTGGTGCGGGGAGAGACCGCGTGGCTCCAGCCCCTGCCGGACGCGTTGCTGGACGCGGGTGATCCGGCCGGGGCCGTGATCGACCGCAGCAGTCTGCGGTTGGCGTTCGCCGCGGCCCTGCAGCATCTGTCGGCGCGTCAGCGCGGTGCGCTGATCCTGCGTGACGTGCTGAGCTTCTCCGCGTCCGAGGCGGCGGAGATCCTCGGCACCACCGCCGTATCGGTCAACAGCTCCCTGCAGCGGGCCCGTACCCGGGTCAAGGAGGTGGGGGTCGGCCAGGAACGCGTCAGCGAGCCGCCTGCGGCCGAGCAGCGCGCCTGGATCGAACGCTATATGAAGGCGTTCGAGCTCGCCGACGTCGAGGGCCTCAAACGGCTGCTGACCGCGGACGTGCTGATGGAGATGCCGCCGATGCTCAACTGGTTCGTGGGCCCCGGCAACTACGGCCTGTTCATGGAGTGGGTCTTCGCGCAGGGCGGAACGGACTGGTTCCTCAAGCCCGTCTCAGGCAACGGCCAGCCCGGCTTCGCCGCTTACCGGCGCGTCGGGGAGGGCTACGAGCTGCATACCCTCCAGATCTTCACCGTCACCGTCGACGGCATCAGCCGCAACTCGGTGTTCCTGGACTCTGAGGTCTTCGCGTGCTTCGGCCTGGCGTCCACACTTGATGCACAGGGAGTGGACACGGCCGGAGGCCGCGCAAAGCCGGGCTCGAGCCATTCCCCCTGCCCTGAACGCTCTTTTCAGCCGGGGTGCTTACCAGGGCACGCTGAGAGGAGCCGCCTCCTGAAGCCGCAACCATGCTGATGGTAATCCGTCGATCACACGGATGCGTCATCAGGGAATGGAGTGCGTCATGTCAGAAAGCAGCACCGCAACTATCAGTGAAACCGCGCCCGAGGGCGTCGACCCCCGGATTCCGCATGTCCCGCGGGTCTTGGACTACCTGCTCGACGGTGCCGCCAACTTCGCCTCCGACCGTCAGGTCGCAGAGTTCGCCTTCGCCGAATGGCCGGGCGTGCCCGGCGGCTTCGAGGGCGCGAAAGTCGATGTGAAGGCCGCCCGTGGCGCGCTCGGGCGATCGTGCGCCACCTCGCCACGGAGGGCGGCATACGGCAGTTCCTGGACATCGCGCCAGGAGTGCCCACGATGGACAATACGCTCCTGGCGGCGCGTTCGGTCGCCCCGGATACGAAGACCGTCTACGTGGACTACGACCCGATCGTCGTGGCCTATAGCAAGTACCTGCTGGCCGAGGAGACCGACGACAGCGTGGCCTTCCTCCAGGGTGATTTCCACGACCCACAGGATGTGATCGAGCGGGCGTCGAAGACTCTGGACTTCAGCCAGCCGATCGGCCTGATCCTCTTCGGCATGCTGCACTTCATCGACGACCGGGAGCACGGCGCGCAGGTTCTGGCCGCCTACCTCGACGCCATGCCCTCGGGCAGCTTCGTCGCGGTCTCGCACTTCGCCCTGGACGAGCAGGACACCGGGATGAACGCCGCGCTGGACGCCATGGACCAGAAGTTCGGCGAGGCCGTGGTGTGCCGCACCCGGGCCGAGGTCGGCTGGTTCTTCGAGGGCATGGACCTGAATGAACGACCGGATGAAGCGGTTCCGGTTGCCGGAAGCCGCACCGACCTCTGAACAGTCCGAATGGCTCGCGCGGGTCGACAAGGTCGCGCCGGTCATCGAGGCGAACCGCGACCAGGCCGAGCGCGACCGCAAGATGCCGCGCGCCGTCTACGAGGCACTGCGCGACACTTTGTCGCGCGGCGCAGGCAGTGCGGCCACGGCTGGGCCTACTGCCAGAACGGCCGCAACTCGATCGCGCCGACCGGGGCGCACGGGTGCCGGGAAGCGATCTCGATGGCCTCGTCCAGATCCGCGCAGTCGATGATGTCGAAGCCCGCGATCGCCTCCTTGGACTCGGCGAACGGTCCGTCCGTGAGCAGCGTCTGTCCGCCGCTGACCCGCACGGTAGTCGATTCGTGCGGCGGCCGCAGCGCGTTGCCTTCAAGCCGCACGCCCCGCCCGACCATCTCCCGGAGCCAGGCGCCGCCGTCCTTCTCGACCAGGGCGACCGCCTCCTCCAGCCGCTCCGGCTCATGGCAAATGAACATCATGTACTTCATTTCCGCCTCCTTGGGGTGAACTTCCAACCGTACGACGAACAGGAACCTCCCCGAAGGACACCGGAGCCCGAAGAATCTTTCCGCCTGTCACTCGGTCGTGTTGTCGTCAGGACGGCGTCGCGTCCGGAAGTTGGCTGCCTGCAGCGGTGCGGCGCCGACGATCAGGCCGAGGGTCAGCGCCACGGTGAGGCTGATGGCGTCCCGGAGGTCGTTGAACCCTTGGATCGTGTGATCGCCGTCCAGCGTGGCCAGACCGCGCAGCGCCAGTGCGCCGACGGTGAGCGCGAAGAAGCCGCCGATGATCAGCACGATCCGCGGCGGGTTGTGCGATGAGCGCTCCAGCACCCCGGCCGCGGCCGCGAGCAGCAGCGCCGCCACGAACGTGCCCGCCGTCGGCCCGACCCACCGGGTGATGACCAACTGGGCGAACCAGGCTAGGTAGGTCAGCGCGAGGATCCACGGGAAATCCCGCATGCGGGCGCTGAAGGTGAGCACCAGGCCGAGCGTGAACGGAATCCAGGACGCCGCGACCAGCCAGAACGGCAGGACCGGGGGCACCGTGGAGTCGAACAGGGCGTCCGCGCTGACCCCGCTGACCTCGGCCGCGATCACCACCCCGATGGCTAGCTCCACCAGCGTGAACGCCGCTTGGGCGAGCCGCACGGCGCCCGGCGTGAGCTGCCCGACGGCGATCTCGGCGGTGGCCGCGCACAGGAAGTCGCCCGGGATCAACACGAACATCGCCGGGACCATCAGCACCAAGGGACCGCCCGGTGCACGGTGCGCGTGCAGCACGTTGAACGCCACCAGGGCGATGACGAACGGCCCCACGATGGGCAGCAGGCTGCGCAGACCGGTGAGTCTCTCCGCCGCCACGAACAGCACGCCCATGACCGCGCCGAGGATGATGCTGTAGCCGACTTCCCGCCAGGTGGCCTGCACGCTGGGTGCGAATCCGGCGGCGAACATGGCCACGCCGACGATCCGCAGCCACGCCGGGTAGGGCGACTCGCGCCGCTGCAGCGCGGCGAGCTCCCGGTCCGCGTCGGCGGCGCTGAGCTCGCCGGCGATGATCCGGTCCACCAGGAACTTGCAGTCGGCCACCCGGTCGAGCCGGGAAAGCTCGGGCATCACCCGCATCGTCTCGGTATACGACGGCGCGGCCGGATGCCGGATGGTGAGCACGGCGCCTTCCGCGATCGCCAGCAGATCCGCCCGCACCCCGTAGGCGAGCCCAGCCCGCCGCACCGAGTCCCGCAGCTCGAACGCACCCTCGGCGCTGTTCAGCAGGTGGAACTCGGTCAGCCTTGTCAGCAGACGGTTGATGTCCCCGGTCTGATCCTCTGTTGTCTCCATCCCGGCAGGGCATACCCACCCCACCTGGCCAGCTATCTCATAACACCCGGTATGTCACTCCCACCGCACCCGGAAACGGCTCGGTGGTAGGGTCAGTGGCAGTGGCCACATCAATCGGTCACGCTGGAGGGCTGTCCGATCGGGTAGTGCGGCGAGCGCCTGGTTGGACTGATGCGTACCTCGCTGACCTGGGCTTTTGTCGGCTTGGTCATGGGGGCGGGAGTTGTGCGCTAGACTAATGCCGCGCATCCCATGAACAGGTCACGGCCGAGGGATTGCCCACAGTTTCCAATTTGCTGCATGGAGAGTAGTCAATGTCTAAGCGTTGTGATGTGTGTGGCAAGGAGCCGGTCTTCGGCAACCGGGTCGCCCGTCTGGGAAAGAATGCCATTCACCGACGAGTGAAGGGACGCTCTTCGCGGCGGTTCAACCCGAACATCCAGCCCGTCAAGGTGCTGGTCGACGGCACGGCGAAGCGGATCAAGGTCTGCACCTCCTGCCTGAAGAAGGGCAAAGTCCAGCGGCGTGCCTCGGCCTGACGGGCCGACTCGGTGTCATCGCGAGGGCCGCGTCACAAAATTTTTGAATATGCAGGTCAACCCTTGGACGAGGGCTAGTCACGATATCGGGGCTAGCCCTGTTTCATGACCTGGCCCGATATTCACGGGCGAGTGGTGGGCGGGGTTTTGCGGCGTGGGGGCCGCCGGCCGGCTGGGGAGCCGGTGCAGGACACGGGGCGTGAGGCGTGCGGGGCGGGAATCAGCTGGTGTTACCACCGAACATTAATGCGACCGCGATGACCGGGTCGGTCAGCGCGGTCATCGCGGTCGCGGGGGGGCGCCGGCGGGCGGCCCCGCCCCCGGGCGGGGGTGAGTGGGGCGG
>Ga0302314_10012945_pt1 | contig 14378 bp, 14 predicted proteins | sample III_Palsa_N2_3_FD_200533 | JGI IMG/M metagenome (GOLD analysis project Ga0302314, IMG submission 200533) | Peat permafrost microbial communities from Stordalen Mire near Abisko, Sweden - III_Palsa_N2_3 | ecosystem: Environmental > Terrestrial > Soil > Palsa > Peat permafrost | place: Sweden... | reverse complement strand
CGATACCCCAGCGGAATCGGTCCCCGCCTTCGCCGGCGACCAGCACTCCCCTCAGCTCATGGAGGTGGGGATAGACGGCAACATCCAAACCTCCGAGGGCTACTGCCATGTCGTTTTCCTCGTCCGGCGTCTCCGGGCGCTGATCTCTCGTGCTGTGTTCGGCCGCCGTTGTCGTGGCGTATTGGATGAGCAGGTCGGTTCCCCAGGTGGCGGCCGCCGGATCCACCCCACCCTCAAGCAGCAGCGTCAGTAGCGTCTCAAGCACCCCGAGACTGTTGGGACCACTGGGCCGGGTGAAGACGCTCAGCCGGGCGATGCTCGGATAGGCAAACAGCACGGCCGTATAGGAGGCCACGATCCCGGCGATGCGGTCCTGCCACGGCAGGTCCGAGCCAGCCTGAGAGAGGTCAACCTCACCCAACAACTCATCGAGCAGGGTGGCGTAGAGGTGCTCGACACTCCGGAAGTACACATAGAGGGAGCCGGCGCCGGTATCGAGGGCGGCGGCCAACTTCCGCATGGTCAAGTGCTCGAGTCCCTCCGTGCGCAGCAGATTCACCGCCGCAGCGACGATCGCCTCCCTGCTCAGGGCGGTCTTGGCCGGACGGGACCGCCGGCTGACGGGTTGGGTGGCAGTGGTGCTCATGGCCCCACCGTATCAGAACGAACATGTTCGTTACAAACGCGTTTGCTACGAACGCGTTTGTGGCGCCCGAAACCAGTCGACCTACCTACAACGTCAGCGCCGTCGGATGGCGTGGTTGGTACAGACCCACCTCGCCGCCGCCGGGCAGCTTGAATTTGGTCACCGAGCCCCAGCGCGCCTCCTCGACCGGGGCACACTCCACGCCCTTTTCCTCTAGCGAAGCCATCTCGGCCACCAGGTCGTCGGACATGAGATAGAGCTCATGGCCACCGATCTCGTCGACCGGGTGCACGGCGAGCTCGGCCGGTGGCAAGCGGAAGATCAGCCAGTCGTGCCCAGCGTCCACCGACGGGTACCCGAGGACGTCCCGGAAGAAGGCCCGATCGGCTGAAGCGTCGGTACTGAAGATGATGACGTGGGCCCCGAAGATCACTGGTGCATTCCTTTCAGGCGGATCAGCCAGTCTGCCTCGTGTAATCGGCACCCGAAATGCAACGCAATGACACCACTGCGGCCACACCTGGCGGGCATGCTGGTCATATGGTCACCGACCGGCTGCGCAGGGTTCTCAGTGCTGAGAGCGGAGAGGAGCCGGCCGAGCTCAAGCTGAATCCATGGCGGGAGGTCGGCTGGATCTTCAAGGATGGCGAAGCGGTGGCCATCGAGCGCCTCGGTGACGAGTCACGGGTTCGTATGGTGGACTTCTGATGGTCCGGATCACCCGCTTTGACGACGGCGGCACCCAGCAGGCCGAGATCACCCTGGACGACTTCACCATCGAGATTCTCTATTCGGGCATCGCCGACCTGCTGCAACGGGCATCGACCATACCGGCCGACATCGCCCCTGCAGCACCGATCTCGAACGAGGCTCGGAATCGCCGTTCCCGGATCCTGACTCGCATCCTGGAGTAGGCCCCGACCCCACCTGGGGCCCAGGATCCGCTCCCGCCGCCGTGTGGCAGGCTGGGCCGGTGCACCGGTTTCGTCGCCAGGATTCCTTGCGCCGCCTGGCCGACGAGCAATTCGACGTCCTGGTCATCGGCGGTGGCATCACCGGAGTGGGCGTGGCGCTCGATGCGGCCAGCCGTGGTCTGAAGACCGCCCTGGTGGAGATGAACGACTTCGCATCGGGCACCTCGTCCAAGTCGTCCAAGATGATCCACGGCGGGCTGCGCTACCTCCAACAGCGTGAATTCCGCCTGGTCTACGAGAACCTGGCCGAGCGGCAGCGCCTGCTCAACAACGCACCACACCTGGTCTCTCCGTTGCCGTTCCTCATCCCGCTCTTCGGCCGTGACGGTGTGGTCTCCAAGACGGTGGCCCGGTCGTATTCGACCGCCCTCTGGCTCTACGACATCACCGGGGGCCTGCGCATCGGCTCCAAGCACCGGCGGGTGGGCAAAGAAGAGGCCCTGGCCCACCTCCCGACGCTGAACACCGAACACCTCGTGGCCGGCTTCCTCTATTTCGATGCCAGGGCCGACGACGCCCGGCTCACCTTGACCCTCGCCCGCACGGCTGCCCTCGAGCACGACGCCGTGGTGGCCAACTACACCTCGGTGGTCCGCCTGACCGCGGACGACAAGGGCACGACCAACGGTGCCGTCGTTCGCTCCGCCCTGGGTGACGACGCCACCGAGGTCACCGTCCGGGCCCGGGTGGTCGTCAACGCCACCGGCGTCTGGGCCGACGACATCCGGGAGTTCGACGAGGGCACACATCCACACTCCATCCGTCCGGCCAAGGGTGTGCACGTCACCGTGCCGTCCGACCGGCTGCCCTGCGACATCGCCGCCGTGATACCGGTCCCCAAGGACCGCCGTTCCATTTTCGTCGTCTCCTGGCCGGAGACAGCACTCGTCTACCTGGGCACCACCGACACCGACTACCAGGGTCCGCTCATCGACCCGGCCTGCACCCCCGAAGATGTCGATTACCTGCTCGAAGCAGCCAACAACGTGACGACGTCCAAGCTGACCCGGGCCGACGTGACCGGGGTCTGGGCCGGCCTGCGACCGTTGCTGGCGCCACCCGACGACGGCGGCCACGTGTCCGAGCGCACCTCCGACCTGTCACGCCGCCACACGGTGCGCACCTCCGAGCATGGCGTTGTCTCGGTCACGGGCGGCAAGCTCACCACCTACCGAAAGATGGCCGAGGACACGGTGGACGCCGTGCTGGCCCGGCTGGGCGAGTCGCCCAAGAGCCGCCGCTGCGTCACCAAGAATCTGCGGCTGCACGGCTACACGACGGCCACCAGGGACCCGGTGGCCATGGCCCAGCCGCAGGCGCACCTGACCGGGCGTTACGGCACCGATGCCAAAGGCGTGCTGGCGCTGGCCGAGGATCGACCCGAACTGCTGCAGCCGGTGATCGATGGACTGCCCTACACCGGTGCGGAGATGCTGTACGCCGTCCGCGAGGAGATGGCCCAGACCCTCGATGACGTGCTCGCCCGCCGCACCCGCTCCATGATTCAACGGGCCAAGCCCACCATGGCGGCCGCCCACGCCGCGGCGCGCCTCATCGCACCCGAACTGGGCTGGACCGATGACGAGGCGGCGGACCAGGCCGCCCGCTTCATTGAGCACTGCGAGAAGGAACTCCTCACGGCCGGATTGGACCTCTCATGACCGTGCCCACCCCGGTCACCGCGGTCGATGCCGATCCCTCAGCCATCACGGACCGGCTGACCGGCCAGGTCGTCGCCGTCAGCGATCAGTTGCTGGCCACCCTTCGGGCCACCGGTGCCCACGTCATGACCGACGATGCCGTGCGCGCCGATGCCGCCCGCGATTGGTGGCCGCTGGCCATCGGATGGGCCGCCGAAGGCACCGTCCCGCAGCGACCGGCCGTCGTCGTCACCCCCACCTCGACCGAACAGGTGTCGGCCGTTCTGGCCGCCTGCCATGCAGCCGTCGTGCCCGTCACCCCCATCGCCGGTCGCAGCGGCGTCTGCGGCGGGTCGATTCCCGTCTTCGGCGGCGTCGCCCTTGATCTCACCGGCCTTGATGGTCTGGTGGCCGTCGACGAGATCTCGCTCACGGCCGACGTGCGGGCCGGCATGTTCGGTCCGGACCTCGAGGTCGCGCTCGGGGAAATCGGTGCCGGCTACACCCTCGGTCACTGGCCCCAGTCCATGGACCTCTCCACCGTCGGCGGCTGGCTGGCCTGCCGGGGCGCCGGCCAATACTCGACCCGCTACGGAAAGATCGAGGACATGGTCATCGGCCTCGAGGTCGTGCTGGCCGACGGGCGCATCGTGCACACCGAAGGCCACGGACCCCGGGCGGCCACGGGCCCGAACCTCACTCAACTCTTCGTGGGCAGCGAGGGCACCCTGGGCGTGATCACCGAAGCCCGCTTCCGCATCCACCCACTGCCACCGGCCCAGGAACGGCGCGCCTTCGGCTTTGCTTCCTTTGCGGCCGGCCTCGACGCCTGCCGCAACATCCTGCGCCGAGGGGCCACCCCGGCCGTGCTCCGGCTCTACGACCAGACCGAGTCGGGTCGGAACTTCGACCAACCCGATACCAACGTGCTGATTGTGCTCGATGAGACGGACCCGGCCCTCCTGGCCGCCACCATCTCGGTGATCGACGACGAGTGCACCAGCGCCGCCGGTGCCCAGCCGCTCGATGTCGCCCTGGTCGAACGCTGGCTCGGACACCGCAACGACGTGTCGGCGCTGGCCCCGCTCTGGCGCGCCGGCGTGGTGGTCGACACGGCCGAAATGTCCGGTCCGTGGGCCGCGCTGCCCGGACTGTTCGAAGAGGTGGTCGGCAGCCTGAAGGCGATCGAGGGAACGTTGGCCGCCTCGGCCCACCAGTCGCATGCCTATACCGACGGCGCCTGCCTCTACTTCACCTTCGCCGGCCGGGGCCCCGAAGGAGACGCCGCATGGCGGGAGCAGTACTACCGCCAGGCCTGGGACACCGTGACCAACGCCACCATGGCGCACGGTGCCGCCATCAGCCACCATCACGGCATCGGCCTCAACCGCTCACGCTTCCTCCCGCAGGCACTAGGCACGGGCTTCGATGTCCTCGCCGGCCTGAAGCAGACCTTCGATCCCGCCGGCATCCTCAACCCGGGCAAATTCGGCCTCCCGTCGCCCTTCGGCCAGTCCCCCTGGACATGAGCCCATCTGGCGACAGTGTCCTGGTGGTCGACGTCGGCACGTCCGGCGTACGCGCCGCCATCGTGCGACCCGATGCCAAAGTGACGAATGCGCACTATGCGCCCGTCCTGCCCGACACCCCGGCTCCCGGACTGGTGGAGTTCGATGCGGCGCGGCTGGCCAAGGCCGTGCTGAGCGTGGCCACGACCGCCCTCAAGGACGGCGGGCCGGTGGGTGCGGTGGGCATTGCCAACCAGCGGGCGTCGACCATCGTGTGGGATCGTGCCACCGGCCAACCGGTCGCACCGGCCATCGGGTGGCAGGACCTGCGGACCGTCGTCGATTGCCTGGTGCTGCAGGCCGACGGCATCCGCTTGGCGCCCAATGCGTCGGCCACCAAGCTGATGTCGATTCTCAACGAGGTGGATCCCGACCGGACGCGGGCCGAGGCCGGCGAACTGTGCTTCGGCACCGTCGACACCTGGGTGGCCTGGACGCTGTCGGGTGGTGCGGCCTCTGGCGGCGATGCACTGCATGTCACCGACGCCACCAACGCCGCCGTCACCGGACTCATTGACACCGCCACCATCACCTGGGACGAGACCTTGTTGGAGCGGCTTCGCATTCCGTTGGCCATGTTGCCGAAGATCGTGGATTCATCGGGCGCCATCGGACCCAGTTCGGCCCTCGACGGTGCACCGGTCATCTGCGGCATCGCCGGTGACCAGCAGGCGTCTCTGGTCGGGCAGGGTTGCACCCTTCCCGGATTGGCCAAAGCCACCTTCGGGACCGGGGGCATGCTGGACCAGTGCACCGGCCAGGGACTGGGCCCGGGAGCGCACGCCGGCCAGGCCAAGGCCGGCACCTTCCCGATCGTGGCCTACCGGGTCGGCGGCGTCGCCACCTGGGGCGTCGAAGCCGTGATGCTGTCGGCCGGCACCTGCGTCGAATGGCTGCGCGACGACCTCGGCATCCTCGCCTCATCAGAAGAGTCGGACGCCGTGGCCGCCCAGTGCGAGACGACCGGCGACGTGTGGTTCGTGCCCGCCCTGCTCGGCCTCGGCACGCCGGTCTGGGACTTCGGCGCCCGCGGCACCTTGGTCGGACTGACCCGGGGATCCGGGCGCCCCGAAATCGTCCGCGCCGTGCTCGAAGGGGTGGCCCATCGTGGGGCCGACCTGGTCGAGGCCGCCGAGGCGGACAGCGGGTACGCCATCGAATCGCTGCGCATTGACGGTGGCATGTCGGACAACACCGTCTTCGTGACTGCTTTGGCCGACGCCATTGGACGGCCGGTTGAGATCTCTCCGGTGCTCGAGGCCACCACGCTCGGCGCCGGCCTGCTGGCCGGCTTGGCCATCGGCCAGTACTCGTCGACCGACGAGCTGGCCGAGACGTTCACCCCTCGCAAGATCGTCGAACCCGGCAACGACGAGGCCAGCCGTGCGCAGGCCCGAGCGCGTTGGCTGTCGGCCCGGGCCAAGTCCGAGAAGACGATCCCCGAACTCTCCGGAATTTCGTTCTAACGCAACGCCCTCAGCCGGTGGCGTGGGCCAAGGCGTCACTCCAGCTGGCACCCTGCTCAATCAGCGGCCGGTAGCCCATCAGCTGGCGCGGCTTGCCGATGGCCATCACGGCCCGTAGGCGTCCGGCCCGGCCGAACAGAGCCACGAGCTTGCCCTCCTCGAAGGAGCCTTCGACGATCTGCACCTCGTCGCCACCACCGGGATTCCCCAGCACCTGGAATCGGATGTCGAACTGATCCGACCAGAAATACGGCACCGGAGTGAACGGAACTGCATCGTGGCGCCCAGCCAACAGGCTCCGTGCGGCGGCGACACCGGCCTCGGCCGCCACCTGCCAGTGCTCAATCCGAATCAGCTCATCCTGCCCGTCGTGGTGCCAGAGCCAGCGGGCAATGTCCCCGGCTGCCACTACGCCATCGGCGGCGAAGAGTCGGTCGTCGCACACCACGCCGTTGTCGATCGTCAGTTCCGAGTTCTCGAGCCAACCGGTATTGGGCACGACACCGATCCCAACCACCACCACATGGGCCTCGAGGACTTCACCACTGGCCAGCTCCACTACCAAGCCGCTCGAGTCGTCGGCGCGCCGTACACCGGCCACACCGACACCGGTCCGCAGGTCCACGCCGTGCGAACCGTGGAGCGACGCGCAATGGGCGCCGATCTCCGGGCCCAAAATGTTGGCCAGAGGGATCTCCATGGCTTCGAGCACCGTGACGTGGCACCCCAGCCCGGCACAGGTGGACGCCACCTCGGCCCCGATAAAGCCGGCGCCGATCACGATGACCTGGCACTGCTCCACCGCCGTGACGGCTGCCCGCAGGGCCAGCGAATCATCGAGGGTGCGTAGCGTGAACAGGCCGTCCCCTCGAGACAGCGCTTCGGTCCCGGGCAGATGTCGGGGCTTGGCCCCGGTGGCCACCACCACCGCGTCGGCCGAGAGCACCTGACCGTCGGCCAGCTCCACTTCGCCGCCCGACACATCGAGCCGCACCGCGGCGTGTCCCAACTGTTCGTGGACCCGCAATTCGCTGGTGCGTCGACGATCAGCCAGGACAGCCTTCTCGGGCGGCCAAGTGCCGGCCAGGATCTGCTTGGACAACGGTGGGCGGTCGTAGGGCAGGTGCGGCTCGTCACCGACCAGCGTGATCGTCCCCTCGAACTTTTCGTTGCGCAGGGTTTCGACCGCTCGCCACCCGGCCAATGAGGCCCCGACCACCACGACGGTGGCGTCCGGTGCCAGCGCTGAAGTTGCCATCAACCGAACGCCGCCATCCACTCTTCGAGGGAGCGGGCCCGAAACACGTAGTTCCACTTCCGGGTCTCTCCCATGAGCTGCGACGGGTCGGCCGAGTAGAGATGCCCAGGGAACAACACGGCATCATCGGGCACCCGGGCCAATCGGTGGTTGATGGAGTCATACATGGCGGCCGGGTCGGCACCCGGCAGATCGGTGCGCCCACAGCCATCCAAAAAGAGGGTGTCACCGGCCACCAGCCGACCATCGACCAGGAAGCACTGGCTGCCGGGCGTGTGGCCTGGAGTGTGGATCAATTCGATCTCCACCTCGCCCACGCGCACGACGTCGCTGCTGTCGTGACCCACCAGGTGGGTGCCGCCGACGCCGGTGGTTCGCTCGACCCATGGCAGTTCTTCCTTCTGCACGTGAATAGGCACCTGCACCTTGTCCAACAGGGCGCTGATGCCTTCCAGCGAGAAACCGGCCATCTGACCACCGACATGGTCGGGGTGATAGTGCGTTCCCAAGGCACCGGTGAGCGTCATGCCATCGGCTTCGAGAATGTCGAGCAGGTCCTGCACGGCGTAGGCCGGATCGACCACGACTGCTTCGCCCGTCACCCGGTCACCGATCAGGTACACGAAGTTCACCATCTGCCGGGCCATCTGATCGCCCTTGGCAAAGTCCCGGCCCGACAACAGCTGCTTGAAATACAAGCGGTCGTCCGCCGTCACGTCACTCATCATCGTCTCCCTCGGCCTCAATCTCCCCGGCCAGCGCATCGAGTTTCGGCACCAGCTCCTCGACCTGGGTGCGGGTGTGGCGCAGTCTGCGATCCAGTTCGTCAATCAGGGCGGTTGCCCGTTCCAGGCGGGACACCAATATGTCGACATCCACTTCACGCTGCTCGAAGAATTCGACGATCGAGTCGAGCTCTCGACTTGCCTCCGTGTAGCTCAACGACTCCACCGGAGTCGTTGCTGCCTCTTTTGCGGTTGCCATTACTGCGTCACCTCTTCTTTCCCAACGACCACAATGGTGCGACTCTCTGTTGCCTCTATCCGAGAACGTGCGGTCCCGTCGGCAAATCGGGTGACAATTTCCGTTCCCACCGCCAAAGCGGCCGCACTGCGCACCAGCTGTCCATCCGCACTCAGCGTGAGGCTGTACCCCCGCTCGAGCTGGCGCTCCACGTCATAGGCAGTCAGCAAGCGCTGCCACGATCGCACCCGCTCGCCCTCCCGGGCAAGATGACCGAGACCTAAGGGACCCAGCCGCGCCGCATGCGTGCGCAAACCGGTCTGCCGAGCCTGCAAACTCAAGGGCGCCAGGCGGGACACTGAACCGGACCGCACCACGAGTCGCTCGCGATGAATCCGTAACTGGCCCCGGGCGGCGCGGGTCAGGCGCCCTCGAGCCTGGGCATCACGCTGCTGGGCATCCTCCAACAAGGCCGGCACGTTCCGACCCAACTGGGCTGCCACCTCACCGACGTGGTCGATCCACCACTGGCCGACGCGCTGCACCAGCTGGTGACCGCATTCAGTGGGCGTGATGAAGGTGCGGTTGGCCACGATGTCAGCCACCGACTCATCGCCCGTATGCCCGATCCCGCTCCACACCGGCTTCGATGAGGTGGCGATCGCCCGGGCCACCACCTCCGCGTCAAAGGCGGCCAGGTCCGCTTTCGAGCCGCCACCACGGACCACCACGATCACGTCACAGTCGGTCCGAGCCTGCGCCCTGATGGCCGCGGCCACCGCAGCCGGTGCGTCACTGCCCTGCACGGTGACCGGCACGACTCGCACATCGAATCCGAACGGCGAACCGGTGAGTTGGCCGAGGAAGTCGCGGTAACCCTCGGTGCCGGGACTGGCCACCAATCCGATCCGGAGGGCCACCTCGGGCAGGCCCAGGGTCGCGTTGCGGCGCAGCAGCCCCTCGGCTTCCAGCTGGCGGATCAACGCCGCCCGCTGCTCGGCCAGGCGACCCAGCAAGGCCGTCACGTCGAGCTCGGAGAGAATGAATCCAATTTCGCCCTTGGGTCGGTAGAGGTCGATGGTCCCCCGCAAAATGACGACCATGCCCTCGGCCAGCGCAATCCCCTCCCGAGCCAGCGCGCCCTTCATGGGACCCCAGGTGCCCTTCCAGCACTTGACCTTGAGGGCGGGCGCCATTCGGCCCCGACCGCCCGGGCTAGCGCCGTCGTCGGGGTCCACCAGATCGAGATAGCAGTGACCGGATCGGCCCGACTGATCGGAGAAACTCTGGATCTCGCCCCGAACCCAGAGCTGCCGGGTACGGGGAAAAGCCCTGCTCAGGGCGTCCTCGACCTGGTCATAGAGGGCACCGATGGAGAGCGGATCGCCGTGCGAATCCGGAACGGCGGTATCCGGTTCCGCTTCCCGATTCGACGGGTCGGGGTCGAAGAGCTGGCGAGCACCGCTAGGCATGGTCGACACCCTACAGAGGAGGTGTACGGCCCTGACCCGTCCTCCCAGATGGCAGACTGATGGGGACGGTGAGTCGGCCAGGTGGTCGCAGCACGGACCGTTCTACGGGATCGTGTTGAGGAAGGTCGGGACTCCGAAGAGCAGGGTGCTGGCTAACGGCCAGTCGGGGTGACTCGCAGGAAAGTGCCACAGAAAGTAAACCGCCGATGGCGGCCCTTCGGGACCGCACAGGTAAGGGTGAAACGGTGCGGTAAGAGCGCACCAGCATCTGGGGTGACCCAGATGGCTCGGTAAACCCCACCCGGAGCAAGGTCAAGCGTGGGAAAAGGGTTGCTCGCCCGTCCTCTCGAAAGAGGGGATTCCCCAGGTAGACCGCTTAGATGGATGGCCACCCACGCCCGCAAGGGCTGGACAGAATCCCGCCTATCGGCCGACTCACCGTCACCTCAAAGCTCATGACCGATGAAGAGCGTCCTCCACGTCGTGTTCCCCATCTGTCAAAGCCCTGGGGCCTTTTGGTTAGGTGTAGGTGTCTTCGCGGCGAACCACATTCCCACGGCCGTCATCGATCACCGTGCGGTGCCGTCCCATGCTGGACGTCATGATCGCCACCAGCGAGAGTACGGCTCCAACTACGCCCACGATCATCAGGATGACGCCGACCGTGTGAATGTTGAAACCGTGTTGAATCGTGTTGACGGTGATTGCGAACCGCAAGATTGCTCCCGCGGCAAACACCACGATGCTCGTTGCTAATCCTCCACCACTGACAACCATTTGTTCCCTCCTTTTAGGGTGCCATATAGATACCCGGCAAGATCAAGGACAAACGCCAGTGGCTCGGAGGGTGGCCCTGCAGCTCATCGGTCACTCAGTCTTTGGGGGCCAACCACGTAGGCTCGCCGACGATGGAATCCAGCAATGCCGCCGAGGCGGACATCGACGGCACCACTGACGCAGTGGCGGAGCCTGCACCGGAACCGCCGCCTGACACCGGTTTGAGCGCGTCACTCACGTGGCCGGATCGAGGCCCCGAGGAACAACTCATGCTTCCCGGTACGGACTCAGTGAAAGAGTGGGAATCCGGTTCGCTGCGTGGCCGAGCCGTCGCCGCCTGGCAAGCCAATCGGCGAGCACTGCTGATGGCGGTCATCGGAACCGCCGCGCTGCGCCTCATCACCGAGTGGGTCGCTCTGGTTGCGCAGTACGGCGCCAACTTCCCCCGCCGGATCTTTTCCCATCCGGCTGTCCTCTTGCAGGTGTGGTCACACGGGAGTGCGGCCTACTACCTCTCGATCGCCCAGCACGGCTACGCCGGCAAGTCAGTCCGCCCCGATCAGGCCATCGACGGGATCGCGTTCGCTCCGCTGTACCCATGGGGCATTCACTTGGTGCACACGGTCACGCATTTGAGTTGGTTGGCCAGTGCCGAACTGCTCAGTGCCGTGGCCACGGTGGTGGCGATCGCCATTCTGTATCGGGTGGCGGCGGCCGCCTTCGATCAGCGGGTCGGCGACACCACCATCCTCGTATTGCTCGCCTTCCCCACGGCCTTCTTCCTCCTGGCTCCCTATCCCGACAGCATCGCTCTTGTCTTGGTGTTGTTGACGCTGATGGCTGGCAGCAAGGGGAAGTGGCTATTGGCCGGGGTACTCGCGGCGGCCGCCACCCTGGACAAGTACTACCTGTGTCTGTTGGTGATCGTGATCGGCGTGGAGATCTGGCAGCACCGGAAGGATCGCATCAACGGTGGCGCGCTCCCCGAAGTGTGGGGACACGAATTGGTGCGCGTCACAGCGGTCATCACGCCGACATTGGCGGCCATGGGCATCTGGATGGCCTATCAGCAGGTGCACATCGGCAATCAGTTCGCCTTCGTGCACGCGCAGACCTTGCAGTTTCATCGACACATCGCGCCGCCATGGACGATGTTCACCAACGTCGGCCGGGACCTGATCCATTGGCGCTTCACTACTGCCGGCGTGGCCGGCGCGACCGAAGCCGTCGATCTGATCACGGTGCTACTCCTGGCCGTGGTGACGGTGCACGTGTTCCTGCACGTCCGTCGTTCATACGGCGTGTTCCTCGGTCTCTGCTGGTGCGTCTATACGTTCCAGACGTTCCTCTTGGGCGTGACCCGGGAAGCTCTGGTGCTCTTCCCACTCTTCATCGGCCTGGGAATGTGGGCCTCACGGCGAGCCTGGCGCGAGCGCGCCATGCTGATTCTCTTCCTACCTCTCGGCTATTTCTTGATCGCTCGCTTCGTCACCGGCGGTTTCGCCGGTTAGGCCGGCGGCAACACCAGGACAAACCTCGAACCACCTTCACTCGTGACCGGTGAATCCGCTCGGATGCTGCCGCCCATGGCAGCGGCCAGCTCGGCCACAATGGCCAGGCCCAATCCCGAACCCGCTTTGCGTGTCGGTCCCCGATCGGACTGATAGAAACGCTCGAAGACTCGCTCCAAGTCGCCGGGCGCGATACCGGGACCGTCGTCCTCCACCGTGATGACGTGGTGTCCGCCGTAGCCCGGTGCGGTATCGCCGGCGTAGATCCCAACAACCACACTTGAACGGGCATAGGTGAGGGCATTCTCAATGAGATTGGCCAACAACTGAGCCAAGCGATCCGGGTCGGCGCTGACCGGTCCGCCCGCCCTCGTTGTGTCGGCGGCCAGGGCGATGCGGCTCTTCTCGGCCAGGGGGTGAAAGCCCTCCACCGTGGTGCTGACGACTTCAGCGGCGTCGGTAGGGCGGATGTGTATCGAAAGTTGATGCGCTTCCAGCTTGGTGAGATCAAGGAGATCACCGACCAATCGTTCCAGTCGCCGTGATTCGGCGATGATGACCTCGGCCGCTCGGCCGTTGTCATCAATGGCCCCGTCCATGATGGCTTCGGCAAAGCCACGGATTGATGTCAGCGGCGTGCGCAGGTCATGGGACACCGAGAGCAAGAGATGGCGTTCTCGCACGCGGCTGTCCTGGAGGCTGCGAGCCATTTCGTTCACAGACCGGCCGAGCGAGGCGAACTCGGGATAGTCACCGTCACGTTCGGGCATTCGGCTATCGAGATCGCCCGCCGCGATCCGTCCCGTGACCTCCATGGCCTCGATCACCGGTCGGGTCATACGACGACTCATCTGGGCCGCCACCAAGGCGGCGACGAGGAGGGCCACGCCGCCGGCAGCCAGGAAATAGCCCCAACTCGGACCGGGGTCACCGACTTCTCTGGTCAGCACGATGGCGACCTGACCCCGAAGGTGACGACGCTCACGCTCAAGCTGCGTCAGCTGTATCGGCACGGCGGCATACACGAGATCACCACCACGGCCCGACACGGTGTGTCCCGCCAGCAACATCTGCGGATTCAAATCGCTATCGGTAATGCCCGAGGGAAGAACGGAAACGATCACGCCTTGGAAGTCCACCTGGACGATACGAGCATCTTCCAGGCTCAGCACGCGCTTGATGGTGCGGAATTCTCTGATCGATTGGGCCGCTCCACCCTTTCCGGTTGCCAGTGCCCTGGCCTCTGAAATCAGTTGCTCGGTGGCCTGCCGGCGGGCCGCGCTACGGGTGAGGATCAGGCTCCCGGCACCGGCGATCAACAACACCCCCACCACGAGGCCGACCATGGCCACCATCAGACGCCGTCGCATGAACTCAGCTCACCCGAACCGGTAGCCAACGCCCCAAATGGTGACGAGCGGCAGCTTGCCGTTGAACTTCTTGCGCAGCTGCGCCACGTGCACATCGACCGTGCGCTCATCGCCGTACCAGTCAGATCCCCACACACCATCCAACAGCTGCTGACGGGAGAGGGCTAACCCGATGTTGTGGGCCAGGAAGGCCAGGAGATCGAACTCACGAGTGGTCAGCGCAACGACGTCGGGTCCGTTGCGGGCCTCGCGCCGTCGCAGATCCACCTCAACAGGGCCGATCACGATGGCCTCTTGTTCGGCTTCATCGGCATTCCCCCGGACCCGGCGCAGGATGGCCCGCACCCGGGCCACCAACTCGCGCGGCGAGAAGGGCTTGACGAGGTAGTCGTCGGCACCGAGCTCCAGACCCAGGATGCGATCCATCTCGTCATCCCGTGCCGTCAGGAACAGCACCGGCACCGAGCTGCGTGTCCTGATTTCCCGACATACGTCGAAGCCGTCGCGGGCACCGGGCAATCCGACGTCAAGGATGACGATCCACGGATCCTCCTGCTTGATCAACTTCAGTCCTTCGTCGCCATCCCGAGCAATCAGTACCCGGAAACCGTCCCGGCGCAGGTAGAGGTCCACCAGATCCGCGATGTGCGGATCGTCCTCAATGATGATCACCGTCCCGGTGCTGCTGCTCACATTCCTAAGCCTGGCACCTCATTGCCCCGAAAAGATCACA
>Ga0302314_10012944_pt1 | contig 14379 bp, 11 predicted proteins | sample III_Palsa_N2_3_FD_200533 | JGI IMG/M metagenome (GOLD analysis project Ga0302314, IMG submission 200533) | Peat permafrost microbial communities from Stordalen Mire near Abisko, Sweden - III_Palsa_N2_3 | ecosystem: Environmental > Terrestrial > Soil > Palsa > Peat permafrost | place: Sweden... | reverse complement strand
AAGGCATTGCCCAGGTCCGGCGACGACGCTTCGTACCAGTCGATGGCTTCGTCCAATTCCGCCTGGGCGACGGCCAAAAAGCGTATCGTCACCTTGTGCTATATCTGGCCAGCACTTCGGCGAGCGGAACGGCGACAATTTCCCCCCGCCGATAGGCGCCAAGCCGATCCCGCGCCTCTTGAAGCCACAGCGCATCGACCGCTTCATCAGGTTTATCCAAACCGTCGAGAAGCTGTTCGACTAAGTCGAGCCGTTCAGTCGGTGCCAGCTTTTGGGCGGCCGAAAATAGGTCACTGGACTTGGACATCGATTTGCCCACCCGCAAAGCAAGGAGTCACCGACATTCAATATGAGCGGCATTTCGCAGGATGGGTAGAGCACAGCGAAGCCATCCTATATTTCAGGGCTCGCCAGCAGCGCCTCTCGCGCCGCGATCTTGTCGCGGTCGACCTGGGCGACCAACGCCTCGATGCTGTCGAATTTGGCTTCGGGGCGCAGATGTTCGATCAGGCGAACGCGCAGGACCTGGCCGTATATGTCGTCGGAGAAGTCGAACAGGTGGGTTTCCAGCATCGGCTCCTCGGTGCGCCACATCGGGCGGATGCCGAGATTGGCGACGCCGTCGACCCAGGCCGCGCCGGGCCGATCGAGCCGGGCCCGCACGGCATAGATGCCGAAGGCCGGGCGCAGATATTCGCCTAGTTTCAGGTTGGCAGTGGGGAAACCGAGTTCGCGGCCGCGCCGGTCGCCGCCGATGACATGGCCGTCGATCTCCCATGGGCGGCCGAGCAGCGACGCCGCCCCGCGCATATCGCCCCCGGCGATGAACTGCCGAATCGCGGTGGCGGAATAGACCGTGCCATCGCCCGCGCTGACCGGATCGACGCGGGTGACGCCAAAGCCGTGCGCCGCGCCCGCCTGCATCAGACTGTCCATCGTGCCGGCATGCTTGTGGCCGTAGCGGAAGTCCCCACCCGCCACCGCGTGGCTGATCTTCATGCCCTGCGCGAGCACCTTGCCGGCGAAATCTTCCGCTGACAGCTGCGAGAACGGCTTGTCGAAGGCGAGCGCGATCACCTGGTCGACGCCCAGCGTCTCCAGCGCATGCAGCTTGGTCCTGAGCGGGGTCAGGCGGAACGGCGGCGCATCGGGACGGAAGAAGGCTTTCGTATGCGGCTCGAAGGTGAGCACGGCGAGCGGCTTTCCCGTCGCGCGGGCGATCTTCGCGGCCTCGGCGATAACCGCCTGGTGACCCAGATGCACGCCGTCGAAATTGCCAAGCGTCACCACCGCGCCATGCGCGTCGGCGGGAAGATCGGATTCATGACGATAGAGGCGCATCGGGGGCGGGCTCAGGGGATACGGATGGGCCGATCTTTAAGCGTGTTTGCCGCAAGACTCAAAATACATCGCCGAAGCACCAGTTAGAAAGGAATTCCGGCGGATACGCACATGCAAGCCATGTGCGATGGGGTTTGAATTGCGCGGCAGGTTGAGATAGAGCCCGACCACGCGAGATCGACGCGTTTTTTCAGGTGACGAATCATGGGTTTCAAGGTCGCGGTGGTCGGCGCCACCGGCAATGTCGGACGCGAGTTGCTGCACATCCTGGCCGAGCGGGAGTTCCCCATCGACGAGGTCGTGGGCCTGGCCTCGGCGCGTTCGGTCGGCACCGAGGTCTCCTTCGGCGAGGACGACATCGTCAAGGTGCGGGATCTCGACACCTATGACTTCAAGGGCACGGACTTCGTCCTCTCCTCGGCCGGCGCCAAGATTTCCGCCGATTTCGTGCCCCGGGCAACGCGGGCCGGATCGATCGTCATCGACAACACCTCTCAGTTCCGCATGGACCCGGACGTGCCGCTGGTGATCCCCGAGGTCAACGCCCATGCCCTTGCCGGCTATGCCAAGCGCAACGTCGTCGCCAACCCCAACTGCTCGACCATCCAGATGCTGGTGGCGCTGAAGCCGCTGCACGACATGGCGAAGATCACCCGCATCGTGGTGGCGACCTATCAGTCGGTGTCGGGCGCCGGGAAAGAGGCGATGGACGAGCTGTTCGTCCAGACCCGCGGCATCTATGTCAACGACGCGATGACCCGCGAGCAGTTCACCAAGCAAATCGCCTTCAACGTCATTCCCCATATCGACGTCTTCATGGATGACGGGATGACCAAGGAAGAGTGGAAGATGATGGTCGAGACCAAGAAGATTCTCGACCCGGCGATCAAGGTGACCGCGACCTGCGTGCGCGTGCCGGTCTTCATCGGCCATGCCGAGGCGATCAATGTCGAATTCGAGCGGCCGATCACCGCCGACCAGGCCCGCAAGGCGCTGCGCGCCGCACCGGGGGTCAGCGTCGTCGATCACCGGACCGATGAGGGCTTTGTCACGCCGGCCGAATGCGTCGGCGAGGATTCGGTCTTCGTCAGCCGCATCCGCGAGGATCAGACGGTCGAGAACGGCCTGAATTTGTGGGTGGTGGCGGACAATGTGCGCAAGGGCGCGGCCTTGAACGCCGTGCAGATCGCCGAGCGTCTGGTCGCGAAAGATTATTGAAGCTGGTCGGCCGATATTCGGGGAAGAGAGATCACCGAGCGCCCTCCGCAGCTAGCGGGGGGCGGTCAGGTAATCCGTTTTTACTAAATATGTCTCTTGGCAGGAAAATCGGACTTAGATGCGTCCGATGATCCAGGCGACCATGGCCAACGGGGCCAGGGCGGCAACGGCGACATTGAGTGCGCCTTCGAGAATTTCCCAGTTAATCTTCATAGTGATCTCCATCTTTAGGTATGGTCCCAAAGCGAGAAGCACCCTGTTCACGGATCGGAATATACGCCATTCTTTCAGCAAGAACAGAGGTTTGGGCGCGTAATATCAAAGCGTTACGGCATTGCAGTCATGCTTATGCCGCATTGCAACAGACGGAATAGATTTGAAACCACAGGGTGAAAGTATGAAAATGACTTTTCCGCCCGAAAGCCTTTAGGACTATGAGCCGGATCATGAGCAATACGGATATATCCAACAATCTCGACGCCTTCTGGATGCCGTTCACGGCGAACCGGCAATTCAAGAACGGTCCCCGGCTTTTGGTCTCGGCCAAGGGCATGCACTATACCAGCCATGACGGCCGCCAGATTCTGGACGGCACCGCCGGCCTGTGGTGCGTCAATGCCGGCCACTGCCATCCCAAGATCGTCGAGGCGATCCGCGCCCAGGCGGGCGAGCTGGATTATGCCCCGCCCTTCCAGATGGCCCATCCCCAGGCGTTCGAGTTGTCGTCGCGCCTGGTGGCGATGGCGCCGGGCAACCTCAACCATGTGTTCCTGGGCAATTCGGGCTCCGAGGCGGTCGACACCGCGCTCAAGATCGCGCTCGCCTATCACCGCGCCCGGGGCGAGGGCGGCAGGGTCCGGCTGATCGGGCGCGAGCGCGGCTATCACGGCGTCGGCTTCGGCGGCATCGCCGTCGGCGGCATGGTCGGCAACCGCAAGCAGTTCGGCGCGCTGTTCGCCGGCGTCGACCACCTGCCCCATACCTATAATCCCAAGCAGGCCTTCACCCGGGGCCAGCCGGCCGAGGGCGCCGAGCTTGCCGATGCGCTGGAGCGGCTGGTCGGGCTGCACGACGCCTCGACCATCGCCGCGGTGATCGTCGAGCCGATGGCCGGATCGACCGGCGTGCTGGTTCCGCCCAAGGGCTATCTCGACCGGTTGCGGGCGATTTGCGACAAATACGGCATCCTCTTGATCTTCGACGAGGTCATCACCGGCTTCGGCCGGCTCGGCACCGCGTTCGCCGCCGATTATTTCGGCGTCGTGCCCGACATGATGACCACCGCCAAGGGCGTCACCAACGCCGCCGTGCCGATGAGCGCGGTCTTCACCAGCGATGCGATCTACAAGACCGTGATCGAGGCAACGCCGGAGGGCGGGATCGAGCTGGCGCACGGCTATACCTATTCCAGCCATCCGATGGCGACGGCGGCCGCGCTGGCGACGCTGGACGTCTATCGCGACGAAGGGTTGTTCGAGCGCGCGCACGACCTGGCGCCCTATTTGGAGGACGCGATCCACAGCCTGAAGGGCGCACGCCATGTCGTCGACCTGCGCAATATCGGCCTGGTCGGCGCGATCGAACTGGAGCCGCGCCCCGGCGCGCCGCTGAAGCGCGCCTATGAGGTCTTCACCGGCTGCTATGCCGCCGGCGTGCTGGTGCGCCAGGCCGGCGAGGCGATCTGCCTGTCGCCGCCGCTGATCATCGAGACATCGCAGATCGACCAGATCGTCGAAACGCTTCGCAAGGTGCTGGCGGCTGTGGAATAAAGGGCGCGCCGGACCCCCAAGCCGAACTTTGGCCCCCGGCCGATAAGAAACCCGGAGACGTCGCCTGACCCCCGCCCCCTACACCAAGGCCCTGCCGTTGGGCGATGTGAACCACATCGTCTCGGGCCGGCACGGCTATTTCCTGGCGAACAGCTATGACGAATATGTCGGCCTGGCGCTGATCCGTTATGGCGAGTATGGCGAGCTGGAATGGCAGGTGCTGGATCAGCTGATCGTCCCGGGCGGCACTGTGATCGAGGTCGGCGCCAATATCGGCTCGCATACCGTCTCGCTCGCCAAGAAGGTCGGTCCGGCCGGCCGCGTCATCGCGATCGAGCCGCAGCGGATCATCCACCAATATCTGTCCGCCAACATCTCGCTCAACATGCTGGACAATGTGGAATGCCATTGGGCCGGCTGCGGCGGCGAAACCGGTGAAATGATCGTGCCGCCGCTGAATTATTTCGCACACCAACGGCAGAATTTCGGCGGCCTGTCGCTCGCCACCCAGGGCGACGGCGAGCGCGTGCCGGTTGTGCGGCTGGACGACATCATGAAAGGCAGGCCGGCCCATCTGATCAAGATCGACGTGGAGGGGATGGAGTCCGACGTCCTGCGCGGCGCCACCAACCTGATCATGGGCAGCAGGCCGGTCATCTATGCCGAAAACGACCGGCCGGCGAAGAGCGATGAGCTGCTCACACTGCTGTGGTCGCTGAACTACCGCACCTATTGGCATGTGCCCAAGCTGTTCAATCCGGACAACTTCTTCGGCAACGGCGAAAACATCTATGCCAATACCGGGTCGTTCAACCTGCTCTGCATTCCCAGCGAGACGGGCGCGCAGGTGACGGGCTTCGAGGAGGTGAAGGTGCTGGGCGTGCACCCGCTGGGGCCAACCGCCTGATCGGATAATTGACAGATGGGTCCGACGCTTTAGGGTCCGCCCGGCATTCAAGCATCGGGCAAGCTTCAGGCAAGCATCGGGGATAGACGGCGTGAGCGACGGCGAAACCACGGAAATCCGCAGCGGACACGAGATCGATGTCGGCCTTCTGTCAGCCTATCTGGCCGAACACCTGCCCGGCTTTGCGCCACCGCTGCAGATCCGCCAGTTCCGCGGCGGCCAGTCGAACCCGACCTATCTGCTGACGACTGGCAGCGGTAAGTACGTGCTGCGTAAGAAGCCGGCCGGGCAGCTGCTGCACGGGGCGCATATGATCGAGCGGGAATATCGCGTGATCAGCGCATTGAAGGGCTCCGGCGTGCCGGTGCCGACAGTGCCGCTGCTGTGCGAGGACAGCGCGGTGATCGGCACGCCGTTCTATGTGATGGAATTCCTGGAAGGCCGGGTATTCCGCGATCCCGCCCTGCCTGACATCGATCCGGGCGAGCGCGCGGCGATCTATGGCGCGATGAGCGACACGCTGGCCCGCCTGCACAAGGTCGACTGGACGGCGGCGGGGCTGGAGAGCTTCGGCAAGCCGACCGGCTATCTCCCGCGCCAGATCACGCTGTGGAGCCGGCAGTACGAAGCCGGCAAGACACACGATATCCCCAACATGGACCGGCTGATGGCGTGGCTGCCGGACCATATCCCGGCGAACGAGATCACCACTATCTCGCACGGCGATTTCCGTCTCGAAAACCTGATGTTCGACAGTGCCACGCCGACTGTCCTTGCGACCCTGGACTGGGAATTGGCGACGCTGGGCCATCCCTTCGCCGACCTGGCCTATAACTGCATGATCTGGCGCCTGCCGCACGACACGCCCAACATACCGGGTCTGCTGGGACGCGCTTTGCCCGAGGGCATCCCGTCGGAGGCCGACTATATCGCCGGCTATTGCCGTGCCGCTGGCCTCAAGGAACTCCCTGGGTACGACTTCTACCTCGCCTTCTCCTTCTTCCGCTTCGCCGCCATCGCCCAGGGCATCTACGCCCGCTGGAAAAGCGGCAACGCCGCCGCGCCGAATGCCGAGCAGGTGGGGCTGCTGGCCGCGCCGCTGGCGGATCTGGGGTGGGAGGCGGCGGGGAAATTGTAGGGATTTGCAGGTCGGGTAGAGCGCAGCGAAACCGATCCCACAAGTCAGGCCGCCGCGCGCCTGAACCTGACCCCCACGCCCTGCCCGCTTTCGTCGAGGAATTCGACACCGCCTTGTTCCAGCGCGCGCTGGATCGCATCGAGCGTGCCCACGCGCGGGGCCACCGTTTCATTCTCGATCATGTTGAGCGTCACGGTCGAAAGCGCAGCTTTATGGGCCAGGATCGCTTGCGTCCATTTCAGCAGGCCGCGCGCGGCTCGGATTTGGGCGGGGACTATCATGTGACTTTTATGGCACAGTCTTTATGAAAGATAAAGTTTTGTGTTGACTCTATGCAACGATCTCGGCATTTTCCGCTGCGTCGGGCCGATGGCACTGCGTTATCTCGAAAGCATCGCAGCGTCGATCACATGCCCGGCACAGGTTTCGGTGGGCCGAAGCCGAAGCGTTCTCGCGTCGTGGGTTCGAATCCCACCAGTGCGCAAGCTCTGTAGCTCAGTTGGTAGAGCAGTTAATCGCTTCGACGTTCCCCATGCCCGCTTGATTGCCACGCGACCGGCGCGGGCCGGATGCCGAGGGTTATCCTCCAAACAGCCGGTGGATGGGAATCCACAGTCTCGCAAGAGACGGCGCCCCTTGGCTCAACATGACCGCGTCAGTCGAATTGGATTTTTCGGCGGCGGGCCGACGTTCGACGGTCATCGGGTCCCGGCGAAGCAGGTTCGAGTCCTGCCGGCCCCACTAGGTGCTTTGGCTCAACGGTAGAGCTCCGGGAAAATTTTCGTCGGACACAACCATGTCCGCCAGCAGATTGAAGGAAGGAGGACGAGCATGAAACGACCAAGCGATGAATTGCACCGCAATTCGAATATCAGGACGCCATCCTTCTGGCCGGCGTCCTGCCATAGGTGCTTCGGCATATCCGTCGGCGCGCGATATCGTGCGCAACGTGGCTGACCGGCACATGAATTTCATCACGACACGATTTCCTCCGGCGGGCCGGAGGCCGAGGGTTATCAGGTTGAAGCGGGTTCGAATCCCGCCGGTGTTCATTCGAATATCGTAAACCCCTCGCCATGCCATGCCCGCCGGACCAGTTTTTGGAGGTGGGTTATGGTTCTCTACTCAAAGCTTTTCTCTCTTCGGCAGATTCCCCCGTCCGAGCAGATCGCCGGCACCGTGCCCAACAGCGCGGGTGGCTATGCATTCCCGGTCGATGACTGGACCCGGCTGGACCGGTTCCTGATCCTGGGCTCCGAGGGCGGCAGCTATTACGCCGCAGAGCGGACCCTGACCCGCGACAATGCCGAGTCCGTGCTGCGGGCGATCACGGCGGACGGGTCGCGGGCAGTCGCGCGCATCGTCGAGATCAGCAAGTCCGGCCGCGCGCCCAAGAACGATCCGGCGATCTTTGCCCTGGCGCTGGCCGCCGCGGCGGAGGATCCGGCGATCAAGCAGGCTGCGTTCGCAGCCCTGCCCCAGGTCGCGCGGACCGGCACGCATCTGTTCCAGTTCGCCGAGGCGGTGCAGGGACAGCGCGGCTGGGGCCGTGGGCTCCGCCGGGCCGTGGGCGCCTGGTACCTGGACCGGCCGGTCGGCGATATCGCCTTCCAGTCGGTCAAGTACCGGCAGCGCAACGGCTGGTCGCACCGCGACCTGCTGCGACTGGCGCACCCCGAGACGGACGAGCAGGCCCGCAAGGACCTGTTCGACTGGATCGTCCGCGACAGCGCCGGCGACGCCCTGCCGTCCATCGTCACCGCTGCAATGGCCCTTGCCAAGCTGGATGGGGCGAAGGCGGAGGACGGAGCCATGGCGGCGACGCTGATCCGACAGCACGACCTGCCGCGTGAGGCGGTGCCGACGGCGCTGCTGAACGATCCGGCCGTGTGGGAGGCCCTGCTCGAGCGCATGCCGATGACGGCGCTGGTGCGCAGCCTCGCCAAGCTGACCGCGGTCGGCGTGGTGAAGCCGCTGGGCGACAGCCTGCCGCTGGTGCTGTCGGTACTGGGCGATGCCGACCGCGTCGCCCGGGCCCGGCTGCACCCGCTCGCGATCCTGATGGCGCTGCGCGTTTACGCCCAGGGCCGCGGGGACAAGGGCGGGCTCACCTGGGATCCGGTACAGCCGGTGATCGATGCGCTGAACGCCGCGTTTTACACCGCGTTCAAGTCCGTCGTGCCTACGGGCAAGCGGATGCTGCTGGCGCTCGACGTGTCAGGCTCGATGGGTGGCGGCCGGATTGCCGGCAGCCTGCTGACCCCACGCGAGGGGTCGGCGGCGATGGCGCTGATGACCGCCGCGACCGAGGCGAACACCCACATTGTGGGCTTCACCGCGGCCACGGGCAGACAGCAGCTAAGGCAGGGCTATCAGCCGACGACGCTGACGCCGCTACCGCTGTCGCCGTCGATGCGGCTGGACGATGCCGTCAAGGCGGTGTCGGGCCTGCCGTTCGGCGCCACCGACTGCGCGCTGCCGATGCTCCACGCGCTGGAGATGGGTCTGAAGGTCGATGCCTTCGTTGTCTATACCGACAGCGAGACATGGGCCGGCAGCATCCACCCGGCGCAGGCGCTGCGGCAGTACCGCGAGCGGACCGGCATTGCCGCGAAGCTGGTGGTGGTCGGGATGGTGTCGAACGGCTTCTCGATCGCCGATCCGGCCGATGCCGGCATGCTGGACGTGGTCGGCTTCGACACGGCGGCCCCCGCCGTGATCGCCGATTTCGTCCGGGGGTGATGGCGACAGTAACGGAGGAACGTCCGACGGGCTAGAGACAGCCTGTCGGACGGACCTTAAAAGGTTAAAGGAGGTCGAAATGACCGGATATATCTATCACGAGACGGCCGGAGCGCCGCTGAAGACCTGGACCAAGGGCGTGCCGGTGGAAGACGCGGCGATGCAGCAGCTGCGCAATGTCGCCCAGATGCCCTTCATCCACCGCCATGTCGCGGCGATGCCGGACGTGCATTTCGGCATGGGCGCGACTGTCGGTTCGGTGATTGCCACCAAGGGCGCGGTCATTCCGGCCGCGGTCGGGGTCGATATCGGCTGCGGCATGGCCGCGGTGCGGCTGGACGGCGCCCGGGCGGAGCATCTTCCGGTGTCGCTGGAGCAGCTGCGCTCGGAAATCGAGCACACCGTGCCGGTCGGCTTCGCCAAGCACCAGCCGGGCGAGTGGAACCGCAAGCCGATCGAGCCGATGCTGGCGCCGTTCGCCAAGTGGCTGGACGAGCGGCATCCGAAGCTTCTGGCGGGCCGCAAGGACCCGTTCGAAACCGGGGTGCTGGCCCAGTTCGGCACGCTGGGCGGGGGCAACCACTTCATCGAGCTCTGCATCGACGAGGCGGACGACCTTTGGGTCATGCTCCATTCCGGCTCGCGCGGAATCGGCAACGGCATTGGGCAGTATTTCATCGAACTGGCCAAGCAGGACATGCGGCGCTGGCTCATCAACCTGCCGGATGAGAACCTGGCCTACCTGCCGGAAGGCACGGACGGGTTCGCCGACTATGTCCATGCGGTCGAGTGGGCGCAGGCCTATGCGCTCGCCAACCGGGCGGAGATGCTGCGCCGGGTCCTGATCGTGATGCACCGCCACCTGCCGCCCTTCCGGGAGCGGGTGGAGGTCATCAACTGCCACCACAACTACGTCACCCGCGAACATCATTTCGGCGAAAACGTACTTGTGACCCGCAAGGGGGCGGTCAGGGCCCGCGAAGGCGATCTCGGGATCATCCCCGGATCGATGGGCGCGCGCAGCTTCATCGTGCGCGGCAAGGGCAACCCGGACAGCTTCCACTCCTGCTCCCACGGGGCAGGGCGAAAGATGAGCCGGACTGCGGCCAAGCGCGTCTTCACGGTCGACGACCACGTGAAGGCGACCGAGGGCGTGGAATGCCGCAAGGACGAACACGTCATCGATGAGACGCCCGGCGCCTATAAGGACATCGACCAGGTGATGGCCGCCCAGAGCGACCTGGTCGACATCGTCCACACGCTGAAGCAGGTGCTGTGCGTGAAGGGGTGATCGTCTTGGGATGAAGCCCGGCGGGGAGACCTGCCGGGCTTTTTTCATTTTATGATTTCGTAGGATGGGCTGAGCGCCAGCGAAGCCCATCGTTCATCGCGCCTGGCGATGGACTTCGGCCCCGCTCAGCCCATCCTACTTTTTGAGGCGGTGCCCTGCCCCGGTTTCCGCCGGATTGTACGGCATCGGTCCCGGCGGTCCCAGGTCGCGCGGGCCGAGTTCGATGCCGGCGGCGTCCAGTTCCGGCCATTTGCGGGAGCAGACATAACCCAGCGAGAATTTGCGGCACAGTTCGGCGGCATCGGGCATCGCCTGGATGGTCGCCTCCGGGATCGGCGGGGAGAGCAGGACGACGATTTCGTCCGGGCCCAGCACACGCTGGGCGAGCCCGGCGAATTCAGCAGGGCAGTCGGCCTTGGGGCCGCGCGACAGTTTGGCGCTGTTGGTCGGGGTGACGCTTTCCGAAGCGTAAAAAACGAAGAGCGGGATCAGCGGCGACTGGGCGTCGGCGCAGTCCATGCTGGGCAGCACGGTGATCTCGCGATGGGCGGCGATCAGCCTGACCCAGGGGTCGGCGCCGACCGGCGTGACGGCGGGGCTGCGGATCGCCGCCGACATTTCATGCCGGAGTGGTCCGGCATCGATGAATTGCAGCAGCGTCGCGATGGTGAGGATCGCCAGGCCCGCCGGTCCCGGCATCCGCCGCCAGACGCCGACGATGCCGAAGGCCGCTATCAGATATCCCACCGGCCAGAAGAAGCGGCCGGACGAGCGGAATTGCTGCAGCGGGTAGAAGATCAGGTCATGGATTTTCTGCCCTGTGCTGGCAGCACCTGCTCGAATTGCTGTCGGCGCGGGTGACGACATCGTCGCCGTGCTGGCTGCATGGCCGAACGGATGCAACAGGGCGATATCGCCGATCATCGGGTTGAACGAGACCGCGAAGCCGGTGAAGGCCAGCATCGTCAGCAGCAGGAAGCGATAGCGCAGCGCCAGAACCCAAAGATCGGCTCGATAGAGGAACAGCGCCAGGACGAACAGCGCCAATATGCCGAGGCCCAGATAGTTGAAGCCTTCATACTGGCCGCCGGTGCCGTCGATCATGTCGTGCATGAAGGGCAGCACGCCCGAATCCTGCGGCACGAAGGGCGACAGGATGTTCATCGAGAAAAAGCCGAACCCGGTCGAGCCGCCGGCGCCGTGCAGATAGCCCGAAGCGACCAGAAGCGCCGCCGTGCCGATCACGAAGATGGCGCCGTGAAGCAGCACAGTCCTGAGTTCGCCCCGGCGCGTGAGCGCATATTCAGCCAGCAGCGCGGCATAGATCCCGGCCACCATCGCGAACAGGTAGAAATGGATCAGGATGGTGGTCAGCGACAGGCCGAGCGCCCACCATGACATCGCCCGATACCGGCCGCCGCGCACCGCCCGGAAATACAGCCCCAGCTGCACCGTGATCAGGAACTGGCCCAGCAGGTTAAGGTGAAAATAGCGATAGAGGAACTCCGGCACCGACAGCGCGATCACCGTGCAGACAATCGCCGGCACGATGCCGCGCAGGCCCAGCGACCGGCACAGGAACAGGAACGCCGCCCCCTGGAGCGCATAGCAGAGCGCGATCCACGGCCCGAAATAATTGACGGCGAGCCCGGTTAGCTTGAACCAGAGTTTGGCGAACAGAGCGAACAGCGGGTTGACGTCGAGAAACACCACCGACACGCCGGCCGGCGGCATGATCAGCCGGGTCAGGAAAATCGGAAAACGCCAGGAATCGTGCAGGAAATAGCGCGCCGCCGACAGGTGCTGCTGCATGTCGGGATAGTTGGGCGCGGCCCAGAACGGCCCGGTGCCGAGCAGGACGGCGGGCGTGAACAGGGCAGCCGCCAGGATCAGCCCGATCAGCGCGGACAAAAGATAGACAAGGACCGCCGACGCCCGCCCCTGCGAGGGAAGCGCTGTGTCGTCCTGGGATCGAGGCACAACCATCCGCCTAACCCTTGCCAATAATTCCCCCGCAGAACGCCGCGCCGCCTGTCATTCCTGGTTCATATTCCGCCGTTTAACAAGATTCTCGTAAACTTGAATTGAAGCCGAAGGTCCAATACGCAGTGCGTGCGAATCCTGCCAACTCGGAGTTCACAATGACAATCGTCAGCAGCAGTCAGACCCAAACCGTTTCGTCCGGCCATACGAGCAACGGCGTAATCGTCCTGGCAGGCGGCGAGCTCGACGTGCTGAGAGGTGGTCATGCAACCAAAACCGTCATATCCGGGGGAGGGCTTGCGGATTTTGGCGTCACCAGCGGAACGATCATCAGCAGCGGCGGCCAAGAGATCATCGAATCGGGCGGCACGGCCACCGGCACGATCGTCCGGAACGGAGGACGGCAGTTTGTCGAGCACGGCGCCACGGCCGGCAAAACCACCGTCAGTAGCGGCGGCGCGATCCAGCTGGATTCCGGCGGGGTCGCCAGCGGCGCGACAATTCTGAGCAGCGGGCAGGAATTCGTTGAGGGCGCATCCACGGCGATCAGCACCGTCATCCAGAGCGGCGGTTATGCGCAGATCGATACCGGCGGCAAAGCGTTGATGGCTGTCGTCTCCAGCGGCGCGACAATGGTCGTAAATTCGGGCGCCACCGCCAGCGGCACCACTGTCCGTGGCGAGGAAGTGGCCGAAGGCGGCACGACGATCGGCGCCCAGGTCTTCAATGGCGCCCTTCAGCTGGTGGGTTCGGCCGGCACGGCCCGCGGCACGAGTTTGAGCGGCATTTCGGCCGGATTGTTCGGCACCGGCGGCGCCCACCAGGAAGTCCAGGCCGGGGGCGTCGCCAGCGCGACGATCGTCGGCAGCGGCGGGATCCAGCTGATCGATGGCGGCGGGTCCGCGCACGCCACTGTCGTCAAGAACGGCGGAACCATCCAATGGGCCGGCGGCGCGACCGTGACGGGGGCAACGATCTCCAGCGGCGGGACGGAGGTCCTCTACGATGGCGGGTCGATCAGCGGCACGACCATCGGAAATGGCGTCACGCTCGTGGTCGAACAGGTTGAGAGCGGCGGAAATGTTCTGCCCGCGGGATCGGCGACCAACGTCACGATCGCGTCGGGTGGCACAATCCTCGACGTCGGCGGCGCCATCACCGGGCTCAACCTGAAGAGCGGCGGCACCGAAGTCGTGACCGAGGGTGGCGTCGTGAGCGGCACGACAATCGGCCGCGGCGCCAAGCTGGTGGTCTCCAATCAGGGCGTCGCGAGCGCCGTGACCATCCTGAGCGGAGGCGAGATCGTCTATGCCGGTGGCGAATTCGCTGGAATAACCGTCAGCAGCGGTGGAACCGAAGCCGTGACCTCCGGGACGACCGTCAGCGGAATCACGGTTACCAGCGGAGCGGCCCTCATCGTGTCGTCGGGCGCGGCCGCGATCAATATCGCCTTGAGCGGCGGTACCGAAACCGTGTCTGAAGGCGGGCTCATCGGCGGCACGGTCGATTTCGCGGCGAAATCCAGCCTCTCCGTCGCCGGCACCATAGGCGACACGCTGATGACCACGAATTTCGCGGCCGGGGACAGCATCGACCTTGCCAGCTACGGTTTCAGCGCGTCGACGAAATTCTCATTCAAGGAGAATGAATCGGAGACCGCGGGTGTGCTGAGCATCACGGATGGAGCGCTCAAGGCCAGCATTACCCTGTTCGGTCAATATGTCGCCACGGGCTTCAAGCTCGCGTCCGACAAAGGCACCGGCACGGCGATCACCTATGTCGAGCCGGCTGCCGCGCATGGCGATCTCGCCAAGAGCCATGGATAGGCTGGCGGAGCAGTTGAAGTTTGGAATCTACAAGACCGACACGAGGCCTTCATCGCAATGTAAGGTTTGGTGATAGACTGATGGTGGACGTTTTTGGAAACGTCCACCATCAGATGGGAGAAGCCATGTTCAACCTGTCGATCAACGGTCAGACGCAGCAGGTC
>Ga0302314_10012943_pt1 | contig 14380 bp, 16 predicted proteins | sample III_Palsa_N2_3_FD_200533 | JGI IMG/M metagenome (GOLD analysis project Ga0302314, IMG submission 200533) | Peat permafrost microbial communities from Stordalen Mire near Abisko, Sweden - III_Palsa_N2_3 | ecosystem: Environmental > Terrestrial > Soil > Palsa > Peat permafrost | place: Sweden... | reverse complement strand
AGGCTTCGACGATGCGCCGGAACACCTCTCGGGCGCGGGCGTCGAGCTCCGTGAGACTCGGACCGCGGGAGGACAGCGGATCGACGAAGGCGTTGGTCATGTCCGGGAGATTAGGATAAGCGCCGGCCCCTGTCGTGCAAGCGGCGCACATGGAGACAACATGAGACATTCCGGCCGGGCGGTGGGCGCCCTGCGTCCCGTCACGCTAGAGACCAAGGTCAACCGCTACGCCGAGGGCTCCTGCCTGGTCGCCTTCGGTCACACACGGGTGTTGGTGACGGCCAGTCTCGAGGAAAGCGTGCCGCCGTTCCTGCGCGGCCGCGGCCGCGGCTGGGTCACGGCCGAATACGGCATGCTGCCGCGCGCCACCCACACCCGAGGCCGGCGCGAGGCGGCCCAAGGCAAGCAATCGGGCCGCACCCAGGAAATCCAGCGCCTGATCGGCCGCTCGATGCGGGCGGTGGTCGACCTGGCGGCGCTCGGCGAGCGGCAGATCACCCTCGACTGCGACGTCATCCAGGCCGACGGCGGCACGCGCACGGCCTCAATCACCGGCGGCTGGGTGGCCTTGCGACTGGCGACCCGGAAGATGCTGGAGGAAGGCGTGCTGACCCGCGATCCGATCCTCGACCACGTCGCCGCCATCTCCTGCGGCCTGGTCGAAGGAACGCCGGTGCTCGACCTCGACTATGAGGAAGACAGTAACGCCGAGGCGGACGCCAACTTCGTCCTCACCGGCGCGCGACAGATTGTCGAGGCTCAGGCCACCGGCGAAAAGCGCGGCTTTTCGCGGGCCGAATTTGACGCCCTCCTGGACCTCGCCGAGGGCGGGATAGCGGAGTTGGTGGCGATGCAGACGGCGGCGATCGGCGGCTAGGGAGCAGCTCTGGGGGGAGTTTTCGCCGGGGCCCGTCGCGCAGTGTCAGGCAAAATACGCAGCCTGCACTCTGAACGCTTGGCGATCGGGCCCCGGCGACTCTATCGTTTCCGCGGGCCCGGATCCACTCGAAGACCGCTTGACGACGAGTCTCTTATGGTGGAGGGCGGCGCTCATCGCGAGCGCCGCCCAGGCCATTATTTTGACATTTCGCGCCAGCCCGCCGACCTCAGGCTCCCCCGAGTTCGTCGTCCTCGATTTCGTCGGCTGGCCCCGGCTCGTAGAGCAGCAGGTCGCCGGGCTGGCAGTCGAGCTCGCGGCAGAGGGCGGCGAGGGTCGAGAAGCGCATCGCCCGCGCCTTGCCGGTCTTGAGGATGGAGAGATTGGCGATGGTCACGCCGACGCGGTCCGCGAGCTCGGTCAAGGACATGCGCCGCTCCAGGAGCAGCCGGTCAAGGCGAACGCGGACGGGCATCAGATGGTCAGCTCGGCATCACCGCGAAGGCGGGCGCCCTCGCGAAACACTTCGGCCAGGACGAAGATCACCAGCACTGCGAACCAGGTCGTCAGGCTGATGCCGCCGCCGACATGCAGGGCGCCGTGGAAGAAGACGCGGATCACGGCCGCCACCACGTAGCGGCCGAGCTCGAGGATCGCGAGCGTGGCGCCGATGGCGCGCAGGCGACCGGCGTTGTCCGGGTGGAACGGATCGCCGGCGATCAGGGTCTTGAAGATGGCTCTGAGCCGCGTGACCACGACGATTCCGCCGGTCATGTAGAGATCCCCGATCAGGCAGAAGGCGGCGACGGCCGGGCCGAGCCAGGGGCCCTGGACGTTGATGCTGTCGAAATCGAAGTGGCTGGAGATGATGTCGGGCCGGAAGCTGAGCAGCAGCGCAGCGACGGCGCCCACGGTGGCGAGGCCGACACCGATCCACAGGACGACGTGAAAGACGTCCAGGATCACCTTCAGGAAGCTGGAAACCGATCCCCGACCCAGAGCGCGCATCGCACCCTCCCCAACGCAAGCCGCCGCGCGAGATAGCTCACGCGGCGGATAGCGGAACCTGAACCGGCGGCGTCGAAGTGCGCAAGCCCTTAGCGAATGAACAGGCCGACGGCGGCGACGGGCAGGCCGATGAGGACGATCGCGTTCATCAGAGTGAGGGCGAAGCGGTCGACGATGTTGAGCACTTGAGCGGTATGCATTTTGAAGTTCCCTTTGAGATGGCGGCCCCGGAGGGCCCTTGATTTCGCTCGAAGGCGTCATTGCCTTCGTTCTGTGTTTATCGATATGCGCATATTGTTTTTCAATCAAATTAAATATCGTTTATCGATATTACAGCTGCGTAATGTCGCGCTCGCCGCCTGCCCGGGCTTGGGTTAAACAGGAACCATGAGCCTCGCCCTCATTCCCGGAAGCCGGCTGGTCGCCGCGACCCACAACCCCGGCAAGGCCGTCGAGCTGGCGGCCTTGCTCGAAGATCGCTTCCAGATCGTGACCGCCGGCGAACTGGGCCTCGCTGAACCCGAGGAGCCCGAGACGACCTTCTCGGGCAACGCCGTTTTGAAGGCGCGCGCGGCGGCTGACGCCAGCGGCCTCGTCGCCATCGCCGACGATTCCGGCCTGTGCGTGGAGGCGCTGGAGGGCGCGCCGGGCGTGCACTCGGCGCGCTGGGCCGGGCCGGAACGGAACTTCGCCCACGCCATCGACCTGGTGGAGCGGCGCATGGCCGAGCGGGGGCTGGATGACCGCACGGCCTGGTTCGTGTGCGCCTTGGCCGTCGCTTGGCCGAACGGCCCGGTCGTGGTCGTGGAAGGCCGCGTTGACGGGGCCCTGGTCTTTCCAGCCCGGGGCGACAAGGGCTTCGGCTACGACCCGATCTTCCTGCCCGAGGGCGGCGTGGAGACCTTCGGCGAAATGGATCCCGCTGCCAAGCACCGCATCAGCCACCGCGCGCGGGCCTTCGCGGCCTTGAAGGCGGCGCTCTTTTGACGGCCCCGCCGATCGGCCTCTACGTCCACTGGCCCTACTGCGCGCAGATCTGCCCCTACTGCGACTTCAACGTCGTCCGCGCCCGCGGACGGGAGGTGGAGGCCGAGGCGCTCGGCGAAGCGATACTCGCCGACCTTGAGGCCCAGGCCGCACGCCTGCCGCCCCGGCGGCTGGTCTCGGTCTTCCTCGGCGGCGGCACACCCTCGCTCATGCCCCCGAGGCTGGCGGCGCGGATCGTCGCGGCGGCGCGGCGGCTGTGGCCGGGCCCGGACGAAACGGAGGTGACGCTCGAGGCCAATCCAACCGATGCGGCGCGGTTCGAGCGCTTTGCCGAGGCCAGCGTAAACCGCCTGTCGCTCGGCGTGCAATCCCTGGACGACCGCGAACTCGCCTTCCTCGGCCGCAATCACGACGGCGCCGGCGCGCGGGCGGCGATCGCCTCAGCGATGGCCAACTTCCCACGGGTCTCGGTCGATCTGATCTACGCCTTGCCCCACCAGGCGCCGGCGGCCTGGGGCCGGGCGCTCGATGAGGTCGCGGCGATGGGCGTTGAGCATCTCTCGCCCTATCAGCTGACCATCGAGCCGGGCACGGCCTTTCATCGCGCCGTGCGCCGCCAGGTGTTCGCGCCGCCTCCGGACGATCTGGCGGCGACCCTCTTCGACACGACCCAGGTGACGCTCGAAGCGCTCGGCTTCGAAGCCTATGAGGTTTCCAATCACGCCCGCGGCGCGGCCGCCCGTTCGCGCCACAACCTCATCTATTGGCGTGGTGAGGATTATGCGGGCGCGGGGCCCGGCGCGCACGGGCGCTGGACCCTGGCCGCCGGTCGGCACGCCACCGAGACGCCGCGCGGCGTGATGGCCTACATCGACCGTGTCGGCGCCGAAGGTTTGTCGGTGGCGCTGGAGCGGCTGTCGCCGCGCGAGGCGGCCGTTGAGCGCCTGTTGATGGGTCTGCGCACCGACGAGGGCGTCGCCGCGGCCGATCTTGCCCCGCTCGCCATTCCACCGGCGCGCATCGCCGAACTGGAGGGCCTGGTGCGCCTGGCGGACGGGCGTCTGACGGCAACCGCGCGCGGCCGGCCGGTGCTCGACCGGGTCATCGCCGAGCTGGCCGATGCCGCCTGAGGCCAAGCCGCTGGCGTCTGGCCTGTATCTGGTGGCGACGCCGATCGGCAACCTGCGCGACATCACCCTGCGCGCCCTGGATGTGCTTGGCGCCGCCGATCTGGTGCTGGCCGAGGACACCCGGGTGAGCGGCAAGCTGCTGGCCGCGCACGCGATCTCGGCCAAGCTCGAACGCTACGACGAACACGCGGCGGCGCGGGTGCGGCCCAAGGTGCTGGCGGCCCTGGCCGGCGGCGCCCGAGTGGCGCTGATTTCCGACGCCGGCACACCGCTGGTCAGCGACCCCGGCTACCGCTTGGTCGTCGAGGCGGTGGCCCAGGGCGCAGCGGTGTTCCCGATTCCCGGCCCCTCGGCCGTCATGGCCGGGCTCACCGTGGCGGGTCTGCCCACCGACCGCTTCCTCTTCGCCGGTTTCCCGCCGTCGAAGTCGGTTGCGCGACGCCGGATGTTCGAGGAACTGGCGAGCGTTCGGGCGACCCTGGTGTTCTTCGAGGGCGGCTCGCGACTGGCCGACAGCCTCTCGGACATGGCCAGCGTGTTCGGCGACCGCCCGGCGGCGGTGGCGCGCGAACTGACCAAACTGCACGAGACGGTCATCCGCGCGCCGCTGCCCGAACTGGCGTCGGACCCTCGGTTCGCAGCGCCCAAGGGCGAGATCGTGGTCCTGGTCGGGCCGGGCGAGGAGGCGCCGGCCAGCGAAGCGGACGCCGACCGGGCCCTCGCCGAGGCGCTGGAGCGCGTCGGCCCGGCCGAGGCCGCCGCCGAGGTGGCCAAAGCGCTGGGCCTGCCGCGCCGCGCCCTCTACGCGCGAGCGCTCGCCCTCAAGGGCAGATGAAGCCCGTCCGGGCCCGGCGGGGCGCCCTGGCGCGCCGCGACGGCCGCCGCAGCGAGGTCTTGTGCGCTCTGTGGCTGATGCTGAAGGGCTATCGGATCCTGGGTTTTCGGCTGAAGACGCCGCAGGCCGAGATCGATCTTCTGGCCTTGCGCGGCGACGTGGTGGCGGTGGTCGAGGTCAAACGCCGGCGCACGCTCGATGAGGCGCTCGATGCGGTGACGCCCCGGCAGAGGGAGAGGTTGCTCGCCGCTGCGCGACAGGTCGCCGGCCGCCGACCGGATCTCGCCCACGCCGGCGTACGGCTCGACCTCATGGCCCTCGCGCCAGGCCGCTGGCCACGCCATATTCGTGACGCCTGGCGCGAACTCTGAGGCGCCGTCTCGCTTCAGGAGCGCCGATGCCGCTGACCGTCGCCGTGCAGATGAACCCCGTCGAGGGGATCAACATCGAAACCGACACCACCTTCCTGCTGATGCTGGAGGCTCAGACCCGCGGGCACGGCCTGTGGGTCTATCAGCCGGAGCGGCTCCAGCTGGCCGAAGGGCGGGTGCTCGCCCGCGGCAACGCCCTGAACCTTCGGGCCGTCAAAGGCGATCACGCCGGCCTGGGCGCAGCCGAAGTGCGCGATCTGTCCGAATTCGACGTGGTGCTGATGCGCCAGGACCCGCCGTTCGACATGGCCTACATCACCGCCACCTACTTTCTCGAGCGGATCCATCCAGCGACCCTTGTGGTCAATGATCCGGCCGAAGTGCGCAACGCGCCGGAAAAGCTCCTGGTGACCGAATTCCCGACCTTCCATCCGCCGACCCTGATCACCAGCGACCCCGAGGCGTTGCACGACTTCCACGTTCGCCACGGCGACATCGTGCTGAAGCCGCTCTACGGCGGGGCCGGTTCGGGGGTGGTGAAGCTCAAGGCCGGCGATCCGAACCTCGACGCCCTTCTCGAACTGCACGCGATGATTGGCCCCGAGGCGGTGATCGCTCAGAAGTTCCTGCCGGCGGTGTCGGCCGGCGACAAGCGCATCCTGCTGGTGGACGGCGAGCCGGTGGGCGCGATCAACCGTGTGCCCGGGGCAGGGCAGGTGCGGTCGAACCTGGCCCGCGGCGGCCGCGCCGAGGCTGTGGAGCTCACCGCCCGCGACCTGGAGATCTGCGCCGCCATCCGCCCGGTGCTGAAGGCCCGAGGATTGATCTTCGTGGGCATCGACGTGATCGGCGAGCACCTCACCGAGATCAATGTCACCTCGCCGACTGGCGCGCAGCAGCTGAAGCGCTTCGGCGGGGGCGACGCGGCCGTGGCGCTCTGGGACTGCATCGAGGCCAAGCGCGCCACCGCCTGAATTGAGCGTCGTGGGCGACTGTGGTAATTACCGGACAAGTGGCCGGGGCTTCCCCCGACCGCCCGCCGGCTACCTCCGCCTCCGGTTGGCGGTCATCCCTGCCAGGACGACCACAACCGTTTGGAGAACGAGGTCGCCGGAAAGATAGAGGTGGAACTCCATCTCTTTCTCCTCAGGTTGAGCCGGGCGGCGAGAGCCGCCCGGCGAACCGAACCTAGCATCAAATCAGTATTTGTTCCGCTTTTGTTCTTGAGCGGTCGGGAGAATTGTGGCCACATCGTCGAGGGTCTGAGGGGAAGGTGAGCATGGCTGCGCGGATCGCGTCCGTGGCGTTCGAAGGCGTCGAAGCGCGGCGGGTGGACGTGGAGGTCCAGGCCGTCGGCGGCCAGTCGGCGTTCGTGGTCGTGGGCCTGGCCGACAAGGCGGTCGGCGAGGCGCGCGAGCGGGTGCGCGCGGCCTTCTCGGGCCTCGGCCTCGCCCTGCCGCCCAAGCGCCTGGTGGCCAATCTCGCGCCCGCCGACCTGCCCAAGGAGGGCAACCATTTCGACCTCCCGATCGCCCTGGCGCTCATGGCGGCCATGGGCATCCTGCCGCAGGACGCCCTCGACGGCTGGGCGGCGATCGGCGAGCTGAACCTCAACGGCGAGATCGCGCCGGTTGCCGGCGCCTTGCCGGCGGCGGTGGCCGCCAACGCCATGGGCCTGGGGCTGATCTGTCCGCAGGCCTGCGGCCCGGAGGCGGCCTGGGCCGGCGAGATGGCCCTGCTGGCGCCCAGATCCCTGATCGCCCTCGTCAATCACTTCCGCGGCGTCCAGCTGCTCTCGCCGCCCAAGCCCGGTCCGCTCGTCGAGGCCGGTCCGAGGGCGGACCTGAAGGACGTCAAGGGCCAGGAGAGCGCCAAGCGGGCGCTGGAGATTGCGGCGGCCGGCGGCCACAACCTGCTCTACGTCGGGCCGCCCGGCTCGGGGAAGTCGATGCTCGCCCAGCGCCTGCCGGGCCTGCTGCCGCCACTGACGCCGGCCGAGCTGCTGGAAACTTCGATGGTTCATTCCGTGGCCGGGCTCATCGCCAGGGGGGCGCTGACGCGCGAGCGGCCGTTCCGCGCCCCGCACCACTCGGCCAGCATGGCCGCGCTCACCGGTGGCGGCCTGAAGGTCAAGCCCGGTGAGGTCTCCCTCGCGCACAACGGCGTGCTTTTTCTCGACGAGATTCCGGAATTCGGCGCCCAGGCGCTGGATTCGTTGCGTCAGCCGCTGGAGACGGGCGAGGTGGTGGTGGCCCGGGCCAACGCTCACGTCCGCTATCCCGCCCGCGTGCAGCTGGTGGCGGCGATGAACCCTTGCCGCTGCGGGGTCGGAGGCCTCGGCCGCGGCGCTTGCGGTAAGGCCCCACGCTGCCAGCAGGCCTATCAGGCGCGCATCTCCGGCCCGCTGCTGGACCGGATCGACCTTGCCATCGAGGTTCCCCCGGTGACGGCCGCAGACCTCGCCTTGCCGCCGCCCGCCGAGGGCACGGCTGAGGTCGCCGCCCGGGTGCTGGCGGCGCGGGAGCTGGCCGCCGCGCGTGCGGCCAAGGCGGGGGGAGGGGGCGCGGCGCTCAACGCCCAGGCCGAGGGCGACTGGCTTGAGACCATCGCCGCGCTCGACCCGCCGGCCCGGGCCCTGCTGACCAAGGCGGCGCAGTTCGGAACCCTTTCGGCCCGCGGCTGGACGCGAACCCTGCGCGTGGCGCGCACGATCGCCGACCTCGCCGGTTCGCCAGGCGTAGGGCGCATCCATGTGGCCGAGGCTCTGGTCTACCGGCGTCCGACAGCATTCGGCGAGGCGATCGAGGCGGGTCGCCTGGCGCCGGTCTGACGCCTATTTCGCCAGTTCGAACTCGCCGCTCACATCGACGTGGACACTGAGTTCGCCCGATTCCACGGGTGTCGACGCCATGGGGAGGGCTTGCGCCGCGATCCTGGCCATGACCATGGGCCGCGGGCCGGCGTTCTGGATGGCGCCTTCGCGGAGGCTGACCAACCGGACGATGCGGTAGCCGGCCGCGCCGGCCAGAACCTTGGCCTTGTCCTGCAACGCCCTCACCGCGGTCTCGCGGGCGGCGTTCTCGGCCTCGACCGGGTGGGAGAGGCTGAAATTGATCCCGCCGATGTTGGTCGCGCCGGCCTCGGTCACCGCATCGGCCAGGGCTCCGAGCCGGGTGAGGTCGTGTTCGGTGACGGTCACCTGGTTGGACGCTTCATAGCCGGTGAGGCGCGGCGGCTGGCCTTGCTCGTAGGTGTATTGCGGCGAGAGGTTGAGGCTCGAGGTCTGGATATCCTTGTCGGCCATGCTGGCGCTCTTCAGCGCAGCGATGACCGCGGCCATTTTCTGCGCATTGAGGCTCAACGCCTTGGCTGCGGTCGAGGCGTTGGTGGTCACGCCGAGTGTGACGATCGCCTGATCGGGGATGGCTTTGACCTCGCCGTAGGCGGAGACGTCGAGCGTGGTGGCGGCGAAGCGCGCATCGCGCTCCTGCGCCAGCGCCGCCGACGCAGAGGCAATCAGGAGCGTGGCGATTGCGGCGGCCTTGCGGATCATGGGGGTCCTCCGTCAAACTTTGAGCGACGCGTGCGGCGTGATAACCGCACGATCCCCGCGGAAGCTCAACCGTCCTGGGGGCCCGTAGCTCAATGGTTAGAGCCGGCCGCTCATAACGGTCTGGTTGTAGGTTCGAGTCCTACCGGGCCTACCACTCTTGGTAGATGTAATAAAAACAATAAGTTGTGGATTCGATTGTAGCTCTCTTCGTAGCGGTGTTTGTAGCGTATATTCCAGATAGGCGATGGGCTGGACGGGAGAGGGCTCGTCAGCTGGGGCAGGGGACAACCTCTGCGCTTGCACTAACTGCCTTGGCTCGAATGGGCCTGGGACGGACGCCTGAGCTTAGGCCTTCGCCACGCGGGCACGCGTCGGTTGCCCCATACTGGAACCTAGAGGCTGACGATGCGCGCCAGTGACGCTCCTTCAACCCTGTAGACCTCATCCACGATCCGACCGCGGCCTGACCGCGAGAAGGCGGGCTCACCTTAACACACATAGTTCCTGGCCACGGTCTTTTGTTTCGCGCCCAGGCCTTCCAGCTTGCTGCGCGACTTTTGATCATATTCCCGCCCACATGCGCGTGGCCGAACAACCCAGGCAACGTCCGCTCAACCTTGACGGCTTCAAGCACACTCCCGCTCTGGGTCGGGGGCGGCCGTTAGGTCGATGCCCGGAAGCGGACGTTCGCGTTGTCGGTTCCGGGTGGGTAGCGAACGTTCGCTTGTCACACTGACTATTGCGGCTTTGGGCCGGCTGTGGGGGGCGTCGCCTTGGGAACTCTGAAGTTGATCGGTATGTTTACACGGGCTCCAGCAATCGGCTGACGACCAACCGTTGCCGGTTTCATTTTGAACAGGCCGACCATTTTTAACGCCGCCTGGCCAAATGACTGACCTGCTGGCTCCTCCGAAACCAGCTCACAATCGTTCAGCGATCCGTCCGCTTGGACCAGACACGACACGGTCGCCCGTCCTTCGATCCCGGTGCGCTGGGCGAGCTCAGGGTAGTATTGGGCCGCCTCATTGCCGCTCGGCTTCTGTTCCCAATCAGGGTTGACAATGGTGGTCGGCTGTCGCGAACCGACCAACAGCAGAGGTGGCAGCAGCGGTGGACGCTCCTCATAGTGCTCAGGAATCACCGCGAGGCGGTGGTAACCATCACCTCTTAGTGTTTTCAACAACGCTAAGAACCGCCGATATTTCACCTCTCGATCGGCTCGGATGTAAAGCAGTTCGGCATTTGACAGCTTAGAACCCATCGCGATCGGAAGATCTGCTCCCAAACGATCAACGGTAGTCGGCTTTATCCTGGCACGACCTTCTGAAATAAAGATTTCACTATCACCTTGAATTGAAATGAATTCTGGCGCCTTCGGGCATGCCCCAGTTCGGCATGTGAATGCGGTCGAGAAACCGACATTCACATCCACCATTTCCGGCTGCCCATTCGGGTCAGTCGATAGGTTGACCCTGAGCGTTTGATATCCGCAATCTGAAAGCCAGTCCGTTACACCCAAGAATGTCTCATATTCGATATCAGGAGTTGCCTTTATGACTACAGGGAGGTCAGATGTCGTAGTTGAACCCGGCTGCGGACAGGATTTTGGTCCCGTAGAAGCTGTTCCGTTGCCCAATTGAACAACGATATCCTTGTCACTCTCTATGGAAACGACCATCATCGATCTGGCGGCATGGCTTAGATCATTTGACCCCGCGATTGCGCTACCGGCTATTAGCAGCGCAAAGGCTGCGGCAATGTCACCGGTCAAGGTCAACGGCTGCTTGAAACGTCGTGCGCCGCCGGAGTTTGCAGACGCCCCGCAACTATAAGACATCTACGCCCCCCGAAGCGCACCGCTGACGCAGCGTTTCCTGGATGAGCAATAGGTCGCTAATGTTCTGGCTGCAACGCGCCGACGCATCTGAGGCAAATTCCGCTAAGGGTCGCAAGCGGTCATGGTGTCCTTTCAGGCCGCGTCTGACTAGCGAATGCCGGGGTCAAAGACGGCGGGAGCCATCGCCAAGAGGATACATCCCAAGGCGAGCGCCGATAGCGCGCCAATTGCAGCCATAACGTATTTCTTGCGGCGGACATCCAGATAGGCCTGACCGCAGCAATAGGCGCAGATACCCAGGAACAAGAGCCAAGGGGCGAAGGCGAAGGGGTTCGTTCGCTGGACCTATCGAGTGCGGTGCCAAATTAGTCCGCCTGTTAAGGCTACACGCGAATCCACCTCAAAGTCTGCTTTGGGTCGTGAGCGGTCATTGAGACGACGTGCGCAAGCGGACACATGCACGACCACCGATAGTGATGAGCGCACATCCGTTGCGAGCCTGTTAGGCTGAAGTGGGTTATGCGGAAGGTCGATTTGATGCCGACTTGCGAACGGCGAAAGGTGCGCCTGCGGGGTGTGGCGTCCTGCCGCGCCAATCCAGCCCGGCGAGTCTGGCCCACGAAACAGGTTGGCAACAAGCGCGGTTCAATCTGTCAGGAGTTCTCGAGCCGGGGGGGGCTCGCGCCTGTTCGCGAGCCGCGTTTTTCTCAATCAACATCTGACTTGGGGGCGGTCAGTTGGCGTTCAACGAACTCGAAGTTTTTGGACCGGCCGAATTCGTTCGCCGCCGGCGCGCGCCGGACGCGCTTTGGGGGTTTGTCCATATCCCCAAAACGGCAGGCACCTCGCTCGTCAATGCGCTCCGGCGAAGCTTTGATCCCATCTACGCCATCCGGCCGACGACACCTCAGGGGGCCGATGCGGCCCCCGAAACCAATCAATGGGATTCGATCAGGGATTTTGTTCTGCGTCAGAGCCATATGCCGCACGAACGTCGTTACCGGATGTTTACTGGACACCTCGAGAGTGTTCGAGTTGATTTTATTACTCAAGCGTTCCCAGAATCACGACTATTTACGATTATTCGAGATCCCGTTGAAAGGTTGATATCCAACTACAGATACTCTCTTTCGACTTCCTATCCGCATCGAGAATTGTTTGCCAATACATACCCGTCGTTTGAGCATTATATTTCTCTGCCCGGATCTCAAAACACGATGGCGAAATATCTGTTGGGCCATGGACGCAATATAACCGAGAACAACCTAGGCGAGGTCTTCGAGAAATTCGATTTTGTCGGCAGTTTGGGCAGATACCGAGAATCTCTGCATATGTTAGGAAGCTTACTTGGTATCGGCGAGATCTCACTTGATAGATTGAACGTAACTGCAAATGCGCCAAACAGCGAGATTGAAATAGGCCCAGGACTGCGCGCCGAACTTCTGAAGTTAAATCATCTCGACGTTGCCCTGTATGATCGGGTGAACGATGCTCTCGAAGCCGGCGCGGGCTCCAACGGCGCGGCGTCGGAGGCCTTCGACGCCCCTGAGCGCGCGCCAAAACGCGCCTGGGGGACGGCCGCCGAACCCCGCCCGGCGAACAGGGCCGGCTCGACGGTAACGAATCCTGATCGCCCACGCGTCGGGCCGCTCTTCATTCTGGGTCCAGCCAAATCCGGAAGGTCCGCGATACTGCGCCTTTGCGAGGATGTGCTCGGATATGGAACGGGTAGCGAGGTCATCGCCCGCTTGATGGCGAGCGTCGATTCGACAGGACCAACAGAGAAACCACACATGGGACCGGGGCCGGTTGTGGTCGATCTCGGCGAGGAGCCAGCGGCTTCTCTCCCCGAGATCAAACGAAATTCGCCGGAGGCGCGATTCATCTTCGTAAAAGAGCGTGGGATCGAATGCGTCGGCGCGCAGTTGAGCCGCGGGCGTTCGTTCGAGGAGGCCTGTGTCCAGTGGGCCCGATCGATGGAAAACTGGCTCGCGGTTAGAAAAGTGCTTGAGCCGAACTTTATTGAGGTCGATCAGCGGACCCTGGATTGCTACCCGGTCAAAGTCGCACAGAGTATATTTCAGTATCTGGGATTTGGCAGCGCAGTCGAAATTGCCAACTTTCTCTATTCCCGCTCGGCGAAGATGACTGCGCCGGTCGACGGTGGGGGATATGTCTCACTGGACGACACCGGCTGGGACGCAGTGCGGAAGCGCCGGTTCAGCGATATCTGCGGCGAAGTCATGATCGCCGCCGGCTATGACCAACAAGGCGACCCTGGTGCGTTGGGGCCGAACGGCGAGCTGGACTTGGTGGCGCCGCCGGTCTGCGGACTGTGGCGCGTCAGCAATGGCAATCCGTGGACCGCGCCGCAGTGGCGAGGAATGCTGCTCCATCCCAACAAGCCCGATCCGGGCGCGCCGCCCGCGACGGTGCGCCTGGCCGGAGCGCTTGGGCCGGGACGCTATCGATTTGATGGGGAGGTGAGGATCTTCGACGCGCGCTGTCCCCGGCACCGGCTGGTGATGTCCATGGCGGCGGACGGCCTGACCGAGTGCGGACAGCTCGTTGTCGACGGATCGCGGGTTGGCGAGGTCGAGTGGGGGATTCCGCTGATCGACGTTGCGGAACGATCCGATCTCGTCATCGAAATCATCCTGGATGAGTCCAGCGCAACCCATCAATTCGGCGCTACGAGATTGCTCAGCGCCAAATTCGCACCGCTTTAGAGCCGCGTGGACACGTCCAACGTCAGCCTTCTGGCTTGACCACTTTCGAGGATGTCAGGCCGGAATTGCCGCGTAAGCTGTCCGGCGCCGGGCCGTAGGGCCCGGCAATTAGGAACCAGGCCGTAACCCGAGGCGATCTCATGACCCAGACGATCTTCATCACCGGCGCATCGACCGGCCTCGGCCGGGCGACGGCGCTGCTGTTCGCCGGCAAAGGCTGGAAGGTGTTCGCCACCATGCGCACGCCGGACAAGGAGACCGAGCTCGCCAAGACGCCCGGGATCACCCTGCTGCCGCTCGACGTGACCAAACCCGCTCAGATCAAGGCGGCGGCGGAAACGGCGCTAGCCGCAGGCCCGATCGATGTTCTGTTCAATAATGCCGGCTATGGACTGGCCGGGGCCTTCGAGGGGGCCGGCGACGCCCAGCTGGTTGACGAGATTGCCACCAACCTGCTTGGCGTCATGCGCGTCACCCAGGCGTTTCTGCCTGCATTGCGCGAGCAGGGGCGCGGGACGATCATCACGACGACCTCGATCGGCGGACTCGTCGCCTTCCCGTTCAACTCCGTCTACCACGCCACGAAATGGGGTCTGGAAGGTTGGAGCGAGAGCCTGGCGTTCGAACTGGCACCGTTCGGGATCCGTGTGCGGACGGTCGCGCCCGGCGGCATCGCCACCGACTTCGCCGGCCGCTCGCTCGTCTTCACGCCGCACGTGGCCTACATGGAGGCGATCGGCAAGACCATGGCGGCGTTCACCAACCCCGACCGACGCGCTTCCGCTTCGACCGCCGAGCAGATCGCCGAAGCCGTGTGGCAGGCTGCCCACGACACCAGCGATCGGGTCACCTTTGTCGCCGGCGAAGACGCCAAAGCCACCTACGCCCGGCGGCTGGAGATCGGGATTGACGCCTCTCGCGCCGAGATCCGCCGAACGTTTCTGGGCGCGTGAGGCCGAACGGCCATCACTTTTGGTGCTGAGCGTCCGTCTTGATGGAGACGCTGTTGGTCTTGATGGAGGACCCGTTGGTCTTCACATAGGAGCTGCTGCT
>Ga0302314_10012942_pt1 | contig 14381 bp, 12 predicted proteins | sample III_Palsa_N2_3_FD_200533 | JGI IMG/M metagenome (GOLD analysis project Ga0302314, IMG submission 200533) | Peat permafrost microbial communities from Stordalen Mire near Abisko, Sweden - III_Palsa_N2_3 | ecosystem: Environmental > Terrestrial > Soil > Palsa > Peat permafrost | place: Sweden... | reverse complement strand
CACGCAGCTACTCCGAAGACTGCTGTGACTGCGAGCGCAGTGACCACAGCCTTGCTTTTCAGCAAGTGCACAATGAACCTCCCTCTCCTTCTAACGTAATACGCCAAGGCTCTCGCCTTCGACGTGACACGGGGGACAAATCTAATCTGGGAGACTAAGCCGCAGCGTGTAAATGAACCGTTAACATCGCGGGTCGCGGCGTAAATATGCGAGAAACGCCGAGGCCGTCGCTGTTTACTCCGCGACGAAACGGTAGCCGGCCCGCGGCGCCGTGATGATCAGGGGCTCACCGTCGTCGCCCTCGAGCTTGGCGCGCAGGCGCCGAACGTAGACGCGCACGTACTCGGTCTCGGTCTGATACGCGGGACCCCACACCCGCCGCAGCAGGTGGGCATGACTGAGGAGCTTGCCCCGGTTGGTCACGAGCTCGCGGAGCAGGGCGAACTCGGTGGGCGTAAGGTGGACCGGCTCCCCATGCTTGGTGACCTGCTGGTTGGCGAGATCGATGACGACGTCGCCGGCGGTGAACACCCGGGGAGCGGGCTCGGGCGTTCCCGCCGCGCGCGTGCGCCGAAGCGTGGCGGTGATCCGCGCCAGTAGCTCCTCCACGCTGAACGGTTTCGTCATGTAATCGTCGGCGCCCATGTTCAGCGCCGTGACCTTGTCCCGCTCCCCGCCACGGGCCGAGACCACGATCACCGCCACCGATGAGCGCTCGCGGATCTGCCGGCAGAGGTCGAAGCCGTCAACCTCGGGCAGCATCAGATCGAGGAGCACGATGTCCGGCTCTTCGGTCTCGAGCAGCTGGAGCGCTCTCGTGCCATCCGCGGAGACCACCGTGTCGAACCCGCGCACGGCCAGGTTCGAGCGGATCAGGTCGACGATGTTGGGATCGTCCTCGACGAGGAGGGCCCGGGTGTTCCCGGCAGGATCACGCATCGATGCCGGCCCGGGCCGCGGCCCCCCGGGCACTGTCCGCGCTCAGGTCGGCGGGAGGTGCCTTGTCGGCGCCGTCCGGCGGCTCGCCGCCCGCCGCACCGTCGCTCGCCTCCACGGGCAGGAGGATCCGGAACTCCGTCCCCACGGGCAGGCACGCGAGTTCGATCCGGCCTCCGTGGGCCTCGACGATGCCGTGGGCGATGGATAGGCCGAGACCGGAACCCGAGCTGTGGGAGCGGTGGCGGCGGGCCGAGCCGAACGGGGCGGCGGCGAGCTGCGGCGGGAAGCCGGAGCCGTCGTCGGTAACCGTCACCTCGACCTCGCCCGCGGCTCGGTTTCGGGCGCTGACGCGGACGTGCGTCCCCGGAGGGTTGTGGCGGAAGGCATTGCCGAGGAGGTTCACGAACACCTGCTCCAGCCGGTCGTGATCAGCCCACACGACGGGCAGGGCGGGATCGCACCTGACCGAGACGTCCGCGGCGCACTCCGGCGGTAGGCACGAGACCGCCGCCTCGACGACGAGTGGGATGTCGCACCAGTCGGGCTGGATGCGCATCACGCCAGACTCGATCGCCGAGAAGTCGAGGAGGTGGTCGACCAGGCGTCCGAGACGTGAGGACTCGGCGGCGATGGTGTGCAGGAAGCGCTGCTCGGAAGCGCTGTCCCAAGTCACGTCGGTCTGCATCAGGCTCGAGGCGTACCCGCGAATCGCGGTCAGCGGCGTGCGGAGCTCATGGCTGAGGCGGGAAAGAAAGCCTCGTTGCAGCTCCCGCGAACGCCGCAGAGCGACCGCCTCCTGGTGCGCGCGTCCGGCCTCCTCCCGCTCCAGAGCCAGGTTCAGGGAGTGGGCGGCATCCTCGATCAGCGCCGTCTCCTCCTCGCTTCCGCGCGGGGCCTCCCACGCGGCGAGGAGGACGGTGGGGCCGGCGGGGGCGTCGAACGGCACCGCCAGGACCCGCGAGCCGGGGCTGCTCTGCAGCGCTCGGGCGGAGCCGTCCCGGTGCGACTCGATCAAGGCCGGACCTGACGCCGCTCGCAGAGCTTCCGACATAGTGTCCGCATCGGTGCCGAGCGGACCCGCGTACGCTCGCCAGCAGATCGCCTCCTCACCGACCCGGCTCAACAGTCCCACCTCATCGGCTCCCAGCCCGCGGCGCAACGACTGGAGTGCGATTGCCAGCCCTTCCTCGCCCACCGTGACCGGACCGGTCAGGGTCTGGAGCATCTCGCGGATGGTCTCGAGGACGAGGTTGCGCGAGGTGAGCTGGTCGAGCAGCCGGTCGCGCTCCACCGCGCTGGCGGCATAGCCGGCGTAAAGGGTCAGGAGATCGAGCTCGTCGCGGTCGGGCGCTCCGGGGTGGGGCCTGAACACGGTGATCACCGCGCTGACTCCGGTCGGACCCATGACCGGAATGGACCAGGAGCTCGACATGGCCGCGGAGTCCGCCACCGCGCCGAAGCGCGCCCAGGCCCGGCTCGATCGCAGGTCGGCTTCGACGACCCTCTCGCCGCTGGCCGCCGATCGACCGATCGGTCCACCCTCGGACCCGAACGGGAGCCGAGACCACGCGGCGATCTCTTCGGGCGCATATCCGAGGGAGGCTGCGCAGACCAGCGACGACCCTCCGGCCGCCACGTGGATGCAGACCTTCTCGGTCCCGAGCGCCGAGCCGAGGGTGGCGAGGATGAGCGTCAGGCTCGACGACGGCTCGGCCGACACCAGGCGATCGGCCAGGCCATGGAGCCGGGAGAGCTGGCGGCGCGCCGAAGTATCGACCTGCTGGCCCGAGAGCAAGGCGGTGACGTCGTCGGGATGCGTCCCGCGCGGGTCGAGCTCGGCGACCACCCGGCCATGGCGCAGGACGACGATCCGGCCGGCGAGCCTGAACATCTGCTCGATGTCGCTGCTCACGAGCAGGATCGCGGTGCCGCCGTCACGCAGGCGCCCGATGAGCTCCTCCACGTGGGCCGCCTCGGTGACCCCGAGCGACGCCGTGGGCTCGTCGAGCACGAGCAGGCGCGGATTACGGCTCAGTGCTTTGGCCACCGCGAGCATCTGGCGCTGCCCCGCGGAGAGCGAGCCGACGAGCCGGGTCGTGTCGTGGATGGGGATCTCCAGGCGCTCGAGCAGCGAGGCGGCCGTGGCGTGGACACGGGAGGGCGAGAACAGCTGGCGCCGTCGCTCCTGCCCGAGCAGGAGCTGCCCGGCCACATCGAGGTTGTCGCACAGCTCGAGGTCCTGCCACACGACCGCGGCGGCGCCGGAGGCCAGCGGCAGGGGCCGCCCGCCCAGCGTGATCTCTCCGGCGAGCGGTTCGGCGTCGCCGGCGATGCACCGGACGAGCGTGGTCTTGCCCGAGCCGGGCTCCCCCGTGACCGCGACGAGCTCGCCCGCGCCGACGGTGAGCTCGACATCGCTGAGGACACGGAGGCGGCCGTGGTTGACGGTGAGTCCCGACACGCGCAGGAGCGGCTGGGAGGCCCGGGGGACGGCTTGCGGAAGGGCGGTGTTCACATGACCAGCGTTTCGGCCCGCGCGGAGCGCCTGGTCACCAGACACAGGCACGGTCTCCTCCCGGGCGACGTGTCGAGGTAAGTCTAGGGCCTGGGAAACGGCGCTGTATGGTGAGGCGTGGGCATGCTCGTCGCCGTCACCGACCATGCGGCCGAGCGGTTCCGCCAGCGCGTCCGCGGCACCCTCGACGCTAAGACCGAGATCGCCTCGAGGGTGGCACGCGCCCGGGCGGCCGGCCGCGGCGAGCAGGGCTCGCGCGGGACTGTGCTCGTTCGCGACCTCGAACGCCGAGACCTCTTCTACGTATGCCGTCCCGAGGGAAGCGAGCTCGTGGTGGTGACGCTGTGGGAGGACGGCGATGGCGCGGCCGTGCCCAAGCGCTTCACCGACGCTTTACGTCCCGACGACCACCGGGTCGCGGCTAAGCGGCCGTGAGCTCAGCCGGACGAGGCTCGGGCCCGCACGCGAAGAGGTCATCGGCAAGGCGCGCGGCGGTTACCTGCTCCCAGCGCCCGCTCTCTACCAGCGCGCGGCACAGGCGCTCGACGTCTTCGAGCGCCTCCTGCGCTGCGACATCCTCGGAGAGGTCAGAGCTGAAGATGAGACTGTCCGCAGCCGACCGGATTCGATCCTGCTCGCCGTCGAGCAGCTTGCTCGGACCCAGGTCATTGAGGGTCTGAATTACTCGACGATAGGCATGGGCACGGTTAGGACTCATATGGACTCCTTGGCGCGTAACGCTACGCGACCATCATGTCGACACACGGGATGTTCGCCTTTAGCCCACTGGCCAGAGATCCGTCCCGATGGTTGTACGCAGTGGACATCTGCCCCGATCAGAGTCACCCTAACCGCGGGCCCGCCTACCTTCCGGTCGACCGGTGCATCGCCCCGCGCTTATAGCCGGAGCGTCCTTGCCCGCCAGAGGTACCGCCGCGTCCAGCGCCACGAACCGGTGGCGGGTTTCGCCGGATGAGCAGGCGCAGAGCGCGGTCGTGCGGGCCGTCCTCCGTGCGCTCGGCTAACGCGCTGAGGTTGACGGTATGAAACCGGGGCCCGCGGACGGGGTCCATGAGGGCCACCACGACCTTGGTGCTGCTCGGCGTGTCGAAGACGATCCCGTCGAGCTCGGGGCCGACGCCGGTCACCTTGACGAGCTCTCCCGGGTTGGCTGACTCCATGGAGGGAGCTTAGTCGCCGTCGGCCGCGTCGTGGCCCCCGGCCGGACCCGCCTCGTCGGTGAGCTCGACGCCGTGGAGTCGTTCGAGCGCGTGGGTGAGGCGCTCGATGGCGTCGGTCACGTCCTCGCGGTCAGCCTTGTTCTCGAGGGCGATGCGGATCCCCGCCATCTCGCGGGCGAGGAACTCGTTGTCGGCGAGCGAGCGGGCGCTCATCTCGCGGTCGCGCTCGATCTCCTCCCGCTCGCGGTCGGCCTGCCGGTTCTGCGCAAGCAAGATCATCGGAGCGGCGTAGGCGGCCTGGGTGGAGAATGCGAGGTTGAGGAGGATGAAGGGATATGGGTCCCAGCGGAGCGACGCCGCCGCGACGTTGAGCACGATCCACAGGAACACGACGAAGGTCTGCGAGGCCAGGTAACGACCGGTTCCCAGGAAGCGCGCCATGCGCTCGGCGTAAGCCGCGAAGGCATCGGGGTTGTAGGACGGACCGCCGGGCGTGCCGCGGGGCCTACCCAGGTCGTCGTGGCGAGCCATCAGCGAGAGTGGCGCGCGACGCGCCAGTTCGGGGGAAGCACGCGGTCGAGCACATCGTCGATGGTCACCGCGCCCACCAGTCGCTTCCCCGCGTCAGTGACAGGAATGGCGACCACGTCGTAGGCGGCCAGGCGCTCGGCGACCTCGCGGTCGCTGGCGTCCACGTCGATCGCCTCCCAGTCCTCGTCGATGCAGCGTCCGACGGGCTTGCTCGGCACCTCGCGCAGCAGCCGCTGCACCCCCACCACCCCGAGGAAGCGGCCGGTGGGCGTCTCCAGTGGGGGCTGGCTGATGAAGACCTGAGAGGCCAGCGGAACGGGAAGATCCTGGTCGCGAATGCGCGCCAGCGCCTCGGCGACCGTGGCCCGGGGATCGAGGATGATCGGCTCGGGCGTCATCAGGCCGCCCGCCGTGTCCGGCGCATAGCTCAGCAACCGGCGCACGGGCTCGGCCTCCTCGGGGTCCATCGCGCCCAGCAGCTCGGCCTGGCGCGCCGCCGGGAACTCCGCCAACAGGTCGGCGGCGTCGTCGGCCTCCATCTCGTCGAGAACACGCCCCAGACGCGGCTGGTCGAGGCCCTCGATGAGCCTGACCTGCTCATCCTCGGATAGCTCCTCGAGGAGATCGGCGAGGCGCTCGTCCTCGAGGGCCGAGGCGAGGACACGTCGACGGCTCAGGGGCAGGCTGCGGATCGCGGCTGCCATCTCCGCAGGGTGCAGTCCGCCGAGCGCCGCCGCCTGGCGATCGATCGGGCGCTCGTCCGCAAACAGCTCGCCCGCCTCGCTCCAGTCGATCACGGTGGGCGCTTTCCGTCGCCCGGGCAGCCCGCGGTGGCCGAGCGCGACAGTCGCCACCTCCCAGGCGAAGGAGTCGGGGGCCGGAGTGAGTCCGATATCGACGACGCGACCGCCTCCGACCTCACCTCCGATGAGCTCGCCGTTGACGAGGCGCTCGCCGGGTCGCAGCTCGAACTGGCGCAAGTTGATCGACCCGCGGCGCAGGCGCACACCTTCGGCGTCGATCTCCCCCACTCTCCCCGCGCCGACGAAGACGTGCCGACGCTGAACGGCGACGACGAAGCCGTTTACTCGTGGCGGTCGCCCGCCGGAGCCGAGGACCACGTCCACGATGCGGCCCACGTCAGCCCCGTCTGCCCCGACCAGAGACCGCCGAACGAGCCGCGAGACATAGACAATGCGGTCAGACACAGGCTAAGCGTAGAACCTTAGGTTCGCCGCCGGAAGGTGTCAGGTCTGCGCGGTCTTACGAGTCGTTCTCGATCGCGGCGAGCAGGGCATCGACGACCTCGCCATCGAACTTCGTCCCGGCGCCGCGCCGCAATTCCGTCCGCGCCGCCCGTGCACCGAGCGAGGGACGGTAAGAGCGATCGTTGGTCATCGCTTCGTAGGCCTCTGCCACCGCCAGGATGCGGGCCTCGAAGGGGATCTCATCCGCTCTGAGACCGCTCGGATAGCCGCCCGAGTCCGGCTGCTCGTGATGATGGAGCACCCAGTCCCGGATGTCGACGAACGGAGCTGCACGGAGGATGTCGGCGCCGATCTCCGGATGGCGGCGGATCTCCGTCCGTTCCTCGGCGGTGAGCGGCCCGCGCTTGCGCAGGATCGCCTCGGGGACGCCGATCGTGCCGATGTCATGGAGCGTCCCGGCGAGCTCGATCCGTTCGACCTTCGCCGGGGGAAGGCCGAGCTCTCGCGCGGCGATACCGGCGAGATGGGCCACGCGGCGCGAGTGCTCCGGGGATCCGACCCCTCGCGTATCGAGCGTCTGCACCAGGGTCAGCATCGCTTGCAGCTCCGGACTATCAGCCCGCGCCGTGGCGCCCGAGGCGCTGACGCCGTGGCTCGAAGCCGAATCGTGAACCGTCGACTGACCTCGACCGGACTCCTTGGCGGCGTAGAGCGCCTGGTCGACAGCGGCCCGCAGCGTCGCTGCCGTTTCCCCGTCGCGGGGATAGACGACCAGCCCGATGGAAATGCCGACCGCGGGTTCGTGGTGGACCAGGGCATCGCCCAGATACCGACGCAGCCGCTCGACGAGGACCCACCCCTGCTCCTCGTCGCTCTCAGGAAGGAGTAGGGCGAACTCGTCTCCGCCCACCCGCGCTACGGTGTCCACCGTTCGCGTCGCGCCTTGAAGGACCTGGCCCACGACGGTCAGGGTCGCGTCTCCGGCAGGATGCCCGTGGCGGTCATTGATCTCCTTGAACCGATCGAGGTCGCCGAGCAGAACGACGAAGGAACGATGCGAGCGACGGGCACGAGCGAGCTCCTGCTCGAGATGCTCGTCGAAGGCGCGACGGTTGAGCAATCCGGTCAGGGCATCGGTACGGGCGGCCTGATTGAGGCGCTCGACGAGACCGTCGGTGTGGTCGCGCAGCTTGGCGATGACCAAGCCCGCGAGCAGTAGCCCGACCATGGTCACCGTCCACAGCGTGACCTGGGCGCTGTTGTGAGGGCCTGCCATGTCGAGTGCGGCGCCATAGAGGGCCCCGATCCATGCCAGCTCGAGGAGCGCGTGGGAGCGGGGTAGGAAGTAGAAGACGAAGAGGACGATCCACAGGTAGAGCGACTGGATGCCGGTCCCGCTGGCCCCCGCCGGGCTCGTGAACACCCTGGCGCCGGTGATGAGCAACGCTGCGTAGGCGGCGATCACGTCGAACGACCAATAGGGGAGACGATCGGCGGCGATGCGTATGATCACCGCGCCGAGGAGGCACCCGGCGAGGACGACGAGGATGCCCACGGTCTTGATCCGGCCGTGGGGCAACGCGAGCACGACGAGGATGAGGACGGCTCCGCCGAGGAACAGGCGCACCGCGATACGCGCCATGAGCGCGCGGTCGCGCGAGGACAGAACTTCGCCGGGGGTCGGCGAACCCGAGCTCAGAGACGACACCAGCCTAGAGCCCATGGCTTACTGTCGACCACCTGGCGGCAATCCATGAGGATCGACGGCCAGGGTGGACGGACGTTGCTGCGGGCCGTGGAGAACCGTAGAATCACTGCGACATTAGCGACGTCAGGTCGCTTTTAGGAACGGGGTAAATGAGGGATCGACGAGCAGGTCGTCGGCTGTCCGGTTGCGAGCGGCGATTGGTCCTGGCGTTGGTGGCGGCGGTCCTCGCTGCCGGTGCGGCTGCGGGCCCGGTTGTGGCGACGGCGGCGGCGGCAACCTGCCCTGCCGGTGGCGACACGTATACGCCGACGACCATGATCGGCGGCGTGTACGACTGGTCGACGGCCGGCAACTGGTCCACAGGCAGTCTACCCATCGCTGGTCAGGCGGCGTGCTGGAGCACCGGAACCGCGGTGACCGTCTCGGCTACGGAGACCGAGAGCGTCGACTCGATTCAGGCCACCGGCGACCTCGACGTCGCCAGCGGCGGCACCCTCATATTGACTTCGTCCGTGGATGACTCGGCTCTGGCCGATCTCACTCTGGAAGGAGGCGGCGAGCTCGACGGGGCAGACCAGTCGCTGGCCGTCTCGGGCATCTTCACCTGGGGAAACGGGGTCCCCGGCGACGCCACGGTGAACAACACGGCTGCCTCCCCCGACGATGACTTGGCGATCGCCACCGGCTCGGTGACGATGGACGACACGTCGACGCCCACCTTCGACGGCGGCTCGATCACCGTCGCCAGCGCGGTCGTGCTGAGCTCGAACTTCACCGTCTCGGGAACGCCCGCGCTGAGCACGACGGCCGGCGCCATCATCGTCAATTCGAATATCGCCGGGAGCGGGGCGACCTTCTCTGCTGCCGGCGGGGTCGAAACGGGCATCGTCGGCACCTACGGGTTCGGCTCCAACACCCTGGATCTGACGGGCGGGACGACGACGGTGGCGAGCGGCAGCACCCTGGACGCTGGTGCCCTGGAGCTCACGAATGGCAGCACGCTCGCGGGCGCGGGCACGGTCGATGCGGCGGTCACGAACACGACAGGGACGGTGTCGCCGGGCAACGGGTCGCCCGGGGTGCTCAGCATCGATGGGAGTTATGGGCAGGGCGGCGGCGGCACCCTGGCGATCGAGCTCGACGGCGTGACGGCCGGAACCGGGTACGCCCAGCTCGCCGTCACGGGCACGGCAACGCTCGCGGGCACCCTCGCGCTGACCAACGAGATCGGCTTCACCCCTCCGCAGGGCGCGCAGTTCGAGCTCCTGACCTCGAGTGGGCTGTCGGGTGCCTTCACGCCGGTGACCGGTGCCGATGACTACCTCACACCGCAGTACGTCGACGTCGGACCTGTCGCGGGCGTGACCCTGACCACCCTCCCCGCGAGCTGCCCGAGCAGCAATTTCGACGCCTATACCGCGAGCACCGGTGACTGGTCAACGGGCGCCAACTGGTCGACGGGGGCGGTCCCGACGGGCTCCGAGGTTGCGTGCTGGGCCTCCACCACGACCGTAACCGTTTCGGACAGCGAGAGCGTCGACTCGATCCAGGCCGACGGAAGCCTCGACATCGCCGGGGGGACGCTCACGCTCACGTCGGCCTCGGACAACTCGAGCGTCGACGACCTGTCGCTGACGGGCGGCGGCGCTCTGACCGGGAGCAGCGGCCCGACGTTGACGGTCGCGGGCGACTTCCAGTGGACCTCGGGCACCGTGTCCCCGGACGGCGCCTCGATCGCGACCGCGGGCACCATCACCCTGGGGTCTGGAGCGCAGACCGGCGGAACCGCCGGGACCTTCAGCGCGGCCGGTGTCCTCGCCGGCACCGGGGTAACGGGCAGCTACGGCTTCGGCGCCAGCAACCTCGTCCTCACGGGCGGTACGACCACGGTTGCGACCGGGACCACTCTGGCGGCCGCCTCGACGACGCTCACGGGAGGGACCCTCGACGGCGCGGGCACCATCGATGGCCCGGTGACGAACATGGCCGGTACGGTTGCCCCGGGCGACCAAGTGCCGGGCCTGCTGACGATCACCGGCGACTACGTTCAGGATGGCGGGGGCACGCTCGCGGTCGAGCTCGCCGGCCTCACGCCGGGCAGCGGATACAGCCAGCTCGTCGTTGACGGGAGCGCGCAACTGAGCGGCGATCTCTCGGTCACCGAGGAGAACGGCTTCACCCCCGGGTTGAGCGACACGTTCGACATCCTCACTTCCGGCGGCGCGCGGAGCGGGGCGGCGACGCTCACGGGGCCGAGCGCCAACCTCTACCAGGTCGGCTACGACCCCAACGACGTCACGCTGAGCCTCACCCCGCCGCCGTCGAACACTCAGGCGCCGGCGATCACGGGAACGCCGAGCGTGGGGAGCTCGTTGAGCTGCTCACAGGGCGCCTGGACCTATGCTCCGACCAGCTTCAGCTACCAGTGGAAGCGCGACGGCACGCCGATCTCGGGCGCGACGATTTCCACCTACGTGGTGGGCGCGGCCGACCAGGGTGATTCGCTCACCTGCACGGTGACGGCTGTGAGCAACACCGGGGACGGCTCGGCAGTGAGCGCGGAGGTAGCTGTCCCCGCCGCGCCGACCGCCCCTGTCGCGCCGTTCAACATCACAGCACCCAGCATCACCGGGACCCCGACGCCGGGGAACGACCTGAGCTGCTCGGAGGGCGTCTGGCTGAATGGCCCGACGGCCTACGGCTACGTGTGGAAGCGGAACGGATCTCCGATCGCGGGTGCGACGAGGCCGTCCTACGCGGTCCAGATCGCCGACGAGAGCCAGGCCCTGACCTGCGCCGTGACGGCGTCGGGCGCGGGCGGGGCCGGCGGCCCGATCGGGAGCAACGCCGTGATCGTTGCGGAGCCCGGCACGCTGACGTGCGCGAAGCCAACGGGCAAGCTCAGCGGCCGATCCCTGGGCCCGCTCGAGCTCGGGTTCAAGCGCTCGCGCGCCCGTCACACGCTGACCAGGTACACCGCGGTTGGGAGCAGCGAGGATGACTTCTGCCTCTATGGCGGCTGGGGCATCGACGCCGGCTACCCGTCTACCAAGCTGCTACGCACCCTTTCGCCGGGCGAGCGCGGCCGGCTGACGGGCAGGATCGTGCTCGCGCTGACCCCGAGCCCGTTCTACGCCCTGAACGGCGCGCGCCCCGGGATGGTGCTCACCGCGGTAGCCAAGCGGCTGCACCTCGGGAGGCCCATCCGCATCGGCGCCAACGACTGGTACCTCGCTCCCGGGAATGTCAGCCGAGGCGTCCTCAGAGTCCGCGCCGGGATCATCCAAGAGGTCGGGGTCGCCACGCAGGCGTTGACCAACACTCGCGCCGCGCAGACCCGGTTCCTGCAGGCTTTCAGCGGCGCCTGAGCGTCGAAGCACCAGTCGCGCCCGCCAGCTCGGCGGAGAGGCGAGGCGCCGCGACGCTCGCGGCCTGCTCCTCCAGCCGCACGATCGCGGCCAGGAAGCGACGGCGTAACCACGGCGCCGCCACGATCAGCAGCGCGCGGTCGATGAGGCCCGCCGCGAGGACCGAGGCCGTGAGCTCGACGTCCGTCCCTCCCGGGATCGGCGTCAGCCCCCAGGTCACCCGCGCCACCGTGCGCCGGCCGACGACGGCCGTCCCGACCAGGCGCGAGGCGTGCCGGTCGGCATCGAGCCAGGTCCGTGCGTGGCGGCGCAGGCCCCACGGCCCGCGAATGGTGATCTCCCCGCCGGTCCGAGACTGCACGGGACCGTAGAGGCGCACGAGCGAGACGAAGCGGTCGGTCAGCAGCCAGTGGTTGTCGAGCGTGGCGAGGAACGCGTAGAGCGTCTCAACGGGCAGAGGGACGTCCTTGCGAGCGGAGATGCAGCGCGCAGCCTCCGGAGCCGAGGCTGTGCGGTGATGAGGACTCACGGTCTCCGAGGTCATTCGCGCCACTCGTAAGCCTATTCGGCTCGGGAGGCCATAACGGATGACCGCCGGAATTCTCGGGGACTAAGCGGACCAAGCGGTCCGGTTTGTGTTAGTCTAAGCGGACCGCTGGGTCCGGTTAGTGCTTGTTGTCACTTACACGGCGAGGGCGGCTCGTCAGCCAATCTGATTCCGGAGGTCCCGTGCCCGCCACCACGACCGCATCCTCGCCCACCAATCGCTGGCTCGTGCTCGTCATCGCCTGCCTGGCGCAATTCATGGTCGTCCTCGACGTGACGATCGTCAACGTCGCCCTCCCGTCGATCCAGCGGGGCCTTCATTTCTCGCCCGCGAACCTGCAGTGGGTGATCAACGGCTACACCCTGATCTTCGGCGGCTTCCTCCTGCTCGGTGGGCGCGCCGCTGATCTCCTCGGTCGCAAGCGCCTGTTCGCCGTCGGGGTCGCGCTGTTCTCGTTTGCTTCGCTGTTGAACGGGTTCGCGCAGTCACCGGGGATGCTCGTTGCTGGACGTGCCCTGCAGGGCCTCGGCGCCGCCCTCGTGTCCCCGGCCGCGCTCTCGATCATCACCACGACCTTCACCTCGAGCGAGGAGCGGACGAAGGCGCTCGGAGTGTGGAGTGGCATCGCCGCCGGCGGTGGCGCCGTCGGACTCCTCCTCGGCGGCGTGCTCACCGACCTGCTCTCGTGGCAGTGGATCTTCTTCGTCAACGTGCCGGTCGGGGCGATCGCGCTCGCGATGACGCTCCGCTTCGTCCCCGAATCGCGGGCCGCGACCAAGCTCCGCACATTCGACCTCGCCGGAGCGGCGAGCGTCACCGCCGGGCTTGTGCTCATCGTCTACGCGATCGTCAAAGCGCAGGCATTCGGGTGGGGCTCGCCGCGGACCCTCGGCCTGATCGCCGGTGGCCTGGTGCTCCTGGCCGTGTTCACGGCCATCGAGAGGCGGAGCAAGGCACCGCTGGTGCGACTGAGCATCTTCCGGCTGCGGACGCTGACCGTCGCCGACGCGGTAATGCTCCTCGTCGCCTCGGGGCTGTTCTCGATGTTCTTCTTCGCTTCCCTCTACGTACAGGAGATCCTCGGCTACAGCCCGCTCCGGGCCGGTCTGGCGTTCCTGCCCGTCACCGCGGGAATCGGGATCGGCGCCGCCATCGCCCAGCAGATCATCCGACGCCTCGGCGTTCGCGCCGTCGCGACAGGGGGGATCGCCATCGCGACGGTCGGGATGGTGCTCCTCACCCGCCTGCCGGTGCACGGCAGCTACGTGGGCAACCTGCTTGTCGGGCTGATGCCGATGTCCATCGGGATGGGGCTGACCTTCGTTCCGATCACGCTGCTCGGCACGGGCAACGTGGGGAACGATGACGCCGGTCTCGCTTCGGGCCTGTTCAACACGGCGCAGCAGGTGGGCGGCGCCCTCGGGCTGGCGGTGCTCTCGACGCTGGCGGCGAGTCACACAGCCTCGCTGCTGCACGGCGGCACCGGCACCGCAGCGCGCTTCGCGGCGCTGGTGAGCGGCTACCACGTCGCGTTCACGGGTGGGGCGATCGTCCTCGGGTCCGGCGCGGTGCTCCTCGCCCTCGGGCTTCGGCGCCGGCACGTCGTCGGTATCGATCTCACCGCGTCGCCCGTCGTCGCGGCGTAGGACAATGGAGCAGTGTCAGAGACCACCAAGCCCCTGCGGGCCGACGCCGAGCGCAACCGGCGCCTACTCCTCGACGCCGCCGCGACGGCGTTCGCCGAGCACGGGCTCGACGTCGGCGTAGGCGAGATCGCTCGCCGCGCCGGCGTCGGCCGAGGCACCGTCTTTCGCCGCTTCCCGACCAAGGAGCACCTGATCGCCGCCGTCGTCGTCGATCGCATGCATCAGGCCAGCGCACGGGGCCGCGAGCTGCTCGCCGACCCCGACCCGGGTGGAGCTCTGTTCGAGCTGCTCCGCACCATGGTGCAAGCAGCCCGCACCGACCGCGCCCTGTTCGAGGCGGTCGACAACGCGTTCCTCGCCAACGAGGACATCCGCGAGGCCCACGCCGACCTCGTGGAAGTGCTCGATCAGCTGCTCCGCCGCGCCCAGGACGCCGGGGCGGTACGCGACGACGTCGGCGCGCTCGACCTGCTGATGATGTTCAAGGGCGTGTGCGAAGCGTCTCGACCCTTCAACGACGCCGACATCGCCGGGCGCCAGCTCGAGCTCGTCCGCGCGGCGTTGCGACCCGTCGCCGACGCCGATCGGCTGCGGGGGCGTCCGCCGACGCTTGAAGACATGGAGGGGGCGGGGGGTTAGGGGGCGCGCGTGCGGGCCGACGGGCGCGGGCGTGCGTGCGGGCGGGCGCGGGCGTGGCGCGTGCGGGCGGGCGTGGCGCGTGCGGGCGGGCGTGGCGCG
>Ga0302314_10012941_pt1 | contig 14385 bp, 12 predicted proteins | sample III_Palsa_N2_3_FD_200533 | JGI IMG/M metagenome (GOLD analysis project Ga0302314, IMG submission 200533) | Peat permafrost microbial communities from Stordalen Mire near Abisko, Sweden - III_Palsa_N2_3 | ecosystem: Environmental > Terrestrial > Soil > Palsa > Peat permafrost | place: Sweden... | reverse complement strand
TGCGGACCGCGTCGATGATCCAGGCTTCGCTCATAGGCGCATTCCTTCTGTCAGTGTGCGCGGGGCCTCGTCGGGCCCGGTCGTCTGAGATCACAATAGCAAAAGCCGCCCCAGGGGAAATCAACCCCGCGCTGGGATCCTAAGGTCGCCCGGCCGGCTCGGAGCGAAATGGAACGATCGTAGCCGCCGGCTCGGCGTGCACGTCGCGATGCGCCAACGCCGCGACCCCGGCGTCGGTGATCTCCCAGCCGCTGCGGTTGCGGGTGGCGAAGCCGAGCTCGGTCAACCCGCGCGCTTCGGCGATGCCGATCCAGCCGACGACTTCGCCGGCCTTCTTGCTGGCCAGGTTAAGCAGCGCATCGATCTGGGCGTCGCTCAGCACCAAACTACGCGCCTCCCAGCGACTGTGCGCGGGCCGCGCGTTGGCCGAGGACGCGCTCCAACTCCTGGCGCAGCCGCATGGCCTGACTGCCCAGGTCGGTGACGTCGTCCTGCAGCTGCGCGCACCTCAGCTTGAGATAGGCGTTTTCCCGCAAGAGCTTGCCGGCTTCGGCTTCATCCATGGTGGGTCCTCCGACGTCCAGGCGCCCATCAAGACCGGGTCTTGATGGTTCCCCTGACCGCCAGGATGTCGCGCGCACGCCCCGCCGGACCGCCGCCAGTCGACCGCGCGTCGTTGAGGCCCCCGTTCGTCTGGGAAATAGGCCGGATCAGTTTGGGCATGGTGTGCTTTCGCGCCCGGACCGACGCGCAGCGCGCACCGAAGGCCAAGCAGGCCACCCTAACACATTCGGCGAACGAAAGACCGCGCCGCGATAAATAATTGCAGCGCTCACGCCATAGATGGCCAAGAATGGCGATCCCGCGTATGTGGGCTACATGCGGGCTGACCCAGTTATAGTGCAGAGATGGTGGGATCTTCGCGAGATGTTGATCCGCCAGCTCGACATGTTCGACAGCGGGGCCATCAGCCTAAGATCGAACAGCGTCGACGTTTCAGCGGACGCCATCGCCAATCTGAAGCGCGAAATCTTTGCTTTCGACGCGCTCATCTCGGATGACGAGGCGCAAAAAGCCGCCGGCTGCTGAGCGCGCCTGATCGTTGCGCCAAAGCGTATCTTGGCCCCGACTTGCGTTCCGCGATGACGCCGGACCATGATCCGAGTCGCATCGCCTAGGGGAGCGACGATATGCGGTTGGGATTGCGCGCGTTGGCGGGTCTTGGGGCTGCAGTGTTGCTCGCGGGCGCGGTCCGCGCGGACGCCAACAACTTCGTCTTGTTCTTCACCGCCAGCAACAACGCTTTCCAAGCCTATCTCGATATGAACAACCGCACCACCGACGCCGCCGGCTATCCCGTCGTGAATGTGAAAATCGCGGCGATCAGCGATTCCTTCCGGGGCTGGATCAAGACCAACTTTCCCGGCGCCGAAACGGCCGACTACGCCATCGACCCCTATAGCGTCGACTGCGCGGACAAGATGGTCGCGGAGCATCGGATCGTGTTCTACGACACCAACAGCTTCCCGATGAACGCCTACGACTACGGCGGCAAGATGGGGCCGCCGATCACCGGCTCGATGAAGTACGAAATGATGCGAAAGGTCTGTGGCTTCTAGCAACGCCGACGACGAACGCCGGCCCGCCGACCCCACCGATGGAACCCTATTTTGTCTCGGCTCTGCTGGTCGCGCTCGCCGAGATGGGCGACCGCACACAGCTGCTGGCGATCATGCTGGCCAGCCGCTACCGCAAGCCGATCCCGGTCCTGCTCGGTATCCTCGCCGCCACCATCGCCAACCACGGGCTGGCGGCGCTGGCGGGGTTCTACCTGTCGAGCCTACTGGCGTCGGTGTGGTTCAAGTACCTCGTGGCCGGCTCCTTCATCGTCATGGCGCTCTGGGCGCTGGTCCCGGACAAAGCGGAGGACGACGCCAAGCCGCGCGACGGCCACATGGGGGTGTTCCTGACCACCGCCGTCACCTTCTTTCTGGTCGAGATGGGCGACAAGACCCAGATCGCCACCGCCGCGCTGGCGGCGCGATACCACGACGTGCTGATCGTCGCCGCCGGGACAACCACCGGCATGATGCTGGCCAATACCCCGGCGGTGTTCCTGGGCCACGCCGTCACCCGCTGGCTGCCGATCCGGGCCCTGCAGATCGCCGCCGCCCTGCTCTATCTTGGCCTCGGAGTCTGGGGCATCGCCACCACCGCCGGCTGGGTCCGCTAAAGCGCGCCAGCCTGGCGCCGCCGATTGTCCGGCGGGGCGGCTTGGGCCAAGGTGACTGCGCATGACTCAGGTGACGGAGAGCCGAAGCGGGCCGTTCTTCGAGGCCCACGTCAGCCATCCGGGCGCAGTGCGCGACCACAATGAGGATGCGTTCCTGGCCCGCGGCGGCGAGGGCTTCTGGGTTGTCGCCGACGGCATGGGCGGGCTGGCCGACGGCCAGTGGGCCTCGCGCACGCTGGCCCGAGAGTTGGCGGAAGCCCCGCTCAGCGGCGACCTCGAGCGGGACGCGGCCGCCGTGGCCGAGGTCGTGCGCCACGCCAACTTCGTCATCTTCAAGGAATCCACCGATCGGCGGAACCACATCGGCTCGACTGTGGTGGCGCTGCTGGTGCGTGGGCCGCGCTTCGCCGTGGTCTGGGCAGGCGATAGCCGGCTCTATCTGCGCCGGGATGGCGTGCTCAGCCAGGTCACCATCGACCACACCCAGGTGCAGCAACTGGTCGACGCCGGCTATCTGACGCGGCGCGAGGCGGCCGACCATCCGATGAGCCACGTGCTGGCCCGGGCGGTCGGCACCCACGCCGAGATCGAGACGCAGACCCTGATCGGCGAAGTCCAGGCTGGGGACCTGTTCCTGCTCTGTAGCGACGGTCTGCCCCGGGTGCTCGAGGACGAGGAGATCGCCCACGAGCTGGAGTCGGGAAACCCGAGCGCCATGGTCCGGCGCATGGTCGATCTGGCGCTGGAGCGGGGCTCGCCGGACAATGTGACCGCACTGGTGGTCGGCTGCGTCGACCCGTCCGCCGCGCTGCCGGCCGCGGACCTGACTCCGGTTTTCGGCGGCGCGGCGGACGAGGAGGCGGTGCGCGACAGTCCGGCTGCACCAGTCGAACCCGCCCCGGCGCTCGCCGCGCCGGCGGCGCGCAAGGCCGGCGGGGCGGCGGCGATACTGGCGGTCTTCATCGCGGCGCTGGTGGTCACCGCGCTCGGCGTCTGCGCCTGGGTGCTGCTGCCGCGGCTGAGGCGCCCGGCGCAGGCCGCCAGCCAGGTGGTGGTAGTCCAGGGCGCCGTGCCGCAGGCGGCGCTCGGTCAGTTCGAGGCGGCGCTCGGCGGGGTGGGTTGCAGCTGGCTGCAGATCGAGAAGATCGCCCAGGGTCCCACCGGCGTCGACCTTGCCATCACCGGCGTCGCCGCCTCACCGTCTGCGGTGCAGAGCGCACTGCAGGCCGCGGCCGCCAGCGCGAAGATCCCGGTGGCCGACATCGACCTGCAGTCGATCGCCACGACGCCGCCCGGCGTATGCTCCACCCTCGACGCCATGCGCCCGTTCCGGGCGGCGACCTCCCAGACCGGACAGAACCTGACCGCCGCCCAGGACAGCTTCGCGGTGATGAAGCAAGCGGACGGCAAGGAGGCCGGGCGCGCGATCGTCACCGTGACGCCCCCGCCGCAGGGCGGTTTCGCCATCGCCCAGCTGAGCGCCGACGACGGCCTCGGCCTGATCGCGCCCGACCCCCAGACCTTCCAGACCCTCGCCAGCGCCGGCGTCGCGGTCTCCAAGGTGCCGGACGCTGGCGGCTATCGACTGCAGGCCGACTACGCCAAGCCTGGATGGTCGAGCGTGCTGTTGCTCACCGGCCAGGGGCCGTTTCCCAAGGCGTTGCTGACCCAGTCAGCGGGCGCGAGGTCCGCCGCCTGGGTGAGCCAGTTCGCCAGCGCGGCCCGCGCCGGCGGCTGGCGGGTGGAGATGGCCTGGTACGAGATCACCACCGGCGGCGATCTCAGCGTGATCCCACAGACCCAGGCGCCCTCCGTCAACGCGCTCCTGCCCGCGACCAACGGCCTCCTCGCCGGCAAGGCGACGCCCAAGAAGCCGGCGGCAACCAACGGGGTCGTGGTCTATGACTCCGACGCGAACGCGAACGCGCCGACCAACGCCGCGCCCGCCGGCAAGGGCGCGACAGGCAAGGCAGCGACCTCGCCGCCCGCAAAGGGCGCAACCAACTCTGCCAAGTCGGATATTCCGCTGTAGGGCCGTGCAAATTTCGCGCGTGATTTCAGCAACTATTGTCATCCCGGAGAGCCCGCGCAGCGGACTCGTCCGGAATCTACTGCCCCCGCCGGCGCTGAGTAGATCTCGGCTCTACGCCGCTTCGCGGCGCCGGCCGGGATGACACGGCTTTTTGGATGTCGGTATTGAGTGGCGAGCGCACCGCCCCGCGCTACCCCCCCTGCGAGGCCCTCAGCGCGTCGATGCGGTTGCGCTCCTGGATGAAGCCGGACATTTCGGCGCCGCCCAGCGCCTGGCCCACGCCGACTGCGATCGACATCGGATCCACGGGCGTGTTGTTGATGTGCACCTCGTAGTGCAGGTGCGGGCCGGTGACAGTGGAGTGCCCGGCGCTGTCGACGCCCGTCGCGCCCACCAGGCCGATCTCCTGGCTTTGGCTGACGTGGGCGCCGGCGACGACGTTGGGCTCGATGAAGCTCTGGTGCAGATAAAGCGTCTCCCAGCCGTTCGGGTGCAGGATCTTGGTGAAGTTGCCGTTCGGCCCCTTCATCCCCGAGAACTCCACCACGCCGTCGCCCGCGGCATAGATCGGGGTGCCGACCGGCGCGGCGAAGTCGGTGCCGTTGTGCATCTTCATGAAGCCCAGCACCGGGTGCAGGCGGATGCCGAACGGCGAACTGATCCGCGCGCCCTCCACCGGAGTGCGCATCAGCGAGCGGATCACGCTGTGGCCGTTGGCGTCGAACCAGCCGCCGGGCTTGCCGGGCGGGGCGTACCAGTAGAGCGCCTTCGACTTGGCCTGGGTCTCCAGCGAGGCGAACAGCAGCTTGCCGGCGCCGACGGCGTCACCACTGGGGTCGGCCTGCTGCTCGAACACCGCCTCGAACACATCGCCTGGTTTGATCTCGCGCTGGAAGTCGAAGTCGTAGGCGAACGCCTGGGCGAAGCCGGGGATCAGGTCGTCGTTCACGCCGGCGGCGACGGCGGACGAGTAGAAGCTGTTCACGTCCATCTGCCCGCGCACGACCTTGATCTGGGTGACCAGATCGGCGCCGGCGGCAGTGGCCATGTAGCGCCCGTCCGGCTGACGCGAGACGATGGCGCCGGTCCCGTTGTCGTGCCGCGCCTCAACCCGGCTCAGCACGACACCCGCGCCCGCCGGCAGCAGCGTCAGCGTCACCCGCAGCGCGCCGCTGCCACCGCCCAGCTGGACCTGCGCGGCCTGAGTGGCGGCCTCGGCGTCGATCTGGGCCACGCCGGCGCTGGTCAGCGCGCCCATCAGCTCCTGCGGCCCCGTCAGGGTCAGCGAGCGGCGCTGGGCGCCGGGGACCACCGGCGCCACCACGGTCCGGATCGTCACCACCTTGACCGAGTGCGAGGCGGTCCCGCCGCGCCAGGCGACATATCCGACGCCGCCGGCGGCGATGATCATCACCACCAGCACGCCGGCCACGATCCAACCCGCGGACGACGACTTCGGCACAGGCGCCGCCGCCTTTGGCTGCGACCACGATTTGGGATCGAAGGTCGGGTCGCCCGCGCCCGGCCTGGACGCATCCGGCTTCGCCGCGCCCCAGCGGCGCGGGTCGAACGACGGTCCATCTGATCCGGCGTCGGTCATTTCCGATCCCTGCGCGGACGCTGCGCGCCCCACGGCTTTAGAGCGGCTAGGAGTCGTGCTTAGAGTACAGGCTGTTTGCCGTTTGGGACATCGCATGCAGGGTGAGAACCGTGTGGCATGGCGCGAGGGGATGTTCCTGCGCCCGCAACACTTTCAGCAGCAGGACCGATTTGTCGACGCCCTGATCCGCGCGCGAACTGAGGCGCTGCGTCCCTATCCGTGGGGCCTGACCGCGCTGAAGCTCAATGCGTCGCTGGCCTCGCTCGGGAAGTTCGCCATCGAGCGCTGCGCCGGCCTGTTCGCCGACGGCCAGCCGTTCTCGACGCCGGACGACTTTCCGCCGCCGGCGCCGCTGGACGTGCCGCCGGACACCCGCGACGCTATCGTCTACCTCACCCTCCCCGCCCGCCAGCCTGGCGCGGTGGAGTTCCAGCTCAGCGACGAGACCGGCGACGCGGCCCGTTTCGTAGTCGACGAGGAAGATGCGGCCGACACCTTCTCCAACGAGCGGACCCGCGAGAGCATCGAGACCGCGCGGCCCAACCTGCGCTTCGGCGTCACCCGCGACCAGACCTACGGACGCATCACGGTCGGACTCGCCCGCATCCGCGAGGTGCAGAATGGCCAGCTGATCTTCGATGAGCGCTACATCCCGCCCACGCTCGACGTGCGCGCCATCCCGCGCCTCAACGGCCTGCTCACCGACATCATCGGCCGGGTCGACCAGCGGGCGGAGGAGCTGGCGGTGCGCGCGGTCGAGGCGACCGACGGCGGGGCTGAGACCTTCGCCAGCTTCCTGCTGCTGCAGTCGATCAACCGCTGGGGTCCGATGCTGACCCACCTCGAGAGCCTGCCGATGCTGCATCCGGAGCGGCTTTACGAGGCCTTCGTCGCCATGGCGGGCGAACTGTCGACCTTCGTACGCGCCGACCGCAAGCCGCCAAAGTTCCCGATCTACGACCATGAGAAGCTGCAGCCGACGTTCGAGCCGGTGTTCGAAGCGCTGCAGGCGGCGCTGTCGGCGGTGTTCGACCGCTCGGCGGTGCAGCTGCCGCTCGAGCTGGCGGGTCCCGGCGCGTACCTGTCGCGCATTACCGACCGAAACCTCTACCAGCACGGCTTTTTCTACCTGGCCGTCAGGGCCGGCGCATCGCTCGACGAGATCCGCGCGCGCTTCCCGTCGATGGCCAAGGTCGGCGCGGTCGAGCGCATGCGCCAGATCGTCGATTCCGCCCTGCCCGGCGTGCCGCTGCGCCATGCGCCGACTCCGCCGCCGCAGATCCGCGTGATTCCCGGCTACGTCTATTTCGAACTCGATCGCGGGGCGCAGGACTGGCGCGATTTCGCCTCGGCGACCGCGCTGGGCTTGCATGTCGCCGGCGACTGGCCTGATCTGCGCCTCGAGCTGTGGTGCGTGAAAAGGTCGACGCGATGAGCAGCGACGACAACAACCCCAATCGCACGGTGTTTCGGCCGTCGCCGCTGCAGGGGTTGCGCAACCGCTCGCCCGAGCAGGGTGGGGGCGACACCCAATACCCGCCGCCGCCCGGCGCTGCGCCGCAGGCCCAGCCGTTCCCGTCCCAGCAACCGCAGCCGCAATCGTTCCCGCCGGCACAGCAACCGCCGCAGCCGTTTCCTCCGCAGCCCGCGCCCCAGCCCTTCCAGCAGCAGCCGGCGCCGCAACCTTTCCAGCCGCAGGCGCAGCCCTTCGCGCCGCAGACACCGCCGTACGCGCCCCAGCCGCAGGCACAGCCTCAGTACGCGCCGCAGCCCCTCTCGCAGGCGCAGCTGATCGACGACGACATCCCACGCCCCGCCGCGCCGCCGAAGGTGCGCAACGTGATGATGGACCTCGCCGCGCCGGTGCTGGCGCTGGCGGCCAGCGTGCGTTCAGGCCGCGCCCAGGTGGGCCTGCCGCAGCTGCACGCCCAGGCCATCAACCTGATCGCCGGCTTCGAGCGCACCATGGCCCAGGCGGGCTATCCCGATGAGCAGAAGCAGCGCGCGAAGTACGCGCTGTGCGCCACGGTCGACGACATCGCCCAGAACCTGCCCGGCCAGGCCGCGGACGGCGCGGAATGGGCCCGGCGCAGCATGACCGTGCACTTCTTCGCCGAGAACATCGGCGGCGACCGCTTCTGGCAACTGGTCGACGACATGCTGAGCCGGCCGGCGGAGAACCGCGACCTGATCGAACTCTATCACGCCTGCCTCGCGGCCGGGTTCGAAGGCCGCTTCCGGGTGATGGGCGATGGCCGCCGCCGGCTCGACGAGGTGATGAGCCGGCTCTACGCGGCGCTGGAGCACGTGCGCAGCCTCTCCCAGACCGAACTCGCGCCGCACTGGCGTGGCCAGCCGACGCCGATGAACAAGGTCGGGTTCTGGGGCCCGATAGTGCTCGCCGCAGCCGTCGCGCTCGGCCTGCTGTTCCTGATCTACGTGATCCTGCGCCTCGTGTTGATGCAGACCAGCGATCCGGCGATGACGGCGCTGAAGGCGCTCAATCCCAGCGATCCGTTACGGCTCTCCCGGGCCGCGGTGGCGCCGCCCGCCGCGCCGTCGAGCCAGCTAACGACCCTGCAGACCTTCCTCGCCCCCGAGATCGCCCAGCACCTCGTGGTGGTGCTGGAGGATGCGACCAGCGTGCGGGTGCGCACGACCGTCGGCGAGCTGTTCAAGTCCGGCTCGGACCAGCTGAACCCGGGCCACGAGCCGCTGTTGCTGCGCATCGGCGCCGCGGTCGACACCCAGCCGGGTCCGGTCAAGATCGAGGGCGACGCCGACTCCGACAAGGTCTCGTCGCTGAGCTTCCCGGACAACTTCGCACTCTCGAAGGCCCGCGCCGATACCGTCGCGGCGATCATCCGCACCAAGCTCACCGATCCGACCCGGCTCTCGACGGTCGGGCTGGGCGACAGCCAGCCGATCGCCTCCAACGACACTGCCGCCGGCAAGTCGCAGAACCGGCGCGTCGAAATCGTCCTTCAGCGCAGTCAGTAAGCGGGGCGTCTGGGGCGTGAAACGGTTCTTCCTCAACTGGTGGACGCTGACGCTGCTGGCCGCCGTGCTGGTGGCGCTGCTGCTGGCGCTCGGCCTGCCGATCTTCGTCGCCCTGCTGCGCCCCTGGTGGGTGCGGCTGCTGATGGTGCTGAGCGTCGCGTTGATCTGGGGGATCTTCGCGCTGGTGCACGTGCTCATCGCCCGCGCCAAGTCCGACGCGATCGCCGAGGAAATCGCCCAACCGCCGCAGCCCGGCGACGAGGAGGCGGCGGCGCTCTCTCAGCGCATGACCGAAGCGATGGCCGCGCTGAAGAAGTCCAGCGGCGACAAGCGCGACTACCTCTACAGCCGCCCCTGGTACGTGATCATCGGTCCGCCGGGCGCCGGCAAGACCACCGCTCTGCTCAACGCCGGTCTGCGCTTCCCGTTCGCCGACAGCGCGCTGAAGGGCGTTGGCGGCACGCGCAACCTCGACTTCTGGTTCGCCGACGAAGCGGCGCTGGTCGACACCGCCGGCCGCTACACCACCCAGGATTCCGACGCCGCTGTCGACGCGCGCTCCTGGGAGCATTTCCTCGGGCTGCTGCGCAAGCAGCGGCCGCTGCAGCCGATCAACGGCATCCTGGTGGCGATCGGGGTCGACGAGCTGCTGCGCAGCGACCTGACCCACCTCGACGCCCACGCCTCGGCCGTGCGCCGCCGCCTGGGCGAACTGCGCAAGACGCTGGAGGTCGCCGCGCCGGTCTATGTGCTCTTCACCAAGGCCGACCTGCTGGCCGGCATGGTGGAGTTCTACGACGACCTCGACGTCGAGGGCCGCCGCGCTGTGCTGGGCGCGACCCTGCCGTGGGGCAGCGCCACCACCAGCGACGCCCTCGCCGGCGAGTTCGACCAGCTGGTCCAGAGCATTGCCGACCGGATGTCGAAGCGGCTGCAGGAAGAGCACGACATGCGCCGCCGCGGCCTGATCCTGGGCTTCCCGACCCAGGTGGAGGGGCTGCGCTCGCGGGTGCTGCGCTTCCTCGAAGGCGCCTTCATCGCCGAGCGCGGCGCCTCCGAGCCGCTGCGCGGGTTCTACCTCACCAGCGGCGTTCAGGAAGGCGCGCCGCTCGATCGCATCCTGGCCGGCGTCGCCCAGGTGTTCGAGGCGCCGCAGCAGGTCCGCGAACGCCAGGGCCGCGCCTACTTCCTGAACCGACTGCTGAGCGAGGTGGTGTTCGCCGAAGCAGGCCTGGTGCAGACCGAGCGCAGCGCCCGCGCCCGGCGCTCCACCCAGCTGACCCTGGCGCTGGTGGCGATCGCGGCGGTGGCGCTGATCACCGTCGGGCTGTGGACCGTCAGCTTCCTCAACAACCGCACCTTGCAGCGCAACCTGCTGACCGGCGCCCAGGGCGCGCAGCAGCAGCTACACGATTCCGGCGTCGACCTGGTCGAGGTGCGCGACAGCGACCCCGATCTCGACCAGGCGCTGCCGGCGCTGCAGGCGTTGCGCACCCTCGCCGGCGGCTATGCCGACCAGAAGGCGCACGGACCGCCGTTGTTCTCGACCTTCGGGCTCTACCAGCACGGGCTCGCGGATGCCGCCAAGCAGGCCTACGTGCAGGCGCTGCGGCGGGTCCTGCTGCCGCGGATAATGCTGCGGCTGGAAACCTATCTGCGTCAGAACCAGACCCAGGCCTTCAACGAATACGAGCCCTTGCGGGTCTATCTGATGCTGGGCGGCCAGGGCCCGATGGACGCCAAGGCGGTGAAGACCTGGATCGAGAACGACTGGGCCGCCAGCGTCTATCCGGGCGACGACCGCAGCGACACGCGCAAGCAGCTCGCCACCCACCTCGACGCCCTGCTCGACGACCCGGACCTCAACTCCGTCTGGCCCGGCCATGTCGCGCCGATGGACGGCGGGCTGATCACCGCCGCGCGCCAGATCGTCCAGACGCTCTCGCTGGCCGACCGCGCCTACGCGATCCTGAAGGAGAACGGCGCAAACGCCGGCCAGCCCTGGCAGACTGCGACAGTGCTTGGCAGCGGCGACGGCCAGGCCTTCGCCAACGGCGATGCGGTGCTGAAGCTGCAAGTGCCCTACTTCTTCACCCGTGACGGCTATGAGAAGTCGTACTTGGTCGGTCTTGGCACGGTCGCCGACGAGCTGAAGAAACAGCTCTGGGTGCTGGGTCCCGACGCCGACACCACGGCGATCCAGAGCCAGGTTGAGGGCGTTCGGCCCGGGGTCGCCGCCTCCTACGCCCGCGACTACATCGCCGCCTGGGAGGCGGTGGTGAAGGCGATGCAGCCAGCCGACTACTTCCACGACCCGGTGGCGCTGGCCGCCTTCACCCGCACGCCTTCGCCACTGAAGCTCGTGCTGCTGGAGCTGGCCAAAAACACCACCTTCACCGGCGGCGCGGCTGGCGCCGGCAAGAGCCTGCTGACACAGCAGCTGAACCAGCTTCCGGGCGCGTCGGCCATTCAGCAGTCGCAGCATGGTTTGGTCGGCCTCGACGCCGCCCAGCAGATCAGCTCGGCGTTCCAGCCGCTGAAGACCTACGTCGGCGACGGCAAGAGCCCGGCCCCGATCGACGACTTCATCAGCGCGATCAAGGGCGCGGCCTCGGCCAACAACGCCGCCGCTACGGAAAGCACGCTCGGCGGCGCTGGCGCAGCGGCCAATCAGAGCCAGCTCGCCACGGCGCTCAGCGGCGTGACCACCGCCGCCGGCGGCGCGCCGCCTGACCTGCAGGGCTTCGTCGCCCAGGCCACCAAGGGCGGCACGGCCGCGGCCACCAGCACCGCTCAGGGCGCCGTCGCCACCGCCTATTCCACCGGCCTCGCCACGCCGTGCCAGACCCTGGTGGCCGACCACTATCCGTTCGTCGCCGCCGCGCCGGCCGACGCGCCGGTGGTCGACCTGCTGCGGGTGTTCGGCATGGGCGGCCAGATGGACTCGTTCGCCCGCGATCAGCTGACGCCGCTGCTGGACGCCAGCGGCCCGGTCTGGCGCTGGCGCGCCGACAATCCGGTGGCCGCGAGCCTGGATCCGGTCAGCGCCGAGCAGTTCCACCGCGCCGCCCAGCTGCGCGACCTGCTAGCCTCGGGCCAGCCGCTGCAGATCGAGGAAACCGCCTTCGGGTCCGGCGTCACCTCGGCCGATTTCGAGTCCGGCGGCGTCCCCTACAAGTTCGACGGCTCGGTTCCGGGGGCCAGGCAGCTGAACTGGAGCGTCAGCGGCCTGCCGGAAGCCCATGTAACCCTCTACAACCACACGACGGCCCTCGCCCCGATCACCTTCAGCGGACCCTGGGCCCTGTTCCGCCTGATGGATTCGGCCAAGAAGCAGAACACCGGGCCGACCAGCTTCACCGCGACCTTCGGCCAAGGCGCCAACACCGTCACCTTCAAGATCACGCTGCCGAGCGACCAGAACCCGTTCAGCCGCGGCGGCCTGTGGTCGTTCCGCTGCCCCTCGAAGCTGTGAGCGCCGCCGTGCAGCCTGAGCCTGGCCCCCACCCGGTGCTGTTCGGCAAGCTGCCGAGCCACGGCGATTTCATCTCGCGCGGGCTCGACTTAACCGCGTGCGACGCCTGGGACCGCTGGGCCAGCGAGGGGCTGCAGGCGGCGCATGAGGCGCTGGGCGAGCGCTTCGACGACGCGCACGACCGCGCCCCGCCGTGGCGTTTCGTCGACGCGCCGGGCCGGTTCGGCCGCGACTGGCGCGCCGGGGCGCTCGCGCCGTCGATTGACGCCGCCGGCCGACGGTTCATGATTATGCTTGCCGCGGATGGTCTGTCGTCGGATCAGGCGGGCGGTGGCGGGGAGGCAATCGCCGAACAGATGGAAGGCTTGATCTATCAGGCGTTCGAGTCGGGCTGGGACGCCGACGCAGCGATCGTGGCGGCGCAGGTCCCGGTGGCCGCGATCGGCGCCGCTGGCCCGCCGCCGCGCCCGCGTTGGTGGACGCTCGGCGGCTTCGACCATCAGCCGGCGACACTGGAGGGCGGCCTCGATCGGCTGTTCGCGCAGATGCTTGACGACGGCGCCGGAGGTTCGCCGTGAGCGATCGTCCGCTGCGGCTACGGGCCTGGTCCCGCTCGGATGTCGGCCGGGTGCGCACGGCCAACGAGGACTCCTTCCTCGAGCTCCCGGAGATGGGGCTCTGGGTCGTCGCCGATGGCATGGGCGGCCACGCCAACGGCCGCTGGGCGTCCGGCACCATCGTCGATGCGATCGCCCCTCTGACTCCGTCCGGCGACCTTGACGCCGACATCCGCCGGGTGGCCGACGCGATCCATGCGGCCAATGCGACGATCTACGATCGCTCGCGGCTGGACGGCGTTTCGATGGGTTCGACCGTGGCCGCCCTGCTGGTTCAGGAGGGCTTCTTTGCGGTGCTTTGGGTCGGCGACAGCCGGGTCTACCTCTGCCGCGCCGGCACGCTGCACCAGCTCTCGCGCGACCACACCCAGGTGCAGGAGATGGTCGACGTCGGCCTGCTGTCGCCCGACGAAGCGAAGAGCCATCCGATGAGCCACGTGCTGGCCCGCGCCGTCGGCGTCCAGGCCAGCCTCGAACTTGACGTTATTGTGGATGAAGCTGAAGTGGGCGACAGCTTTCTGCTCTGCAGCGATGGGCTGACGGCCCGCGTGTCCGCGGAGGAAATCGCGGCGGCGATGGCGGGCGGATCGCCGCAGGTCGCCTCGTCGTCCCTGGTAGAGCTTTGCCTCGAACGTGGGGCGCCCGATAATGTGACTGCCATCGCCGTGGCCTGCGAGGAGATAACGCGTCTCTCGCTGGTCTCGACGGCGGTTTGAGGTAGGCAAATGTCCGCGGACCCACCCGACCAACAGGACAACGAGACGGTGTTCATGCCGTCGCGTCCGCCGACGACGGGACCCGAGCCGGCCGCTGCGCCGGAGCCGCCCCCGGCCACTGCGGCTGCGGCTGCAGCGGCGGCGGCGGCCGCACCCGGCCGCGTGTCGGTCGGCGACGTCCTGAACGGCATCTACGAGGTCAAGCGCCTGATCGCCCGCGGCGGCATGGGCGAAGTCTACGAAGGCGTCAACATCAACAGCGACGAGCGGGTCGCGATCAAGGTGATGCTGCCGAGCCTGGCCGCCGACGCCAAGGTGCAGGCGATGTTCCGTAAGGAAGCGCGCACGCTGACGCGCCTCGCCCACCCGGCGGTAGTGCAGTACCGCGTGCTGGCGCACGAGCCGTTGCTCAACGTGCTCTACATCGTCACCGAGTTCGTCGACGGCGTCGAGCTGACCGCCGTACTCGGCCAGATTCATCCGGACTCGTCGGAGCTCCGGAGCCTGATCCGCCGCCTCGCGGACGGTCTGCGCGCCGCGCACGAACTGGGCGCCGTCCACCGCGACATGTCGCCAGACAATGTGCTGTTGCCCGATCGCCGGCTCGACCGCGCCCGGATCATCGACTTCGGCATCGCCAAGGATCTCGATCCCAGCAAGGCGACCATCGTCGGCGACGGCTTCGCCGGCAAGCTGGCTTACGTGGCGCCGG
>Ga0302314_10012940_pt1 | contig 14385 bp, 9 predicted proteins | sample III_Palsa_N2_3_FD_200533 | JGI IMG/M metagenome (GOLD analysis project Ga0302314, IMG submission 200533) | Peat permafrost microbial communities from Stordalen Mire near Abisko, Sweden - III_Palsa_N2_3 | ecosystem: Environmental > Terrestrial > Soil > Palsa > Peat permafrost | place: Sweden... | reverse complement strand
CCGCCACACCTTGTCCACCGGGTGGTGAAGCGTGCGCGTGAAGCGCAGCCGCCAGCGCCCATCGTCGAGATACTCGAGGGTTCCGTACATCGCGTGCTCCCTAGTCGCCGTCGTTTAGTCGCGGTCGTTTAGTCGCGGTCGTTTAGTCGCGGTCGTCATCGTCCATCGCGTCAAGATGTCGTTCCAGGTCGTCAAGGCCGGTGGCCCATAGCCGTCGATAAGGCCCGAGCCACGCGTCGATCGCGCGCAGCGGCTCCGGACGCAGCCTGTAGAGGCGACGCTGGGCATCGACTCGCACTTCGACGAGTCCCGCTTCGCGCAGGATCCGCAGGTGCTTCGAGACGGCCGGCTGAGTGAGCTCGAGCTGCTCGACGAGCTCGCCAACCGAGCGTTCCGAGGGTCCGATCACGTCGAGAATCCGCCGGCGGTTGGGTTCAGCAAGGACTTCGAAGGCCGACATCCCGACCAGTATGCACCGATCGGCATATAACTGTCAAGCCATATACTCAGACCCGCATACCCGTCACGCGGCCGCGCCCCGCACGCCACTCGGCACCGAACGCAACTACCGTGGCGTCGAACAACGACTTCGCAGGCCGCCTACGCCCCGTCTCCCGGAGCGCAACCACGACCAGTGGGAAGGTATACGTGACATCCGACCAGACCCGGCTCGACGACGTCGATGTGATCGTTGTCGGGGCCGGACTCGCAGGTTTGACGGCCACCGCGGAGCTGGCCGACGCAGGACGGCGCGTGCTGCTGATCGACCAGGAGCCCGAAGGGTCGATCGGCGGACAGGCTTTCTGGTCGCTCGGCGGCCTGTTCCTGGTCGATTCTCCCGAGCAGCGCCGCGCCCGGATCCATGACTCTTTCGAGCTCGCGTGGCAGGACTGGCTGGGCAGTGCCGCGTTCGACCGGCCGGAGGATGAGTGGCCGCGGCGCTGGGCGCGGGCGTACGTGGAGTTCGCGACCCACGAGAAGCGTGACTGGCTTCGGGGGATGGGCGTGCGCGTGCTCCCGAGCCCTGGCTGGGCGGAACGCGGCGGCGGCAGCGGCAGCGGACATGGCAACTCGGTGCCTCGCTTCCACCTGACCTGGGGCACCGGCCCCGGCCTGATCGAGCCGTTCGTGCAGAGGGTCAGAGCCGCGCAGGAGCGAGGCCTCGTCGTGTTCGCATTCCGCCACCGCGTCGACGAGATCATCGTCGCCGGTGACAGCGTCGAAGGGGTGAGCGGATCGGTGCTCGCCCCAGATCCGATCCGCCGCGGGCAGGACAGCTCGCGCGAGGTGGTCGGCGAGTTCTCCGCGCGCGCCCAGGCGGTGCTCGTGAGCACGGGTGGGATCGGGCACAACTTCGACCTCATCCGCAGGAACTGGCCCGAGCGCCTGGGACCGGCACCGAAGAACCTGATCGCCGGCGTCCCCGCCCACGTTGACGGCCGGATGCTCGAGATCGCCGAGCGCGCCGGTGCGAATCTGATCGGGCGCGACCGGATGTGGCACTACGTCGAGGGAATCCGCAATTGGAACCCGATCTGGAGTCACCACGGCATCCGGATCCTTCCGGGCCCGTCCTCGCTCTGGCTCGACGCCACCGGCAAGCGCCTTCCTGTCCCACTCTTTCCCGGCTTCGACACGCTTGCGACGCTCGAATACATCGGTCAGACAGGCTACGACTACACGTGGTTCGTGCTCACCCGCAGGATGATCGAGCGCGAGTTCGCACTCTCGGGCTCCGAGCAGAACCCCGACGTCACCGGCAAGAGCGTCCCCGAGACCTTCCGCTCGCGTGTGCTGCCGGGTGTCCCTGGCCCGGTCCAGAAGTTCATGGACCACGGCGTCGACTTCGTCGTCGAGCGGGACCTCGATGCTCTCGTACGCGGCATGAACGCCCTGACCGACGAGCCGCTGCTGAACCGCGAGTCGATCGAACGCGAGATCGTCGCCCGCGATCGCCAGATCGAGAACCCGTTCTGCAAGGACCTGCAGGTGATGGCGATCCGCGCTGCGCGCCGCTACCTCCCCGACCGCATAACGCGGGTCGCCGTACCGCATCGCCTGCTCGACCCGGATGCCGGCCCGCTGATCGCGGTACGGCTGAACATCCTCACGCGCAAGACGCTCGGCGGCCTGCAGACCGATCTCGGCGGGAACGTGCTCCGCCCGACCGGCGATCCGATCCCCGGCCTCTACAGCGCCGGCGAAGTCGCCGGCTTCGGCGGCGGCGGAATGCACGGCTACAACGCCCTCGAGGGAACCTTCCTCGGCGGCTGCCTCTTCTCAGGCCGAACCGCAGGCCAAGCGATTACGAAGAAGTTGGGGTAGCACCATCACCCCGGCGCATTTGGCGCTGCCAAATGCGCCAATGGAAGCGCCTGACTGCATCGCCCGGAGCTACAAAACCGCCCGGAGCTACAAAACCGCCCGGAGCTCCACGCACTCAGGCGCTTCCACGGCTACGCTTACGCAACGCCGCCGGGTCGAGCACCGTGATCGCTCGTCGGTCGGTCGCGATCCAGCCTAGTGTGCGCATCAGCCGCAGCGCGCGAGAGACGGTCTCGCGGGTTGCGCCGGTCCAGCTCGCGAGCTCATCCTGGCTGAGCGTGAGATCGATCCGCCGGCCCGCCCCGTCCGGGATCCCGTGATCTTCCGCGAGTTCGAGCAGCCGCCCAGCGACACGCCCAATGCTGTCGTGCGTGGCGAGGTCGATGCGATCCCGGTCGGCTTCCGCGAGGCGTCGCACGAGCATGCGAATGAGGATGAGTCCCACATCCGGATGCTCGGTGAGAAATGCACGGAACTCCTCGCCAGTGAGGCTGCCGACCTCGACCTTGTCGACCGCGACGACGGTGGCGGTTCGGCGCATTCCGCCAAGCACGGCCATCTCGCCGATCAGTTCTCCCGGGCCGCGGATCGCGAGCACGACCTCGCGGCCACCGGCGCCCGCCGCGACCAGCTTTACGCGACCCCCGAGGACGACGATGACGTCCTCCCCGGCCGCACCCGCACGTAGGATCGGTGACGATTTCGCTACGACCCGGCGGCGGAGGCGCTCGAGCAGCGCTTCCGAGTCCCGGGCCCCCAGCTGACGCAGGAACGGCACGTGCTGGGGCTCGAATGGATCCTTGATCGATGACATCAGCGCCATGAAAAGGGTCAGCCGGCCCGCATCCGGCGCCGTGCGACCTCGGCGACCCCGCCCGCGGCGATCAAGCCAACTAAAACAATCAGTCCAACTGTCCCGAGATCGCTGAACATGTCCGCCACCGGCGGTCCGATCAGAAAGCCGCCGACGCCGATACCGATCGCCCAGATCGCGGCCGACAGAGCGTTCGCCGGAAGATACACCGCCCACCGCACGCGATGGATTCCTGCCACCCATGACGGCGTCAAGATCACGGCGACCACAACGCGACGGTTGAAGATCTGCTCCCCCCTGGCGAGCGCGCGCCGGCGCAGGCTGCGGAACGGGCCGGGTGCGGTGAACACCCGACGCCCCGCTTTCAGGCCGGCCAGCCAGCCGATCAGCCCGCCCAGCGTGGCCCCGAGCCAGGCGACCAGCAGCACCTCCGTCAGATCGAGCTTATGCCTCGCGGCCAACACGGCGGCGGCGATCAGCAGCGGCTCGCCTGGGCCGATGCCGGCGACCCAGCTCAGCACCGATCCGAACGCGAGGCCGGCGTAATCGAATGGCGGCCCATGGAAGCGATGCAACTGCAGGTGGACGTGGATCGGGATGTGGATCGGGATGTGGATCCGCAACGCGGCCACCACCAGCGCCGTCACGTCAACGCCGCGACGCGTGCCCCGAGGCCGCGGCCGGGCTCGCAGGGATCGGCGATCGAGTGAACGGTCATCGCGCTCAGCGATCGTCGCACACCGCACGATCGCCGGCACCCGTCGTCGAACCTCGGGGTCGGCCAGACCCGCCGGGAAAGCGGGCGTTTTCCCAGCGATTGCGGGCCTTTCGACCGGATCACACAAGCGCCCGAGCAAGATCGTTTATCCGTATGTCCAGGTGGGCCCTCCGTTTGCTGGACGCGAGGCCATAGATCCGGCTTTTGCCCTGGACAAATCTTCCGGCCACCTAAAAATAGGGCCGATTGGGCCAGGGGGTCGGTCGGCTCGGCCGCCGCACGAGCGGCTGGCTACTGCCCGTCCGTCCCCCCGGACAAGGAGATCTATGGTTCCCACAGGAGTTCCCCCTTGGCTTAACCCCGGAGACAACGCGTGGCAGATCACCGCCGCCACGCTCGTTGGTCTCATGAGCGTGCCGGGGCTCGCCGTTCTGTACGGCGGCGTCATGCAGAAGCGCTGGTCCATCAACAGCATGATGCTCACGTTCACGACGTTCTCGATCGTGCTCGTCGTCTGGGTCCTCTGGGCGTTCAAGATGGGCTTCGGTCATCCAATCGGTCATGGACTCGGCTTCTTCGCGACATTTCTCGGGAAACCGGGCAACGTCCTGACCCAGGCACAGGAACAGGGGAGGGCGAACATCCCGTTAATCAGCGGGGCGTCGCCGAACTTCAGATTCCCGGAATCCTCGCTCGTCTACTTCCAGTTCGTGTTCGCGGCGATCACCCCGATCCTGTCATTGGGCTCGGTGCTCGGCCGAATAAACATCAAGGCGTGGATCCCCTTCTGCGCTCTGTGGATCACGTTCGTCTACGCGGTCGACGCGTTCCTGCTCTGGGGCGGCGGCTGGTTCGCGCACAAGGGAGCGATCGACTTCTCAGGTGGTTACGTAATCCACCTCAGTGCCGGGGTCACTGGATTCGTCGCGGCGGCGGTGATCGGGCCGCGACTACAGAGAGACCGGGAGATCGACGCACCGAACAACGTGCTGATGGTGGCAACCGGTGCGGGATTGCTGTGGTTAGGCTGGAACGGCTTCAACGGAGGTGACCCGTACTTCGCGGGCGCGGCTGCCTCCGCCGCCGTTCTGAACACGAACCTGTGTACGGCAGTTGCGCTCCTGATCTGGGTCGTATGGGACTACGCGACCGGACACAAGCCATCGCTGATCGGCGCCGTCAACGGCATGATCACCGGCCTGGTCTGTATCACGCCGGCGGCCGGCTACGTGAACGGGTTCGGGGCGATGGCACTTGGCGCGATCGGGTCGACGATCGTCTACTTCTCGCTCAACTACCTCAGCCGCTGTAGGCCGTTCCGCTACGTGGATGACACGCTCGGCGTGATCTACACGCACGGGATCGCCGGGTTCGCGGGTGGTCTGATGACCGGGATCTTTGCCGACCCGCACATGATCCAGGCGTTCGGGCCGACGGGCAGCACGAAGGGCGACGTCGTGACTCCGGCGGGGCTCATCTACGGCAACTGGACGCTGCTCAAGTGGCAGCTCCTCGCGGGCCTGTGGGTGATCATATTCTCGGCCATCATGACGTTCATCCTGCTCAAGCTCGTCGGGCTCGTGATCCCATTGCGGATGAAGGAAGAGAACATGGAGATCGGCGACGTTGCCGAGCACGGCCACGAGGTGTACCCGTCCGACATTCCGTCGCTCGGGTTCCCGGGCTCTACGCCCGGGCTTGCCACGGGCGCTGCCGGGGCGGCTCCGTCAACCGCATGATCGACGGCGCGGGAGCTCCTGCGTTCCGGCGCGAGCATGGTAGAGCGCGCCGGACCGCTTGAGAGCGGCTCGCCTGAGGAGGACCGGGCGGCGGATGGAGCCGCCGCCCGGTCCACACCCCTGACGATGGTCTCCGGCGTCGTCGCCGGCGATAACCTCGATCAGGTCGCCGCTTCGGCGGCGAGAGCGCTCGGTCGCCCGGTCGCGATCTCGATCCCGACCCTCGGCGAGCCCGTGGTGTCACCCTCCGGCGCGATAACCGACGACGACATCCGGACGATCGTCGCGCATGCGGCGGCGGTGATCCGGAGAGAGGCTACGGCGACGCCTGCCGTCCTCGCAGACGCGGTCGAGGTACGCCGCGGCGACGAGGTCGTCGGCATCGTTGCGGCCGCCCGTCAGCCTGGAGAAGGCGACGTGGGCGCCGAGCTTCGTGCCTGGCTCGAGGCAGGGGCGGCCGCCGCTGCAGTCGCAGCGATGATGCGCGACGCACAGGAGGGTGGCCTCGAACGTTCGCGTCGCGCCATGCTGCAGTCGCTTCGTGCCGGCCCTCCGGCCGACATCAGGCTGTTTCTCGACCACGCCGGCAGGCTCGGTTTCGACTTCACCGCCGGTGCGGTGGCGATCTGTGCTGAGCCTCGCATCGCCGCCGGTACGCCCGCACTGGGAGGCCTGGCGGCCGGCCATCGAGCGCTGATTGCGGATGTTGGCGGTGGGCGCGTATGCGGCCTGGTGCCGCTCGGATCATCCCTGCCGCTGGGTGGCGCAGACGCTCTGGCCGCGGAGCTTTCAGACCTTGGCATGCACGTCGCCACGTCCACCCCGCATCGTGAACCGGCGGGCCTGCACGATGCGCTCCGCGAGGCTGAGGTCCTCGTCGAGCTGGATGTGGCTGTTGCCGGGCAGGAGGAGACCTACCGTCTCCTGATCGGAGTTCTGCTCAGAGACCAGGACCAGCTCGAGGAGTTGCGCACACGGACGATCGCGCCACTGACGGTCTACGACGCCGAACACGACACCGACCTGCTGGCCACGCTTCAGGCCTTCCTCGCTCATCACGGGTCGACGACCGATACGGCCGAGGCGATGAGCCTTCACCGCCACACAGTCGGCTATCGCCTCGCGCGCGTGCACGAGGTCTCCGGCCTGAGCCCGTATGAGTCGGATGGGCGCGAAAGGTTGGGCCTGGGTTTGAAGGCGCATCACATCCTGGATGCGAACTCGCGCTTGCCCTAGCGGGGCGCGCGGCGCTCAGATTGACTAGTGGGTGCCGGTGATGAGAGGATCGAGGTGTGGCACTTGCAGGGCCTGCGGTATGACTTCGTCGCGACGCGTCGCGGTGATTCTCCTGGCGCTGGCGTGCTGGTGCGGAGGCGCTCTCGCGGCGGCAGCGGCGGGGTCGTCTTCGCCGTCTTCGACGGTCGCGCTCTTCGGCGACCACGGGTTCGTCTCGCCGTCGGGGATTGCGGGCGTGTTCGTCGGCTGCTTCGAGCCGACTGCCTGCATTGGGCGCGTGACGATCACCCATGACGGCGTGACGATCGGCCACCGCGACATCGAGGAGATCGGCGCCGACGACGGCGGGATCGTGCACGTGAGGCTCAGCCACGCCGCGCGCCAACTGCTCGTGCAGGGTTACCTCAGAGTGACCGTAAGGGTCAAAGACTCCGACGGGCCGACGGCGACCGCGCGACTCACGCTCGTGCCGTTCGAGACGACCGCCGCGATCAAGAGCGTCGCGAAGGCGATCGCGGCCTCCGAGCCGGCCTCCGGGCCGGCGTCCGCGTCCCCAACCTCGAGCATCAAGGTCTTCGGCCATACGGGGTTCGTGAACCCGGGTGGCACCGCCGGGATCTTCCTCGGCTGCTTCGGCCCGGCCGAGTGCGCAGGAGCGATGACGCTCACTGCCGGCGGGAGAGTCATCGGCGGTCGCGGCTCGTTCTATGTCACCCCGAACGACGGCGGCGTCGTCCACGTCGTGCTGCGCCCGAGCGGGCGCCGGCTGATCGCCAAGCGCCACCGGCTCGAGGTCACCGTCACCGTCAAGGACGCCGCCGGCCCGGAGGCAATCGGCAGGGTCACGCTCCAGCCCTACTCAGGCGACATCGACGACTCCACGCTGGTCGTGGCGCCAGGGACCGTAGCCGGAAACGAGCCCACGACGTTTGGCGTCGCGCTGACAAACGCGTCATCGCCGGGCTTCACCCTCGCATCCGCGAAACTGACGGCTCCGCCCGGATTCAAGGTGCGTAGCGCATCGCTGCCGTCCGGCGCCGGCATCACGACCGTTGCCGGCAACGTCGTCGAGCTCCGCAACCTCCGGCTGGCGCCGAACACAACCTTGCGCGTCAAGATCGCCGCCGACATCCCGGCGAGCTGCAAGACATCCCTTCGCACGTGGGCGTCAGGCGCCTGGGAGGGCGCAGACTTCGACGGCAGGACGCTGACCCGCGACGCGTTCAGAAGCAGCGCGACGACGACGGTGAGCACGCGATGCGGGCTTGGCTTCATCACCGAGCCCGCGGCGTCGACCGCGGGCGAGCGCATCACCGGCAAGGCCGACGACCCGTCCGGGGCGCCCGTAAGCGTGGCGGTCGTGGACGGCAATGGCAACATCGTGTCCACGTCGAACCCCCTGGTCACAATCGCGCTCCGCGACAACCCCGGCGATGCGACCCTCGGCGGTACCACGACAGAACGCGCCAGCGGCGGAGTCGCCAAATTCACCGACCTGACCCTGAGTAACCCGGACAACGGCTACACGCTGACGGCGTCGAGCCCGAAGCTCCCAGGGGCGACATCGAAGCCGTTCGACGAAAGCTCGACGAGCGCGATCTGCAGCCAGGACAAGCCCTGCCAGACCAGCCTCAGCACCACCGCCAGCGACTTCAAGGTCACCGCGAACGCCGACCCGCGCGAGCCGAACGCGGGCACGCTCAGCGAGTCGGTCGACGTCGGCACGCCGCTGCAATGCACCGGCTACACACAGGAGGATCCCAACTCGTGGGAGTTCTCGATGAGCTCGGCCAACCGCAGCAAGACGCTCGTCAGCACACTCAAGGTCCCACTGCTGCCGCTGTCGGGGCCGCTCGACGCGATCCTCTATGCGACCCAGGCGTGCTTCGGCTCAGTCGCCGAGTTCACGACCAAGTCGGGCACACCAGCGGCCGCGGGAACATTGCCGGACGGCACCCCCGGATTCATCGGGCTCCTGCCCGACTGCACGGGCGCGCACGGCCCGTGCGTCGTGTCACGCAAGAGCATCCTCGACCTGAGCAACGGGATCGGGTTCGACATCGTGCTGACGGTCTACATCCCCGCAGGCTTTGCGGGGGACCCGCACTTCCGCGTTTAGGGGCCGGCCGTCACCGAGGTGCGGCTTGGGGAGACGCTCGATCTTCAGTCGCGCGAGGATCGCGTCGCGCTCGCCTACGTCGCCTGGCCGCGTGGCCCCCAACGCCTCGAGCACGTCGATCGTTGCTGCGATGTCGTATTCCGCCCTGCGCTCGCGCGCGACCTCGACGCTGCTCGCCAGCCGGCGCCTGGCCGCGTCGCTGCGACCAAGCCGGTACAAGGCGATTCCGGCAATGCGGTAGAGCCACGGCCAATGCTCGTCGGCTCCTTCGAGCTCTTCTTCGGCGATCGCAAGCCCGCGCGAGGGATCGCCGGCGAACGCTTCAGCTTCGGCGATCAGGGCACGGGCAAGGCCTCTGTATTCGCCCATCCCGAACCTGCGAAGGTCGGTCGACGCCGCATCGAGCAGCGTCAGAGCCTCCTCATAGCGATCGTCGCGCAGGGCCAGCCGACCTTGGAACAGATTCACCATGGCGACGTTTTGTGGCTCCTTCGTCGCCGTCCAGACGCGCCGAGCGCGCTCCAGGTACGCGCTTGCTTCGCGCAGCTGACCCTGATCGGAGAGGATCTCCGCGACGTTGAGGTCCGTGTACGCGACATCGCCGGGCTTGCCCGCGCGCTCACTGCATACGCCGGCTCGCCGGTAGAGCTCGACGGCCTCCTCCCACCGCCCCCGGAAGTAGGCAAACCCGCCCAGGTTGTTGAAGCCGATCGACTCGTGCTCAGGGTCGCCCAACTGCCCGTAGATCTCGAGCCCGCGCGATGAATGGGTGGCCTGATCGGAGCAACCCAGTCCGACCAGCGCCAGATCAAGCGAGTAACAGGCGCGTGCGAGCGCGCCCAGCTCACCGACTGACTCCGCCTCCGAGATCGCCCGACGACACAGGGCTTCCGCCTCCGAGTACCGCCCCTGCCTGTTCCGGATACCACCAAGGTACGACCTGATCCGGGCGCGCCAGGCCGTCGCCTCCTCGGAGTCGAGCGCCTCGAGCCATCGCAGTCCCCGGTTGAGCCAGCGGACGGTGGCGGTCAGGGACTTCCTGAGCTCGTCGACCTCCGCATGGCGATGGCAGAGCCGGGCCTGCACGAGCGAATCCTCGCCGGCGAGTCTCCTTGCCTGTCTCAACGCCGCCGTCGCCGCCTCAGGCTCACCAGTGCATCTGAGCGCGTCGCCCAGTTGCTCCCAGGCCCGCGCAACCGCCGTCGCATGCTGCCGTTCGCCCACCATCCCCCCCGCCCTCGCCGCCTCGATCGCTCTCCGGTACAACCGCGCAGCATCGGCGTGCGAGAAGCGGGCGGTTGCCCGCTCGCCGCCGAGCATCGCGTACCGGTGCGCGCGCGGGTAGTCCTCGGCAAGAAGGCAGTGCAGCGAGAGCACGGAGGGATCGGCATTGTGATCGCCGGTTTGGTCGCGCTCGAGGCTTTCCGCCACAGCGGCGTGCAGGACGCGCCGCAGTTTGAACGGGAGGCTTGCGTACGCCGCCTCCTGCAGCGCCGGGCGCTTGAAGCGTACGTGTCCATCGGGATCTCGGGCAAACACGCCTGAAAGCCGATCCCAGACATCGCCCTCCGGAACCGGCAGGTCGGGTGAGAGCACCTCGCCCAGGCGCCGGGGATGGAAGCTCAGTCCCAGCACGGCGGCGTGGCGCACAACCGCCCGGTCCCCGGGCTCGAGCGCGTCGATCCGCGCCGTCGCGGCGGCACCGACGCTCTCCGGAAGCGCGTAACCACTGCCGGCCGCGGCCGCTGCCAGGAGGTCGAGCAGGAACTCGGGGCTGCCGTCTGCTCGCTCGATCGCAAGCTGGACGACGTGCGGTGGCAACTCGGCGGCTTCCGGGGTCGCCTCCGCGAGCAGCCGCCCCTCCTCCCGGGAGAGAGGGTCGAGCTCGATGCGAAGCAGCTCAGCGTCGGAGTCGAAGGTGCCCTCCTTGTCCCGGCGTGTGATCAAGACAACCCAGGCCGAGGAGCCGAGCTTGCGTGCGAGCGCGTCCAGCAGCGCCGCCGACGCCGCATCCATGAGGTGGGCATGCTCGAACTGAACCATCGTAGGCACGACCAACTCGGGTTCCAGGAACCGGAGCACCACCTCGTGCAGCTTCGCCGCGCGGGCGTCAGGGGCGAGCTGATCGACCTCGGCGCTCGACGGAGCGCGCACGCCGAGAGCGATCGCCAGCAATGGCAGCCATGGGAGCAGATCGGGCTGACCGCGGTCGAGCTCGCGGTGCAGTTGCGCGACGACCTCCGCCTCCGGAGCCTCCGATCCGACGCCGAGCAGCTGCCGCAGCGGGTCTCCCCAGGCCGCGTAGGGGGTGTCGCGCGTGTAGGACTCACAGGTTGAGTGCAGGAACCTCATCTCGGCGCCGAGCCGGCGGGCCTCGCTCAGCAGCCGTGACTTGCCGCTTCCCGTCTCGCCCACGAGCTCGACGAGGCAGCCTGACCCGAGCTCCGCCGCAAGTAGCGCAGACCGCAGCAGCTCGAGCTCGCGGCTACGCCCGACCAACGGCAGCCGCCGCCGAACCGCACCGGGGGCGGCTGGGCGAAGTGGCGGGCCGACATCCCAAGCCTGGACCGGACGCTTCTTGCCCTTCGCCATGAACGGCTCGAGCTCCGTCTCCTGAAAGCTCGTCTGCGAGCGGTCGAGTACCTCCCGCGTGGCATAGATGTGACCGAACGGCGCTTCTGACATCAGCCGCGCGGCGAGGTTGACCGCATCACCCATCAGTGCGTACGTCCGCCGGTACGACGGCCCGATCTCACCGCTGAACACGTGGCCGCGGTGGATGCCGATCCGCACCGGCAGTCGCGGCCTGGCGTCCACCACCTGGCGCAGCGCGAGCAGCATCCGCTCTTCATCGTCCCCCACGGCGCGTGGGGCGCCGGCGCAGAGGCGAAGCTTGCCACCGTTGGCGGCTACATCGGAGTCGAGTAGGCAGACCTCGTAGCGGTCGACAGCTTCCTGGACGACGCGTACGAGCTCGTCGATCCGCTCCGCGGCCGCGCGAGTGCCATGCTCGTCGATCAGATCGTCGAGCTCGCCGAACTGCAGGAACGCAATCGTCGCACTGCGATGCTCCGGAGCTGCGGGCGACCTCAGCACGTGTGCGCGCACCGCGGTCGACAAGCACGCGGCGACCGCTTCATCAGGCGGCCGGGGAAGAGGTTCGGGAGGCAACATTGCGCCCGCCCCGGGCGGCCGGGTGAGCAGTATCCCGGGAACGCAGGGCGAGCCCAGGCAGCCGTCGGGCAGCAGCTCTGCGGTATCCCGGCTGAGCAGGATCTGTCCCGACGAGGCGCCGGCCTCCATCGCAACGACCGTGCTCGCCGCGCGACCGGCGACCAGGTACTCGCGATGGGACCCGCCGACGAGGAACGTCTCATATGAGCCGCTATGCACCCCCATCGACATCCGCAGCACGACGTTGCTCGAGCCGGCACGGATGCGGCCGACGCGGCGGAGCGTGCTTCGCATGGCGCATGCTGACGCGCACGCCCGCTGTGGATGCTCCTCGCCCTCGAACCAGAGCAGCAATGCGTCGCCGCCGAACTTCAGCATCGAACCGCCGTACGCGTACGCGTCCGCCAGCAGCGCGGAGAAGGTCGAGCTGATCGTGTCGAGCAGGTGCTCCGCGCCTTCCCTGCCCGTGCGCGCCAAGCGCTCGGACAGGCGCGTGAACCCCGACAGGTCGGCGAAGACCACTGTCCCCGCGAGCGTCCGGGCCGGCTCGCCCGGCGCCGCGACGAGGTGCCGCAGCAATGCGCGTGGGACGTAGCGGTCAAGCGCGCCGGTGTTCGTCATCTGTTACCTATCAGCAGCTCCGCGACACTCGCTTGGCACCAGCAGCTCCGCGACACTCACTTGGCGGGCCGCCGAGAGGCCCGCGTCGTGCTCAGATTACCCCAGCACCAGCTCCGCGGCCGTTTGCAGCGTCGCCGCATCGCCGGTGATCAGCAATGTCGTGACGATCGATTCGCGCCAAGCTTCGAGGTCGTCGCGGATCTTCTCCTTGGAGCCGATCAGGGTCAGCTTCTCGATCAGCTCGGTCGGCACGGCTGCGGCGGCCTCAGCCTTGTGGCCCCCGAGATAGAGCTCCTGGATCTTCGTGACCTCGGCCTCGTAGCCCATCCGGATCGCAACGTTGGCGTGAAAGTTAGTGCCCTTCGCGCCCATCCCACCGAAGTAGAGGGCGTACATCGGACGCATCGCGTCGGCGGCTCCCTCGATGTCGTCGGTCACGATCAGCGGCACGCCGGCGGTGACCTCGAACTCCTCCGCGGCGCGGCGGGCGCCGGGGCGCGCAAGGCCCTCGTTCAGCGCCTCGCGGTAGAAGTCATCGTGGTGGGGCGAATAGAACAGCGCCAGCCAGCCGTCGCAAAGCTCACCCGCGAGCGCGATGTTCTTCGGCCCCTCGGCGGCGAGGAAGATCGGGATGTCCTCCCGTAGCGGGCGGATCGAGGACTTCAGTGGCTTTCCTAGGCCGGTCCCGGTGCCCTCCGGGAGCGGCAGCGGGTAGTGCGGGCCGTCGTTGGTCACCGGACCCTGGCGCGCCCAGATCTGGCGCAGGACGCCGATGTACTCGCGCATCCGCGCGAGCGGCTTGGCGAACGGCTGCCCATACCAGCCCTCGACGACCTGGGGGCCCGAGACGCCGAGGCCGAGAATCAGACGGCCGCCTGAGAGGTGGTCGAGCGTCATCGCCGCCATCGCGGTCGCGGCCGGGGTGCGAGCGGAGATCTGGATGATGCCGGTGCCGAGCTTGAGTCGCCGCGTCGACGCCCCCCACCAGGCCAGCGGCATGAGCGCGTCGGAGCCGTAAGCCTCGGCGGTCCAGAGCGAGTCGTAGCCGAGCTTCTCCGCCTCGGCGATCATCTCCGCCGCGCCCGCGGGCGGGCCGCCGCCCCAGTAGCCGACATTGATCCCGAGACGCAGGTCGTGTGACATCAGCGTGCAACCCTAGCGGGAGCACCGCCAGCGGGAGGATCGCTACCGGGAGGATCGCTACCGGGAGGATCGACCGGGCCACAGCCGCCGGAGCAGGCTCCGCAGCCGGCTGGGATCGCGAGGCTGGGTCCGGAGCCACTCCTCGCGCGTCGGCAGCCGGCCCGCCTTGCGCGCCGCTAGCACGCACTGAGTATGGGCGTGGCGCCGCCGCGAGCTGTCGCCTTCGGGGACCAAGAGCATGTGCTCCGCCAGCGCCGGGAGATAGCGATCGCAGATCGGGCAGCGGTAGGTCGCAGGCTTGCGATTCTGAGCCCTGCGGATGGACCACCAGCGGTCTGGTTCCTGCTTCGCCATCCGTCCAAGCATGCCAGCCGCACGCCGCGAGTCGGTATCGTCGCCGCTCAGTGGAACTTCAAGACAAGCGGATCGTGCTGGAGACCGAGCGCTACCGGATCAGTGGGCTGCTGCAGCTACCGCGAGACGGCTACCGCAGCCG
>Ga0302314_10012938_pt1 | contig 14386 bp, 12 predicted proteins | sample III_Palsa_N2_3_FD_200533 | JGI IMG/M metagenome (GOLD analysis project Ga0302314, IMG submission 200533) | Peat permafrost microbial communities from Stordalen Mire near Abisko, Sweden - III_Palsa_N2_3 | ecosystem: Environmental > Terrestrial > Soil > Palsa > Peat permafrost | place: Sweden... | reverse complement strand
CGCCGTCGCTGACGGTCCGCCCCGCCGAGAACCCGGTCAATGCCGACGTGTCGATCCGCGGGGTCGGAACCTTCGCCTTCGCGATCGGCGTCGAGCCGAGCGTCGCGGTCGTCGTCGACGACGTGCCAATCTCGTTCCAGGCGCGCGCCTTCGCCGATCTGTCCGACATCGAGCGGATCGAGGTGCTGCGCGGACCCCAGAGCACGCTCTACGGCAAGTCCGCCTCGGCAGGCCTGATCAACATCGTGACGCCGCCGCCGTCCAAGACGTTCACCGCGAAGGTGACGGCGCTTGGCACGACCGACGCCGAGCGGCAGTTCAACGCGGTGCTGTCGGGTCCGATCACCTCGAACCTCGGTTTCCGCAGCGCCAACAATTACGACAAATATGACGGTAACGTCCATAATCTCGCCGACGGCAAGAAGGTGAACGGTCGCCGGATCGCCTCGACGCGCAACAAGCTGGTCTGGACGCCGACGCCCGAACTTGAGATCGCGGCGGGCGCGGACTATATCAACGGCCGCACCACGATCGGCCGCCCCTTCATCCGCGTCGATCCCAACGCCGATCTGCGCGGCATCCCCTCCTATCCGGTCTCGGTGTTCGCGCCGGGGATCAACATCGGCCCGAACAATACCGACGTCTCCAACAACCTGACCTCGGGCACGCGATATCACGACTTCGCGCAGTCGCTGCATATCTCTTACGACACCGGTGGCCCGACGCTGATGTCGATCAGCAGCCACGACAAATTCTGGATGCACGATACGCTGGATCAGGATGAGTCCGCGATCCCGGGCTATTCGAACTACCAAGACGGCAAATTCACCTCGCGGCAGTGGACCGAGGAATTCCGCATCGTCTCGCCGTCGCACCAGCGCTTCCGCTACACGCTCGGCCTGTTCTATTCGAACGTCGACTTCACGCGCCCCTTCTTCCGCGGCCCGATCTATTCGCTGTCGCATATCCTTCCGACCGCCGGCGACATCCAGGAGGCGGGCTTCGGACAGCTCGAATATGACATCCTGCCGCACACGACGCTGATCGGCGGCGGTCGCTACGCGCACGAGAAGGTGAGCTACACGTTCCGCGACTTCAACGCCGGCACCTATTTCGCCGGCCACGACGGCGACAGCTTCGGCACCTACAAGCTCGGCGTCCAGCAGCACCTCACCGACGACATCATGGCCTTCCTGACCTATGCGACCGGGCACAAGGGCGAGACCTACGATCTCTCCAGCGGGTTCAACCAGAACCGCGCCGATGCGGGCCCAGTGAAGCCGGAGACGTCGAAGGACTGGGAACTCGGAGCGCGCACCCAGTTCTTCGATCACCGCCTGACGCTCAACGTCACGCTGTTCGACACGCATTATCGCAACTTCCAGGCGCAGGGCATCGAGACGCTGCCCGACGGCACGACCAACTTCCGCCTCGCCAATGTCGGCAAGCTGCGCACCCGCGGAGTCGAGGTCGAGGCGACCGGCCGGATCGAGCGCAACCTGTCGGTCGGCGCGGGGGTGACCTACGACGACGCGAAGATCACCGACTTCCCCTTGGCGCAATGCTATGCCGCCCAGACTGCCGCGGAAGGGTGCGTCCCGCTGGCGGGCACGACGCCTGCGCATCAGGACCTTTCCGGCAGCCGTGCGCCTCAGGCGCCGGAGTGGAAGGTGACGGCCAATTTCGACTATTCGCACGACCTCGGCGCGCTGCCGTTCCAGGCCATCGCGACGGGTGCACTGACGTATCAGAGCAAGCAGAACTTCTCGCTCAGCGCCGATCCGGAGACCGAACAGGGCGGCTACGCGATCGTCAACGTCTCAGTCGGCATCCGGCAGCCCGAGCATAAATATGAAGCTACGCTCTTCGTAAACAATCTGTTCGACAAGCATTATTATGAGAACATGACGGACTCGCGAGGCAATTATAACAACCTGCTTGCGACGCAGAGCTATCTGCCGCGCGACTTCCGCCGCTATGGCGGCATTCGGGTCTCCTACTCCTTCTAGTTCCTCCCTGGGGGACGGTGCCATCGCGCGCACCGTCCCCCTTCTCTCCTTGTCTTCACGGAGCCCGCTCATGCCCAGGATTACCGGCGCAAAGGTCATCGTCACCAGCCCGGGCCGCAATTTCGTCACACTCAAGATCGAAACCGACGAGGGCCTTTACGGACTGGGCGACGCGACCCTCAACGGCCGGGAACTGGCGGTCGTCAGCTACCTCACCGACCATGTGATCCCCTGCCTGATCGGTCGCGACGCGCACCGCATCGAGGATATTTGGCAGTTCCTCTACAAGGGCGCCTATTGGCGGCGCGGCCCGGTGACGATGAGCGCGGTCGCCGCAGTCGACACCGCTTTGTGGGACATCAAGGGCAAGGTGGCGGGCCTGCCCGTCTATCAGCTGCTCGGCGGCGCGAGCCGCGAAGGCGTGATGGTCTATGGTCATGCCAACGGCAAGACGATCGAGGAGACGATCGAGGCGGCGCTGGTCTACCAGGCCGAGGGCTATAAGGCGATCCGTATTCAGTCCGGCGTCCCGGGCCTGGCATCGACCTATGGCGTTTCGAAGGACCGCTATTTCTACGAGCCCGCCGATGGCGACCTGCCGAGCGAGAATGTCTGGTCGACCGAGAAATATCTGCGCTCGGTGCCGCCCTTGTTCGAGAAGGCCCGCGAGGTGCTCGGATGGGATGTGCACCTGCTTCACGACGCGCATCATCGCCTGACGCCGATCGAGGCGGGCCGGCTCGGCAAGGATCTCGAGCCGTTCCGGCCGTTCTGGCTCGAGGATGCGGTAGCCGCCGAAAACCAGGCCAATTTTCGCCTTATCCGGCAGCACACCACCACGCCGCTGGCGGTAGGTGAGATCTTCAGTTCGATCTGGGACTGCAAGCAGCTCATCGAGGAGCAACTGATCGACTATATCCGGACGACCGTGGTCCATGCCGGCGGCCTCACGCACCTGCGCCGCATCGCGAGCTTCGCGGACCTGCACAACGTTCGCACCGGGTGCCATGGCGCGACCGACCTCTCGCCAGTCTGCATGGCCGCGGCGCTGCATTTCGGCCTGTCGGTGCCCAATTTCGGCGTGCAGGAATATATGCGCCATACCCCCGAGACCGATGCGGTCTTCCCGCACGGCTACAGCCTCGACAAGGGCATGATGCACCCCGGCGAAAAACCCGGCCTCGGTGTCGAGATCGACGAGGTGCTGGCCGCCAGATATGAGTATAAGCGCGCCTTCCTGCCGGTGAACCGCCTGGAAGACGGAACGATGTTCCACTGGTGACACCGGTGGGCGCACAGCCGCAGCCGGCGGGACGGCTTCGCTGGGTCGTCTGCGGCCTGCTCTTCGCGGCGGTGGTGCTGAGCTATGTCGACCGCCTGGTGCTGCCGGTGCTCAAGCCGATGCTGCAGGCGCGCTATGGCTGGAGCGAGACCGGCTATGCCGATCTCGCGATCTGGTTCCAGGGTGCCTATGGCATCTCCTACGTCCTGTTCGGCCGGCTGGTCGATCGGGTGGGCGCGCGGGTCGGCTATGCGATATCGGTGACGCTGTGGACGATCGGGCACGTCGCGCATGCGCTGTTCACCTCGACGGCGGGCATGGCGATCGCGCGCGTGCCGCTGGCGATCGGCGAAGCGGGCGCGTTCCCGGCGGCGCTTGCCGCGATCGGGGAATGGTTTCCCAAACGCGAACGCGCGCTCGCGATCGGCATCTTCAACGCGGGATCGAACGTCGGCGCGATCGTGACCCCGCTGATCGTGCCCGTAATCGCCGTGGCGTTCGGCTGGCGCATGGCGTTCGTCGCGACCGGCGCGCTGACCGCGATCTGGTTGGCGGCGTGGCTGCTCTTCTATCACGCCCCGCGCGCGCATCCGCGCATCACGCCCGAGGAGCTCGCCTGGGTCGAAAGCGAACCCGCCGAGGTGCAGCGCCCGGTGCCATGGCGCACCCTGCTGCGTCTGCGTCAGACCTGGGCCTATATGGCGGGCCGCTTCCTGATCGATCCGATCTGGTGGACCTTCCTGTTCTGGCTACCCGATTTCTTCAACCGGCAGTTCGGCGTCAAGATGCTCGACTTCGGGCCGCCGCTGGTCGCTGTCTATCTGCTCGCCGATGTCGGATCGGTGGGGGGCGGCTGGCTTTCGTCGCGCTGGCTGGCGCGCGGATGGACGCCCGGTCGCGCGCGCAAGACCGCGATGGCGGTCTGCGCGCTGTTCGCGCTGCCGGTCGCGTTCGCGACGCACGCGCCGGGCCTGTGGTCGGCGGTGCTGCTGATCGGCCTCGCCTGCGCGGGGCATCAGGGCTTTTCGGCCAACGTCTTCGCGCTGCCGGGCGATCTGTTTCCGCGTGGCCAGTCGGGGTCGGTGATCGGCCTGGGCGGCCTTGCCGGTGCGCTCGGCGGCATGCTGATGGCCAAGTTCGCGGGCAGCATCCTCGCCGCGCTGGGCAGCTACCAGCCGATCTTCGCGATCGCGGCGGTCGCCTATTGCGTAGCACTAGGTGTAATCCATCTTCTGGTCCCGCACTATACGCCCCTCGATCCGGAACAGCTCGCATGACGCCCCTGACCCTGCATCCGGACCGGCTCTTCCCAGCCGAGCCGACGACCCGCGCGATCGCCCGCGCCCTCTATGCGGGCATCAAGAATCTCCCGATCCTCAGCCCGCACGGCCATACCGATCCCGCCTGGTTCGCGACCGATGCGCTCTTTTCGAACCCGACCGATCTGCTGCTCGTCCCGGATCACTATGTGTTGCGGATGCTGTCCAGCCAGGGCGTGCCGCTCTCCGCACTCGGCGTCGCGACGCACGACGGCAGCGCGTACGAGACCGATCCGCGCGCGGCATGGCGGCTGTTCGCGCAAAACTATCATCTGTTCCGCGGGACGCCGTCGCGGCTCTGGCTGGACTGGGTGTTCGCCGAGGTGTTCGGCCTCGCGGTCCGGCTCGAGGCGGCGACGGCCGATCTCTACTACGACACGATCGACGCAGCGCTGAAGACCGACGGCTTCCGCCCGCGCGCGCTCTACGAGCGCTTCGGCATCGAGCTGATCGCGACCACCGAAAGCCCGCTCGACCCGCTCGATCATCACCGCGCGATCCGCGAGAGCGGCTGGAAGGGCAGGGTGGTGACGGCCTATCGCCCCGATCCGGTGATGGACCCCGAAACGCCTGGCTTCGCCGACAATCTTCGCCGCTTCGGCGAGGTGTCCGGCGAGGACGTCTCGACCTTCGCTGGCTATCTTCGCGCGCATCGTACTCGGCGCGCCTATTTTCGTGAAGCCGGCGCCACCTCCACCGATCACGGCCACCCCTCGCCCTTCACCGCGAACCTGCCCGCGGTTGAGATCGAGGCGCTGTACGCGAAGGTGCTTGCCGGCCGGGCCAATCCGGCCGACGCCGAGCTGTTCCGCGGCCATATGCTCACCGAGATGGCGCGGATGTCGATCGAGGACGGGATGGTGATGCAGCTCCATCCGGGCGTCTATCGCAGTCACAACCCGTCGCTGCTGGCCGTCTATGGCCGCGACAAGGGTGCGGACATTCCGCTCGCGGGCGAATTCGTGCGGTCGCTCAAGCCGCTGCTCGATGCGCACGGCGGCGATCCCCGGCTGACGCTGATCCTGTTCACGCTCGACGAGGATGTCTATTCGCGGGAGTTGGCGCCGCTCGCCGGCCATTATGCCGCGCTGCGGCTCGGGCCGCCCTGGTGGTTCCATGACAGCCCGGAGGGGATGCGGCGCTTCCGCGAGCGCGTCACCGAGACCGGCGGCTTCTACAACACCGTCGGCTTCAACGACGACACGCGCGCCTTCCTGTCCATTCCTGCCCGGCACGATGTCGCGCGGCGCATGGACAGCGCCTTCCTCGCCCGTCTCGTCGCCGAGCACCGGCTGGACGAGGCCGAGGCGCATGAGCTCGCCCGCGTGCTTACCTACGATCTCGTGAAACAGGCCTATCGGCTGTGACGCGGCTTTCGACGGAGGCTCTCGCTCTCCTGCCGGACGGGGTCGTCAGGCCGCGTTACGACCGGGATGCGGTGCGTATCGGTGTTGTCCATCTCGGCATCGGCGGCTTCCACCGCGGACATCAGGCGGTGCTGTTCGACGATGCGCTCGCGGCCGGCGATATGCGCTGGGGCGTGTGCGGTGTATCGCTGCGCTCGGAGGAGGTGCGAGGCCAGCTTGCACCACAAGACGGGCTCTACAGCCTCGTCGAACGCGACGAGACGGGCGAGCGCGTCCGCATCGTCGGCGCGGTAAAGCAGGTTCTCGTCGCCCCCGAAGACCCGGCGGCGGTGATCGCCATACTGGCATCGCCCGACGTGCATCTGGTGACGCTCACTATCACCGAGAAGGGGTACAGGCTGGCGGGCGGCGTGCTGGACTTCGCCGATCCCGATATCGCGCACGACCTCGCCACGCCGGATAGCCCGAAAAGCCCGATCGGTTTCCTCGTCGCCGGGCTTGCGCGACGACGGGCGGCGGGATTGCCGCCGTTCACCGCGCTGAGCTGCGACAATCTTCCGCATAACGGCCGGTTGCTGCGCGGCGCGGTGCTGGCTTTCGCCGGTCGCCTCGATCCCGGGCTTGCCCGGTGGATCGAGACGGAGGGCGCGTTTCCGCAGACCATGGTGGATCGCATCGTGCCCGCCACGACCGATGCGGACCGCGCGGCGCTCGCTGCCTATCTCGGCTGCGACGACCTGGCGATGGTCAAGACCGAGCCGTTCTTCCAATGGGTGATCGAGGATCGTTTCTGCGGACCACGTCCCGATGTCGAGCGCCACGGCGCGCAACTCGCCGCCGACATCATGCCGTGGGAGGAGGCCAAGCTGCGCCTGCTCAACGGCGCCCATTCCGCCATCGCCTATCTGGGCGGTCTGGCCGGCATCGAACATGTCCACGAATTCGTCGCCCGCGCCGAGGGGCGTCGTTTCGTCGAGGCCTTATGGGCGGAAAGCGCCACCACGCTTACGCCGCCCGCCGGCCTCGATCTCGTTCGATATCGGGAAGCGCTGATAGCGCGCTTCGCCAACCCCGCGCTGATGCACCGCACCCGTCAGATCGCCATGGATGGCTCGCAGAAGTTGCCGCAACGCCTGCTCGCGTCGATCAGCCACAGGCTGGCGCGTGGCCAAAGGATTACAGCCCTCAGCCTTGCGGTCGCCGCCTGGATGCGCTGGCAGTCGGGCCGCGATGATCAGGGCGGCGCATTGACGATCGAGGATCCGCTGGCCGGCGTGATCGCGGCACGCCTGGAGCAGGTGGTCACGCCTACCGAGCGGGTCAGAGCGTTGCTGGGGATCGAGGCGATATTTCCGTCCGCCCTCGCTTGTAATCTCGATTTCGAGGCGGCGCTCGTCGCAGCGCTTTCGCGAATCGAACGGCTCGGCGCCCGTGAAGCGCTGAACCAATTGTCTCCGGGAGCAAGCGATGAGTCTTGACCGCCGCCAATTCTGCGGTGCGAGCTTCGCGACACTCGTTGCGAGCGGCTTTGCTGCGCCAGCCCTTGCCGACCAAGCCGCCGTCAAGGCACGCCTGCGCATCGTGCCCGACGAGGAACTGCATCGTCTTCCCGCATCCTATGCCGGCTTCAGCATCGAGCTGTCGACGCTCGAGGATCCGACGATCTATACCGGCACCAATCGTGGGCTGATCGACCTGTTCCGGTGCCTGTCGCACGACGGCATCCTCAGGATCGGCGGCAATAGCAGCGAGTTCTGCTGGTGGAAGCCGGCCGACGATCGCCAGCCCCCCAAGCTGGCCGCAGCCGGCATCGGCCAAGCGGATAATTGGATGCCGCAGTCGCTGCATGCAATCACGCCCCCGGCGATCAGAAATCTTCGAACCTTCCTCGACGCAACGGGCTGGACGTGCATCTATGGCCTCAATCTGGGGACCGGGGCGCCCCCTATCGATGCGGAAGAAGCGGCCTTCGTCGCGGGAGCTTTGGGGCCGAAACTGCGGTATTTCCAGATAGGCAACGAACCCGATTTCTATCGCGAGGGGAATAACCGGCTCAGACCGTCGAATTGGGGTTTCGACGACTATCTGCGGGAGTGGGTGGCTATTGCCGACGCGATCTCCGCCCGCGTCCCGCAGGCGCGGTTCGGCGGTCCGGACGTGGGTTCGTCCGCCGATTGGGTGGTCCGCTTCGCTCGACAGGCCAAGCCGGCCATGGGCGACCGCCTGGTCGAACTCTCGGGCCACTATTATGCGGAAGGGCCGCCGGACAGCGCGGATGCCAATATCGCCAATCTGCTGAAGACTGACCCGAAAATCGCAGAGCGCATGGCGGCAATCATGCCCGTCGCAAGGAAAGCCGGTCTCGCCTTCCGCATGAGTGAGACGAACAGCTGCTTCCGCGGAGGAAAGGCGGGCATGAGCGATGCGCTCGCCGCGGCGTTGTGGGGCATGGATTATATGCTCGAGTTGGGCTCGAGGGGATGTTCGGGGATCAATTTCCATGGTGGCGCCGGCAATGTCATCTCGGCGGCGCTCGGGGGCAGGATGCCCGGAGCGCGGAACGCCTCCGACCTTGCCAAGGCCCAGTTGGGGTCCTTCTATTCGCCGGTCGCAGGGAACCGGACGGTCGGATATCGTGCTCGTCCACTATTGTATGGGATGATGGCCGCCGAGCAATTCGCCGGCGCAAGCCTGCAACGCACCGTGCTGGATACGGGTGGCGTGAATCTCACCGCATACGCAGGCAGCGGGCCGAACGGAAAACGAATTGCGATCATCAACAAGGATCTAACCAAGGACGCTTTGGTCGACCTCACGAGCGTTCCGGATTTCGCCAGGGCGGCACTGTGGCGGCTGGCCGGTCCGAGCCCGTCGAGCACGCTGGGAGTAACGCTTGGGGACGAAGAGGTCTCGCCGAGCCGATCCCTTTGGGCGCCTAGAGCAAACACCTCGTCGCTGGATAAACCACTGCTGGTACCTCGCGCGAGCGCTGCACTGTTGCTGCAGGCATAGATACGATAGATGCTGCCTATCTGTGCCATGGTGTGCGCTGAGCTTGCGAGGCGCTTCGTTTGATGGCGTGTCGAAGCACTGTATCGACAGGCGCGATCATCAGCTTGTCGAAGAGCGGCTGACGCGCTCGAGGGCGGCGAAGCGACCTTCATTCTTCTCGATGAAGACGAGGTGGCGGAAGGGAGGATCGACCGCTAGCGCCCGTCTTGCCGACCCTTCGAGGCGGACTCGATCCAGAAGGCCTTCGCCGCCGGTGAAGAGACCCTCCGGCCCACCTTCCACGGTTCGGTCGCCCGTACCGGCGAAGGCATCGACGTACCAAGTCTCGAAGGGGTCGGTGAGCGAGGGTCTCGCCTTCAGCGCGCCGGTGTAGAAGTTCAGGTAGTCCGAGACAGCGTTGAGCTTGATCTCCGTCCAGCTGCCGCCGAACCGATGCTCCGCTCGTTGCATCGTCGCCACCTGATTATCCCTCAACCGCGGCCGGAGCAGGACGAGAAAGCATGAACTCGACGCCGATGGCGGCAGCGGTCATTATGCGGCGCGCGAAGCGACCGGGACCGGCAACTCGTTCCATTCCCGACCGTCTAGGTTGCGACCGCCAGTCTTGGGACGGATGCCGCCCCACTGCTTGAAAAAGAACGCCACGTTCTGCTCCGCGCATTGATCACGAATCTCCCGTGCCCAATCGATCATCATCGGCCTGGCGCCAGGACCACTCTCACCGCCGGCGATCACCCAGTGGATGCCGGTCAGGTCGACCGGACCGACTGCTCCAATCAGCGGTTCGACGGACAGGAAGCGGACGGCCGCTGGCGCCTGACGGAGGTGGGCTATGCGAACTGCGGAGCGGCTGTCCTCGACCGAGACCCCTAGCCAAATGTGCGCGGGGGAGAGGCATTGCGGTACCGGCGACCCAGGTAGTCGCGCATCAGGGAGCTGCGCTTTGTCAGCACTTGGAAGACGTGCCAGTCCGCCTTCTCCATCGTGTCGAACACCTGGTCGATGAAGGTGCGCGGCACCTCTTTGTGGAACAGGTCGCTCATCGAATTGACGAAGATCATCCGTGACCGTTTCCAGGCGACAGGTTGGCCGATCCGCTCGGGCCGAAGCGTCAGATCGAAGCCGCTCTCGAACGGGTGGCCGGGAATACCGCGCCAGCGCTCGGAAAACCGGGCGGCATAGCAGTTGTCGCATCCGGCCGTGATCTTCGTGCACCCGGTGACCGGATTCCACGTTGCATCCGTCCATTCGATCGCACTGCCATCGGCCATTATTTACGTCCTTGGAACGAACCATGAATCTGCCATATCGCGTGTCGCGGCGCAATGAATTTGCACAACAATGGTCGCGACGTGAGCCGGACCGCTTGGCCATACGTGTTGGTATCGCAGCTAATGAACGGATGGCTGAAGCTGGTCAGCGTGGAACTGTACGCAAGCGGCCGAATGTGGGTCGAGCCGGACAACGCATGCTGGCACCCCACTAGCGAGCCTCGTCGGTAGTTGTGCAGCACACGCTGCTTACCGAGATCATAGACCGCCATTGCTGAGTGCAACTCCTCTGGTCGTGTCATAGAGAACACGGTTTCCGTCGATTTGCTCAAGATGCGCTCCGGCCCAAGCGCCCAGCGCGCGAAGCGGCTCCGACAGCGAATACCCTAATTCCGTCAGTGCATATTCGACCTGAGGCGGCACTGTGGAATGGACCGTCCGGCTGACCATGCCATCGCGGTCGAGTGCCTTCAGCGTGCGAGTGAGCATCTGCTGCGATATTCCGCCAACCGTCCGCTTAATGTCATTGAAGCGCCGTGGGCGTTCGATCAGCACCATCACGATCATTACGGTCCATTTATCGCCAACCAGCGATAGCACGCTGTTCATCCGACGGCAGTCGGCGCTGACGCCCGGATGGGCAGGCATATCCATGTGACCTGGTCCTAAAAATATGCGTCCTTGGCGGGGCGCCATCAGTCACATACGTGCTCTTGGTCACAAATCTAGATCGGAGACAAGCGATGAAACTTCTGCATCTTGATTCCAGCATCATGGGCGAGAACTCGGCGAGCCGTGCCATCTCTATTGCCGTCGTGGAGCGTCTGCGGGAAACCAATCCGGGCATCGAGGTCACCTATCGCGATCTTGCGGCGGAGCCGATCGCGCACATGACGCTGGACACCTTTCTGGCGCTTGATACGGGCGAGGAGCTGCAACAATTTCTCGACGCGGACGTCGTCGTGATCGGCGCGGGCTTCTACAATTTTTCCATTCCCAGCCAGTTGAAGGCTTGGATTGATCGCATCGCAGTGCGCGGCAAAACATTCTCGTACGGCGAGAGTGGTCCGGTCGGCCTAGCTGCGGGCAAGCGTGTGATCATCGCGCTTGCGCGGGGCAACGTCTACGGCGCGGGCTCGCCCTATACCTCGTACGAACATGCCGAAACGCTGCTGCGCTCGATCTTCAGCTTCGTCGGCGCTGACGTCGAGGTTATCATTGCCGAAGGTCTTGGACGCGGCGAGGATGCGCGTCGGGCCTCGATCGACGGGGCCCTCGCGGAGGTCCGCGAGATGCCGCAAAATTATCTCGCCGCCGCAGCTTAATGGGACGGTGCGCACACGGTTCGGGCTTGCCCGATCCGTGTGCGCTGCCGGCTCTCAGCTTCATCGACTTTCTCAAAGACGCAGTCGGAATCGAACATGAATAAGCGTCCGGAGTAGGGAAGCGCTAGGAGCGTGCTGAGCGTCTGCCTTTGGGTCTTTCTGCGCCTAGTGCGGCGGTTCGCTGACGGTCGCGCCGTGAGCGCCGGCAGACGCGCGTAGCGCTGAACTAATCGAGGCGAGACGCGCCCGCTCGCGCGGCCGCCTCCCCACGCCGCTGAGCGCGTCTCCGATACCAGACGGTCCAGAGCGCCAGCGCACCCATCGTGCCGTAGCCCACGAAGGGGCTGACGATCAGGTAATCGTGGATGCTGAGCGCGAACACGAGCGCACAGGCCAGCGCCGCCGAGCCGAGCAGGCCGAAGCCCCACACCAGGGTCATTCGCATCATTACCTGCCGGAAGGCACGCAGCTCACGCTTGGCCTCGAATGCGGCCAGCTCCTCCGGCGTTTTCCTCGCCAGCCCAGCGCGCGCGAGTTGATAGACAAGTGGCCGCCCGATCGCAGCCGAGCCCAGGAAGACAAGGCCGATGATCGCCGTCACCATGTTCTCGCGCAGCTGCAGGAACTTGGCCGACCCGCCGCCCACAAAGGCAAGCAGCGACAGGGCGATGCCGGCCAGCACCAGCAGCGAGGCGGCGTCGATGCGCCGCCGCCAGGCAAACTCGGCGAGGCTCCACAGCATCGGCGGCAGCGACGAGGCAAGCAACGCGCCAGTATCGCCCCAGCGCGCTGCGGTCGCATCGTAGATCGCCAACGGCAGTGCGAAGTTCACCACTAGCTCCAGCCCGATATGCAGGCCGTTGGTGCGCATCCAGCGGCTCACGTCCGTCAGGCGCGGCGTGGGCTCTTCTGGCGAGGATTGCGGGGTGGCGTTCATTGGACCTCCGTCGTGTGCTGCCAGTTGCCGTGGAACCCGGGTGGCACGCGGTGCGGCAGGTGCATGCGGGCGATGGGAGCGTCCTCGAACCGGCGGGCGTCGATGATTGCGAGGTCTGTCGTGTCGGCAACAGCGTCGATCACCAGCCCCACTAGCCAGCCCTCGTCCTCCTTGGCGTCCGCATGAGCGGGCACGAAGACGAACTCTCCCGGCCGGCATCCCGGGCCGAAATCATGGATCTGCCGGTGACCGGTTTCGACGTCGTGCCTGTACAGCCGTCCGCCGATCGCGAAGCCTTCCCTCTCCTCCAGCGCCAAGGAGTAGGCATAGCGATAGGGCTGGCCGAAGCGGCGCTCGTCGATGCGCGGAAACTCCTGCGCGGCTCCGTCCAGCGTGCGAACGGCAACGGTGCGCGCCGCCGGATCCACCGTCCAGCGCTCCAGGCCTCGGGGGCGGGCGTCGGGGCCGCCATGCTCGCCGGCGAACATGGTCGGGTAGGCGACCACATCCAGCTCGACCGAGCCGTCCGGCTGGTCGAAAGCGTTGGCGACATGAAAGACGTACGCCGGATCGACCGCGCACCAGATGGCTTCGGCCTGCGTACCGCCCCGCGGCATCAGTCCGACACGGGCCTGATGGTGTGGGTTCCAGCGATAGGGAAAGCCGTGGCCGCCGATCAGCGTCGCCATGGAGAAGGTCACCGGCAGATCGAGAATGACGACGTAGCGCGCGGTGATTGCGCAGTCGTGGATCATCGGCCCGTGCTTCACCGCGATCGGCTGCTCGCGCACTACCCGGCCGGCGGCGTTGATCATCACGTGGCGGATCTCGCCGGGGCGAGTACCCTCGTAGCAGATTGCGTGCTGCTCGCCCGTCAGCGGATCGCGATGAGGATGCGCGGTGAACGAGCCGGCGAGCGTGCCGTCGAACGGGTTGTAGGCTTGGCTCTCGAGATCGTCCGATAGCTCGACCGGGAAGCTGCCCGCCTCGACGAGCGCGAAGGTGCGGCCCGCGACGTCGACGACGTTGGTGTTGACGGTGTCGAAGCCTCCGTGGCGCGGGCCTGGGGCGGGCGGCTTGCCGAGCGCCTGCGCCACCGCCTGTGAGCGGATCCAGCGATTGCGATACCAGAGAGCGCGGCCGCCTTTGATCGCGATTCCGTGAACCATGCCGTCGCCGATGAACCAGTGATAGGAGGCCGGGTCCGCCGCAATCGGGTTGGGGCCGATCCGCAGATAACGACCTTCGAGCGCAGGCGGGATCGAGCCGGTGACCTCCAGATCGGCGAGGGTCAGCTCCTCTTCCATCGGCCGGTGGATGCCGCTGAGGAAAGGGTGTGCGTCTCGCGCGGGCAAGTGGGCGCGATTGGCTGCGGCGACCGCTTCAACGCCCTTGATCACCGCGGCCCGGATCAATGCCTCGACTCGGCTGGTCATTCCGACCTCCTATGTTTACATCGTCACCATGAGCATCAAAGCTAACGGTGTCAACATGGAGAAGCGGCCCTACCATCATGGCGACCTGCGCGCGGCGCTGATTGAAGCCGGGCTGGCCATGCTGGCCGAGCGCGACGTGGAGGGGCTGTCGCTGCGCGAAATGGCGCGCACCGTGGGCGTGAGCGCGACGGCCGTCTATCGGCACTTTCCCGATAAGACCGCACTGATGATCGCTCTCGCACGGGAGGGCCTCAGTCGCTTGTCGGCGGTCCAGCACGAAGCGGCGGACGCGGCCGGGGGCGGCCTGAAGGGGTTCGCGGCGACAGGGCGGGCCTATGTTCGGTTCGCGCTCGCCAACCCCGCTCTGTTCCGGCTGATCTTCACCTCCTCGGCCGTGGCGCGCTCGTCAGGCGAGGCGGAGGCGTTGC
>Ga0302314_10012937_pt1 | contig 14387 bp, 12 predicted proteins | sample III_Palsa_N2_3_FD_200533 | JGI IMG/M metagenome (GOLD analysis project Ga0302314, IMG submission 200533) | Peat permafrost microbial communities from Stordalen Mire near Abisko, Sweden - III_Palsa_N2_3 | ecosystem: Environmental > Terrestrial > Soil > Palsa > Peat permafrost | place: Sweden... | reverse complement strand
AACACCGCGTTTGTGGAGCTCGAGCAGCAGCTGGGTGAGCAGGCGCCGATCCTCGGGATGCGGGATATCGACGCTGAGTACGCGACGGTGATCCTCACCCGTCGCGGCGAGGGCTTCGAGCAGGCCGAGCAGCTGAGCGGACGCCGCCTGGCGCTGGGCAGCCGCGATTCCGGCCATGCGGCGATCCTGCCGCTCTACTACCTACGCCAGCAGGGTTTCGATGCCGAGACGGGCTGTGAGCTGATCCGCTTCGACACGGACATCGGCAAGCATGGCGACACCGGCGACTCGGAGTTGCGGGTTGTACGGGCGATCGCCCGGGGCGAGGCGGACGCCGGGGCAATCGGCGAGCCGACGCTGGCGGCGTTTCGCGGCGAGCGGCTCGCGGAGCTTGCCGACATTGAAGTCTCCTGGCGCAGCCCGACCTACTACCACTGCAATTTCACAGCGCTGCCGACGCTCGACCGCGAGCTCACGCAGCGCTGGAGTGAGGCACTCCTGGCGATGAGCTACGACGATCCGCAGATGCGGCCGGCGATGACGCTCGAGGGCGTGAAACAGTGGCTGCCCGGTGACCGCTCGGGCTACGAGGCGCTCGCCGATGCGATGCGCCAAACGCTGCCTTAGCCATGACCCGGGAGCTCGACGCCGGCGCGCTGGAGCTCGGTGGTGGCCTCGAGGTGCTGCTCGCGGCGAGCATCGATCCGATGCAGCCTGGAGCACGGCTGCTGGTACGCACGCCCTCGCGCGCGACCGCGTATGAGCTGCACGGCTGGGCTCACCGCGCCGGCCACCGAGCGGTCGCCGAACGGCTGCCTGACGGCGGACCGTATGAGCTCGAGATCGAGCGTGGCGCCCACCGCGGCGTACTGGCCGACCCGCTGCCGGCACGGGCCAGCGGACCGAAGCCTGCCGACGGCAGGATGCGGACTTCGGAGCTGCGCTGGCAGGCTGAAGTCCCGGCGAGCACCCCGGCGAGCGGCGGCTTTGCGCCGCTCGGGTCGATTCCAGAGCTGGGGGCGCCGCGGTTCGATTGGACGCTGAACGACCGCGACACGATCTGGGCCGACGATGTCGCCGAACTGGTGGATCAGGCCGGCGCGGCGCAGTGGGACGCAGCGTCGGCGGTGCCCTGGGATGCGGCGCTCGAGCTGTCCGAGTTCATGGAACGAGCGGTCTCACAGGTGATGACCTTCATCGCCCAGAATGAGTACGCGGCGCTCTACGTGCCGGCCCGCTTCCTGCCTGGCGTCAATCCGGCTTTCCCAGAGATGGTGATGTGGCTCTCGCGCCACGTTCACGACGAGGCGCGCCACATCGAGGTCTTCACCAAGCGCTCGCTGATCGGTGGACAGGCCAGCTACTCGTTGGCGTCGACCGAGCTCTCACTGCACTCGCTGCTAGAGGAACACGACTTCAGCGGCTGCGCGCTGCTGCTCAACGTGCTCGGTGAGGGCACTTTCCTCGACCTGTTGCAGTTCGTCGACCAGCACGCTCCCGACGCGGCGACCCGCGCCGCAGCGGCGCTCGCCCACCGCGATGAGGTGCGCCACGTGCACTTCGGGATCTCGCATGTGCGCCGCCGGATCGCGCTCGATCCGGCGGAACGCGCCGCCCTGGTGGCCGTGGCCGAGCGGCGGGCGTCGAAGCTCACGCAGATGTCCGGGCTAAGCCCGCTGCTGGTCGAAGGGCTGACGATCATGGCGGCCGGCTCGCTGCAACCGGCCGAACTCTCGCACGGCGCCGACGCCGTCAAGGGTCTGATGAAGACGATGGAGACCAACCGCCTCAAGCGCCTCGCCGCCGCCGGCTTCGATCCTCAGACCGCCCAGTACCTCTCCGATCTACACACCCCAAACCTGATGTGAGTGGGCGGGCGGGCCGTCGGTCCGACACCTGCGCCTTATATTTGGCCCCGGAGTACCCGGCTGTCGTCGTCCTGGCGCCGCGTGACACGCGCTGCGTCGAGATGTTCCAGCAGCGCCTGGGCGTACTTGCGCGAGGTGTCCAGCTCGTCTCGCGCTCGCGCGAGCGTGATGCTGCCCTCCGCACGGATCACCTGCTCGACCCGCGCGCGGACATCGGCCACGGCGTCGACATGCGCGTGCATCGCGCGCCCGATCCGGACTACGCGCCCGGCCGCCACCAGCGCCGGGATTTGCGCCTGCCGATCCCCAAGATCGGCATCGTTCGGCGGCTCGAAGCCGGCTTCGAGTAGTAGCTGCTCGAGCGCCAGCGCGGCGGCGCTGAGCTCGCTGGGTTCGAGCGTCGGCTCTGCACGCGGCAGCGCCGCGGCAGGCGCTTGCCGTTGCTTGGTACCCGCGCGCAGGATCACGCCGCCGCCGAGCGTCTGCGGCGGGTTCTGGCGGCGCACGACCAGCCGGTCGCCCTGGGCGAAGATGAGCGGCCGCTCGCAGCGCAGCTGCCAGTAGTCGCCCTCGTGATGGACTACGCGTGCCGCGACGCTGCGGGTGCCGTGGTGGGCCGTCACCCGCTCACGGTCCGCCAAAGGTTCGCGCAGCGTCGTCAGCTCGACCTCGACGCGATAGGACGTGCTCAGTGGTGCTTGCGCATCGGCGAGCACGTCGCCAGGGCTGATCAGCCCACGCGGCACGCCTGAGAGGTTGATCGCCACACGCTGCCCGGCGCTGGCGCTGGCGACCTGCTCGTCGTGGACCTGAACCCCGCGAACCCGCACGTCGCGCCCCGACGGCAGTACCTTCAGCTGATCCCCGCGGGTCACGGTTCCCGACCACAGCGTTCCTGTGACGACCGTTCCGGAGCCGTGGATGGTGAATACGCGATCCACATGCAGCACGGCCGATCCGGAGCCCTCGGCACGGCTCGAGACCTGCGCCGCAACGGCGTCAAGCGCCGCCGCGACGGCGGCCACTCCGGCGCCGCTGCGCGATGAACAGGCGACCGGCGTCGCTCCCGGCAGCAGCTCATCGATCAGCTCAATCGCCGGCGTCGGATCGGCTATGTCGCTCTTGGTGACCGCCACCACGCCACACTCGACGCCGAGTGCCTCGAGCACGCGGACGTGCTCGATCGTCTGCGGCATCACGCCGTCGTCGGCGGCGACGGCAAGCAGATACATATCGATCCCGGTCGCGCCCGCAACCATCGTGCGCACCAAACGCTCGTGGCCGGGGACGTCGATCAGTGAAACGCGCCGGCCGCTCGGCAGCAGCAGCGGCGCGTAGCCGAGCGCGATCGTCATGCCGCGCTCGCGCTCACTTGGGAGGTGATGGGTGTCGACCCCGGTCAAGGCCGCGACCAGCGCGGTCTTGCCGTGGTCGATGTGGCCGGCCATGCCGACCGTGAGCGGCGCCAGACCCGTCGCCCGCGTGCCGACGACGACCGGTGCCGGCTCGCTCACCCCATCGCCGTCCGCACGGCGCGCCCTACCTCGGTGACCTCTTCATCGGTCAGTGTGCGCGGGTCGAGCAGCAGCCGGTCATGCTCGATCCGCCCGACAACCGCCGGATCACCGCTGCGCAGCGCCCGCGACAGCAACTGTGCGGGACCATCGAGCGCCACCGCCGGACCGGGCAGCTCGAGCAGCGGCAACGCACCGCCTCCGACCAGCGCGACGGCTTCGACTAGCTCGCCACCAGTCGCCTGTGCCAGCGCTTGCGCGCGGCGCTGCAGCAGCTCGTGGCTCGCCGTCAGCATCGACAGCACGGGGATCTGCTCGCGCGCGAGTTCAGGGTCGCGGTAGAGCGCGAGGGTTGCCTCCAGCCCGGCCAGCGAGAGCTTGTCGATCCGGAGCGCACGAGCCAGCGGGTGGCGGCGGCAGAGCTCAACCTCATCGCGGCGACCGATGATGATCCCCGCCTGCGGGCCGCCGAGCAGCTTGTCGCCGGAGAAACAGATCAGCGCCGCACCGGCACCGACCGAACGGCGCACCGGCGGTTCGCCGGCCAGCAGTTCAAGTTCGTCGGCGAGCACCCCTGAGCCGAGGTCGTCGATCACCGGCACACCGAGCCCGCAGAGCTGCTCGATCTCGACCTCCTCGGTAAACCCGAGTGTGCGGAAGTTCGACGGGTGGACACGCAGCACCGCACCGGTCTGCTCGCCAGTCGCGCGGCGATAGTCGGCGAGGCGGGTGCGGTTGGTCGTGCCGACCTCGATCAGCTTCGCCCCGGCCTGCTCGACCACCTCGGGGATTCGGAAGCCGCCACCGATCTCCACCAATTGCCCGCGGGAGACGATCAGTTCACGTCCGCCGCCGGCGAGCGCAGCCGCGCACAGCAGCACGGCGGCAGCGCCGTTGTTGACGGCCATCGCCGCCTGGGCCCCAGTCAACTCGCAGAGCAGCCGCTCAACATGAACGTGGCGGGAGCCACGCTCACCGCTCTCGAGTTCGAGTTCAAGGTTCGAATATCCGCGGGCGGCGCGTGAGATCGCGGCGCGCGCGGCGGCCGAGAGCGGCGCGCGCCCAAGATTGGTGTGCACGATCACGCCGGTGGCATTGAGCACGCGGCGCAACGAGAGTCGCGCGTGCTCGTCGGCGCGCGCGAGCAGATCCACCTCGTCATCGGCGCCGGCCAGCAGCTCGGCACGCCGCTCGGCAAGCGTCGCACGAGCGAGCGCGGTGGCCAGCCGGTCGACCGATGGAAGTTGGCGGAGCGACGAAGGAGTCGAACCTTCCTGCCGCGGGATCGCCGCGGCCCCCCGGCTTTGAAGGCCAGTCGGGGCACCGGCCCCAGCCGCTCCAGGTTCAAGAGGAGTTTCGTCAGACGACGTGGATTTCACCTTTCGGCCCGTCCGTGAGTTCGCCGATCACGACCCCGTCGATCTCGCCGGCACGCTCGCGCGGCAGTGCGATCAGCAGCCCACCGGAGGTCATCGGGTCGCAGAGCAACCGACGCCGAGCCTCGTCGACACTCGAATCGAAGCTGGTGAACGGTTCGGCGTACGCGGCATTTCGGCGCAGCCCGCCGGATACGCCACGCTCGTCGGCCAGCAGCTCAAGCGCACCGGAAATCGCTGGGACGGCGCCGGCATCGAGCCGCGCCCCGAGCTTGCTCTCGCGGGTCAGCGAGCGCAGGTGACCGAGCAGTCCGAAGCCGGTGACGTCGGTCGCCGCGTGCGCGCCGGCGGCGAGCGCCTGGGCGCTTGCCTTCGCGTTGAGCGTCGCCATCACCTCTACGGCGGCATCGAGTTGATCTGCGGTTGCGACACCGCGCTTGGCGGCCGTCATCACCGCGCCGGCGCCGATCGGCTTGGTCAGTACCAACACGTCTCCGGCCTCGCCGGCGTCGTTGGCCAGGATCCGCTCGGGATCGACCGTGCCGGTGACGCAGAGTCCGTACTTTGGCTCTGGGTCGTCGATCGAGTGGCCACCCCCGACCACGCAACCAGCATCAGCACAGGCCGCCGCGCCGCCTTCGAGGATCCGTCGCAGCACCTCTGGGCCGAGCTGCTCCAGCGGAAAGGCAACGATGTTGAGCGCCAGCACCGGGATCCCGCCCATCGCGTAGACGTCGGACATCGCGTTGGTCGCGGCGATCCGGCCGAAGTCGTACGGATCGTCCACGACCGGTGTAAAGAAGTCGACGGTCTGAATCAGGGCGAGCGTCGGCGTGAGCCTGAACACGGCAGCATCGTCGCCGGACGCAGCGCCGACCAGCAGCCGGGCGTCGGGTGCCGCCCCTGTGATCCCGGTGACAATCGGCAGCAGGTCGGCAGCGGGCAGTTTGCAACCACAGCCGGCACCGTGGGAGAGGCTGGTCAACGGCACAGCTGTTGTAGTCATCACATTCCTCTCACGCTCGAGTACCGCGCCATCGCTACTGGTCGGTAGGCGTGTATTTCGCCTTCAGCTCGATCAGATTGCCTTCTGGGTCGCTGATCATCGACACCGAAACCCCGCGGCTGGGGAAGTCCCACTGCTTGCCGATCTGGCGCGCGCCCAACGACACCAGACGCACGATCGCCGCATCGATGTCCTCCACGACCATCGTCCAATGGTGGTAGCCCTGCTGAAACAGAGCCTCGACCGGATCGTCCGGCCGGGGGCTCGGCTTGGCGCCGGCGATCTCGACGAGCTCGATGTAAAAGCCATTGATGCCACGTACCAGCGCGATGCGGTGCTTGGGCTCTGGAACGTCGATCCTGTCTGATGCATCGGCGGTGAACCCGAACGCCCCGCAGTACCAGGCCACTTGCGCATCCAGATCGCCCACTGAGATCGCGATGTGCTCAAGGTCCGGCCCGACAATGGCTGTGCTCATCTCTCTCTCCTTGGCCGAGGTTTCGGGGCTCAAGCTCCGACTACGGGGATCGTGCCGCCGTCGATCGGCAGGCTCGCACCGGTGATCCAGTCGGCCCGCGGCGATGCCAGGAAGGCGACAGCGTCGGCAACTTCCTCCGGCTCGCCGAAGCGGCCTGTCGGTACCGGCCAGCGCTTCATCGCAACCTCGATGATCTCCTCGCGTGATACACCGCGCGCTTCGACGGCCGCAGCGATGTTGCCCTCGACCAGCTCCGTGTAGGTGATCCCCGGCAGCACCGCGTTGCAGCGGATGCCCTCCTTGGCGTGGGTGATCGAAACCGTCTTTGAGAAGCTCAGCATCGCGGCCTTGGTCGCACCGTAGATCGGGTGGGCCGGCTCGGCGAGCTTGGCGGTGGTCGAGGCGATGTTGATCACGCGACCCCAGCCCTGCTCGATCATCCATGGCAGGCAGGCCTTGGTGAAGCGGACCGTGCTGAAGAAGTTGAGCTCAAACATGTCGCGCCAGTCGGCGTCGGTCGTGTCGAGCAGTCGGATCGGTTTGGCCGTGCCGGCGTTGTTGATCAGGATGTCGATGCCGGCAAAGCGCTCACGCGCCGCCTCGAGCACACGCGCCGGCGCGTCCTGGTCGGTCACATCGCAGGCCACGGCGGCGGCGACGCCACCGGCATCCTCGATCTCCTTCGCCACGGCTAGCAGCGGTCCCTCGTTGCGCGCGCAGAGCACCACGTTGGTGCCCTCCTTCGCGAGGCGCAGGGCGATCGCCCGCCCGATCCCAAGACTCCCGCCGGTGACCAGGGCCGTGTGGCCCTTCAGTTCCAAATCCATTGCGACTCCTCCAGCCCTCTGGTTGATGACGTCGGCAAATCGGCACCTGTCCAGACTGCCCTCACAGCGGACGGCGACGCAGCCACTCGAACCAGACTTATAGCAATGATTAAGACTTTACTTGTTACGCCCTGCGGCCGAGAAGCTCGCCGGGCGCGGGCTCGAGGACGTCAACCGGATGATCAGCGCTCACATAGGCTTGCGACCTGGAGAGATGGCCCCGCATCAGCGCGGTCGCGGCCTCAACGTCGCCGTCGGCGATCGCCTGCACGACCTTGCGGTGCGCGCGCAGCACCTCACGCTGGTACTTGGGATCGGGATATGCGTCGGCATTTGAAGCCCGCTGCGCCCAGCGACGCTCCTGCGAACTCCAGACCGCCTCAAGCGCCCCGGCCAACACTGTGATCGTGACGTTGCCGGAGAGGTCGACCACCGCCTGATGAAACCGCAGCGCCATCTCAGTGAAGGCGTAAGCATCCCCCAGCTGACGCTCGTTCTCATCGATCAGCTCGGTGAGCTGTTTCGCAATTTTCCGGCGTGTGGGCGCGTCGCAACTTGCCGCAAGCCCAGCGCAGGCAGGTTCTACGACGGCACGGGCTTGGCCGACCTCACGCAGCGTCGCACCGTAGGACTGCAATGTGAGCCCCACGTGGTACGCAGTGCTCTGCGCCGTCGGGCGATGCACAATCGCGCCGCCGATCTTGCCGCGGCGGATGTGGATCAGCCCCTCGGTCTCAAGGATCCGCAGCCCCTCACGCAGGCTCGGCCGGCTGACGCCGTACTCGCGCAGCATCTCGGCCTCACGCGGCAGCGCGTCGCCGTCATCGAGCTCACCGCCGACTATCCGCCGGCGCAGCTGCGCAGCGACCAGTTCCGCCATGCGCGGAAGGCGCGGCGGCAGGGCACGGGTTCCGGTCGTGGCCATCGCCGGAGCTTACAGTGCACCACCACGCGTAAGCTCAAGACGCTATATCATTTATAGCTAAACGAGCACGAGAGAGGCGAGCGTTTATGGACACGGAATTGCGCAGTAGCAACGTCGCGCGCGCGGGATCGGTGGGCGCTGCGCTGGCCGATCCGCTGATGCTGATCGATGGTGAGAACGTCGCCGCCGCCGACCGGCGCACGATGCAGACGCTTGACCCGGCCAACGGCGGAGCGCTCGCTGAGTTCCCGCTGGGCGGGCAGAGTGATGTCGATGCGGCGGTCGGCTCGGCGCGCCGGGCGCAGCCGGGCTGGGCGGCGACGCTGCCGGTTGATCGCGGACATATGCTCGCTGAGATCGCACGGCTGATCCGCGAGCGTGCCGATCAGCTTTCGACTGTCGAGAGCCTCGACACCGGCAAGCCACTGCGCCAGGCGCGAGCTGACGTGCAGGTAGCGGCCCGCTACTTCGAGTACTACGCGGGCTTTGCGGACAAGATGCTTGGCACCTCAATCCCGCTCGGCCCCGGCCTCGTCGACTTCACCACGCGGGAGCCGGTCGGCGTCTCCGCGCAGATCGCATCCTGGAACTATCCACTGCAACTCGGCGCGCGCGGCGTCGCGCCGGCGCTGGCAACCGGAAACTCGGTCGTGCTGAAGCCCGCCGAGGAGGCGCCCCTCTCACTGCTGGCACTCGGACGGCTCGTGCTCGACGCCGGACTACCGGCAGGGGTCGTCAACGTCATCACCGGCCTCGGTACCGAGGTTGGCGCCGCCCTCGCCGGGCACCACGGCATCGATCAGATGACCTTCACCGGCTCAGTCGCGGTCGGCACCCTGGTGATGCAGGGCGCGGCCCGCAATGTTGTGCCGGTGACGCTGGAGCTCGGAGGCAAGTCACCATCGATCCTCTGCCAGGACGCCGATCTTGACCTTGCGCTGCCGACTCTCGCCACGGCGATGATGCAGAACGCCGGCCAGGCCTGCTCGGCGGCGACGCTGATCGTCTGCCACAGCTCGCGCCATGACGAGGTGGTCACGCGTCTCACCGAACGGCTGCAGTCCACGACGTTCGGCGCCGGAATCGACGATCCCGACCTCGGGCCACTGATCTCCGCGAAGCAGCTAGCGCGGGTGGAGGGCATGATTGCCGACGCGGTGAGCGCCGGCGCGCGGGTCGCGACCGGCGGCGAGCAGGCCGTCGGGCCACAGCTCGCAGGCGGCTACTTCTACAAGGCAACGCTGATCGATAGCGCCAGCCCGGACATGACGATCGCGCGCGAGGAGGTCTTCGGGCCGGTGATGGTCGTGCTGACCTATGACAACGACGAGCAGGCGATCGAGATAGCGAATGGCACCGGTTACGGCCTGGTCGCCTCGGTCTGGACCCACGACCTCTCTCGAGCCCACCGCTTCGCCCAGGCGATCCGAGCGGGACAGGTGTACGTCAACACCTACGGCGTCGGCGGTGGCCCGGAGCTGCCGTTCGGCGGCTTTGGCAAGAGCGGCTTTGGGCGCGAGAAGGGCTTCGAGGGCCTCAGTTCGTATACGCAGACGAAGAACGTCTGCGTGAAGTTCTAGGCGAGACGTCTCGCGGCTCGACCAGGAGCGCCGTCACCGCGCGACAGCGCTCCTGGTCGCATTCACGGCGTGACGGCGTTGACCAGTTCAACCGTGTCTGAGTAGTAGGGCGTCAGCTGGGCGATCCGGCCGTCTTTCACGCTCAGGATCTCGCAGACCCGGAACGAGACGGTGCGACCCGTCACCACAGACTTGAAGGTCGGGTTGTAGAGCCCGAGCACCCGGTTCTCACCGAGGTCGGTGTACCCAGCAGCACCGTTATCGAGCACCTGCCAGGTCTTGCCGAAGCCTTCGCCGAGCGCGAGAAAGCCTGCGTGGCCAACGTACTCGCCGCCGTAGGGCAGAGACTTCGGTACGGAGAACCGCACCTCCGGGTCGAGCAGCTCAAGGAGTTTGGCGAGGCGCTGCTCAGCGCTCTTTCCGCTGCCGTCGTCGGGCATGCTCCTGGTAGCGGTGGCCGCGTAACGCTTCACGACCTCAATTGCCTCAGACACGGGGTCACCTCGATTCCTGGCCGCAGCCACGATTTGTCGAATACAGGGTTAAACAGCGGTGGGGAGAGGTCTGCCGACCCCTCCCCGCCTTTCCGACAAAGCAGCCTTGATCAGGGGGCTGCTGAGTACGACGTGCCGCCACAGACGAACGGCAGATCGCCGTTGATCAGTGACTTCCACTTGCCGTTGACGATCTGACCCACGTTGTCGCAGGTGCCGCCAACCGTCTGGTACGCCGGGAACGACGCCGGCGCGATGATTCCATTCGCCGTGAAGTCCTTGATGTGACTCATGTCCTTCACGACCTTGGCGTGGTTGAACGGAGGACCGGCAGCCTCGAGGCCCTGTACCAGCAGCGCCGCCTGAGCCCAGCGGATCGGTGCGTAGGCGCCGGTCGCGATGTCCGCGCCGTAGCCGTTTGCCTTCATCGCGGCGATATACGCCGTGATGCCGGGATCGCCGGTGACGTAGTTAGTCGCCCACGGAAGCCCGTAGAGCAGACCGTTGGCACTGCTGGTGGCGGCCGGGATGTCGCTCCCGATCACCTTGATGTTCGAAGCGCCGAGCTGATTCAGGTCGGTCTGCAACGGGGCCATGTCCTCGATGCCGAAATCGACAACGGCACCGGCGCCACTGGCCTTGATCTGCTGAGCCATCGTCAGGTACTCAGGCGAGGTCGGGGCCAGCTGCTCGCTGAAGTCCTTCAGCACAAAGGTGACTCCAGCCGCCGCGGCGTGGTTCTCGAGCACTTTCTGCTGCGGCGCGTCGATCGCCGAGCCGATGAACGCGACCTTCTTCGACTTCGCGAACTTGGTGGCAATGTCAAGGTCGACAACGCTCTCGTGCGTCGCGAAGTCACCGTTCACCGGGAACAGCGTCTTATGGCCGGTCCAGCCGGCGACGAATCCGTCGCCAACGGTCGGAATACCGCTTGCCGCAAGCGTGGGAAGGCCTGAGCCGATCACGAAGCTCGCACCGATGATGCCGGCAGGGTGTGCAGCAATCGCCTGACGTACGGCCTGGACGGCCACGGTCGGTGACGACTGCGCATCGAACTCCTTGACAACGAGCTTGTAGCCGTCGACACCACCGGTGGAGTTCACGTAGTCCACGAACGCCAACGCGCCCTGGTAGTTCGACGCAACCTCAAGGTCACCCGTGAAATCGGAAATCAGACCGACGGTGACGGTGCCCTTGAACTTGGTGGCATGCGCCCGCTTGGTTGCGGCAGATGCACCCGCCACTCCGAATGCCACACAGGCGATCGCCACAACCAAGGCAACCACGGACCATCTTGTGTACTTCACTGCTTGCTTCACAACTACCACTCCTCCTAGTGAACATCGACAGGTGCACAGCGCATCTATCCGGCCTGGTCTGAGACATCAGCGTCCCGAATCAGGAGATATGAAGCTCTGTGTTAGACGGCAAAGCGATCAATGACCGAAGCCCGGCCCATCGCGGGCCTGCTGCATGACTGTTTGAGTACGCCAATTCGGGGCAGCCGCCTACGCGGCCACCATCTCGTACATCGCTCCCTCAGCGATTACATCTAATACATATAACCGATTTGAAAGTATCAGAGGGATCAGCCAGCTGTCAACGCCGTGGATCGAAGCTCGCGCTTGACCCGGCTGAAAGCCCATGACTAGACTGCTCGCTACCTCAAGGCACTATATGATTGAGAGCTAATGGCTCGGGACACTGACGTCATCGAACGTCGGCGAAGGAGAGAGATGAGCGATTCACCGCCGATCGGTTACCTGGATCACGTGGCCTTCTGCGTCGACGACTTCGAGGCACAGGTCGCCTGGTACAAGCAAGCGTTCGGTATGCATGAGGGGGAGGGCGAGCGGATCTATACCGATGAGCCCTACACCCAGTCGGCGCTGCTGATGAGCGCTGACAACGGCCTCTGCATCGAGATCTTCGAGCGGCCCGGATCGGCGCGTCCGCCGAGCAGCGGCGAAGGCCCGCTCGAGGGAACCCGCGACCAGGGTTTCCACCACTGGACGTTACGGGTGCTGGACCTGGACGCCGCGCTAACCCACCTTGAAGCGGCCGGCGCCAAGGTGCTCGGGTTCAGAGGCGACTACCCGCACATTGGCGCGAGGATCGCGTTTGTCGCAGATCCAGAGGGCAACCGCCTGGAACTGGTGCAGGCGATCCCGGTGGTCGGGCACGACCCGAAGCCCGGCACGCTTTCGCGGATGCGCCACGACCAGGCGATCGGCGCCTAAGCCGATCGCTCAGTTGATCCGACTCGCAGCAAACAAAGGAGAGAGAAAATGACTGATTCCCTGGTGGCTGGCCCCGCCGACCACATGTGCATCTCGGTCGCCGACTTTGAGGGCATGGTCAAGTGGTACAGAGAGACGTTCGGCCTCGACGAGGACCTGGCCGACCGCTTCGAGGTTCCCGAAGCCCAGATCAAGGGCGCGCTATTGATGGGCCCGAACGGTTTCCGTATCGAGATCCTCTGGCGGGAGGGCTCTGTCCGGCACTCCGGTGGGCATACCGATCCTGTGGCTGCCGTACTCGACCAGGGTTATCTGCACTGGGGCTTCCTGGTCGCCGACCTCGACGCCGCCCTGGCCCGGATCGAGGCAGCCGGCGCCAAGATCACCCATCCGAAGGCCGAGATGGCCTCCCACAACGTGCTGTTCGCGATCTTCGAGGACCCGGAGGGCAACAACATCGAGGTGATCCAGCCTGTCGCCGGCAATCAAAACGCAGCCGGCAGGTGGTCTCGCCTGCGCTACCACCAGGGAGTCAACGGCGTCACCGCCGAGCTGGAGGACTAGCTCCGACGGAGCTCTCAACGCCCGAGAAACACCGACTCGACTGCGGTCATAGTATCTAAATGATTTGCATATACGGGCGTCTCAGTGTTAGACTCGGGCGCGAGAGTTGGGTCGTAGCCAGGGACGGATCGAGGTACTGAGAAGCAGGGCATCACAACTCAGTGGCGACAGTGGTAACTGGTGATCCGGTTGCGGCTGTGGCTACTGGCGGGTCGTCGGTGCCCCTGTGACAGTGACTCGTGCCGAGTGCCGCCGTCACGCCCAGCACATGACCAGCTTGTACGAACGGCCGCCTAGCGCTCAGGTGACCGCATTGCGAAGAACTGTTAGGAGGAGTAAGAGATGAAGTTGAAAGTCAACGTTGGCCTCGTGGCCGGCAACTCTGATGACTGGGAACGCGTTCAGGCCAAGGACTGGACTCGGCAGCCCAAGATCCCGGACTGGAAGATGGTCCAGGATGCGTTCTCAAACGCTCGCCTGGCCGAGGGTCTTGGTTACGACGGTGTCTGGGCCGCCGAGCATTTCGGGACTCCCTACGGAATGTCGCCGAACCCGCTGCAGGCACTCGCCTACTTTGCCGGTGCCACGGAGCACATCAACCTCGGCACGATGCTCGTCATCGTCCCTTGGTGGAACCCGATCCGCCTCGCGCATCAGATCGCCTTCCTCGACATCATGTCGAACGGTCGCTACACGACCATCGGGCTCGGACGCGGCGTCGCCAAGAGTGAGTTCGACTCGCTCGGCGTACCGCGCGAAGAGAGCACACAGCGCCTGGTCGAGACGCTCGACATCCTCGAGCTGGCCTTTACCCAGGAGCGATTCTCATACGACGGCGAGATCTTCAAGATCCCCGAGATGTCACTGCGCCCGAAGCCGAAGAGCACCGACCTGTTCGATCGCCTTTACGGTGGTTCCGCAACCGGGCCCACGCTTGAGCTGATTTCGCGCCGTGGCCTGAAGCCGCTGCTGATCGGCAACAAGCCGCTGGCCGAGGCCGCCAAGGACGTGCAGAAGGTCAACACAATCCGGGCCGAGATGGGCTTTGAGCCCTGCCAGCCGCGAAACCTGATGTTCACCTACTGCGCCCCGACCCGTGACGCGGCCAAAGCGGCCGTGGAGTGGCTTGACCGGGCGAACATCGACGTGATGAACGCCTACGGTCTCAACGATCCCTCGAACTTCCAGGGCGTCAAGGGTTACGAGACATATGCAAACCGGCTGGGCAATGCCACGGCCAACGTCTCGCCGGAGGAGCTCCGTCGTCGCCTGACCGGCAATGACGGAGCCGGCGAGAAGAAGGCGATGCCTGCCTACGATCAGTCCAACTTCCTGATTGGAACCCCGGACCAGCTGATCGAGCGCATCGGTGAGGCCCAGAAGGCCTCCTCGTTCACCGAGATCACACTGATCACGCCCTTCGGGAACATGCCCTACGACAAAGCGCGCGCAAGCATCGAACTGTTCGGCAAGGAAGTCCTGCCGACGGTCCAGCAGATCAACGCGGACCTCCAC
>Ga0302314_10012936_pt1 | contig 14387 bp, 9 predicted proteins | sample III_Palsa_N2_3_FD_200533 | JGI IMG/M metagenome (GOLD analysis project Ga0302314, IMG submission 200533) | Peat permafrost microbial communities from Stordalen Mire near Abisko, Sweden - III_Palsa_N2_3 | ecosystem: Environmental > Terrestrial > Soil > Palsa > Peat permafrost | place: Sweden... | reverse complement strand
CCAGCTCGCTCCAGTGCGGCAGCAGATAGTCGCGCCCGAGGTCGGCGCGCCCGAGGTCGCGCGCGCGCACGGCGGCGCGCGCGCCCACCATCACGTCGCGCCGGTCGGCCGCGTCCAGCGACTGCCATGCGCGCAGCAACTGCTCTTCGTCGTGGGCGGCGCAGATGACGTCGGTCGCCAGCGAGCGCAGCAGCGATTGCGCGGCGATCTGCGAGAAGCCCTGGTGCTTGGCGAGCAGGCGCGCGGTCTGCAGCGCCTCGATCGGCTTTTGCGCCATGCGCGCGGCCTGCAGACGCAGGCGCAGCGCCTGGGTGCGGCGGGCGACGCCCGGCGGCAGCGCGCGCAGTGCCTCGAGGCCGCGCTCGGCGTCGCGGTCGTCCAGCGCCCACTCGGCCATCAGCAGATGCGCGCCATCGAGCACGACCGAACCGGACAATCCACCGGACGTCAGTTCCACGACGCGGCGCGCACGCTCGTCGCGGCCGCGCCGATCCTGGATGCGGTGCAAGGACGCGGCGGCGATCAGGTGCGCCAGGCCCGCGAACTCGCGGTCGTTGCGCAGCACGTCGACGTCCTGCTGCAGTTCCAGCGCCTGGCGGGCCGACCTGCTGGCGCGGTTGAAGCGCGCCGCCAGGTACTCGGCATGCGCATCGCGCAACGCGGCATGCGCCGCGCGCTCGCGCTTCAGCTCGCGCCATTCGTGCGCGCGGCGCGGCATGCTCAGCAGGCCGTTGATCGCCTTCAGCGCCACGTAGAGCACGATGACGAACAGCACCAGCGAGACCACGAACACGTTCAGCGACGTGTCGACGCGGTAGCCCGAATAGAAGATCGACACGAGGCCGTCGTTCTGGTTCAAGGCGGCGGCAGCCACCACGGCGGCCACGAACAACAGGATCACCCAGATGACGCTGCGCATTGACGCTCCGCGTTCAGTGACCCGCGACCGCGGCGGCGATCGCGGCCAGCGTGTCGTCGGGGCGCGGGAAGCTCACCTGCCTGGCCTGCGCGCTCACCTGGCGCAGCAGGTCGGACACGGCGACGACGCGGCGCGAGTTGTGGTCGAAATAGCGGTCGAGCGCCGTCTGCGCCTGCTGCAGGTCGGCCTGCGCGAGGTCGAACTGGCGCGAGAGGATGGACAGCCGCGCGTTGAGCAGGCGCAGCTTGACGTTCTCGCGCAGGAAGAACGATTGGTCGGGCGTCATCAGCATCGCCTCGGGATGCTCGATGGACGTGACGCGGACGGCTTGCTGCAGCTCACTGAAGAACGGCACGCTGAAGCCATCCCAGGCGCGCTGCAGCGAGGCGATCCAGGCCGGCGCCGCCGCCGGCACGCCGGACGCCGCACTGGCCGGCCGCGCCGCCGCCGCGCCGTGTTGCGCGGCAGAAGCGGCCGCGGCGCGACCCGTCGCCGTGGCACGTTCGGGCGTCGAGACCAGCGGCAATTCATCGACCAGGCGCACGGCTTCGTCGAGGCGGATGGACAGCAACGGCACGTCCACCACGGAGGTGGTGCGCACGCGGTCGAGGTCCCGTGCCACCGCACGCCGCACGCGGTCGAGACGCGGATTGTTGTAGCGCGCCAGCCGGTCGTCCGACTGCTTGAGCACCGCCACGATCGGGTCGGTGCTGCCCGTGAGCGCAGCCTGTTGCATCGCGACGCGCAACGCGGCCTCCATGTCGGCCAGCACGTTCTCGTCACGCGAACGCGACAGCGACTGGATCAGGTCTTCCACCTGCGAACGCTCCAATTGCGACTCGGCCACGCGCTCGTCGAGCACGCCCAGCTTGCCGTTGGCGTCGCGCACGCTGTCGAGCGCCTGCTTGGACAGCAGCTTGGCCTCGGTCGCGTCGTCCTGGCTGGTCTGCTGGCGCCTGACGAGCTCCTGCTCGAGCGATTTCACGCGCTGCTGCGTATGCCAGGCCGACACGAAGGCGGCCACCGACATCACGCCGAAGGCCAGCGCCACGATCGCGCCCAGCAACAGCCACAGCCGGGGCTGCTTGGTCCCGGCATGCGCGAGCGCAGGAGCGGCAGGGGTCATGGGCGGCAGCACCGCCATCGGCGGCGGCGTGTTCGGCGGAGCGTTGGGATCGTCAGTCACGCGATTCATTGTAGCGACGACGCCACAATGGCGCCCGCTGACGCCCGGGTGGAACGCGGGAGGGCGACGCGCGCCCGCCACACCGGGCCAGGGGCTCAGCCGCCGCGCATTTCCGCGATCGCGTCCGCCACGGCCAGCGGTGCCGGCGCGACCACCGTCACCGCCCCGAAACCCAGCGCCAGCGCCCGCTCGGCGATGCGCGGGTGCGACGCCAGCGCGCGACCGGCCTGCCAACTCGCAGCGGGGGCGATGGCCTGCAGATGGGCGATCGCCTCGGAGCTGCTGAACATCCAGATCCAGCGCGCGGGCTGGCCCAGCGCTTCGGCCAGCAGGGCGTGTTCGCCTGGCGAGAGCGCCGGCGCGGCGCGCCCATAGGACTGGACGACGCGCACGTCGGCGCCGCCATCGCGCAGTTGCTGTCCCAGCCAGTCGCGTCCGCCGTTGCCGCGCACGATCCAGACGGGACGCTGCACCCACGGCCAGCCGGCGATGGCCGCCCACAACGTCTCGGAATCGAATTGCACCGCCGTCGCCGCCGGCGCGACGATGCGCTCGTCGGGCACGCCGCACTCGCGCAGCGCCGCCACGGTGCCAGGGCCGGTGGCGGCGGCCCAGGCCTGCGTGGGCCAGGCGAGCGAACGCGCATCGACGCCGCGCATCGCTGCCGCCGCATCGAAGAATCCGAGCACGGCATTCGGGCTGACGAACACCAGCACCGGCGACGTGGCCGCCGCCTCGATCTGCGCCAGCACAGCCTCGACATGCGCCGGCTCGGGCGCCGGCACGATCTCGATCAGCGGCAGCGCGCGCGCCGGCACGCCGAGGGCGGCCAACTCGTCCACCCAGGCGAGCGCCTGCGCCCGCGGACGCACGACCAGCACGGTGGCGGGCGCGCTGCTCAAGAGCTCACGCGCCGGCTGGCGGGAGATAGTCCTGCCCGCCCGCGGCCAACAACGCGGCGGCCACGCGGGCCCCCATCGCCTCGGCCGCGGCGACGTCCGCCAGTGGCGCCGTCTCGCTCGCCTTCAGCAGCGGGCGTGCCGACACACGCGGCCCTTCCTGACCCATGACCCCCTCGAGCGCCGCCCCCACGGCGGCATCGCCGAGTGCCGCCCGCAGCGTGAAGCGACCGTCGTCGCCACGCGTGGCGAACGCGGCCAGCGGCATGCTGCAGCTGCCCCCGAGCATGCGTGCCACCGCGCGTTCCGCGTGCACCGCGAGCCAGGCATCGGGGGCTATCAGCGAGGCGAGGCTGGCGTGCAACTCGGCCTGGCCGCCGCGGATCTCGAGTCCGAGCGCGCCCTGCCCCGCCGCCGGGATCATCTCGTCGACCGCGAAGCGCGAGCGGATGCGTTCGCCCAGGCCCAGCCGCATCAGGCCGGCCGCGGCCAGCACGATCGCGTCGTAGCCGCCTTCGTCGAGCTTGCGCAGGCGCGTGTCGAGGTTGCCGCGCAGCGGGGCCACGCGCAGGTCGGGCCGCAACGCCAGCAACTGCGCCACCCGGCGCAAGCTGGAGGTGCCCACCAGCGCCCCCTGGGGCAAGTCGGCGACGGACGCCCATTTGCTGGAGACGAACGCGTCGCGCGGATCCTCGCGATCCAGCACGGCCACCAGCTCGAAGCCGGCCGGCAGCTCCATCGGCATGTCTTTCAGCGAGTGCACGGCCAGGTGCGCCGCGCCGGACTCCAGCGCGGTTTCCAGCTCCTTGACGAACAGCCCCTTGCCGCCGACCTTGGACAGCGTGCGGTCGACGATCTGATCGCCGCGCGTCGTCATTCCCAGCAGCGAGGCGGCCAGGCCCAGACGGCTCGCCAGCAGGGCCTGCACATGTTGCGCCTGCCAGAGCGCGAGGCGGCTTTCGCGGGTGGCGATCACGATGTTGTCCATTCGCGGATTATCGGCGAGGCCGAAAGGCTTGGCAGGGCCGCCCGCCTCTTCCCGCTCCGCAAAGCCCCTGCTACATTTAGGATTGGTAATTCAGTTACATCAAACGGAACACAACGATGCCTCGCTCAGCCGCCGTCAGCAAGCCCGCGAAAACGCCTCGAAAGAGTGCATCGGCCAAGCCCGCTGCCTCGACGGTGGACAAGGAACGCCCCCTGGTCGAGGACATCCGCCTGCTCGGCCGACTGCTGGGCGAGGTCATTCGGGAACAGGAAGGACTGGCCGCTTTCGAGTTGATCGAGCGCGTGCGCCAGCTGTCCGTGGCCTACCGCATCCACAAGGATGCCAGCGCCGGACGCGTGCTCGATCGGCTGCTGAAGAACCTGTCGGCCGACCAGACGGTGAGCGTCATTCGCGCGTTCAGCTACTTCTCGCACCTGGCCAACATCGCCGAGGATCGCCAGCACGTGCGCCGGCGCGCGCACCACGAGCGCGAAGGCAACCTGCAGGACGGCTCGCTGGCGATGGCCTTCGAGCGCCTGCACGGCGCCGACCACCGCGCGGTGGACATCGCCGCCGCGCTGAACAAGGCCTACATCTCGCCGGTGCTCACGGCCCACCCCACCGAGGTACAGCGCAAGAGCATCCTCGACGCCGAGCGCGCCATCGCCGAACTGCTGGCCGAGCGCGGCGACCTGGTCTCGGAGCGCACGCTGGGCGAGAACATGGCGCTGATGCGCGCCCGCATCACGCAGCTGTGGCAGACGCGCATGCTGCGCTATACCAAGCTGACGGTGTCCGACGAGATCGAGAACGCGATCTCGTACTACCACGCCACCTTCCTGCGCCAGATCCCGAAGATGTACCGCGCGATCGAGGACGCGCTCCCGGGCCAGGACGTGGCGCCGTTCTTCCGCATGGGCAACTGGATCGGCGGCGACCGCGACGGCAACCCCAACGTCACGGCCGAGACGCTGCGCATCGCGCTGTCGCGCCAGAGCGAGACGGCGCTACGCCACTACCTGTTCGAGGTGCACGCGCTCGGCGCCGAGCTGTCCATCTCGCAGATGCTGGCCCCGGTCACGCCGGAGATGCAGGTGCTCGCCGATAGCTCGCCCGACCACAACGCGCACCGCGAGGACGAGCCCTATCGCCGCGCCCTGGTGGGCGTCTACGCGCGCCTGGCCGCCACGCTGCAACAGCTGACCGGCACCGAGGCGCTGCGCCACGCCGTCGTGCCGCAGGATGCCTACGGATCGGCGGCCGAATTCGGCGCCGACCTGGCCGTCATCGAACGCTCGCTGCGCTCGCATCACGCCGGCGCCCTCGTGGCGCCGCGCCTCGCGCCGCTGCAGCGCGGCGTGCAGGTGTTCGGCTTCCACCTGGCCACCGTCGACCTGCGCCAGAGCTCCGACCAGCACGAGGCCGTGATCGTGGAGCTGCTGCGCGCGGCCCGGCTCGAAGACAACTACAGCGCGCTCGACGAGATGGCACGCCGCGAGCTGCTGCTGAAGCTGCTCAACGACGCGCGCCCGTTGCGCGTGCACGGCGCGGCGTATTCGGAGCTGGCCCAGGGCGAGCTGGCCATCTTCGAGGCCGCGCTGAAGATGCGCGCCACGTTCGGCCACGAGTCCATCCGCCACTACATCATCTCGCACACCGAGGACGTGAGCGACCTGCTGGAAGTGCTGCTGCTGCAGAAGGAATGCGGCCTGATGCGCGGCACGCTGGACGGTACCGGCAGCGCGGCGGCCAAGGCCGACCTGATCGTGTCGCCGCTGTTCGAGACCATCGCCGACCTGCGCAACGGCGCCGGCATCATGCAGCAGTTCTATGCCCTGCCGGGTATCACCGAGCTCGTGAAGCGCAGCGGTGGCGAGCAGGACATCATGCTGGGCTACAGCGACAGCAACAAGGACGGCGGCTTCTTCACCAGCAACTGGGAGCTGTACCGCACCGAGGTCGCCCTGGTGACGCTGTTCTCGCAACTGGAAGAGGAACACGGCATCCGCCTGCGCCTGTTCCACGGCCGCGGCGGCACCGTGGGCCGCGGCGGCGGCCCGAGCTACCAGGCCATCATCGCGCAGCCCCCGGGCACCGTGAACGGCCAGATCCGCCTCACCGAGCAGGGCGAGGTGATCGCGTCGAAGTACGCCAACCCCGAGATCGGCCTGCGCAATCTCGAGACGCTGGTGGCCGCCACGCTGGAGGCCACGCTGCTGCACACCACCAAGACGCCGCCACGCGCGTTCCTCGACGCCGCCGACGCGCTGAGCGAAGCCAGCTTCAACGCGTTCCGCGCTCTCGTCTACGAGACCCCGGGCTTCACCGACTACTTCTTCTCGGCCACGCCGATCCGCGAGATCGCCGAGCTGAACATCGGCTCGCGCCCGGCGTCGCGCAAGTCCACGCGCCGCATCGAAGACCTGCGCGCCATTCCCTGGGGCTTCTCGTGGGGCCAATGCCGCGTGGCGTTGCCGGGCTGGGCCGGCTTCGGCTCGGCGGTGCAATCGTTCCTCGGTGCAGCCGGCGACGAGCACGACAAGCGCCTGGAGCTGCTGCGCCGCATGTACAAGCAGTGGCCGTTCTTCCGCACCTTGCTGTCCAACCTGGACATGGTGCTGGCCAAGAGCGACCTGCGCATCGCATCGCGCTACGTGGACCTGGTGGACGACAAGAAGCTGGGCAAGCGCATCTTCGGCGCCATCAAGGCCGAATGGGAACGCACGCAGGCGATGCTGGGCGAGATCACCGGCGAGACCGCGCGCCTGCAGTCCAACCCGTCGCTGGCGCGCTCCATCGAGCACCGCTTCCCCTACCTCGACCCGCTGAATCACCTGCAGGTCGAGCTGATGCGGCGCTACCGCATGCGGCGCGAGGACGATCCGGCCACCGAGCGCGTCCAGCGCGGCATCCACCTGTCGATCAACGGCATCGCGGCCGGCCTGCGCAACACGGGCTGAAACGTTCGACCGGTCGCGATCGGGCCGCCGCGCGGACTTATGTCACGCGGGACGACCCCCGGCCCGGCTTCAATTAGCCCGGCTACAGGTCGATAAGCCGATGTGGCCCTCTCGAAACCCGACCTGATCGTCATGCCGCGCCGGCGCTCGCCTGCGCATCGGCGCCCGGCCGCTCGCGGTCGCCTGCACGCCATCGCCTCGGCGACCGCGTTGCTGGCCGTGTTCGCGTTCGGCGCGCCGGCGCAGGCAGGCCAGCTCATGAAGCAGGTGGTCGACATCGAGGCCCGCCACGGCAACGATCCGGGCGAGATCATCGACGAGTTGCGCCCGCTCGAAGCGGCGGCCCGCGCCAGCGGCGGCGACGACCTGCGCGCATTCCTGGCGGCCTGGGGCTACGCCCACGCCGCCACCGACAAACCCGCCGTGGCCGATGCGGCCGTCGAGGAGCTCACCGACATCGGCGAGCGCAGCCGTGATCCCGGCGCCCTCGCGTCCGCCTATGCATTGAAGGCGTCGTTGCTGTCGTTCTCCGGCCAGGTGCACGCCGCGTTCGGCTGGATCGAGGAGGCGCTGCCCTACGCGCATCGCAATCCCAGCCCCGACCTGCACTACTGGGTCGAGATGACCGCGGGCGACCTGGCGATGAACAACGGCCAGCTCGACGAAGGCATCCGCCTGTTCGAGCAGGCCGCCCAATCCGGCCGCGACGTGCACAACCCGCGCCGCGAGGCCCAGGCCTATGTCTCGTTGGCGCCGATGCGCATCGTCAAGGGCCAGATCGCGTTGGCGTTGAAGGACGCCGCACTGGTGCGCGAGCTCGGCGCGCGCTCGACCGACCACGGCCTCGTCGTGGCCGGCTGGGTGATGGAGTCGCTCGCGGCCACCGCGGACGGGCAGGCCGAGCGTGCGGCCAGGGCGCGCGCGCACGCCGTCGAGGCGCAACACCAGATCGCGCTGCGACTGCAGGCCGCGTCGCCCAGCGGCGCCGCCAGCGTGGAGACGATGAACTCGCAAGCCGGCCAGGTCTCTTGGCTCAGCAGCGAGCAGGACGCGTTGATGACTCTCGCCGGGGAGTACCTGAGCGTGCACGACTACGCCAAGGCGGCGGACGCCGCGGCCCGCGCGCAGCGTCAGTCCGAGTCGCACCACGACGGCGACACCGCGGCGCATGCGCTGATCAACCTGGGCATGGCCGACATCGGCCTGGGCCATGTGGCGCTGGGCATGAACGAGGCCGACTCGGGCTTGCGCGCGCTCGAGCGCGTGAAGCGCGACCCCGAGCTGCTGATCCAGCTGAACCGCTACATCGACATGCTCGAACACAGCGGCGAAACCCACGAGGCGCTGATCCGCCTGCGCCAGTCGCTGCTGCTCGAGAACGAACTCGCGCGCCGCGACCGCAAGAGCACCGTGGTCGCGCTGCAGCAGCAATCGAGCTTCGAGCAGCACCAGCGCCATCTCGAGCGCCTGGAGCACGAGAACGCGCTGCAGTCGGTGGAGCTGTCCCGGCGGTCGAACGAACGCGCGCTGATGCTGCTGCTGGCCGCGGTGCTCGCGATCGGCGTGGCGGGCGCATGGCGGCTCTACCTGCGCGCGCGCGCCTCCAATCGCGAGCTGGCCGTCACCAACGAGAAGCTGGCACACGCCAGCCTGCACGACAAGGTCACCGGGCTGCTCAACCGCCGCGCCATGGAGATCGACACGCGCGCCATCGAGCTCGCCGGCAGCGCCAGCTACTGCAACGTGTCGATCTCGGTCAAGCAGTTCGGCCTGATCGTGGGCAGCGTCGGCCACCAGCTCGGCGACGCGCTGCTGTGCCAGATCGCCACCCGGCTCGACGCGGCGGCGCGCCGGTTCGATGGCCGCCTCTACCGCGTGGACGGCGTCACCTTCGGCGCGCTGCTCCACTTCGGCCACGATCCGCAACGCCTGCAGGTCATCCTGGAGGCGCTCGCGGCGACGATGGAAGCACCGTTCGAGATCGGCAACCAGGACCTGATCGTGTCGATCGGCGTCGGCGCCTCCGAGTATCCGAAGGACGCCGGCTCGGCCGAGGAAGTGGCCCGGCTGGCCGAACTCGCCAAGCTGCAGGCGCACAACGATCCCGGCAACAGCTTCCGCATCTACGACACCCGCATCGGCGAGAGCCAGCGCGACAAGCTGCGCATGGAAAGCCGCATGCTCAAGGCGCTGGAGCATGGCGACTTCGAGCTGTTCTACCAGGGCCAGCGCGGGCTGCCCGATGGCCGCATCTGCGGTTTCGAGGCGCTGCTGCGCTGGCGCGACGGCGACACCATGATCTCGCCCGCCCAGTTCATTCCGCTCGCCGAGGAGACGGGCCTGATCGTGCGCATCGGCACCTGGGTGCTGGAGCAGGCCTGCCGCCAGGCCAGGACCTGGGCCGACTCCGGCGCCGGCAAGCCGCTGGTGGCCATCAACATCTCGCCGCGCCAGTTCAACCACCCGGACTTCCTCGCCACCGTGCGCGAGACGCTGCGCACCACCGGCGTCGATCCGCGCCAGATCGAACTCGAGATCACCGAAGGCAGCGTGATGAACGATGCCGAGGCCAGCATCGCGCAGTTGCACGCGTTGCGCGACCTGGGCCTGCACCTGGCGATCGACGACTTCGGCACCGGCTACGCCAGCCTGTCCTATCTGCGCCGCTTCCCGCTCGATCGCCTGAAGATCGATCGCTCCTTCATCATGCAGCTCAACGCGAGCGAGCAGGACGACACCATCGTGCGCACCGTCATCGAACTGGCCCACACGCTGGGCCTGTCGGTGACCGCCGAAGGCGTGGAGACGATCGAGCAGGAGACCGTGCTGCAGCGCTGGGGCTGCGACGTGATCCAGGGCTTCCTGCGCTTCCGGCCCGCGCCGGCCAGCACCGCCACCGGGCAGCTGGAGAAGGACAAGCTGGACGCGGAGGCCGAGGCCGAAACGTTCGCCTAACGCGCACGAAAGCCCGGCGTCGAGACGTTGACCGTCTCGTCCGGCGGCGTCGCGGCGAACGCCGGCAGCGCCTCCGCTCGCGCCGAATGCGCGGCCAGCGCGGGGCACACCGAGTCGGCCATCGGCGTCTCCAGCTTGATCTGCATGAAGCGCCACGCGATGGCGGCGCTGAGGCCCGCCTGCGTCAGGCTCTTCTCGTCGGCGGCCAACGGGTGCTGCGCGAGTTCGGCATCGAGTGCGGTCAACGCCGCAAGCATCTGCCTGTGCACGCGATCCAGCCACGGTGCATGCAGCTTCTCGGCGGGCCGCAGATGGTGTTCGTAGACGATCTGCACCACCTTCTCGCAGGCGGCCATGGCCAGGCCGGTCACGCGCAGCGCGCGCAGGCGCTCCGCGCCCGCGGCTGGCCACAGGCTGCGGCCGGCGACGGTCTCGAGGTAGTCGACGATCAGGCCCGAATCCATCAGCACCGTGCCGTCGTCGCACACGAGCGTGGGCGCCTTCACCACCGGGTTGATGCGGCTGAACTGGTCGAACGTGCTGAACACCGACAGCGGGTCGTGTTCGAACGGGATCTCCAGCAGTTGCAACGCGATCGCCACGCGGCGGACGTACGGGGAGTCGAGCATGCCGATCAGGCGCATCTTGAAGTCCTTGCAGTGAAACCGGTCAGCGTGCCGGCGTCCGCCACGATAAACCGTCGCGGGCCCGAGCGACAGCGCCGCGCATCGGAAATGCGCTCCCCGCCGCGGCCGTGCCTGTCAAACGCCATCCTCCGCCAGCAGCTCGCGCACCTGCGTCAACTGCCGCCGCGACACCGCCAGCCACTCCTGCGTCGCACCCACCTGCACCGCCCAGCCTTCGGCGTCGCCGTCGGCGGGCAGCGTCCCTTCCTGCACGGTGGGGGCGCGGCGTTCGAGCTTGGTGACGGCCGTGCGCGCCACCAGCGCGTTGCGGTGGATGCGCAGCATCGTGTCGCCGAGCCGTTGCTCGAGATCGGACAACGAGTCGTCGAGCACGTAGGCATGCGCGGGCGTGCGCAGCGTCACGTACTTGAGCTCGGCCTTCAGGTAGAGGATGTCGGCCACCGGCACGCGTTGCACGCGGCCACGGTCGCTCACCACCAGCACCGGCTGCTCGGCCGTCGCGACGGGCGCGACCGGCACGCCACGATCGAGGCGCTGTGCCACGCGGACCAGCGCCTCCTGCAGGCGGGCGCGGCGCACGGGCTTGGTCAGATAGTCGACAGCATCGATCTCGAACGCCTTCAGCGCATGATGGGCGTGCGCGGTGACGAAGACGATCTTCGGTGGCACGGGCAATGCGCGCAGGCGCTCGGCCAGTTGCAGGCCGTCGAGGCCGGGCATGTTGACGTCCAGCAGCACCAGGTCGGCGCTGTTGCCCGCCAGCCAGTGCAATGCCTCTGCCGCGCTGGCGGCCTCGCCGGACACCTCCGCCGCCGGCGCCGCACAATCGGCCAGCAGGCTGCGCATGCGCAGGCGCGCCAGGTCCTCGTCGTCGACGATCAGCACTTTCAGGCGGGTCATGGCCGGCGTCTGCGCGTCATGTTCGGGCACCTCACAGCGGCACGGCCAGGCGCACGCGGAAGTGTCCGCCGTCGATCGGGCCGGCCTGAAATTCGGATCGGAAGTCATGCATCAGGCGCAGCCGCTCGCGCGCGCTGACGATGCCGATGCCGTGGCCCGGCGACGCAGCGGCGCCGACCGTGTTGACGACCTGCACCCACGCGCGCCCGTTGCGCAGGCGCGCGCGGATCTGCACGCGCCCGCCCGCATCGTTGGGCTCCACGCCGTGGCGCACCGCGTTCTCCACCAGCGGTTGCAGCAGCAGCGGCGGCACGCGCGCCGCGAGGATGGCGTCCTCCACATCCCATTCGACCTCCAGCCGCTTGCCGAAGCGCATGCCTTCGATGGCCAGGTACAGGCGCGCCAGGCGGATCTCCTCGCCCAGCGTCGATTCGCCCTCCAGCGCGCCGAGCGCTGCGCGGAACAGTTCGGCCAGGTCTTCCAGCACCTCCTCGGCGCGCGTCGGATCGACGCGCACCAGCGCGATGGCGGTGTTGAGCGTGTTGAACAGGAAGTGCGGCTGCACGCGCGATTGCAGCTCGATCAGGCCGGCCTCCGTCGCCGCGGGCAGCGTGGCGCGAACGCGCAGCTCCAGCCAGTGATAGACGACGGCGCCCGTCAGGCCGCCGGCACCGATGATGGCGGGCAGGTTGCCGGCGTCGAGGGTGTCGAAACCGATCATGCTCAGCGGCAGGCTGGCGACCCACGCGGCCAGTCCGCCGGCGAACCCGACGCAGGCGAGCCGCGCGGCCACCGGCATGCGCCCGAGCAGCCGCGTGGCGCTGCAGGTGGCGGCCAGCCAGCCCAGCGTGGCCGGCACGGCCACCGCCGCGCCCACGGCCAGGCGCAGGAGCCAGCCGCTCCAGCTTGAACTGCCGAACGCCATGCCGGCGCTGACGATCACCTGAACACCCAGCAGCGCACGCAGGATCATGCCGGGCTCGCACAGCGAGGGAATGGCCTCGCGGCGCAGGCCGACGATCGGCGTGTCGCCGAGCAGCGTGGTGGAAGCGGAAACGGTGTCCATCAGTGTGCATTGTGGTCGAGTGCGGGGGCATCGGACAAGGCGCGCGCGCCGGCAAGCCGCAGCTTGCGCCTTGCGAAGGCCGGCCGCAGCCCGCCGCCTACAATCCGGGTCATCCCTGAGGCACCCCGGCGCGAGACACCTGATGAGCGGAAACCAGTTCGACAAGAAATCCCAGGCCTGGTCGGCCCTGTTCTCGGAGCCGATGAGCGAGCTCGTCAAGCGATACACCGCCAGCGTCGACTTCGACAAGCGCCTGTGGCAGGCCGACATCGCCGGCAGCCTGGCGCACGCCGAGATGCTGGCCGCGCAGAAGGTGATCGGCGAGCAGGACTACGCCGACATCGACCGCGGCATGCGCCAGATCCGCGCCGACATCGAGGCCGGCACGTTCGAATGGAAGCTCGAGCTGGAAGACGTGCACCTCAACATCGAGGCCCGCCTCACGCAACTGGTGGGCGATGCCGGCAAGCGCCTGCACACCGGCCGTTCGCGCAACGACCAGGTCGCCACCGACGTGCGCCTGTGGCTGCGCGGCGAGATCGACGAGATCGCCGTGCTGCTGGTGGAGATGCAGAACGCCCTGCTGGCCGTGGCCGAGAAGCACACCGAGACCGTGATGCCCGGCTACACCCACCTGCAGGTGGCCCAGCCGATCAGCTTCGCGCACCACCTGCTGGCCTACGTGGAGATGTTCGCGCGCGACGCCGAGCGCCTGGCCGACGTGCGCAAGCGCGTCAACCGCCTGCCGCTGGGCGCCGCGGCGCTGGCCGGCACCAGCTACCCGCTGGACCGCGAACGCGTGGCCGCCACGCTGGGCTTCGACGGCGTCTGCCAGAACTCGCTGGACGCCGTCAGCGACCGCGACTTCGCGATCGAGTTCTCGTCGTTCGCGGCCATCGTGATGATCCACGTTTCGCGCATGGCCGAGGAAATCGTGCTCTGGATGAACCAGAACTTCGGCTACGTCGACCTGTCGGACCGCTACTGCACCGGCTCGTCGATCATGCCGCAGAAGCGCAACCCCGACGTCGCCGAACTGGCGCGCGGCAAGAGCGGCCGCGTGGTGGGCCACCTGATGGCGCTGATCACGCTGATGAAGGGCCAGCCGCTGACCTACAACAAGGACAACCAGGAAGACAAGGAGCCGCTGTTCGACACGGTGGACACCGTCAAGGACACGCTGCGCATCATGGCGGAAATGGTCGGCGGCGAGGTGGACGCGGCCACCGGCGCACGCAGCGGCGGCCTCACCGCCAAGCCCGAGGCGATGGAACGCGCGGCCCGGCGCGGCTACGCCACCGCCACCGACCTGGCCGACTACCTGGTGCGCCAGGGCGTGCCGTTCCGCGACGCCCACGAAGTGGTGGCCCACGCGGTCAAGGTCGGCATCGACTCGGGCAAGGATCTGTCGGAACTGCCGCTAGCCGTGCTGCAGGGCTTCCACGCCAGCATCGGCGAGGACGTCTACGAGGTGCTGACCTTGCAGGGCTCGCTGCGGGCACGCACGGTCATCGGCGGCACGGCGCCGGTGGAAGCGGTGCGGCAGATCGCGCGGCATCGGGCGCGGCTGGCGTAAGCCAGCGAACAAGCCGAGGGTCGCCCGGCCCTCGGCCAGCAGGAGCTCAGGCCTGAACCAGCCCGGCCCGCGCGAACGGCAACCGCGTGACCACCGGCCCACCGGCCCGCACCACGGCGTTGGCCACCGCCGGCGCCAATGGTGGCACGCCCGGCTCGCCGACACCGGTCGGCGCCGCCGTGCTGGGCACGATGAACACCTCGACGGCGGGCATCTCGTAGATGCGCAGCGCCTTGTACTGGTCGAAGTTGCGCTGCACCGGGCGGCCGGCCTTCAGCTCGATCTCGCTGT
>Ga0302314_10012935_pt1 | contig 14387 bp, 9 predicted proteins | sample III_Palsa_N2_3_FD_200533 | JGI IMG/M metagenome (GOLD analysis project Ga0302314, IMG submission 200533) | Peat permafrost microbial communities from Stordalen Mire near Abisko, Sweden - III_Palsa_N2_3 | ecosystem: Environmental > Terrestrial > Soil > Palsa > Peat permafrost | place: Sweden... | reverse complement strand
CCAGCTCGCTCCAGTGCGGCAGCAGATAGTCGCGCCCGAGGTCGGCGCGCCCGAGGTCGCGCGCGCGCACGGCGGCGCGCGCGCCCACCATCACGTCGCGCCGGTCGGCCGCGTCCAGCGACTGCCACGCGCGCAGCAACTGCTCTTCGTCGTGGGCGGCGCAGATGACGTCGGTCGCCAGCGAGCGCAGCAGCGATTGCGCGGCGATCTGCGAGAAGCCCTGGTGCTTGGCGAGCAGGCGCGCGGTCTGCAGCGCCTCGATCGGCTTTTGCGCCATGCGCGCGGCCTGCAGACGCAGGCGCAGCGCCTGGGTGCGGCGGGCGACGCCCGGCGGCAGCGCGCGCAGTGCCTCGAGGCCGCGCTCGGCGTCGCGGTCGTCCAGCGCCCACTCGGCCATCAGCAGATGCGCGCCATCGAGCACGACCGAACCGGACAATCCACCGGACGTCAGTTCCACGACGCGGCGCGCACGCTCGTCGCGGCCGCGCCGATCCTGGATGCGGTGCAAGGACGCGGCGGCGATCAGGTGCGCCAGGCCCGCGAACTCGCGGTCGTTGCGCAGCACGTCGACGTCCTGCTGCAGTTCCAGCGCCTGGCGGGCCGACCTGCTGGCGCGGTTGAAGCGCGCCGCCAGGTACTCGGCATGCGCATCGCGCAACGCGGCATGCGCCGCGCGCTCGCGCTTCAGCTCGCGCCATTCGTGCGCGCGGCGCGGCATGCTCAGCAGGCCGTTGATCGCCTTCAGCGCCACGTAGAGCACGATGACGAACAGCACCAGCGAGACCACGAACACGTTCAGCGACGTGTCGACGCGGTAGCCCGAATAGAAGATCGACACGAGGCCGTCGTTCTGGTTCAAGGCGGCGGCAGCCACCACGGCGGCCACGAACAACAGGATCACCCAGATGACGCTGCGCATTGACGCTCCGCGTTCAGTGACCCGCGACCGCGGCGGCGATCGCGGCCAGCGTGTCGTCGGGGCGCGGGAAGCTCACCTGCCTGGCCTGCGCGCTCACCTGGCGCAGCAGGTCGGACACGGCGACGACGCGGCGCGAGTTGTGGTCGAAATAGCGGTCGAGCGCCGTCTGCGCCTGCTGCAGGTCGGCCTGCGCGAGGTCGAACTGGCGCGAGAGGATGGACAGCCGCGCGTTGAGCAGGCGCAGCTTGACGTTCTCGCGCAGGAAGAACGATTGGTCGGGCGTCATCAGCATCGCCTCGGGATGCTCGATGGACGTGACGCGGACGGCTTGCTGCAGCTCACTGAAGAACGGCACGCTGAAGCCATCCCAGGCGCGCTGCAGCGAGGCGATCCAGGCCGGCGCCGCCGCCGGCACGCCGGACGCCGCACTGGCCGGCCGCGCCGCCGCCGCGCCGTGTTGCGCGGCAGAAGCGGCCGCGGCGCGACCCGTCGCCGTGGCACGTTCGGGCGTCGAGACCAGCGGCAATTCATCGACCAGGCGCACGGCTTCGTCGAGGCGGATGGACAGCAACGGCACGTCCACCACGGAGGTGGTGCGCACGCGGTCGAGGTCCCGTGCCACCGCACGCCGCACGCGGTCGAGACGCGGATTGTTGTAGCGCGCCAGCCGGTCGTCCGACTGCTTGAGCACCGCCACGATCGGGTCGGTGCTGCCCGTGAGCGCAGCCTGTTGCATCGCGACGCGCAACGCGGCCTCCATGTCGGCCAGCACGTTCTCGTCACGCGAACGCGACAGCGACTGGATCAGGTCTTCCACCTGCGAACGCTCCAATTGCGACTCGGCCACGCGCTCGTCGAGCACGCCCAGCTTGCCGTTGGCGTCGCGCACGCTGTCGAGCGCCTGCTTGGACAGCAGCTTGGCCTCGGTCGCGTCGTCCTGGCTGGTCTGCTGGCGCCTGACGAGCTCCTGCTCGAGCGATTTCACGCGCTGCTGCGTATGCCAGGCCGACACGAAGGCGGCCACCGACATCACGCCGAAGGCCAGCGCCACGATCGCGCCCAGCAACAGCCACAGCCGGGGCTGCTTGGTCCCGGCATGCGCGAGCGCAGGAGCGGCAGGGGTCATGGGCGGCAGCACCGCCATCGGCGGCGGCGTGTTCGGCGGAGCGTTGGGATCGTCAGTCACGCGATTCATTGTAGCGACGACGCCACAATGGCGCCCGCTGACGCCCGGGTGGAACGCGGGAGGGCGACGCGCGCCCGCCACACCGGGCCAGGGGCTCAGCCGCCGCGCATTTCCGCGATCGCGTCCGCCACGGCCAGCGGTGCCGGCGCGACCACCGTCACCGCCCCGAAACCCAGCGCCAGCGCCCGCTCGGCGATGCGCGGGTGCGACGCCAGCGCGCGACCGGCCTGCCAACTCGCAGCGGGGGCGATGGCCTGCAGATGGGCGATCGCCTCGGAGCTGCTGAACATCCAGATCCAGCGCGCGGGCTGGCCCAGCGCTTCGGCCAGCAGGGCGTGTTCGCCTGGCGAGAGCGCCGGCGCGGCGCGCCCATAGGACTGGACGACGCGCACGTCGGCGCCGCCATCGCGCAGTTGCTGTCCCAGCCAGTCGCGTCCGCCGTTGCCGCGCACGATCCAGACGGGACGCTGCACCCACGGCCAGCCGGCGATGGCCGCCCACAACGTCTCGGAATCGAATTGCACCGCCGTCGCCGCCGGCGCGACGATGCGCTCGTCGGGCACGCCGCACTCGCGCAGCGCCGCCACGGTGCCAGGGCCGGTGGCGGCGGCCCAGGCCTGCGTGGGCCAGGCGAGCGAACGCGCATCGACGCCGCGCATCGCTGCCGCCGCATCGAAGAATCCGAGCACGGCATTCGGGCTGACGAACACCAGCACCGGCGACGTGGCCGCCGCCTCGATCTGCGCCAGCACAGCCTCGACATGCGCCGGCTCGGGCGCCGGCACGATCTCGATCAGCGGCAGCGCGCGCGCCGGCACGCCGAGGGCGGCCAACTCGTCCACCCAGGCGAGCGCCTGCGCCCGCGGACGCACGACCAGCACGGTGGCGGGCGCGCTGCTCAAGAGCTCACGCGCCGGCTGGCGGGAGATAGTCCTGCCCGCCCGCGGCCAACAACGCGGCGGCCACGCGGGCCCCCATCGCCTCGGCCGCGGCGACGTCCGCCAGTGGCGCCGTCTCGCTCGCCTTCAGCAGCGGGCGTGCCGACACACGCGGCCCTTCCTGACCCATGACCCCCTCGAGCGCCGCCCCCACGGCGGCATCGCCGAGTGCCGCCCGCAGCGTGAAGCGACCGTCGTCGCCACGCGTGGCGAACGCGGCCAGCGGCATGCTGCAGCTGCCCCCGAGCATGCGTGCCACCGCGCGTTCCGCGTGCACCGCGAGCCAGGCATCGGGGGCTATCAGCGAGGCGAGGCTGGCGTGCAACTCGGCCTGGCCGCCGCGGATCTCGAGTCCGAGCGCGCCCTGCCCCGCCGCCGGGATCATCTCGTCGACCGCGAAGCGCGAGCGGATGCGTTCGCCCAGGCCCAGCCGCATCAGGCCGGCCGCGGCCAGCACGATCGCGTCGTAGCCGCCTTCGTCGAGCTTGCGCAGGCGCGTGTCGAGGTTGCCGCGCAGCGGGGCCACGCGCAGGTCGGGCCGCAACGCCAGCAACTGCGCCACCCGGCGCAAGCTGGAGGTGCCCACCAGCGCCCCCTGGGGCAAGTCGGCGACGGACGCCCATTTGCTGGAGACGAACGCGTCGCGCGGATCCTCGCGATCCAGCACGGCCACCAGCTCGAAGCCGGCCGGCAGCTCCATCGGCATGTCTTTCAGCGAGTGCACGGCCAGGTGCGCCGCGCCGGACTCCAGCGCGGTTTCCAGCTCCTTGACGAACAGCCCCTTGCCGCCGACCTTGGACAGCGTGCGGTCGACGATCTGATCGCCGCGCGTCGTCATTCCCAGCAGCGAGGCGGCCAGGCCCAGACGGCTCGCCAGCAGGGCCTGCACATGTTGCGCCTGCCAGAGCGCGAGGCGGCTTTCGCGGGTGGCGATCACGATGTTGTCCATTCGCGGATTATCGGCGAGGCCGAAAGGCTTGGCAGGGCCGCCCGCCTCTTCCCGCTCCGCAAAGCCCCTGCTACATTTAGGATTGGTAATTCAGTTACATCAAACGGAACACAACGATGCCTCGCTCAGCCGCCGTCAGCAAGCCCGCGAAAACGCCTCGAAAGAGTGCATCGGCCAAGCCCGCTGCCTCGACGGTGGACAAGGAACGCCCCCTGGTCGAGGACATCCGCCTGCTCGGCCGACTGCTGGGCGAGGTCATTCGGGAACAGGAAGGACTGGCCGCTTTCGAGTTGATCGAGCGCGTGCGCCAGCTGTCCGTGGCCTACCGCATCCACAAGGATGCCAGCGCCGGACGCGTGCTCGATCGGCTGCTGAAGAACCTGTCGGCCGACCAGACGGTGAGCGTCATTCGCGCGTTCAGCTACTTCTCGCACCTGGCCAACATCGCCGAGGATCGCCAGCACGTGCGCCGGCGCGCGCACCACGAGCGCGAAGGCAACCTGCAGGACGGCTCGCTGGCGATGGCCTTCGAGCGCCTGCACGGCGCCGACCACCGCGCGGTGGACATCGCCGCCGCGCTGAACAAGGCCTACATCTCGCCGGTGCTCACGGCCCACCCCACCGAGGTACAGCGCAAGAGCATCCTCGACGCCGAGCGCGCCATCGCCGAACTGCTGGCCGAGCGCGGCGACCTGGTCTCGGAGCGCACGCTGGGCGAGAACATGGCGCTGATGCGCGCCCGCATCACGCAGCTGTGGCAGACGCGCATGCTGCGCTATACCAAGCTGACGGTGTCCGACGAGATCGAGAACGCGATCTCGTACTACCACGCCACCTTCCTGCGCCAGATCCCGAAGATGTACCGCGCGATCGAGGACGCGCTCCCGGGCCAGGACGTGGCGCCGTTCTTCCGCATGGGCAACTGGATCGGCGGCGACCGCGACGGCAACCCCAACGTCACGGCCGAGACGCTGCGCATCGCGCTGTCGCGCCAGAGCGAGACGGCGCTACGCCACTACCTGTTCGAGGTGCACGCGCTCGGCGCCGAGCTGTCCATCTCGCAGATGCTGGCCCCGGTCACGCCGGAGATGCAGGTGCTCGCCGATAGCTCGCCCGACCACAACGCGCACCGCGAGGACGAGCCCTATCGCCGCGCCCTGGTGGGCGTCTACGCGCGCCTGGCCGCCACGCTGCAACAGCTGACCGGCACCGAGGCGCTGCGCCACGCCGTCGTGCCGCAGGATGCCTACGGATCGGCGGCCGAATTCGGCGCCGACCTGGCCGTCATCGAACGCTCGCTGCGCTCGCATCACGCCGGCGCCCTCGTGGCGCCGCGCCTCGCGCCGCTGCAGCGCGGCGTGCAGGTGTTCGGCTTCCACCTGGCCACCGTCGACCTGCGCCAGAGCTCCGACCAGCACGAGGCCGTGATCGTGGAGCTGCTGCGCGCGGCCCGGCTCGAAGACAACTACAGCGCGCTCGACGAGATGGCACGCCGCGAGCTGCTGCTGAAGCTGCTCAACGACGCGCGCCCGTTGCGCGTGCACGGCGCGGCGTATTCGGAGCTGGCCCAGGGCGAGCTGGCCATCTTCGAGGCCGCGCTGAAGATGCGCGCCACGTTCGGCCACGAGTCCATCCGCCACTACATCATCTCGCACACCGAGGACGTGAGCGACCTGCTGGAAGTGCTGCTGCTGCAGAAGGAATGCGGCCTGATGCGCGGCACGCTGGACGGTACCGGCAGCGCGGCGGCCAAGGCCGACCTGATCGTGTCGCCGCTGTTCGAGACCATCGCCGACCTGCGCAACGGCGCCGGCATCATGCAGCAGTTCTATGCCCTGCCGGGTATCACCGAGCTCGTGAAGCGCAGCGGTGGCGAGCAGGACATCATGCTGGGCTACAGCGACAGCAACAAGGACGGCGGCTTCTTCACCAGCAACTGGGAGCTGTACCGCACCGAGGTCGCCCTGGTGACGCTGTTCTCGCAACTGGAAGAGGAACACGGCATCCGCCTGCGCCTGTTCCACGGCCGCGGCGGCACCGTGGGCCGCGGCGGCGGCCCGAGCTACCAGGCCATCATCGCGCAGCCCCCGGGCACCGTGAACGGCCAGATCCGCCTCACCGAGCAGGGCGAGGTGATCGCGTCGAAGTACGCCAACCCCGAGATCGGCCTGCGCAATCTCGAGACGCTGGTGGCCGCCACGCTGGAGGCCACGCTGCTGCACACCACCAAGACGCCGCCACGCGCGTTCCTCGACGCCGCCGACGCGCTGAGCGAAGCCAGCTTCAACGCGTTCCGCGCTCTCGTCTACGAGACCCCGGGCTTCACCGACTACTTCTTCTCGGCCACGCCGATCCGCGAGATCGCCGAGCTGAACATCGGCTCGCGCCCGGCGTCGCGCAAGTCCACGCGCCGCATCGAAGACCTGCGCGCCATTCCCTGGGGCTTCTCGTGGGGCCAATGCCGCGTGGCGTTGCCGGGCTGGGCCGGCTTCGGCTCGGCGGTGCAATCGTTCCTCGGTGCAGCCGGCGACGAGCACGACAAGCGCCTGGAGCTGCTGCGCCGCATGTACAAGCAGTGGCCGTTCTTCCGCACCTTGCTGTCCAACCTGGACATGGTGCTGGCCAAGAGCGACCTGCGCATCGCATCGCGCTACGTGGACCTGGTGGACGACAAGAAGCTGGGCAAGCGCATCTTCGGCGCCATCAAGGCCGAATGGGAACGCACGCAGGCGATGCTGGGCGAGATCACCGGCGAGACCGCGCGCCTGCAGTCCAACCCGTCGCTGGCGCGCTCCATCGAGCACCGCTTCCCCTACCTCGACCCGCTGAATCACCTGCAGGTCGAGCTGATGCGGCGCTACCGCATGCGGCGCGAGGACGATCCGGCCACCGAGCGCGTCCAGCGCGGCATCCACCTGTCGATCAACGGCATCGCGGCCGGCCTGCGCAACACGGGCTGAAACGTTCGACCGGTCGCGATCGGGCCGCCGCGCGGACTTATGTCACGCGGGACGACCCCCGGCCCGGCTTCAATTAGCCCGGCTACAGGTCGATAAGCCGATGTGGCCCTCTCGAAACCCGACCTGATCGTCATGCCGCGCCGGCGCTCGCCTGCGCATCGGCGCCCGGCCGCTCGCGGTCGCCTGCACGCCATCGCCTCGGCGACCGCGTTGCTGGCCGTGTTCGCGTTCGGCGCGCCGGCGCAGGCAGGCCAGCTCATGAAGCAGGTGGTCGACATCGAGGCCCGCCACGGCAACGATCCGGGCGAGATCATCGACGAGTTGCGCCCGCTCGAAGCGGCGGCCCGCGCCAGCGGCGGCGACGACCTGCGCGCATTCCTGGCGGCCTGGGGCTACGCCCACGCCGCCACCGACAAACCCGCCGTGGCCGATGCGGCCGTCGAGGAGCTCACCGACATCGGCGAGCGCACCCGTGACCCCGGCGCCCTCGCGTCCGCCTATGCCTTGAAGGCGTCGTTGCTGTCGTTCTCCGGCCAGGTGCATGCCGCGTTCGGCTGGATCGAGGAGGCCCTGCCCTACGCGCATCGCAATCCCAGCCCCGACCTGCACTACTGGGTCGAGATGACCGCGGGCGACCTGGCGATGAACAACGGCCAGCTCGACGAAGGCATCCGACTGTTCGAGCAGGCCGCCCAATCCGGCCGCGACGTGCACAACCCGCGCCGCGAGGCCCAGGCCTATGTCTCGTTGGCGCCGATGCGCATCGTCAAGGGCCAGATCGCGCTGGCGTTGAAGGACGCCGCACTGGTGCGCGAGCTCGGCGCGCGCTCGACCGACCACGGCCTCGTCGTGGCCGGCTGGGTGATGGAGTCGCTCGCGGCCACCGCGGACGGCCAGGCCGAGCGTGCGGCCAAGGCGCGCGCGCACGCCGTCGAGGCGCAACACCAGATCGCGCTGCGACTGCAGGCCGCGTCGCCCAGCGGCGCCGCCAGCGTGGAGACGATGAACTCGCAAGCCGGCCAGGTCTTTTGGCTCAGCAGCGAGCAGGACGCGTTGATGACCCTCGCCGGCGAGTACCTGAGCGTGCACGACTACGCCAAGGCGGCGGACGCCGCGGCGCGCGCGCAGCGTCAGTCCGAGTCGCACCACGATGGCGACACCGCGGCGCATGCGCTGATCAACCTGGGCATGGCCGACATCGGCCTGGGCCATGTGGCGCGGGGCATGAACGAGGCCGACTCGGGCTTGCGCGCACTCGAACGCGTGAAGCGCGACCCCGAGCTGCTGATCCAGCTGAACCGCTACATCGACACGCTCGAACACAGCGGCGAGACCCACGAGGCGCTGATCCGCCTGCGCCAGTCGCTGCTGCTCGAGAACGAACTCGCGCGCCGCGACCGCAAGAGCACCGTCGTCGCGCTGCAGCAGCAATCGAGCTTCGAGCAGCACCAACGCCATCTCGAGCGCCTGGAGCACGAGAACGCGCTGCAGTCGGTGGAGCTGTCCCGGCGGTCGAACGAACGCGAGCTGATGCTGCTGCTGGCCGCGGTGCTCGCGATCGGCGTGGCGGGCGCATGGCGGCTCTACCTGCGCGCGCGCGCCTCCAATCGCGAGCTGGCCGTCACCAACGAGAAGCTGGCGCACGCCAGCCTGCACGACAAGGTCACCGGGCTGCTCAACCGCCGCGCCATGGAGATCGACACGCGCGCCATCGAGCTCGCCGGCAGCGCCAGCTACTGCAACGTGTCGATCTCGGTCAAGCAGTTCGGCCTGATCGTGGGCAGCGTCGGCCACCAGCTCGGCGACGCGCTGCTGTGCCAGATCGCCACCCGGCTCGACGCGGCGGCGCGCCGGTTCGATGGCCGCCTCTACCGCGTGGACGGCGTCACCTTCGGCGCGCTGCTCCACTTCGGCCACGATCCGCAACGCCTGCAGGTCATCCTGGAGGCGCTCGCGGCGACGATGGAAGCACCGTTCGAGATCGGCAACCAGGACCTGATCGTGTCGATCGGCGTCGGCGCCTCCGAGTATCCGAAGGACGCCGGCTCGGCCGAGGAAGTGGCCCGGCTGGCCGAACTCGCCAAGCTGCAGGCGCACAACGATCCCGGCAACAGCTTCCGCATCTACGACACCCGCATCGGCGAGAGCCAGCGCGACAAGCTGCGCATGGAAAGCCGCATGCTCAAGGCGCTGGAGCATGGCGACTTCGAGCTGTTCTACCAGGGCCAGCGCGGGCTGCCCGATGGCCGCATCTGCGGTTTCGAGGCGCTGCTGCGCTGGCGCGACGGCGACACCATGATCTCGCCCGCCCAGTTCATTCCGCTCGCCGAGGAGACGGGCCTGATCGTGCGCATCGGCACCTGGGTGCTGGAGCAGGCCTGCCGCCAGGCCAGGACCTGGGCCGACTCCGGCGCCGGCAAGCCGCTGGTGGCCATCAACATCTCGCCGCGCCAGTTCAACCACCCGGACTTCCTCGCCACCGTGCGCGAGACGCTGCGCACCACCGGCGTCGATCCGCGCCAGATCGAACTCGAGATCACCGAAGGCAGCGTGATGAACGATGCCGAGGCCAGCATCGCGCAGTTGCACGCGTTGCGCGACCTGGGCCTGCACCTGGCGATCGACGACTTCGGCACCGGCTACGCCAGCCTGTCCTATCTGCGCCGCTTCCCGCTCGATCGCCTGAAGATCGATCGCTCCTTCATCATGCAGCTCAACGCGAGCGAGCAGGACGACACCATCGTGCGCACCGTCATCGAACTGGCCCACACGCTGGGCCTGTCGGTGACCGCCGAAGGCGTGGAGACGATCGAGCAGGAGACCGTGCTGCAGCGCTGGGGCTGCGACGTGATCCAGGGCTTCCTGCGCTTCCGGCCCGCGCCGGCCAGCACCGCCACCGGGCAGCTGGAGAAGGACAAGCTGGACGCGGCGGCCGAGGCCGAGACGATCGCCTAACGCGCACGAAAGCCCGGCGTCGAGACGTCGACCGTCTCGTCCGGCGGCGTCGCGGCGAATGCCGTCAGCGCCTCCGCTCGCGCCGAATGCGCGGCCAGCGCGGGGCACACCGAGTCGGCCACCGGCGTCTCCAGCTTGATCTGCATGAAGCGCCACGCGATGGCGGCGCTGAGGCCCGCCTGCGTCAGGCTCTTCTCGTCGGCGGCCAACGGGTGCTGCGCGAGTTCGGCATCGAGCGCGGTCAACGCCGCCAGCATCTGCCTGTGCACGCGATCCAGCCACGGTGCATGCAGCTTCTCGGCGGGCCGCAGATGGTGTTCGTAGACGATCTGCACCACCTTCTCGCAGGCGGCCATGGCCAGACCGGCCACGCGCAGTGCGCGCAGGCGCTCCGCGCCCGCGGCTGGCCACAGGCTGCGGCCGGCGACGGTCTCGAGGTAGTCGATGATCAGGCCCGAATCCATCAGCACCGTGCCGTCGTCGCACACGAGCGTGGGCGCCTTGACCACCGGGTTGATGCGGCTGAACTGGTCGAACGTGCTGAACACCGACAGCGGGTCGTGTTCGAACGGGATCTCCAGCAGTTGCAACGCGATCGCCACGCGGCGGACGTACGGGGAGTCGAGCATGCCGATCAGGCGCATCTTGAAGTCCTTGCAGTGAAACCGGTCAGCGTGCCGGCGTCCGCCACGATAAACCGTCGCGGGCCCGAGCGACAGCGCCGCGCATCGGAAATGCGCTCCCCGCCGCGGCCGTGCCTGTCAAACGCCATCCTCCGCCAGCAGCTCGCGCACCTGCGTCAACTGCCGCCGCGACACCGCCAGCCACTCCTGCGTCGCACCCACCTGCACCGCCCAGCCTTCGGCGTCGCCGTCGGCGGGCAGCGTCCCTTCCTGCACGGTGGGGGCGCGGCGTTCGAGCTTGGTGACGGCCGTGCGCGCCACCAGCGCGTTGCGGTGGATGCGCAGCATCGTGTCGCCGAGCCGTTGCTCGAGATCGGACAACGAGTCGTCGAGCACGTAGGCATGCGCGGGCGTGCGCAGCGTCACGTACTTGAGCTCGGCCTTCAGGTAGAGGATGTCGGCCACCGGCACGCGTTGCACGCGGCCACGGTCGCTCACCACCAGCACCGGCTGCTCGGCCGTCGCGACGGGCGCGACCGGCACGCCACGATCGAGGCGCTGTGCCACGCGGACCAGCGCCTCCTGCAGGCGGGCGCGGCGCACGGGCTTGGTCAGATAGTCGACAGCATCGATCTCGAACGCCTTCAGCGCATGATGGGCGTGCGCGGTGACGAAGACGATCTTCGGTGGCACGGGCAATGCGCGCAGGCGCTCGGCCAGTTGCAGGCCGTCGAGGCCGGGCATGTTGACGTCCAGCAGCACCAGGTCGGCGCTGTTGCCCGCCAGCCAGTGCAATGCCTCTGCCGCGCTGGCGGCCTCGCCGGACACCTCCGCCGCCGGCGCCGCACAATCGGCCAGCAGGCTGCGCATGCGCAGGCGCGCCAGGTCCTCGTCGTCGACGATCAGCACTTTCAGGCGGGTCATGGCCGGCGTCTGCGCGTCATGTTCGGGCACCTCACAGCGGCACGGCCAGGCGCACGCGGAAGTGTCCGCCGTCGATCGGGCCGGCCTGAAATTCGGATCGGAAGTCATGCATCAGGCGCAGCCGCTCGCGCGCGCTGACGATGCCGATGCCGTGGCCCGGCGACGCAGCGGCGCCGACCGTGTTGACGACCTGCACCCACGCGCGCCCGTTGCGCAGGCGCGCGCGGATCTGCACGCGCCCGCCCGCATCGTTGGGCTCCACGCCGTGGCGCACCGCGTTCTCCACCAGCGGTTGCAGCAGCAGCGGCGGCACGCGCGCCGCGAGGATGGCGTCCTCCACATCCCATTCGACCTCCAGCCGCTTGCCGAAGCGCATGCCTTCGATGGCCAGGTACAGGCGCGCCAGGCGGATCTCCTCGCCCAGCGTCGATTCGCCCTCCAGCGCGCCGAGCGCTGCGCGGAACAGTTCGGCCAGGTCTTCCAGCACCTCCTCGGCGCGCGTCGGATCGACGCGCACCAGCGCGATGGCGGTGTTGAGCGTGTTGAACAGGAAGTGCGGCTGCACGCGCGATTGCAGCTCGATCAGGCCGGCCTCCGTCGCCGCGGGCAGCGTGGCGCGAACGCGCAGCTCCAGCCAGTGATAGACGACGGCGCCCGTCAGGCCGCCGGCACCGATGATGGCGGGCAGGTTGCCGGCGTCGAGGGTGTCGAAACCGATCATGCTCAGCGGCAGGCTGGCGACCCACGCGGCCAGTCCGCCGGCGAACCCGACGCAGGCGAGCCGCGCGGCCACCGGCATGCGCCCGAGCAGCCGCGTGGCGCTGCAGGTGGCGGCCAGCCAGCCCAGCGTGGCCGGCACGGCCACCGCCGCGCCCACGGCCAGGCGCAGGAGCCAGCCGCTCCAGCTTGAACTGCCGAACGCCATGCCGGCGCTGACGATCACCTGAACACCCAGCAGCGCACGCAGGATCATGCCGGGCTCGCACAGCGAGGGAATGGCCTCGCGGCGCAGGCCGACGATCGGCGTGTCGCCGAGCAGCGTGGTGGAAGCGGAAACGGTGTCCATCAGTGTGCATTGTGGTCGAGTGCGGGGGCATCGGACAAGGCGCGCGCGCCGGCAAGCCGCAGCTTGCGCCTTGCGAAGGCCGGCCGCAGCCCGCCGCCTACAATCCGGGTCATCCCTGAGGCACCCCGGCGCGAGACACCTGATGAGCGGAAACCAGTTCGACAAGAAATCCCAGGCCTGGTCGGCCCTGTTCTCGGAGCCGATGAGCGAGCTCGTCAAGCGATACACCGCCAGCGTCGACTTCGACAAGCGCCTGTGGCAGGCCGACATCGCCGGCAGCCTGGCGCACGCCGAGATGCTGGCCGCGCAGAAGGTGATCGGCGAGCAGGACTACGCCGACATCGACCGCGGCATGCGCCAGATCCGCGCCGACATCGAGGCCGGCACGTTCGAATGGAAGCTCGAGCTGGAAGACGTGCACCTCAACATCGAGGCCCGCCTCACGCAACTGGTGGGCGATGCCGGCAAGCGCCTGCACACCGGCCGTTCGCGCAACGACCAGGTCGCCACCGACGTGCGCCTGTGGCTGCGCGGCGAGATCGACGAGATCGCCGTGCTGCTGGTGGAGATGCAGAACGCCCTGCTGGCCGTGGCCGAGAAGCACACCGAGACCGTGATGCCCGGCTACACCCACCTGCAGGTGGCCCAGCCGATCAGCTTCGCGCACCACCTGCTGGCCTACGTGGAGATGTTCGCGCGCGACGCCGAGCGCCTGGCCGACGTGCGCAAGCGCGTCAACCGCCTGCCGCTGGGCGCCGCGGCGCTGGCCGGCACCAGCTACCCGCTGGACCGCGAACGCGTGGCCGCCACGCTGGGCTTCGACGGCGTCTGCCAGAACTCGCTGGACGCCGTCAGCGACCGCGACTTCGCGATCGAGTTCTCGTCGTTCGCGGCCATCGTGATGATCCACGTTTCGCGCATGGCCGAGGAAATCGTGCTCTGGATGAACCAGAACTTCGGCTACGTCGACCTGTCGGACCGCTACTGCACCGGCTCGTCGATCATGCCGCAGAAGCGCAACCCCGACGTCGCCGAACTGGCGCGCGGCAAGAGCGGCCGCGTGGTGGGCCACCTGATGGCGCTGATCACGCTGATGAAGGGCCAGCCGCTGACCTACAACAAGGACAACCAGGAAGACAAGGAGCCGCTGTTCGACACGGTGGACACCGTCAAGGACACGCTGCGCATCATGGCGGAAATGGTCGGCGGCGAGGTGGACGCGGCCACGGGCGCGCGCAGCGGCGGCCTCACCGCCAAGCCCGACGCAATGGAACGCGCGGCCCGGCGCGGCTACGCCACCGCCACCGACCTCGCGGACTACCTGGTGCGCCAGGGCGTGCCGTTCCGCGACGCCCACGAAGTGGTGGCCCACGCGGTCAAGGTCGGCATCGACTCGGGCAAGGATCTCTCGGAACTGCCGCTGGCCGTGCTGCAGGGCTTCCACGCCAGCATCGGCGAGGACGTCTACGAGGTGCTGACCTTGCAGGGCTCGCTGCGGGCGCGCACGGTCATCGGCGGCACGGCGCCGGTGGAAGCGGTGCGGCAGATCGCGCGGCATCGGGCGCGGCTGGCGTAAGCCAGCGAACAAGCCGAGGGTCGCCCGGCCCACGGCCAACAGGAGTTCAGGCCTGGACCAACCCCGCCCGCGCGAAAGGCAGCCGCGTCACCATAGGCCCACCCGCCCGCACCACGGCGTTGGCCACCGCGGGCGCCAACGGCGGCACGCCCGGTTCGCCGACGCCGGTCGGCGCCGCCGTGCTGGGCACGATGAACACCTCGACGGCGGGCATCTCGTAGATGCGCAGCGCCTTGTACTGGTCGAAGTTGCGCTGCACCGGGCGGCCGGCCTTCAGCTCGATCTCGCTGT
>Ga0302314_10012934_pt1 | contig 14388 bp, 15 predicted proteins | sample III_Palsa_N2_3_FD_200533 | JGI IMG/M metagenome (GOLD analysis project Ga0302314, IMG submission 200533) | Peat permafrost microbial communities from Stordalen Mire near Abisko, Sweden - III_Palsa_N2_3 | ecosystem: Environmental > Terrestrial > Soil > Palsa > Peat permafrost | place: Sweden... | reverse complement strand
CCACCGGCCGGTACTTCAGCTTGCCGCGCAAACGCCCGAGGGCGGTGGCCAGGATCCGCCGGTGGTCGGACACCAGCGGACGCCCGAATACGTCCTCGAACCGCGAGGGCTCGGGCAGGTCGACGCCTTGGGCGCGGCCCCGGTCGCGGGCCGCCTCGGCGGCGAGACCGGCCTCGTAGAGCAGCTCATAGCGTTCGAGCACCCGCTCCTCGTTCCAGGGCCCGGCGCCGCCCCAGGGACCGGCGAGGGCGAACAGGCCGCGGGCGCGTCCGATCCGTTCGGTGTCCCCACCCGCCCAGACCTGCAGCGCCGGGGCGATCTCGCTTTCGATCACCTTCGGCCGTCCGCGCCGCCAGTCCTCCCACGGGAAGTAGCGGGTCCACGGCCGCCAGGCGGCCGCGCCGCTGCCGTCTTCCGCCTCGGGTGTCAGGGCCAGGTAGCCGATCGAGATCATCCGCGCGCCGTCCTCGGCCTCCACCGCGCCGAGGTCGGCCAGCGGCGCGTCGCGGCCGAGGTCGCCGAAGGTGTAGAGCTGCTCCACATAGCCCAGGCGAAAGCCGGTCTGGGCGGTCACAAAGGCGCGCAGCGCCAGCTCGAAGGTGCGATGGCCCTCGGGATCGAACGGACCGAACGGCAGGCCGCGAAGATCCGACGCCCGATGGGTGCGCACGTCCTCGGGCCGCACGGTCAGCACTTCGAGTTCGCCGCCGCGCATGGCCGCGACCACGGCCGAAAGGCCGATGACGACGGGCGGGGGCGCGCTCACCGGTTCACTCGGTGTCGAAGGCCAGGGCGTGCGGCTCCCCGCCCGTGGCCTCTGAAAGGGTATGGAAACGCTGCAGATAACGCGCCTGGGCCTGGGCCGGCGCCTGGGGGTCGATAGTCAGGGCGTAGCCCTTGGGCGGCCGGCCGAAGAAGCCCACCGCCTCCTCGCTGGAGAAACCGGCCAGCTGCACCGCTTCGAAGAAGGCGCAGGCCCGGTCGGCCTGCTTGATCAGCACCTTGATCTCCTCCGGCGTCTCGGGCGGCAGGCCGAAACGGATGTGGATGGCCCGTTCCAGCCGCGCCTCGAAGGCCTTGTAGTCGTAGCCGAGCGCCGCCTTGAATGGCGAGATCATGTCGCCGATCACGTATTCGGCCGCGTCGTGCAGCAGGGCGGCCAGGCGCCAGCGCGGCTCCAGCCCCGGACGGATGTGGGCGGCGATCTCCTCCACCACCACGCTGTGCTGGGCGACCGAGAAGGCGTGGGCGCCGATCGTCTGGCCGTTCCAGCGCGCCACCCGCGCCAGGCCGTGGGCGATATCCTCCACCTCGATATCGAGCGGGGAGGGGTCCAAAAGGTCGAGCCGGCGGCCGGACAGCATGCGCTGCCAGGCGCGGGGAGGACCCCTTTCCGCCCGACCTTTGCTGTGCAGCCCTTTGCCCACTCATCCGTTCCTTTGATCTATGTCTTTGCAACTCGCTCATCGTGGGTCGAAGATCAACGTCCCGGCAAGCGAAGCCGGGATCAGGAAACCGCCGGAACAGGCAAACGGGAGGCGAATCGGATGAGCTGGGCGAGGATCATGGCGCCGCTGTCGGGCGCCGCATCGGACGGCGAAGCCCTGGTCGCCGCCAAGGCGCTGGCCGCGCCGTTCGAAGCCGAGCTGGCCGCGGTGTTCGCGCCGGCCGATGCGGCCGAGCTGATGCCTTGGATGGGCGAAGGGTTCATGGGCGGCGTGCAGGTCGCCGCCCTCGACAGCCTGAAGCAGGCCACCGCCGAGGCCGAGCGCCGGGCCCGCGCCCACTTCGACGGCCTGGGGTATTCGCACGGCCGGTTCCTGGCCCTGGGGTCGCCCGTGGCGTCCGAACTGGCCATGGAGGCGCGGCTATCGGATGTGGTTGTGTTCGGGCGCGATGCGGCGCGCGGCCGGGGCCCGCTGGTCGAGGCCTTCCAGCAGGTGCTGATGGAGGAGCGGAGGCCGGTGCTGATCGCCCGCAGCCTGCCGTCGCTGGACGACACCATCGCCGTGGCCTGGGACGGCGGGCGGGAAGCGACGCGGTCGGCGCGGATCGCCGCGCCCTGGCTGGCCAAGGCCAAACGGGTGGTGATCCTGGCCGCGCCCCAGGCCACGCCCCGCGATTTCGACCCGGTGCGGATGAAGGAGCTGTTCGCCCAGCGCGGCGTCAAGGCCGAGGTGGAGACCCTCGGTCAGTCGGGTGAGCCCGGCCCCATGCTGCTCGCGGCCTCGCGGGGCGTGGGCGCGCATCTGCTGGTCGCCGGCGCTTTCGGCCATCCGCGCTTCCAGCAATTCATCTTTGGCGGGACGACCAAGCACCTGATGCAGGCCGATGACGGCCCGTCCCTGTTCCTGACCCACTAGAACGCCGATCTGACAGAATCAGATCGGCGTTCCAGGTTTTTGTTTTGACCCGCGTTTCACCCGAAAACCGGTTCCCACTTTTCGGAACGCGCTCCAGGAGTAATCAGTCCGATGTCCCTTTCCCGCATCGTCATGCGTCTTGCCCGCAATCCCGGCACGGAGTTCGCCGACGGGGACGACCACCGCGGCTATACCCTGACCGCGCCGCTCACCGACGATGGCAAGATCGACGAGCCGGCGCTGAAAACCCTGAAGGGCGGCGCCACGGTGCGCCATTTCGTGCCCGAAGAGGATGCACAGGAAGGCAAGCTCGGCCGCCGCGGCGAACGCTGGTTCTTCGATTTCGGCGACGAGGCGGAGAACGAAGAGCCGCTCTACCGTCTGGCCCAGCACCGCTTCGCGGTTGGAGAATACGTCTCCATCACCGACGAGGACGGGCGCCTGCTCACGTACAAGGTCACCGACATCACGCCGGCGGGGTGAGGCAGGGGAGACCCCGCGTCTCCGCATAGGCCTGCCCCCACCCGCGCGCTTCGCGCTGCGGCCTCCCCCGGCTCCGGGGCGAGGAGAGAGCCGCTATCCCTTCACGTTCCGCTCGATCAGGTGGTCGAGGTCGTTGTGGCTGTCGCCGTGGTGCTCGGCCTTGGACTTGAACTCACCGACCACCAGCGGTCCCGTCACCGGGCCTCGCGCCACATAGCCGACGGCGCGATAGCCTGACGGCCCGGGCGTATCGCCGGCCAGGATGTAGACCAGCGAAGCGTTCGACTTGCCCACGTCCTCGGCCACCACCTGGGCGCCGCCGGGACCGGCGTGGACCACGGTGTTCTTCATGCCGGGGCCGCCGTGCACCGTGGCGTGGTCATTGTCGGCGTCGATGTTGAAGCCGAACAGCTTGACCTTGGCCTTGTCGCCGTTGGCGTCCACGTGGATGAAAGGCAGGTCGACCTTGGCGTGGTCGCCGCCTTCGTCCTTGGACGCCTCCACCGAAACCGGACTACCGCCGACCGACACATGCACCAGGCCGTTCAGCTCGGCCTTGATCGGCGCCATGGCGTCGAGCACCGAATGGCCGTCGACCGCCACCAGCGACAGGTGCACGGTCTGGTCGCCCGGCCCGGCGTAGTCGCAGCTCTTGCCGTCGCTGGCCTGGGCCGTGCGGTTCAGGTCGCCCTCGTTCTCCGGGCAGTCGAGCGCAGCCAGGGTCTTCAACGGCGGCGCATTGTCGTCCTCGTCCGCGTCCGACGAGGAGGAGACCATCGATATATTGCCGAGGTCGGCATGTTTCAGCGGCTTCGGATGGCAGGCCGCGATCGCCAGCGCCGAGACGGCCAGCACACCGAGTGTTGCTGCTTTCATGGTCCAGATCCTTCCGCGCCAGCCCGCGCTTGATGTGGCCGCAAGCTCGCTCCGGACGGCGAACCGGTCCAGTGAAATCGCGGTAACGGCCGCTACTGCCCCGGCCGGGCGCCCTCGCGGCGGGCCAGGAAGGCCAGGCGCTCGAACAGGTGCACGTCCTGCTCGTTCTTGAGCAGGGCGCCGTGCAGCGGCGGGATCAGCTTGGACGGGTCGCGTTCGCGCAGCACGCTCTCGTCGATGTCCTCCACCAGCAGCAGCTTCAGCCAGTCGAGCAGTTCGGACGTGGACGGCTTCTTCTTCAGGCCGGGCACCTTGCGCATGTCGTAGAAGATGCGCAGGGCCTCGCCGACCAGCTTCTGCTTGATGCCGGGGAAGTGGACGTCGACGATGGCCTGCATCGTCTCGGGCTCGGGGAACTTGATGTAGTGGAAGAAGCAGCGGCGCAGGAAGGCGTCGGGCAGCTCCTTCTCATTGTTGGAGGTGATCAGCACCAGCGGCCGGACCGCGGCCTTGATCGTTTCGTCGGTCTCGTAGACGTAGAACTCCATCCGATCGAGCTCCTGCAGGAGGTCGTTGGGGAATTCGATATCGGCCTTGTCGATCTCGTCGATCAGCAGGACAGGGCGCTTCGGGCTTTCGAACGCCTCCCACATCTTGCCCTTCTTCAGATAGTTGCGGACGTCCTTGACCCGCTCCTCGCCGAGCTGGCTGTCGCGCAGGCGCGTGACGGCGTCGTATTCGTAGAGGCCCTGCTGGGCCTTGGTGGTCGACTTGATGTGCCAGGTGATCAGCGGCGCATCGAGCGCGCGGGCGATCTCATAGGCCAGGACGGTCTTGCCGGTGCCGGGCTCGCCCTTGACCAGCAGGGGACGCTCCAGCGCGATGGCGGCGTTGACGGCCACCTTCAGGTCGTCGGTCGCGACGTAATCTTCAGTGCCCTCGAAACGGGTTTTGGTCATGGCGCAGGGCTCTCCTGACGGCGCAAACGGATACCTTATCGCCGTAAACTAAAGAGCAGCCGCTGCAAGGCAAGCGCCATGACATACCGCTCCTCCAAAGAGGAGATGGATGCTCAGGTGATGTGCTTCACCGAAACCGGGTCCGAAGCCGGAAACGTCTCCTCCACGCCCTGGTCGAGCAGGGCGTCCTGGCGGGCGTGCAGCGCATTCTCCTCGTCGGTCCGGTCGCGTTCCGGATCGAAGCTGCGCGGCTCGTTGGTGGCGTAGCCCAGCCGCTCGATATCCTCGTCCGACAGGCGGGAGGATTCGAACCGGCGGGCGCTGCCGAAGGCGCCGGCGCGGTTGTTGAGGTCGCCCGCATCCTCGAGTTCGACCTCGTCGGGGCTCAGGCGCGCCACGTCCGCGTCGAGGTTTGTCGCGTCGTCGTCGAGGTCGAGTTCGTCGTCGTCCTCATCGTCGAAGGCGTCCGCCGTGCGCAGGCGATAAGGGTCGTCTTCGGCGTCCTCGTCATCCTCGTCGTCGTCGAGGGCGAGCTCCACGATGTCCGCGTCGTCCATGTCGTCGCCGATCAGGGCGTCGTCATCGTCGTCGTCACCGACACGCCGGGTGGCGTCGTACACGTCGGGCAGCTCATCGGCGTTCATCTCGTCGTCGCCGAGGGCGAGACGCTGGCTGTCGCTGTCCTGATTGTCCTCGTCCCAGGCTTCGGCCATGTCCTGGCCATCGAAATCCGGGTCCGATGCGTCGAATTCTGGCTGGTCGGGCATGGAGCATTCCTCCGCCGCCGCGGCGCCTCCGCGGCTGTGCAGCTAGAACACCGGCCCCGGAGCTATGTTCCGGAAAAGCTGCCATTTGTGATCGCCTCGCCGAGCGCCGCGGCGACCTCGGCCATCACCGGCTCCCAGGCGTTGTGTTCGGGCGGGGTGAAGAGCCGGGTCTGCGGATACCAGGGATAGCGGTCCGTGCCGAGCCGAGGCCAGGCCCCGGGGGTGGAGATCAGCCAGAGGTCGGCGCCGCCGGCGGCGGCGAGGTTGGTGGTGGCCGTGGCGGGTCCGATCACCAGGTCCAGCGCCACGCAGAGGGCGGTCAGGTCGTCGAGGTCGTTCTTGAGATCGATACCGGGCGGCGTCCAGATCTCGATGCCGAGTTCGGTACGGGCGCGCGCGATCTCCTCGCGGCTGTCGCCATACTGCAGATTGACCATCACCGCGCCGGGCGTCTTCAGCACCGGCGCCCAGCGATCGAACGGCGAGTAGAAGCGCGCCCGCGCCGACTGCGTCACCAGGCTCTTCCAGATCACCCCGACCTTGGGTTCGGGGCCCAGCGCCGCCAGTTCGGCGCGCCAGTGGGCGACGCGGACCGGATCGGGGGTCAGGAAGCCGCGCCGTTCGGGGAAGTCGGCCACGCTCCGGCGATAGCGCCGCAGGGGCGAGGCCATCGGCGCCCAGAAGTCCACCGTCGCGATCGCCGCCTCATCCGTGAACCGCGGGACGCGCACGGTGTGGTGATCCACTTTCAGCGTGCCGTGCATGATGACGTCGGCGGCGGGAAACGAACGCGCGAACAGCGGGACCAGCCGGTGCTCCACCGCCAGGGTCACCTTACCTTCAGGCCCCACCGCTCCGATCAGATCGGGGACGATGTTGGCGAACAGGATCTCGTCGCCCAGGCCCTGCTCGCCCATCACCAGGAGGTGTTTGCCGGCAAGCGCGCTGTCCGGGGTCCACTTCGGCCGGTCGATGAAGAAGTGGGTGACGTCGATGTAGTGCGGGTCCAGGCGGGCCTCGTAGACGTCCCAGCCCTCCCCCAGCCGGCCAGCCGACAGCAGCATGGTGGAGCGGGCGAGGTTCATCATCGCCCGCTCGTTGTCGAGCACCACGCCCTGCAGGGCGGCTTCGCAGTCGGTCAGCGCGCCCTGCGGATCGCCGAGCGACATCCTGGCGCCGCCCCGGTTGTAGCGGCAGGTGTGGAAATCGGGCTTGAGCCGCAGGGCTTCGTCGAAGAACTGGATCGACTGCCCCACATCGCCGCGTTCGGCGAGGATGCTGGCCAGGGTGTTCCACAAGAGGGCGGACTCGGGGTTGGCGTAGATCGCCTTGCGGATGGTTTCGATCGCCTCGTCGAAATGCAGCAGGTCGCGTTGGGCGCAGGCCAGGTTGTTGGCGCCGGGGATCGAGTCCGGGACCTTTTCGAGATAGGCCAGGAACAGTTTCTCGGCGAGGTCCTTGAAACCCATCTGGATGGCCAGCCGGCCGAGGTCGTTGGCGATCTCCGGCTCGTCCGGCGACAGCCGCAGGGCCGTTTCGTAGCAGCGCAGGGCCGAGGTGAAGTCGTTGGCCTTCTCGCGGCAGATGGCCAGGATGTGCCAGGCGACGCCGATGCAGTCGTCGATCGCCAGCGCCTTCAGGCACAATTCCGCTCCTTCGACATGCTGGTCGGCGTGCATGGCGGCGAGCGCCTCATGCAGGATCGGGATCGCCATCTCGCGCCGCAGGGCGGCCAGCTCGGCCAGCGCCCGGCTGAGCCGGTCGAGGGCGGCGGGGGAGGCGGAGTCGCCGAGCGGTCCAAGCGCCGGCCTTGGTGTCGCCGGCAAGGCGCGCACGCCGGCCTCCCCAGCATCCTTCGGCTCCGCCTTGGGCGCGGGAAATGCAGGCGGCTTCGACGCCGCGGGCTGGGAGGGCATGAGCGACTCGGGCACAGAGGGCTGACGTGCAGCCGCGATCACGCGCGATCATAGTTACCGTGCGATTAACCAAGCGCCCAGGCGTGAGCGTGGAGTACCTGGTCGGGGGACGATCCGCCGCAGTCAGAACCCTCGGCGAAAGACCCCGTTAACCACGTTTGTTTAGCTTCATTTCAATGTGGACGGGGTAGGGCGAAGAGGTCGCCCGCCGCGTCCGCGGAGCCCAGAAGGAGCTTCCATGCCGCTGAAACTGTCGCTGAAGCCGAACGAGAAATTCGTGCTGAACGGCGCTGTGGTCCAGAATGGCGACCGCCGGGGTGTCCTGGTGTTGCAGAACAAGGCGAGCGTCCTGCGCGAGAAGGACATCATGCAGGCGGAGGAGGCCGACTCGCCCGCCCGCCGAGTCTATTTCCCGGTAATGATGATGTATCTCGACGAGTCGGGCGCCGCGCGCTGCTATGACGAGTTCGTCCGGCGGATGGGGGAGTTCATGGGGGTGATCCGCAACCCGGACATCCTGGCCGACTGTGTGAACGTGTCCAAGCACGTGCTGTCGCGCGAATACTACAAGGCATTGATGATCTGCCGCCGGCTGATCGAGTACGAAGACGAGAGGATCGGGAGGCATGTCGTTCCAAGCCTACCAGCAGGCGGCGCAGCGGGCTGAGGGCCCGCGCGAAACCGAGTACCGCCTGTTCGGCGAGGTCACGCGCGCGCTTATCACCGCCTCCGGGGCCGATCCGCTGGATTTTTCCACGCGCATGAAGGCGCTCGACTGGAACCGGCGTCTCTGGTCGCAGTTGGCGATCGATTGCGCCAACGACAGCAATGGCCTGCCGCCGTCGCTGCGCGCCTCCATCCTGTCGCTCAGCCTGTGGGTGACCCGCCATTCCTCAGCGGTCATGCGGCGCGAGGAAGGTTTTGAACCGCTGATCGACGTGAACCGCCTGATCATGCAAGGGTTGGCGCCGCAGAGCGAAGCGGCCTGAGGCTCGCCTTTCGCTTCGCGCGCCGGCCTCGGCAGGGACGGGGCCACCATGTTGGCTAAAATCGCACCCGTCCGTCGCCCTCGGACTTGATCCGAGGGCCGAGCTATCCGTGGCGAGCCGCTGACGCGGCTGGAGGCCGCCAGCACGCCGAGCGCTCGGCCCTCGGATCAAGTCCGAGGGCGACGGTTGTTTAGGCTGGATGTGTTGGTGGGGCGGCCGGTTATCTCAATACCATGATCGGCTGCATCGCCCTGCGGTGTGGCCGAAAGCCCCGCGCCCGGCAGATTTAGCCCGGCTGGGTAAATCCGCTCCGGCAATTGAGGCCCTAGTCGCGTGGGTCTCAGAATTAGATCATGGAAAACAATATATTACCGAGGCCCCGTCTGGTCCGCGGCTTGCGATGTTCCGTGCAGGCAGAAAAGCCGATCGGCGCTTGCCGCCGTCCTTGTCCAGAATGGAAGGCCTACAATGACGACTTCGATCAACACTAACGCGAGTGCGCTTCTCGCACTCCAAAACCTGAACGCCACGGCGACCCAGTTGAGCCAGACGCAAAACGAAATCAGCACCGGGCTGAAAGTGTCTGGTCCGACGGACAACGGCGCCATCTGGGCTATCGCCCAGAATCAACGTTCAGACATCTTGGCGCTTGACCAGGTTACAGACAGTCTGAACCGGGCTCAATCGACCGTAGATGTGGCTGTTTCGGCCGGTCAGTCGATTTCGGACCTGCTGAATCAGATGAAGGCCAAGGCGCTGGCGGCGACGGACACCTCGCTCGACACCACCAGCATCGCGGCCCTTAACAACGACTTCGTGGCGCTGCGCAACCAGATTTCGCAGATCGTGTCGAACGCCAGTTTCAATGGCGCCAACATTATCAATACGGGCGGAATCAACGTTCAGGCGCTCGCCAACGCCTCCGGAACCAGCAGGCTTACGGTGGCGGCGGTCAATCTCGGCCTTGGTGAGGGTACCGTCACCATCACAGCCGGGGGGACCTTCTCCTCCAACGCGACGGCATCGGTTCAATTGGCGCTGGTGAACTCTTCGATCACCAACGTCAACGCCGCCGTGGCGAAGCTCGGGACGGGCTCCAATTCGATCGGGACCGAACTCTCCTTCATCAGCCAGCTCCAAGACACCATGACTACGGGTGTCGGCAATCTGGTGGATGCGGATGTGGCCAAGGAAAGCGCCCAGCTCACCGCGCTGCAAACCAAGCAGCAACTCGGCGTGCAGGCGCTCTCGATCGCAAACCAGGGGCCGCAGTTCCTGCTCAGCTTGTTCCAGGGGCATTGAAGTCGACAGCCGGACGGGACGGAACCTCCCGTCCGGCGCTCCTTTTCCCGCCCGGCAATAATCGCCGGGTGGCGCGGCAGCTATTGCCGACCCCCATCCTCAAGGTGGCGCATTCTGCCTGGTTTCCAGGTCATTAACTCGTTTTAATTCAATATGATGGAAGAAATTGCCTATGGCCCGGCAATTGCTTCTCCGGTGGTGGGCAAAATGCCCCCGCCCGCAAAATGCGCGCGGTCACCTGAGAATGGGACCAGTAACCAATGACTTTCAGCATCAACACCAATGGCGCGTCGCTGCTCGCGCTGCAGAACCTGAACACGACCTCGACGGCGCTGCAGCAGACCCAGAACGAGATCTCGACCGGCCTGAAGGTGTCCGGCCCGACCGACAACGGCGCCATCTGGGCCATCGCCCAGAACCAGCGTTCCGACATCTCCGCCCTCGATACCGTCACGGATTCCCTGAACCGCGCCGTCTCGACCGTGGACGTGGCGGTCGCCGCAGGGACGTCGATCTCCGACCTGCTGACCCAATTGAAGTCGAAGGCGCTGGCGGCGACGGACACCTCGCTCGACTCCAGCAGCATCACGGCCCTCAACAACGACTTCACCGCGCTGCGTAACCAGATCGGCCAGATCGTGTCGAACGCCACCTTCAACGGCGTCAACCTGATCAACACCGGCGGCACCAGCGTCCAGGCCCTGGCCAACGCGTCGGGATCGTCGAAGTTGACGGTGGCGGCGCAGAACTTCGGCCTCGGCGAGAGCCTGGTCACCATCACGGCCGGCGCGTCGTTCAGCTCTAACGCGACCGCGTCGGCTCAGCTGGCGCTGGTGAACGCCTCGATCACCAACGTCAACGCCGCCGTGGCCAAGCTCGGCACCGGGGTCAACGCTCTGCAGACCCAGCTGTCGTTCGTCAGCTCGCTGCAGGACTCCCTGACCACGGGCGTCGGCAACCTGGTGGATGCGGACGTGGCCAAGGAAAGCGCCAACCTCACCGCGCTGCAGACCAAGCAGCAGCTCGGTATCCAGGCGCTGTCGATCGCCAACTCGTCTTCGAGCTCCCTGCTCAGCCTGTTCCACTAAACGGGCACAGTGCGCTGCCGGCGGGGGCGCGGGGCCACCCCCCGCCCGCCGCTCTCGGATCAGAAGAGGCTCCGGGCCTCACCGCCCGGTGAACACGGAGATGATCGATCCAGTAAAGGCAGTTGTCAGCTCACCTTCCGCCACCGCCGATCGCCGCGGAAGCGGCAGCGGCGGTTCCGCTTCGCCAACGTCTTCCGTTTCCAGTCCCGCGTCCGCCGACGTCGCTTCGCCGCCGCCGGTCGAACCGACCGATCAGCCCCTCCGCCTCGTGGTCGAGCCCACGGAAGGCGGCGACAACTATGTCTACAAGCTGTTCGACCGGGCCACCGGTGAACTGGTCATGGAGTTGCCGCAGGAGCAGGCGGCGAAGATGAGCCAGAGCCCCGACTACGCCGCGGGGCAGGTGATCAACGCGAAGGCCTGAGGCCGTCGCCGTACAAAGTCCGGCCGTCGATTATGGTTAACGGTCTGGACACCATCTTATGGTTAACGTCGTCCTCGATGGGGCGGCGCGTTTTTGCATGCCTGCTCCATCCCGCGCCGAGAACGGCCGCATGGGAGGCAGGAGAAGCGCATGACGCTGAATGTGAACACCAATTCCGCGGCCCTGGCGGCCCTGGCGGCCCTCAACCAGACAACCGACAATCTTGCGACGGTGAACGCCCAGGTCTCCAGCGGCTTTGCCGTCGCCAATTCCAAGGACAATCCCTCGGTCTTTTCGGTCGCCCAATCGCAGCGGGCGAATATCCAGGCGCTGACGGCGGTGACGGACGGGCTCAACCGCGCCCAGTCGATCTCCGATGTGGGCGTCTCCGCCGGGCAGTCGGTGTCGAACCTGTTGAACAGCCTGAAAACCGAAGCGCTGAGCGCCACGGACGGCTCGCTCGACACGGCGAGCCTTACCGCGCTCAACGCCAACTTCCAGTCGACGCTCGAGCAGATCCAGCAGACGGTCTCGGCGGCCACCTTCAGCGGCGCGAACCTGCTCGATGGATCGCTGACCGCGGGCCTCGGCTTCATGGCCAACGCCAATGCGACGTCGACGATCACCTTGACCGGCCTCAATCTGTCGCTCGGCAGCTCGACCCTCACGGTGCCGGCGAACGCCAACATCTCCACCACGACCAACGCCAGCGCCGTGCTGACGCTGGTGGAGAGCTCCATCACCAATGTGAACGCCGCGCTCGCCAGCCTCGGCGCCCAGACCAGCCAGGTCGCGGCCCACGCCAGTTTCGTGACCACCCTGTCGGATGCGCTCACCATCGGCGTGGGCGGTCTGGTCGATGCGGACACGGCGGCCGAAAGCGCTCGGCTGACCGCGCTGCAGGTCCAGCAGCAACTCGGGGCCCAGTCCCTGTCGATCGCCAACCAGACCCCGTCGATCATCCTGTCCCTGTTCCAGGGGCACTGATAAGGCCGGCCCTCAATACTTCGCTCATCCCCGCGGAAGCGGGGACCCAGCGAGGGCTCCGCCTCCAACCGTTGGGTGAAGGTTCAACTGACGTTTAGAGTGTGGTCCGATCTGATAGAATCAGATCGGCGCTCTAAGCTTTGACTTTGACGCGCATTTCGTCCGAAAACCGGTTCCCATTTTTCGGAGCGCGCTCTAGCGGAACGGCCTAGGCCTGGGTCCCCGATTCCGCCGGAATGAGCGGCGAGGGGGCCTACCGCCCCTTGGATCCGCCGCCGAGGCCTTCGCGGCCGCGCAGGGACAGGCTGGCGAGGTCGGCCGGAGCGGCGGGGCGGTCGCCGCCGGCCTTGTTCAGCAGGGCGTCGACCTTGGCCTTCTGGGTCCTGAACGCCAGGAGCTCGCGTCCACCCAGGATGACACCCTGGGGAACCTTGGCGCTGGTCGGGTTCAGCTTCTCATTGCCCTTCATCACCTCGTAGTGGAGGTGGGGTCCGGTGGACATGCCGGTCGAGCCTACATAGGCCACCACCTGGCCCTGGGCCACGTGCTCGCCGACGCGCAGGCCCGAGGCGTAGCGCGACAGGTGGCCGTAGCCGGTCGCCCAGCCGCCCTGGTGCTCGATCTTCAGCCAGTGGCCATAGCCGCCGGCCCAGCGCACTTCCTTGACCACCCCGGCGCCGGCGGCGAACACCGGCGTGCCGGTCGGCGCGCCGAAGTCGATGCCCGCGTGCATCCGCGTGTAGCCCAGGAGCGGGTGCAGCCGCATGCCGAAGCTCGAGGTCACCCGCGCCCCATCCAGCGGCGTGCGCAGCAGGAAGCCTTTGATATTCTTACCGAGTTCGTCGAAGTAGTCGACGTGGCCGTCGTTGTCGAAACGGTAGAACCGGGTGGTCTGCCCCTTGGCGCCGAGCTCGGCGTAGAGCAGGTCGCCGGTCTCCACCGTCCGGCCGGTCTCAGTCACCTTGCGGCCGAACACCAGCTTGAATTCGTCGCTGGGGTGGATGTCGCGGGCGAAGTCGATCTTGTGGCTGAACAGCTTGACCGCTTCGGCGACCATGCGGCTGTCCGCCCCGGCCTTCAGCGCGCTCTCGTAGAGCGAACCCGACATGTGGCCCGACGCCACCGTGGTCTCGTCGCGGACCTTCTCTTCCAGCTCGCGCAGCTTCAGGGCGCCGTCGAAGGTGCGCGACAGGGTCACCGCGCTCGCCGGCCCTGTCTTCATCGACAGGCCGATCAGCCGGATCGGGCCGCGGTGGTCCCGCGGCGCGGCGACGACGGCCTGGAAGGCGAGGCCGGCTTTGATGTGGATGGTGTCGATGGCGCTGGCCAGGGTCTGGACCACGCTCTTGGCTTCGTCGGCGGTAACGCCGGTGCGCTGGACCGCGGCCTGCAGGGTCTCGCCCGACTGTACCTTCACCGGCATGGAGACCGGCGCGGCCAGCCCCGGACGGGTCTCGGCCGCGGCGAAAGCCTGGTGTTCGAGCGCCTTGGCCTGCTGCGGCGTCAGGAGCTTGGCCTGGGATTTGGCGACGTCCTGCGGCGACAGGAGCAGGGACAGGCCCACGCCGCAACCGGCGGCGGCGAGAACGGCGACGGCGCCGGCGACCAGGGGCGGAACGCGCGAAGGCGTCTCCCTAGGATCGAAAGAGTGGCGGGGATCGAAAGAGCGGCGCGGATCGAACGTGGGCATCGGTCCCCGTGGGCTTATACGCAAAGGAGCGGCCGGGCGGCTCCGAAGCGATGGAACTGGACAGGCGAATCAGACTGCGACGTTCGGGCTCGTCCCCCATCGACGTCGAGTCCCGATGGGGCGACCATGGCGGCTGACGGCTGTAACGGCAAGAAAGAATTAGGTTAAGCGCGGATGACCACGTTGTTTCGCGGCGATCCGCCGCGCTTTTTGGTTTACGCCGCCGATCCGCGGTTGCAGCCGGGCGCCGCGGCGCCGACATAGAGGCGTGCGGGCTGCGGTTCGCCTGGAGGCTGATCCATGAAACCGCTGCGGCTGGGCTGGGGGTTTTGGCTGCTGACGTTGGCCCTCATGGGCCTGCTTGCGTTCGCCGTCTGGGGCTTCACGGTCGCGTGGCGCATGTCGGGCAATGCCCCGATCAGCGTGCACGGCTATGTGGCCCTGGGGCTCGGTGTGGTGCTGAGCCTGGTGCTCGGCTTCGGATTGATGGGGCTGGCGTTCTACTCGTCGCGCCGTGGCTACGACGACGACCAGGGGCGCTGAA
>Ga0302314_10012933_pt1 | contig 14389 bp, 9 predicted proteins | sample III_Palsa_N2_3_FD_200533 | JGI IMG/M metagenome (GOLD analysis project Ga0302314, IMG submission 200533) | Peat permafrost microbial communities from Stordalen Mire near Abisko, Sweden - III_Palsa_N2_3 | ecosystem: Environmental > Terrestrial > Soil > Palsa > Peat permafrost | place: Sweden... | reverse complement strand
CTCCTGCGCCGCGACCGCGATCTGCGCTGCGGTGACGGCAGCATCCGGGTCGCCCAAGCCTTTGCGGATCGCATCCGCCGCCGCCACCGAAATGCCACCATCCAGGGCGGCCCGCGCGGCGGTGTCGCCCGACGGCGACCCCCCATCGTGGAACAGTGCACCCTCAACACTGTCAGCACCGTCAGCACCCTCAGCACGTGCCGTGGCCGCGGCATCTTCCGCGTCGACCATCGTTTGCCCGAGCCGGGCGAGCCGGGTCGCGTCCTCGATCGAGGACCCGGTCAGCGACTGGATGAACACCGCCGGGGTTGCCGACCCGTTCCTGCGCGCCAACCCGTCATAACCCAGGGTGTGGTCAGAACGCCGCGCCACCTGCGCCGACAACGCCAACTCATACGCCTGCAGCGCAAGCCGGTGCTCACGCACCAACCCCAACCCGGCAATGACGGAGGCATCATCCAGAATCGCAATATCCGCAACCGACCCACCCAGCGCCGCAACCGCCGACGCGGACCGCATCAGCCGGGTCGCCATCAACCGCGAAGCCAGCAACGGGCTCGCCAGCAACGGGCTAGCCAGCAACGGGGTCGCGGGGGTGGGCATACCCCAATTCTGCCAAAGACTCGAACACAGATTCGAACCAATCCGAAATCTGTGGACAACTTTTTTGCGACCACGCCACGACCCGCGGCAGCGCCGAAAGAAATCGCTAGGGCTGGCGTCGCGTCGCGTCCTGCACCTCGCCGACGAGTTCCTCGATGATGTCCTCGAGGAACAGGGCTCCCTGCGTCGCACCGGCCTCGTCGAAGACCCGTGCGACATGCAGCCCGGTGCGGCGCATGGTCGCGAGGGCGTCCTCGATGTCGGTCGAGCCCGCAATGGAGATGAGCTTGCGGATGCGACGCGGCGGCACCGGCTCGTCGTATTCGTCGTCGTCGAGGTCGAGCACGTCTTTGAGGTGCAGGTAGCCGGTGGGCTCACCCCGGTCGTCCACGAGTACGTAGCGCGAATACCCGTTTTGGGCGACCGCCCGCTCGACGTCTGCGGGCGTCGCATCGTCGGGCAGGGTGACGAGCTTCGCAAGGCCGACCGCAACATCCGCCACCCGCTTGGTCGAGAATTCGAACGCCGCGTTGAGCGTGCCCGTCGTGTCGGTCAACAGCCCCTCCCGGGTCGACTGCGCGACGATGTTGGCGACCTCGTCGACTGTGTACGCGGTGTTGGCCTCGCTCTTGGGTTTGATTCCGAACAGCCGCACGATCCCGTTCGAGGTCGCGTTGAGGGCCACGATGATCGGCCGGAAGATGGTCGCGAAGGCCACCAGTGGCGGAGCCAGGATGAGCACCGCCCGCTCGGGGAGCGAGAACGACAGGTTCTTCGGCACCATCTCGCCGAAGATCACGTGCAGGAACGACACCACCAGCAGCGCAACCAGGAACGACACTGTCTCCACGACAGCAATGCTCCAGTGCAGCAGGTCGAGCGGGCGCGACACCAGGTCGTGGATGGCCGGTTCCGAGACGTTCAGGATCAGCAGCGAGCACACCGTGATGCCGAGCTGGGTGGTCGCGAGCATGAGCGTCGCATGCTCCATCGCCCACAGCGCTGTCTTCGCCGATCGAGAGCCCTTGTCGGCCCGTGGCTCGATCTGGGAGCGGTGCGCGGAGATGATCGAGAACTCGGCCGCGACGAAGAACGCGTTGACGAACAGCAGGATGACCAGCCAGCCGATGCCCCACCAGTCACTCATTGCGCTCACCCCCAGCCGGTTCCACGTGGGGGGTGTAGCGCACGCGGTCGATTCGGCGCCCGTCGAGGCGCTCGACCCGGAAGACGCCGCCGTTGACCGTGACGGTGTCGCCGACGACGGGAAGGCGGCCGAGCTCGCTCATCATCCATCCGGCGACCGTGTCGTACGGTCCGTCCTCAGGCACATTGACGTCGGTGCGCTCGAGCAGTTCGTCGGGCCGCAGGATGCCCGGGAACGTGAACCAGTCGCGGCTGCGGACCACGTCGGGCCGGCTCCGGTCGTGCTCGTCGGAGACCTCGCCGACGAGCTCTTCCACCAGGTCTTCGAGCGTCGTGACGCCGGCCGTGCCACCGTATTCATCGACCACGATCGCCATCTGGTAGCCGCGGCCGCGCAGCTCGCCGAGCAGCAGGTCCAGTTTCATCGTCTCGGGCACGCGGAGCGCCTCGCTCTGCAGCGCGGTCACGGGGACGTCACTGCGCTTCTCCCTGGGCACGGCCACCGCCTGTTTGACGTGAACCAGCCCGATGACGTCGTCGATGCCGTCATCTACTACCGGAAATCGCGAGAAGCCGGTGCGGCGCGCGAGGTCGATGACGTCCTGGGCGGTGTCGCGGCGCTCGAGGCTCTCGACGCGCGGGCGCGGTGTCATCACGTCCTGGGCCGTGAGGTCCGAGAACGCGAGAGTGCGGGCGAGGAGCGTCGCTGTGTCGTTGTCGAGGCTGCCCTCACGGGCGGAGCGCCGCACCAGGGAGGTCAGCTCCTCGGCCGTACGCGCGAAGCTGAGCTCTTCTTTCGGCTCGATCCCCACGAGTCGAAGGATGCTGTTGGCCGTCACATTCAGCAGCCAGACGATGGGCTTGAAGACTGTCGTGAACCCCACCTGGAACGGGATGACCACCTTGCCGGTCTCCCGGGGCAGCGCCAGCGCGATGTTCTTGGGCACCAACTCGCCGAGGATCATCGAGATCAGCGTCGCAATCGCCACCGCGACGATCGCTGCGACAGCGACGACCCAACCCGTGGTCCAGTCGAGGCCGGCGAGCAGGGGTGTGAGCAGCGCCACAAACCCGGGCTCGAGCGTGTAGCCGGTGAGCAGTGTCGTGATCGTGATGCCCAGCTGCGCACTGGAGAGATGCGTCGACGTGATCTTGAGCGCGTTGATCGTCATGCCGAGGTTGCGTTCGCCCCTGCGCTGACGCGCCTCGAGGTCTGAGCGGTCCAGATTGACAAGCGCGAACTCGGAGGCGACGAAGAACCCCGTGCCGAGTGTCAGCACGACGCCCGCGACGAGCAGCAGCCACTCAGGCATTGCTGCCCGGGCTTCGGCGACGAGAAGGGTCGTCCATTATCTATCCGAGTATACGGATGCCCTACCAGCTGACCGGCAGCGCCTTGCCCTCCTCGTAGCCGGCGGCGCTCTGGATGCCCACGAGCGCGCGCTCGTGGAACTCGTCGACCGTCGAGGCCCCGGCATAGGTGAATGAGCTGCGCACGCCGGAGGTGATCATGTCGAGCAGGTCTTCGAGCGACGGCCGCAGCGGGTCGAGGTAGATTTTGGAGCTCGAGATGCCCTCGGCGAACAGTGTCTTGCGGGCAAGCTCGTACGGGTCGAGGTTGTCGAACCGCTCCTTGACCGCCTTGGTCGACGCCATGCCCCAGCTCTCTTTGTAGAGCCGGCCGTCGGCATCCTTGTTCAGGGTGCCGGGCGCCTCGATCGTTCCCGCGAACCAGGACCCCACCATGACGGATGCCGCGCCCGCGGCGAGCGCGAGCGCCACGTCGCGCGGGTAGCGTACGCCGCCATCCGCCCAGACTGCCGCACCGAGCTCGCGAGCGACAGCGGAGGTCTCGAGCACCGCGGAGAACTGGGGGCGTCCCACCGCTGTCATCATTCGGGTGGTGCACATCGCGCCGGGACCGACACCCACCTTGATGATGTTCGCACCGGCCTCGACCAGGTCGCGCACCGCCACCTCGGTGACGACATTGCCCGCCACGATCGGCACTCCCAGCCGGAGGGCCGCAACTGTGCCGATGGCGCGCAGCATGCCCTCCTGGTGCCCGTGTGCGGTATCGATGACCAGCACGTCGACGCCGGCGGCGACCAGGGCTTTGGCCTTCGCCGCGACATCGCCGTTGATTCCGATCGCCGCGGCGACCCGCAGCCGACCGGATGCGTCGATGGCCGCCTCATACAGCGTCGAGCGCAGGGCACTGCGGCGGCTGAGCGTTCCCACGACCTTGCCGTCCTGCAATACGGGAGCGAATTCGAGGTTCGCCGCGACCATCAGGTCGAAGGCCGCGCGCGGCCCGTCGATGCGCTCGGCCTCGAGCGACGCCAGTGCGCCGTGCAGCAGGTCGCCGAGCCGCGCATCCGGAAGAGCCGTGCCGAGCCGGGCAGCCTGGATGGTGCCGAGGTATTCCCCGTCGTCACCGTGCAGCACGATCCCGTGCCCGTCGACCGCCGGAATGCGCTGCAGCGCCGATGAGACGCTGTCGTCGGGTGACGCGATCAGCGGACTGTCCCAGGCGACCGGTTGGTCTTTGACCCAGCGGATGGCCGCCACCAGGTCGTCGTGGTGCATGTCCTGCGGCAGCACGCCCAGGCCGCCGCGGCGTGCGAGGGTCGCTGCGAGCCGCGGACCGGTCACCGAATTCATATTCGCGGCGACGAGAGGAATGGTCGCGCCGGTGCCATCGGGCGGGGTCAGCGACACGTCGAGACGGCTCGAAACCGCGGAACGGTTCGGCACGAGGAACACGTCGGAGTACGTGAGGTCGTGTATGGGAGTCGTCTCATAAAACTGCATGAAATTAACGGTAGACCCTCGTACTGGCGACAGCGTGCCACCGGTCTAAGAGCTAGTCTTAACGGCGGTGCTGGCACAGCTGCCGCATCTAGAGGCGCACGCCGAGAAGCGCGTGCAATAAGCGGATGAGAGTGGGCGGTCGGCTGTGTCAAGCCACGTGACCGGAGTCGAGGATGGTGCCTCGAGCGAATTCGGAGCCAATGAATGGCTCGTAGACGAAATGTACGAAAAGTACCTCGTCGACAAGGATTCGGTCGAGAAGACCTGGTGGCCGATCCTCGAGAGTTACCGCCCCACCGTCGAGCAGGGTCCGAACGACCCTCCGGCGCCCGCGCACTCGGCCGCGGTCACCTCTGACCCCACCCCGACCGCGACGATCACCCTTCCGACCGCGAGCGTCGCCCTTACGACCGCGACCGTCGATACGAGCGCTCCGCCCGAGGCCGTCGAGGATGCCCCGCCGAGCAACCCGCAGCCGCAGACCGGCTCACAGCCCATCGCGCGCACCACGTCCATCCAGGCCAAGCCCGCGCCCATCCCGGCCGAGGCGCCCGCAACCTCTCCCGTCACCGTCGCAACCGACGGCGAACCGGAGCCGGAAGCCCATGACACGGTCGCCGCGCTCAAGGGTGTCGCGAAGACCATCGCCGCGAACATGGACATCAGCCTCACCGTTCCTACGGCGACCAGCGTTCGCACGATCCCGGCCAAGCTCATGATCGACAACCGCATCGTGATCAACAACCACCTCAAGCGAGCGCGTGGCGGCAAGGTCTCCTTCACCCATCTCATCGCCTGGGCGATTGTGCAGACGCTCAAGGAATTCCCCAGCCAGAACGTCTACTACGACGAGGCGGATGGCAAGCCCTCGGTCGTCACGCCCGCCCACATCAACCTGGGAATCGCCATCGATCTGCCGAAGCCCGACGGAACCCGCACGCTCGTCGTCCCCGGCATCAAGCGCACCGACACCATGGGCTTCGGCGAGTTCCTCGTCGCCTACGAAGACATCGTGAGCCGCGCCCGCGACAACAAGCTCACCATGGCCGACTACCAGGGCAACACGATCTCGCTCACCAACCCGGGCGGCATCGGAACCGAACACTCCGTTCCACGCCTCATGAAGGGCGCCGGCAGCATCATCGGCGCCGGGGCGCTGGAATACCCGGCCGAGTTCCAGGGCGCGTCCGTGCGCACGCTCGCCGACCTCGGTATCGGCAAGACCATCACTCTCACGAGCACCTACGACCACCGGGTCATCCAGGGCGCCGGCTCGGGCGAGTTCCTCAAGAAGGTGCACGAGCTGCTGATCGGCGAGCGCAGCTTCTACGAAGACATCTTCGCGGCACTGCGCATCCCGTACGACCCGATCCACTGGGCATCCGACATCTCGGTCGACCTCGCCGACCAGGTCGGCAAGACGGCGCGTGTGCAGGAGCTCATCAACTCGTTCCGGGTGCGCGGACACCTGATGGCCGACATCGACCCGCTGGAATACCGCCAGCGATCGCACCCCGACCTCGACATCTCGAGCCACGGCCTCACCTTCTGGGATCTCGACCGCGAGTTCGTGACGGGCGGCTTCGGCGCCAAGAAAGTCGCTCTGTTGCGCGAAATCCTCGGCACGCTGCGTGACGCGTACTGCCGCACCATCGGCATCGAGTACATGCATATTCAAGACCCCGCCCAGCGCAAGTGGATCCAGGATCACGTCGAGAAGCCCTACCTGAAGCCCAGCCACGACGAGCAGATGCGCATCCTCGGCAAACTCAATGAGGCCGAGGCGTTCGAGACCTTCCTGCAGACGAAGTACGTGGGCCAGAAGCGGTTCAGCCTCGAGGGTGGCGAGTCGACGATCTCGCTGCTCGATTCGATCATCCAGGACTCCGCCCACGCGGGCCTCGACGAGGTCGTCGTCGGCATGGCCCACCGCGGCCGGCTCAGCGTGCTCACGAACATTGCCGGCAAGACCTACGGCCAGATCTTCCGCGAGTTCGAAGGAACCCAAGACCCGAAGACCGTGCAGGGCTCGGGCGACGTGAAGTACCACCTCGGCACCGAAGGCACTTTCACCAGCGCCGACGGCACGCAGATCCCGGTCTACATCGCTGCCAACCCGTCCCACCTCGAGGCCGTCGACGGCGTTATGGAGGGCGTGGTGCGCGCCAAACAAGACCGGCACCCCATCGGCAGCTTCTCGGTTCTTCCGATCATGGTGCACGGCGACGCCGCAATGGCGGGCCAGGGCATCGTCGACGAGGTGCTGCAGATGTCCCAGCTGCGCGCTTACCGCACCGGCGGCACCGTGCACGTCAACATCAACAACCAGGTCGGCTTCACGACGCCTCCCGGCGAGGGCCGCACGTCGGTCTACTCGACGGATGTCGCGAAGACCATCCAGTGCCCGATCTTCCATGTGAACGGCGATGACCCCGAAGCGGTCATGCGCGTGGCTCAGCTGGCGTTCCAGTACCGCCAGGAGTTCCACCGCGATGTGTTCATCGACCTCGTCTGCTACCGCCGCCGCGGCCACAACGAGGGCGACGACCCGTCGATGACGCAGCCGCTCATGTACAACCTCATCGAGGCGAAGCGCTCCGTGCGCACGCTCTACACCGAGGCCCTCGTCGGCCGCGGTGATATCACCGAAGAAGAATACGACGCCGCGCACCAGGACTTCCAGGACCGCCTCGAGCGCGCGTTCGCCGAGACCCACGCCGCCCAGACCGGCTCCATGCCGATCATCTCCACCGACGGCGGCGCCGTGGCAGACCTCGAGCGCCCCGGCGCACAGCAGGATGACACGGTCGGTGAGCCGACCACCACGGCCGTCTCCGAGGCGGTCGTGCAGCTGGTCGGCGACGCGCACGACAACCCGCCCGCGGGTTTCACGGTGCATCCGAAGCTGCAGGCGCTGCTCAAGAAGCGGTTCGACATGAGCCGCAACGGCGGCATCGACTGGGGGTTCGGGGAGCTTCTCGCTCTCGGCTCGCTGCTGCTCGAAGGCACACCCGTGCGAATGGCGGGTCAGGACACGCGTCGCGGCACCTTCGTGCAGCGGCACGCAGTGCTGCACGACCGGCTGAACGGCCAGGAGTGGTTGCCGCTCGGCAATCTGAGCGACTCGCAGGCCCGCTTCTGGATCTACGACTCGCTGCTGAGCGAGTACGCGGCCATGGGTTTCGAATACGGCTACTCGGTGGAGCGCGCGGATGCCCTGGTGCTGTGGGAGGCCCAGTTCGGCGACTTCGCCAACGGCGCCCAGATCATCATCGACCAGTTCATCGCCTCGTCGGTGCAGAAGTGGGGCCAGCGCTCCAGCCTGGTGCTGCTGCTGCCGCACGGCTACGAAGGACAGGGGCCCGACCACTCGTCGGCTCGTATCGAGCGTTTCCTGCAGCTCTGCGCAGAGAACAACATGACCGTTGCCCGCCCTTCGACCCCGGCGTCGTACTTCCACCTGCTGCGTCGCCAGGCCTACGCCCGTCCGCGTCGTCCGCTGATCGTGTTCACGCCCAAGGCCATGCTGCGACTTCGCGGCGCGGCCAGTGACGTCCGGGCGTTCACGTCGGGCAAGTTCGAGCCGGTCATCGACGATGCCCGCATCGAAGACAAGTCGGCCGTCAGGCGCATCATCCTGACCGCGGGCAAGACGTATTACGACATCCTCGGCGAGGTCGAAAAGCGTGAGCAAAAAGACATCGCCATCGTGCGTCTCGAGCAGTTCTACCCGCTTCCGGCGGCCGAACTGATCGCCGTGCTCGACAGCTACCCGAACGCCGACCTGGTCTGGACGCAGGACGAACCCGAGAACCAGGGCGCATGGCCGTTCCTGTCTCACGAGTTCGCCCGCGCCGGCGGCCGTCGCATCGCGGTATCGTCGCGGCCCGCCTCGGCGTCGCCGGCGACTGGTTCGTCGAAGCGCAGCGCCCGCGAGCAGGAAGAGCTCATCGCGCGCGCGCTCACGCTGTCGTAGCGCCGGCACGGTCGGTCCCCATAAATGGGGACAGGATGGCGAAAACCGAACCCGATTCGAGTCCGAACCACTGTCATGCACCACCGCTGGTGCACGCGCCTGGTCTGGATCCGTAACCCGCGACCGGGCGCGCACATCCCGATGAGCGAGCTGGGCACTCTCTTTTCGCCTGCACGCTTCCAGGAGCATCATGTCGATCCGCCGCGCGCGAACCATTCTCGCGAGCGCCATGGCGGCCCTCTGCGCCCTGGCTGCCTTCGCCATCGTCGCGACCGTCGCCGACGGCGGCTCGCCGTCGGCCTCGAACGCCCCGGCCGTCTCGCCTGCCTCCGCCGTCGCCGGCACAGCGGGCAACACGGGAAGCGCGGGCAAACGAACGGGCCACTCGGCTACGCCCGCCACGACGGCAGGCGCCGGCACATCCGCGTCGCCCGCAACCGCGGCACCGGTCGCGACGCCGAACCCGACTGCCGCCGCAAGCACCGTCGCGACGCCGCAGACCATCTCGGGCGCGGAGAAGGTCTGGGTGAGTGTGCTCGAGGCAACGCCCCAGACCTCGGATGACGTCAACGCCGGCCTGACCGGGTCCGCGGTCCAGGCTCTCGTCGCGCAACTGAACTCCTACTGGTCGGCGCAGTCGGAGGGCCAGGTGACCATCCAACTGGCCGGGTTCGAGACCCGCTCGCTCGGCCAGAGCACCTGCGACCCGAATGCCGCGCTGAGCGCGGAAGAGACGTCGGCCTTCGGCGGTATGTTCGCGAACGACGCCTGGAAGGGCACGCACGAACACCTGCTCGTGCTGTCCGCAGAGTCCTGCGGCGCCGAATCGTTTGCAACGGTCGGCGGGGTCGGCGGCGAGATCTTCTCGGGTAATGGCATCGATACCGGCATGGGCGAGGAGTACCTGCTGCACGAGTTCGGGCACAACCTGGGGTTCGAGCACGCGGATGCCTCGATCTGCACGAATACGTCGAGCTTCGACGGTCGCACCGCCGACTTCAGCTTCACCAGCTCCGTCTGCCCCACCCGGGAATACGACGACTACCTCGACATCATGGGCTACACCGTCAGGAACGCGACTCCCAACTTGTCGAGTCCGCAACGCATCCTGGCGGGCTGGATGACCAACTACGCCACCCTGACGGCGAGCATCCCCTCATCGACGACGACTCTCACGGCCCTTGGTGGCACCGGCGGCACGCAGGCGCTGCAAATCGTCGACCCGACGAGCGGCGACACGTACTACGTCGAGTACCGCGCCGACGCAGGGCTCGATGCGACGAGCGCGGAGTTCAACTTCGGCCAGCAGTGCGACCCCGCGATGTCGGGCTACACGATCTGCGAGCTGGGTAGCAGTGCCAGTACCGGAGTGGTGCGCGTGCTGCGCGTCATCCCGTTCGCCGCGTCCGGGGCAGAGGGAACCACCGTCATGGCCACAGCGCTGACGGCCGGGTCGACCGACAGGTCGAAACGCAAGACCCACCTGGATGCCGGCGACAGCTTCACCGCCGTTGACGGCGGGTTCAGTCTCCGGGTCGTATCTACGAGCCCGTCGGCCGGCGCCTCGATCGCGGTGACCTTCGCCACCGCGTCCTCTGCACCTCAAGGTACCCCGTCGCCGCAGATCACGACCACGCCGACAACCGCGCAGTATCCGGTGAGCTCGGTCGACAAAGCCTCAGCTGGGGTCACGCCCGAGCTGGCCCGGGGGACGCGCGAAGCGCTGCCCCTTTGGGTCGGACCCGAACCGATCTACATCTGGGGGGCCTCGAAGCGCAGCGAAAGCCGCGCTTCGAGGTCTTGACTCTCGCCCGGTTGCACGGGGTGTGAGGCTAGTTGGCCAACTGCTCCAGGCGTCCCAGAACAGCCGCGCGGAGGTCATCAGGGGCCTTCTCCTGGCACGCCGCACGTACTCGTTCAGTGAGCACGATGCCGATCAGGTGCTCATCGGAACAGTCCGTGCAGCCCGCCAGGTGCTCGGTGATATCCGCGAAATCGGCGTCGCTCACCTCGCGATGCAGGTACTCTTCGAGCTCTGCTTTCGCCTTATCGCAGCCGCAGTCGGTCATTTCTGTACTCCAGAGAGGTTCGGTGCCGGCGTGACGATGCCGCGCTCACGCGCGTAGTCGGCCAGCAGCTCCCGCAGCATCCGTCGGCCGCGGTGCAGGCGGCTCATGACGGTTCCCACGGGGGTTTTCATGATGTCGGCGATCTCCTGGTAGGAGAACCCTTCGACGTCGGCGAAGTACACGGCCATTCTGAAGTCTTCCGGGATGGCCTGGAGGGCATCCTTGACAGCACTGTCGGGAAGATGGTCGATCGCTTCGGCCTCAGCCGAACGACCCGATGTCGCGGTAGCTGATTCGGCATTGCCGAGCTGCCAGTCTTCGAGGTCGTCGATTGTGCCCTGGTAAGGGTTCCGCTGGTTTTTGCGGTAGTTGTTGATGAAGGTGTTGGTCTGGATGCGGTACAGCCAGGCCTTGAGATTCGTGCCCTGCTGGAACTGCCCGAAGGCCTGGTAGGCCTTCACGAACGTTTCCTGCACGAGGTCGGCCGCGTCGGCGGGGTTGCGCGTCAGACGCATCGCCGCAGCGTAGAGCTGGTCCATGTACTGCAGCGCCTGCTCTTCGAACAGGGCCTTCGGATCAGCCGGGGTCGTTTCATCCGACTTCGTCGTGTCACTCATCAGGCCCAATTCTAGGTCGTGCAGAATGTCGCGCTCTGAAAGCACCGAAACCATCGACATTGCGCACCCCTTCTGCTCGATTTGCGGCCTGACATGAGGCACAACCGCCGTTTCGGGCCTGCTATTCCGCAGTCGCTGCAATGGGTCGTTCGCTAATCTTGTTCTCAATGGCGATTTCGAAGATCATGCACCCGCAGTTCAACCCGTACGGGGATGATGCGCCGGTGCCCGAGATCGTCGCCGGGCACTGGAAGGCGCCATCGGCGACCGGCCCGTTCGCCGCGCGCATCCAGCTTCCCGGCTCAAAAAGCCTCACCAATCGCGAGCTGATCCTCGCCGCCCTCGCCGACGGACCGTCGCTGCTGCGAGCGCCCCTGCACTCACGCGACACCGGCCTCATGGTCGAGGGCCTGCGGGCGCTGGGCGTGCACATCGAGGAGGTGGCGGGCGACGGCGCGTACGGCCCCGACCTGCTGGTGCGCCCAGGCGAGTTCGAAGGCGGCGTCTCGATCGACTGCGGCCTGGCCGGAACCGTCATGCGGTTCCTGCCGCCGCTCGCCGCGCTCGCGCTTGGCCCGGTTGCCTTCGACGGTGACCCCCACGCGCGTACCCGGCCGATGCGGGCGATGCTCACGGCCCTGCGCGAACTGGGCGTCGACATCAGCGACGACGGACGGGGCACCCTGCCGTTCAGCCTGTACGGCACGGGCGCGGTGGCGGGCGGGGAACTGTCCATCGACGCCTCGGAGTCGAGCCAGTTCGTTTCGGGGTTGCTGCTGGTCGCTCCCCGGTTCACCAACGGGCTCGTACTGCATCACACCGGCGCGACTCTGCCGAGCCTTCCGCACATCGACATGACCATCGAGACGCTGGCCCAGCGCGGGGTCGTCGTCGAGACTCCCGAACCCGGCACCTGGATCGTGCCCGCGTCGTCGATCGGGGCGCGCGACGTCGACATCGAGCCCGACCTCTCGAACGCCGGGCCGTTTCTTGCCGCGGCCCTGGTCGCCGGCGGCTCGGTGACGGTGACCGGATGGCCGCTCGAGACCACACAGGTCGGTGCGCGGATGCGCGACATCCTCGCCGACATGGGGGCGACCGTCAGCTTCGAGGGCACGTCCGGCGTCGCGGGAGACCTCACAGTGACGGGCACCGGAGCGATCAGGGGCATCACCCTCGACGAGTCCAGTGAGCTGGCCCCGACCGTCACCGCGATCGCCGCCCTGGCGAGCTCCGAAACCGTGCTCACCGGCATCGCGCACCTGCGCGGCCATGAGACCGATCGGCTCGCGGCCCTGGCGACCGAGATCAACGCACTCGGCGGCGACGTCACCGAGACCGACGACGGGCTCATCATCCGCCCCGCCGCGCTGCACGGCGGCCTCTGGCACAGCTACGCCGACCACCGCATGGCAACCGCAGGCGCGATCATCGGCCTCGCCGTGCCCGGGGTGGAGATCGATGACATCGACACAACCGCCAAGACCCTCCCCCAGTTCGCCGAACTCTGGCTGGGCCTTCGGCGCCCATGAGCTGGCTAACTGAGGACGAACCCGAGGAGTACGACGAGTACGACGAGTCCTCCGCGAAGGTTCGGCCCAACCCCAAGGGAAGCAAACCGCGCACGAAGACTCGCCCCGGGCACGCCGACTCGGTCGTGGGCCGGGTCTATGCCGTCGACCGCGGCCGGTTCAGCGTGCTGGTCGGCGAAGGCACGGCCGACGAACACACGGTCGTCGCAACCAAGGCACGAGAATTGGGCCGCTACTCGGTCGTCAGCAACGACTTCGTCAATGTCGTGGGCGACACGACCGGCGACGAGGGCAGCCTCGCCCGCATCGTGAGCGTGCAGGAACGCACGACACTGCTGCGACGAAGCGCGGATGACACGGACGCGGTCGAGCGCATCATCGTTGCCAATGCCGACCAGATGCTCATTGTCGTCGCGGCCGCCAACCCCGAGCCTCGCCCGAGGCTCGTCGACCGTTACCTGGTTGCAGCCTTCGACGCCGGCATCACCCCCATCCTCGTGATCACCAAGGTCGACCTGCAGGACCCGGAGGAGTTTCTCGCCAACTTCGCGGGGCTCGAGTTGCGGGTCATCCGCAGCCGCTCCGACGAGGTCCCGCTCGAGGAGCTCACCGAGTTGCTGCAGGGGCACACCACGGTTGCGGTAGGCCACTCGGGCGTCGGCAAGTCGACCCTCGTGAACGCGCTGGTACCGGAGGCGAACCGCGCCGTCGGCGTCGTCAACACAGTGACCGGTCGGGGGCGGCACACCTCGTCATCCACGATCTCCTACCGGATCGGCACAGGCTGGATCGTCGATACGCCCGGTGTTCGATCGTTCGGCCTCGGCCACATCAACCCCGACAACATCCTCAGGGCGTTCGGCGACCTCGCGATCATCGCTGAGGACTGCCCGCGCGGTTGCACTCATCTGCCGGATGCCCCCGACTGCGCCATCGTCGAGGCCGCCGATCGCGGCGAACTGGGCGAAATCGGTCGCCTGCGCCTCGATTCCCTGCAACGCCTGCTCACAACCCTGGCAACGAACATCTAGCTACGCTTGACGGGTGACCGAATACTCCCTCGCGGATGACCTGAGCCTTGCCCTCGCCCTCGCGGCCGAAGCCGACCTGGTGTCGCTCGACCGCTACGAGGCCGTCGATCTCGTGGTGACCACGAAGCCCGACCGCACGCCGGTGACGGATGCCGACCAGGCCGTCGAGCGCCTGTTGCGCGAGCGCATTGCGGCGGCACGCCCGAACGACACCATTCTGGGCGAGGAGTACGGCGGCGGGCGCGAGCCCGGCCGACAGTGGATCCTCGATCCGATCGACGGCACCGCCAACTTTTTGCGCGGTGTTCCCGTCTGGGGAACCCTCATCGCCCTTGCGATCGACGGAGTGCCGCAGGTCGGCGTCGTCAGCTCACCCGCGCTCGGTCACCGCTGGTGGGCGGCACGCGGCCACGGCGCATTCACCGCGCCCACGAAGCACGAAGACACCGGCGCGGCGGTGAAACGCCTGAAGGTCAGCGCCGTCGCCGACCTCGAGGGCGCGTCGCTCAGCTACAACAGCCTCGGCGGGTGGGACGACGAGGGCCGCCTCGACCAGGTCGTCGACCTCGTGCGATCGGTCTGGCGATCGCGTGCCTACGGT
>Ga0302314_10012928_pt1 | contig 14393 bp, 12 predicted proteins | sample III_Palsa_N2_3_FD_200533 | JGI IMG/M metagenome (GOLD analysis project Ga0302314, IMG submission 200533) | Peat permafrost microbial communities from Stordalen Mire near Abisko, Sweden - III_Palsa_N2_3 | ecosystem: Environmental > Terrestrial > Soil > Palsa > Peat permafrost | place: Sweden... | reverse complement strand
CGCCGATCAGAATGGCAAGGACTCGACGGATTGAGTCGCCCGCATAGTAGCCAGCAGCGAAGGCTACGATCGCTGCTACTGATATCGCGAATGCCGTGATCATCGTCTGATCGTACTTCCCAAGCGCGAGTTAGGCCGCACTTATGGTCGCAGGAACTCGAAGGATGGCGTTTTGCCGTTGTTAGCCTGTCTCGCTTTACCCTCAATCGTGTCGGAGTGCCCTAGTCCGTAGAGCGGAAAATCGACACGATTGTTGCTGTGCTCGGCGACATAGATCTGGCCGGTCTTCGTGACCGCAGTAACGATCATCAGATGGCTAGGGTCGAACTTCGCTCCTCTTCCGCCAGACCAATCGGCGGCAATTATGTCCCCCGGCTTGACGTCGGAACGGCTAACCCATTTCGCACCGTGCTGGCTAACGGCATACGACAGGAAGTCATGGACATTCACCCATGCGGGAGTTGGGTTGGACTCCACTCCAGCGACTCCGTAAATGGGGTAGGAGGGATCCTGCCACAGTTTGTCTGGACGCCACCCAGCTGCTCGTAGCGCCTGCGACACGAAGTCAGTGCAATCGTCTCCGGCCCCTCCGATTGTGAGTGTGTGGCCGAAAATCGTGATCGAAAAGGTATCGCCTGCTTGGACTTCGTAGGCCGGATTGTCATGTTTCGCGTATTTGTTTGCGTATGCCACCTCGGCGGTGACGTTCAAGCCGCGACCAGTAGACGGGTGGCTTGGACGAGCCGTCTTTGGGCGTGGTCTATCGGTCGCGTACGAGTGATGGTGGGGTCTCTCCTCATCAATCAACGGTGTTCCGAATCCGCTTGACCGTTCGTGTGGTCGGCGCGGAGGCGATGTGAAAAGTGAGGCCTTCTCAACGACCGTCGCGCGGGTAGGCAAGCCTTGCGGACGGTGCTTCTGCTTGTACCTATCAGGATCACGTGATTGCTGTTTGGCTCTGTTGATCTGCTCGTGGATGAGAGTCGATGCTTGCTTCACCCCGACGGTGGTCCTGCCGACCCGCATCGCGTCCGTCGACGGCCTAACTGATCGGTCCGTAACCTCGACGGGCCTCTCGTGGGCAAGAGGCGCCCAAGCCTCTGCCGTCTTCTCTAGGTGCTGGAGCCGGATGCTGATGCTGCCGTCGCTGCCGACCGAGCGGCGCTGTAGGAGCGGCGAAATCGTGCTCGCCTTTGTGGATACGGCCATGACATTGACGTGGCTAGGCGTCGGCTTGGTTGCTGCCTTGGTTGGGTTGGGTCGTCCGGCGGCGTAGTAACGGTTGGCGGCCGTGGACGCGACCGATTGACCGGGTTGGAGTGGAACGTCGCCGGGCCTGGTGTAGAGGGGCGTCGACTCGCCTACTTTGGGCGGCGACGGTCTTGATGGGGTTAACGGCGTGTTGCCTCGTCCGGTTGTGTCATCGGGCGGAGGGTCGGTCACAGCGGCTCGGGGCGCCGCGAGTTTGTTGGCCTGCGGAGAGGCGGGTGTCTTCGCGGCAACCGGGCGCGTAGCTGTCGGTGCGACGCTTGACTTGTCCGAGGCGGCTTTGGCCGCCAAAGAAGGCGGCGGCTTTGGTAGGGCTGGCGCGCCAGCGGCGTAGTAGCCCCTCCCGGCCGTGAACCCGAGCGTTTGGCCGGGCTTCAGCTTAACCTCATCCTTTTTTGCGTAAAAGGTCGTCACGGCATGCCCTCAGGTTCACTGGCTGCGTGCTGATTTCCGCCCTAAGATCACGGTGAGATTGACTCCGACGCGACCCTACTGCATTGGTCAACGCGACTCAAGCAAACCAGGGGCGTCTGTGCCTGGGGAACCGATGGGAACGGTCGTCCGAGGCCGGTGGGGCGGACCGGCAAGCAGATCGGCCCCAAGAAGAGTGCCGCTCGCTGGAGAGTCCTGGCCGCCGACGTGCATGGGAGTGTCAGCCTCATGATCACCCGCCGACGCTTGCTTCTCGGCGGTGCGGCGGGCGGTGTGGCCGTACTGGCAGGCGCGATTGAGCTTGTGGGCGTTGGCGTCTTGCCGGGCAAGGCGCTGCTCGACCGGATCGACGGTGCGTGTGATGTACCCGGGCCGCCAGAGACGTTCGGGAGCGCCGGCCCGACGGTCACGGGACAGTTTTTCTCGCGGGCCCGCAACCGGACCGTGGCTTACAGGATCGCGTACCCGCCAGGCCACATGCCCGGCAGCCGCCTCCCGCTCGTCATCTACCTGTACGGTGATGGCGGCGATCAGGACTCGCCGCTTGGTATCTATCCGCTCGCCCATGCGCTCGCGGGAGTTTCGGCCGCTGGACCACTCGCACCGATGGCGCTCGTGTGTGCAGACGGCGGCAAGAACCTCTACTGGAACCCGCATCCGGGTGATGATCCACTGGCGATGGTGACCGAGGAGCTGGTCCCGTTGTGCCGTCGGCACGGGCTGGGCGTTGGTCCTGGCCGACTGGGTGCGCTGGGGATCTCGATGGGCGGTTACGGTGCGCTGCTGCTGGCCGAGCGCAGGCCGGACCTGATCAGTGCGGTCGCGGCGATCAGTCCGGCTGTCTGGACGAGCTACGCCGAAGCCCGCGCCGTGAACCCTGACGCGTTCGCCAGCGCTGCCGACTTTGAAGCCGACGACGTCCTCAAAGGCGCCGCCCGGCTGCAGAACAAGCCGGTCCGGATCGCATCCGGCAGCGACGACCCGCTGCGCCCTGGCGCCCTGGCCCTGATCCAGCGACTGCCGCGCGCCACCGTGTACCTCGGGGCCGGCTGCCACGACTCAGCGTTCTTCGGCCAACAACAGCTGCCCTCTTTGCAGTTTCTGGCCAACCACCTAAGCACGCCGCCATCGCGACCGCGGCGACCTTGACGAAAATGGATCAGCGAGCCTGCAGATAGCTGAGCAACTGCGAGTGTTCTTGTCCAAAGTACCTCACGCGTGAAACGAGGCCAGCTGGCGGGTGGCCGTCCATCAGCCGCTGGCTTGGCATCGCAGAGGTTAGAGAGGCGGTACTTGACCACGGAATCGGAACGCGAGCGCCGAACACCGTGAGGTTCACGCTCCCGGGCAGCGCGGCGGACGGTGTCTTCAGGGCCTGAGCTCCCTTGCTGACAAGCCACGCCGCTTCGGCCTGGCACCGCTCGTAGTCATCCTCGACGAGCGCCTCCGGCGGGAAGCCGGCAGCTTCGGCCAACGCAAAGTCGCTGTAGTCAACTACTGCGCCTTCGTCGACCTTCAGCTGCCAGAGCGTTGTCGAATAGTGCGAGACGTCGGCCTCAGACCTCAAGTCCTCATGCCGAATGGTCTCCGCAAATGGTGCCTCCGCGTCGAGCGCGAAGTATTGGGTGCATCCGACGCCGGGAAGGTTCCACCGGCCCTCCCGGCGGTTTGGATTTACCCACAGGGGGACGTCGTACGAGGTCACTCGGTAAGCAATCCCTGTCCACGTCGTGTACTCAGGCTCACGCCTAGGTGGCATATTGCGACCGCCCCGAGCGAGCCGCGCTGATGAGTTCCGGCTCAGTGTCTGGGTCAGGCAGAAGGGACGCAGGACGTCGGCCGCCCAGCTCACGGCGAGGCCGGTCAAACCATGCCACGACTCCCTCCGGATCCCAGTTGTGGCGAAGAATCGCTACCACCCGGGCGAACGTCCGAAGCTGACGCCGGGGCACAATGCCAGCCTGCTTCCTCCACCGCCCGAGCGTGCGTCGATCAACCCCGACCAGTGCCGCGATCGTATGGTCGGGAATTCCCGGTAGCCAGCGATCTAGATCGGACATCACAACACCGATGTCATCGGTCACACCGTTGACATGCTCATCGATCGCGTCACGAATGACGTGGCGAACCTGCTCCAAGGCGATCAGAAGACCGTCACAGACATTGAGATCTCCAGGAGTGGGCGCGCCGTCGAGAAGATCGCGCATGTCGAAGAGGGCGGTAGCAACCGTCACGAGTTGCTCTTTGTCGTAGTCCGCAGCGTTGAAAGCCGTCCGGAGTCCCTTCACGCGCTGCGCTAGTGCGGACCACCGATCTTCGAATGACCCGTCTGCCTCCGGCGTTTGACGAACCTGCTCGACAGCTTCGATGAACAGCCGCTGAAGTTCCTCTACCTCACGGTCTGCGTGCTCGAGCCGCTCCTCGGGTGTAAGGCCTGCGCTCACGTGCCTCCAATTTGTCTCTCGGGTGGGACATGATAGGGACATCCTACCCCGAATATCGGCGACGCTGCGCGAATCTGTAGGAGGCGCTAGGCCTGGCACCGCCGGAGAACCGGTGCATCGCGCCGACGGCTTAGCCGCCCCGGATGGCCGTCGACTGTTGTCGCGGTAGCCATCGGCTGACGTTGCAGTTGCCCGAAACAGTTGCCCGACTGGTTCTCGATTGCCGCGCACCGTTGGCGGACCGCGTCAAACATGCGCATTACCAGCGACCTTTGTAAATGGAGCCAGACGGGATCGAACCGACGACCTCCTGCGTGCAAAGCAGGCGCTCTCCCAGCTGAGCTATGGCCCCAGGACGGGTGAGTTTACTGCGGCCCGGGGCTCACGCCAGGGCGCCGCTGACCAGCGTCGATCAGGCGCTCTAACTGACGGCGCGCTCAGCCGTCGAAGTCGAAGTCGCGCGGGGGCCGCTGCTCGAACCACAGGCGGTCGTGGTCCGGCGTGTCCTGAAGGAACTCGGGGGTTTCCTCCAGTGGGTCCTCCTCGAGCGGATCAGGTGCTGGTGCTGTGTCGCCGGCGTCCTCGGCGGCGAAGGCTTCCTCGACGCTCCACTCGCGGGTCTCACGAGCCGCGTCCGCGCGGGCGCGCTCGTCGACAACGGCTTCGGACGGCGCTGGTGCGGCTGGCGGTGCCGGCTTCATGACTGTGGTCGGATGCTCGTCCACCTCCGGCTCAAGCTCGACCTCGTCCACCGGGGCCGGCTTGGGCTCGGACTCGGCGATGCTCGGCGGGACCGGGGCGAACTTCGGGCGTGGCGGCGGCGCATTGTCAAAGATCAGGTGCGGAGGGTTGGCCTCGACGGCCGGCTCCGCAGGCGGGGCTGGCGCTGGAGGTTCGGCTGCCAAAGTCGGCTCGGCCGCCGACGTCTCGCCGGGATGCTCAGGCGTCGCCGGGTCCTCGTGAGTGAACGGATCGGCATCCCCGACATGCGCGTGAGGCGCGAACGGGTCATCAGGATCATCAGAGCCGTCGTGCGCTAACGAGTCGTCGTGCGCGAGGCCTGACTCTCGGTGCATTCCGGTGTCCATGTGGTCGGCAAAGTCCGACGCCTCCGTCACGGCCGCCGATTTGCCGCGCCGCAGGAAGCCGCGCTTGGGCGCCGGCTCGGCCGGCTGGAGCAGCTCAGTGGCCGGCTCGAAGTCAGGTTCGGGCGGAGGTTGCACATCAAGCTGAGGTACCCCGCCCATGCGCGCAGTCGGTTCTCGCCGAACCGGACCTAGCGCCTCACGCTCAAGCCGCTCGATCTCTCCCGGATCAGCTCCCCGCTGACGTTTGAGGTCGAGGTGCTCGCGAATCGCGTCGTCAAGCAGACCCATGGTCACAAAGCGTACTGACCGGCGGTCAGGTTCGCACGGGCGGGCGGACGCTTGCGCTTCGCCCTGCCTGCGCTGCCAATAGGCGGCTAAACTGCCTCCACCGAGCGGCTCTGCCGCCGCGAGGGGCTATAGCTCAGATGGGAGAGCGCCTGGATCGCACCCAGGAGGTCGCCGGTTCGATTCCGGCTAGCTCCATTGGCTCCTTTCGCCGCCGTCGCGGGCGATGGGCTAGGCCCGGTACGCCGGGTAGTACGCACTAGGAGTCGGCCGAACGGCTGAGCCAGGCGTCGGACCGTCGATGCCGGCGGAGGCGCACGACTTCTACCCGTACGTCGCGACGCCAGGTCGAGAGACCGCGCGACGCAATGTCCCACCCATATCCTGGTAACTACATGTCTGAACTCGCCGCAGGATCAGCAGACGACACTGAATCAGCCGGAGACATTCAGACCCGCGCTGATTGCGAGCAGCTCGTGCGCGCGTTCTACGGTCGGGCGCTCACAGACCCGGTGATCGGCTTCCTGTTTACGGACGTCGCCAAGCTCGACTTGGAAGCGCATGTTCCGCGACTGACCCGGTTCTGGGAGACGATCCTGCTCGGAGCGCAGAGTTACGGAGGCGGAGCTTTCCGCCCGCACCTCGAGCTCAACTTCAAAGCCCAGCTCAAACAGGGTCACTTCGACCGCTGGCTGCACCTCTGGGACATGACGGTCGACGAGCTCTTCAGCGGTGCTCACGCCGACCTGGCCAAGGCCCATGCGCACCGCGTCGCGCAGGCCTTCGAGGCGCGGCTGCGCTCGTTTGAGCTACAGCAGGACCCGCTCGCGGTTCCCGGCCTGCCGGTGGTTCAGCACTACGGGCCGGAAAGCCAATCGCAGTGAACAAGCTGTTTGACGCCGAGAGTGACCGCCTCCCGGTGAGCCTCAGCGTGCGGCTGCTGCGCTGGTGGATCCCAATCGCGCTGACGCTGGTTGGTGTCGTGATCCTGGTGGTCGATGACTTCAACACCACGGGCGCTGACGCCTTCGCCGCGTTTGCGGGGGCTGGCAGCTCAATCTGGCTGATGAACTTCCTCTGGCGCCTTGGCATCAGTGGCGATGACGACCGTGACCGTGAGGCCTTGGATCGTGTCTACCTGGCTGAGCACGGTCACTGGCCGGACCAGCCAGGGGAGTCTGGCGAATCAGACCAAGACTGAGGCTGGCATCAGTTGCGACGGTGAAGCCGCCTGCGTCGCTGCAAGACTCCCGAACGTGTCGATTGGCGTTCCGACGTACGAAAGCACTGTCGGCGCTGTTCTGAGCCGCAGCGCTGCGCGTTTCCCAGACAAGCTCGCACTCACTTTCCAGGATCGCCGCTGGACCTACGCCGAGCTTGATCTGGCGGTCGGCCGCGTAGCCGCTGGCCTGCTGGCCAGCGGCCTCACCAACGGTGACCGCGTGGCCGCGTTCGGCCGCAACTCGGACGCCTACCTGCTGCTCTACCTCGGCTGCGCGCGGGCGGGCCTGGTGCATGTCCCGGTCAACTACAACGCGATCGGTGAGGAGCTCGCGTATCTGCTGACCGACTCTGAGCCGGAGCTGCTGCTGACCGATCCCGCGCTTGATCTGCGGCTCGCCGAGATTGAGGAGTCGCTCGGTGAGACACCGCGTGGATCTCTGCGCCACGGCAACTACGCGGCCGTCGACGTGCTGCGCTGGGCGCTCGATGAGGAAATCACCCCGCACGTCGAGAGCGGTGTGCAAGAGGCTGATCTGGTTCAGATCCTCTACACGTCAGGTACCACCTCACGCGCAAAGGGCGCGATGATGACCCACCGGGCGCTGGTGCATGAGTACGGGTCCTGTCTGACCGCGCTCGACTTCAGGTCTGATGACGTGCTGCTGCACGCGCTGCCGCTCTACCACTCGGCACAGATGCACGTCTTTCTGGTGCCGGGGCTGGCGCTCGGCGCCACAAACCACATCATTGAGGCGCCGGTTGTGAACGACATCTTCGCCCGCATCGCCCAGGATCAGGTGACCTCACTGTTCCTGGCGCCCACGATCTGGGTCGATGTGGCCAACAGTCCCGCGCTTGAGCAGGCCGACCTCTCGAGCCTGAAGCGGGCCTATTACGGGGCCTCGATCATGCCGATCCCAATCCTCGAACGGCTGCAGGCTCGCCTGCCGGACGTTGGCTTCTACAACTGCTTCGGCCAGTCGGAGATCGGGCCGATGGCGACCGTGCTGCGCCCGGAGGAACATGCGCAGCGCCCTGATTCAGTGGGTCGCTCGGTGCTCTTCGTCCAGACGCGCGTGGTTGACAGCGACATGAATGACGTCGCACCCGGGGAACTCGGCGAGGTCATCTACCGCTCGCCGCAGCTCTGCACCGGCTACTGGGGCCGGCCGGAGGAGTCCGCCGAGGCCTTTCGTGGGGGCTGGTTTCACTCGGGTGATCTCGTCAAGCTCGATGCGCAGGGCTACATGTTCGTCGTCGACCGTATCCGGGACGTGGTCAACACCGGCGGCGTGCTGGTCGCCACGCGCGAGGTGGAGGACGTGCTCTACAGGCATGAGGCAGTCGCGGAGGTGGCCGTCTTTGCGGTGCCGCACGAGCGCTGGATCGAGGCGATCTCAGCTGCCGTCGTGATCAAGGCCGGCCACCAGGTCACGGCCGACCAGTTGGTCGCGCACGTCAAACGTGAGCTCGCCCCGCACAAGGTGCCAAAACGGGTGCATTTCCTCGAGCGGCTGCCGAAAAACGCCGCCGGCAAGTTGCTCAAGCGCGATCTGCGCGAGCGTTACGGCTAAGTGTCCGGCCGCCCTTAGGGCACCCAAAGCAGACGCCGCCCCCGCCGCCTTGGTTAACCTGCGGCAGCAGTGACCGACGCTGCCGCCAGCAACGAAGCCCGTGAGCGCCTACTGAAGGCGTGGCGGGGGGAGATCGTGGCCGGCGGCATGTATGAGCTGATCGCCGCGCGTCTGCCGGCCCGCGAGGCCGAGATCATGCGCAAGATGGCCGCGGCGGAGAGCAGCCACCGCCAGCGTCTTGAAGCGCGGATGGCTGAACTCGGCATCGCGATCCCATCGGTACAGAGCGTCAAGATCTCCCGCTGGATGCGCATGCAGGCCAAGTTCGCCCCGGTGGACAAGCTGCTGGCCGCGCGCGAAGCGGCTGAGGACGAGGAGGTAGACGACCTCTACAAGCGCTCGACCGGGGACGTTCAGACCGACAACCTGCTGCGCGAGATCCGCAAGGAGGAGCGCTCTCACTCCATGGCGGTCAATGAGATCCGCAGCGCAGACGGCGCCGCTCCGGACCCCGACCAGGGGATGACGCCGACGCAGCAGCGTGCCAAGTCCCGGCTCGACAAGATCACTGGCCGCGAGACCTGGCACCGCAACAGCAGCAGCTGGCTCAGCGGCGCGATCTACGGCGCCAATGACGGGCTCGCTTCAGTCTTCGGGATCGTCGCCGGTGTCTCCGGCGCGACCGGCGGCTCGAGCTTCGTGCTGACCGCGGGCGCGGCGGGTGCGATCGCGTCGGCACTCTCAATGGCGACAGGTGCCTACCTCGCCGAGCGCTCCGAAGCCGAGGTCGCCGAGGCCAACGTCGAACGCGAACGCCAGGAGATCGCCGAGCACCCCGAGGAGGAAAAGGAAGAGCTTTCGCTCTTCTACCAGCTCAAGGGCATCGACGAGCAGACCGCCGACGCGATGGCCGAGCAGCTCTCACGCCAGCCCGACGCGATGCTGAGAGCGCTCTCCGCCGAAGAGTTCGGCGTCACCCCCGGCAACGACGGCGACGCTGCCCAGGCGGCGATCGCTGCCGGAATCTCGACAGGGCTCGGGGCGATGATCCCGGTGATCCCGTTCATCTTCATCCACGGCACCATCGCGATCCTGATCTCCGCAGCCGTCTCGATCTTCGCCCACTTCCTGGTCGGCGCCGCGAAGTCCCTGTTCACGCTGCGGACCTGGTGGGCGGCCGGTTTCGAAATGACCCTCGCTGGCATCATCGTCGGCGGTGCCACCTTCCTCGTTGGCCTCGCACTACCCACCTAGCTGATGCGACCACAGCGGCTTTCCCGAGGTCTGCGTGGTCTGCTTGTGCTGGTCCTGGCTGGACTGATCGCCGGGCTGCCGGTGGTCGCGAGCTCAGCGACGCCTGCGACGCCTGTGAATCCGAGCCCGCGCGGCATTCCCGGCAAGTGGCAGCTGGTACTCGATTCTGAGTTCGACACCACCTCGCTGAACACGAAGATCTGGCGGGCCGGCTGGTTCGGAAGGGGCGTCACACGTCCGGTCAACACGCTTGAAAACGACTGTTACAACTCGAAAAACGTGACGTTCTCCGGAACCGCGATGTACCTCAGCGTCACGCATCAGCCCTCTTCCTGCAGAGGTATGAGGTTTGCCTGGACCGGGGCGCTGGTCGACACCGACCCGCACGACGGCCGTCGCGGGGGTGGCTTTCAGTACACGTACGGCGTGCTCGAGGCGCGCGTATACGTCCCCGCTGCCGGCTCGCTGATCGCCAACTGGCCGGCGGTCTGGGCGGTGGCGCAGCGGTATAGCAGCGCCTACGGTGAAGATGACGTCTTCGAGGGTCTCACCGGAGTTGCTTGCTGGCACTTCCACCTAATCTCCGCTAGCTCAGGGGGCTGCGACAAGCGAATCAAGCCGGGCTGGCACACCTTCGCGTCTGACTGGCAGGACGGCTCGATCACGTACTACTACGACGGGGTCAAGGTCGGCACGATCACCTCCAACATCAGCTCAGGCCCGATGTACCTGATCCTCGACAACACCACCAGGGTGAAGCGAGCGAGGGCTGACTCGATGCGGGTCACCTACGTGCGCGTCTGGCAAGCCGCGAGCTGACCGGCCAGCACTAACCGTCCAGCAACCCGGCGAGCGCTGACGCGAGCCGCTCGACCTTCTCCTCGAGGCTCGCGAGCCGGCCTTCAAGCGCTTCACGGTCGATGCCGGCGGCGCCTGGCAATGGCGCCGCCTCAGGTTGGCGCAGGGCCGGGAGGACGGCTTCAGCCGGGGCGCTGTGGTCACCAGGCGAGCCGAGCGCGGGCTCCGAACCGCCCAGCAACTGCCGGAAGCGATCCTCCTTCTGACCCGGCCGACGCTCGATCCGCTGCGCGTAGCCGCGCTCGCAAAGCGCAGCGAGCGCGGCATCCACGAGCTCAAGCGATGCGAACGGCGCCATCCGCTCAGTTCGCAGCTTCAGCTCCCCGGGAGTCTGCTCACCGCGCACCAGCAGCACTGCCAGCAGCGCCAGCTGCTGCTGGTCGATCCCGAGCGCGTCCTCGGCCAGGTGCCGGTACTTGACGGCACGGCTCGAGTGGCCGCTAGCGAGCCGCGTCAGCCCGTAGCGCGCTAGCCGCTGGGCGGCCTCGCGGACAGTGGTCTCGTCGTAGTCGACCACCGGATCGCGGTTGGTCGACTGGTTGCAGGCGAGGCGCAGCGCATTGAGCGTGAGCGGGTACTGATCCGGGGTCGTGAAGCGTTTCTCGATCAGACAGCCGAGCACCCGCTGCTCAGCTGGCGTAAGGGCGTCGATGTGCATGCGCCCGAGATTAGACGGCCACCCCAGCCCATAGACTGGCGCGCGAATGGATACGGAGCTGGATCAGGGCACGCGGACGCTCGCAAGGCTGTTTGAAAGCGTGTTTCGACACAGCCCGACGCCGATCTACATGCGGGATCTTGAGCATCGTTGGCTGTTTGCCAACGACGAATGCTGCCGGGCCCTCGGTGCCGCCCCAGGGGGTATTCGGCGAGGCCAGCAGATCAGTGAGACGATCGCCGAGGAGGTCGCACTCAGGTTCGTGGCGAACGACCAGGAGGTACTCGAGTCGGGGGTTGCCACTGAGTTCCATGAGGACGTGAAAGATCTCGCGACCGGAGACGTGCACAAGTTCTTCTCGGTCAAGTTCCCCGTGCGCACGGATGACGGAGAGGTCATCGGCGTCGGCGGGATCTCGTTTGACATCACCAACTACGAACGCCAGCAGCGTGAGCTCGTCTCCGCCCAGGCGATGGTCGCGACCGTCTTCGAGGCCGCACGGCTGGGGATCTATGTGCTCGGGGCCGGCGAGGATGGGCAGCCGACGAAGATCATCGAGTGCAACGCCGCCTTCTCCGCTATCACGGGCTTTGACCGCTCACGGCTGATCGGCGAGAGCACCAGCGACCTGGTCCACCCTGATGACGAGCATGCCCGCCGGCGCATGATTGATGAGCTGCTGGTCGGCCGCCATCCGGTCGGCGAGCTGCGTTATCACAGGGCCGATGGTGGCTATGTCTGGTGCATGGTGGTGCCGGCCGTCACTTTTGGGCCTGACGGCGAGCAGCTGTTCGTGGTGCAGGTGCTGGACATCACCGAGCGGCGTGAGTTCGAGCGCCAGCTCCGCCACCACGCTGAACACGATTCGCTCACCGGTCTGCTGAGCCGGCGCCGCTTTACGGAGGTGCTCGAAATGGAAGTGGAGCGGGTCCAGGCGACCCGCAAGCAGTCTTCGTTGCTGCTGCTTGATCTAGATGGCTTCAAGGATGTCAACGACGCGATGGGTCACTCGACCGGCGACGCCTTGCTGCGGCGCATGGCGACGGCTCTCAACCGCTCGCTGCGCGGTGGCGACATGGTCGCGCGGATCGGCGGCGACGAGTTCGCGGTGCTACTCCCCGAGACCGATCCCGCGGCCGCGATCGCGGCCGCCGGCAAGTTGGTAGATGCGGTTCACGGCAACGGCCGCGTGAGCACTGACGCCGGCCGCATCGCGGTCACCGCTTCGGTCGGAATCACGTCCTGGGACGCGTCCGTCGCCGTCGATGCTGAGCAGCTTCTGGCTGAGGCTGACATCGCCATGTACGACGCCAAGGCGGCCGGTCGTAACCGTTCGGCGCTGTTTGAGCGCGGCCGCCAGCGGCATGTTGAGATCGCGAGCCGCGGCACTCGTCTGACGGAGTTGCGCGACGCCGTCAGCAACGGGCGCTTCGTGCTCCATGCCCAGCCGATCGTGCCGCTGGTCTCGGGCGACTCAGAGCTGAGCGTCGACAACTACGAAGTGCTGGTGCGGATGCGGCGCGACGATGGCACGCTGGCGATGCCTGGGGAGTTCCTGCCCGAAGCCGAGCGTCACGGGCTGATCGAACAGGTCGACCGGTGGGTGCTCGGCGAGGCGGTGCGGATCCTCAAGCTGCGGCGGCTGGCCGGCCGGCAGCTCAGCCTCTCGGTGAACCTCTGCGCAGCGACCGTCGAGGACCCCGGGATCGGTGACCGGATCGCGGCGATCTTGGAGTCGAACGCGGTGCCGCCGGAGCTGCTGACGCTCGAACTGACGGAGACCGGCGCGCTCTCCGATCTCGGGCGCGCGAGCGATCTCTCCTCACACCTGCGGGAGATCGGCTGCAAGTTCGCGCTTGATGACTTCGGGTCGGCGTTCGCGACGCTTCAGTACCTCAAGCACATTCACTTCGACCTGGTCAAAATCGACGGCGATTTCGTCCGCAACCTGCCGCGCTCGCCGGCCGATCAGCTGATCGTCAAGGCCGTGGCGGACATGGCTCGCGGCTTCGGTTCGAAGGTCGTCGCCGAGTTCGTCGACAGCCAGGAGACCGTCGACCTGCTGCGGACCTTCGGTGTCGAATACGGCCAGGGGTATTTCCTCGGCCGACCAGAGCCGCTGTCTCTGAGTTGATGAGGCTCGCGAGCTCGGCTCACGACCGCAACTTCACGCCGCTTGTGGGTTTTGTTGCGGTGTTATGTGTACTTTGTGTTGTGCTTGGGTAACCCCGTGTAACCCCTTGACGGAATCAGTGTCTGACTAGTGAGCGAACAGAAGGGCATTGGGGGCCATGAGCATTTCAACCGGGGTGGGATATGAGGCAGTCGCGGACATCGAACAGGGACGACCAGCCGGCATGAATGGAGATCGTCGTCGTCCAAATCGGCCGAGCGTGAGCGTTGTAATTCCGACGCTCAACGAGGCGGCAAATCTGCCGCATGTCTTTGAGCGGCTGTCGTCTGGGATGGACGAGCTGATCATCGTTGACGGCCACTCCGTCGACAACACCGTGAGCGTCGCCAAGACGCTGCGGCCCGAGGCGCGTGTGATCCTGCAGAACCGCCGTGGCAAGGGCAACGCCCTGGCCTGTGGTTTCGCGGCGGCGACCGCCGACATCATCGTGATGATCGATGCCGACGGCTCGACCGACCCTGCCGAGATACCTAGGTTCCTGAATCCGCTCGTCGAAGGCGCGGACTTCGTCAAGGGCTCGCGTTACCTCGACGGCGGCGGTAGCAGCGACATCACCGGCATGCGCAGCGCCGGCAACAAGGCGCTCGGCACCAGCGTCAACGTGCTGTTCGGGACGCGCTACACCGACCTCTGCTACGGATACAGCGCCTTCTGGCGCCACTGCCTGCCGCACCTTCAGATTGACTGTGACGGCTTCGAGGTTGAGACGGTGCTTAACATCCGCGCCGCCAAGGCTGGGCTCAGCGTCATCGAGGTTCCGAGTCAGGAGCAGGAGCGCATCCACGGAGTCAGCAACCTGAACGCCTGGCGCGACGGCAAGCGCGTGCTGAGGACGATCATGCGCGAGCGCTTCACCAGGCTGCCGGAGCCGAACCACGCCTGGCATCCCGAGTTCGCCGAGCTAGCCGCCGGCTTCGAGTTGGCCGCCTAACCGGCGGCTTCTGGCGCCGAGGCGCCGGAACTCGACGTTACGGTCAGGGTCGGAGACCGTCCAGCCGTCGTGCTCGCTCCAGCGCACGCGCAGGCCGTCGGCGAGTCGCGCATTCGCGCGTCCAAGCGGTGGCCGGCCCCAGAGCGTCGCGACGAGCGGGCGCTCCGACTCGGGCGTGTCGC
>Ga0302314_10012927_pt1 | contig 14393 bp, 9 predicted proteins | sample III_Palsa_N2_3_FD_200533 | JGI IMG/M metagenome (GOLD analysis project Ga0302314, IMG submission 200533) | Peat permafrost microbial communities from Stordalen Mire near Abisko, Sweden - III_Palsa_N2_3 | ecosystem: Environmental > Terrestrial > Soil > Palsa > Peat permafrost | place: Sweden... | reverse complement strand
CGCTGAACTTCGCCGGGATGGCCCTGGCCGGATTCACCTCGATCTGGTTCATCGCCTCCGCCAACACCCTGGTCCAGCTGCGCACCCTGCCGCAGATGCGCGGACGGGTGATGGGCCTGTGGGGGATCTGCATGTCGGGCACCCTCCCAGCCACCAGCTTCCTGGTCTCCGGCGTCGGCCAGACCCTGGGCGCCCGCTCGGGCTTCTCCGTCTCCGGCGTGGCCCTCGCACTCTGCTGCCTGCTCGGCTGGCGCGGCCTGCGCGAGTGAGCAGCGATGGCCCCCGCACAGCGATGGTCCCCGAACCGCGATGGTCCCCGGACAGCGATGGTCTCCGGACAGGCGGTCGGCGGGGCGGTGGAGCCGCCCCGCCGACCGCCTGTCACGGCGTCAGGTCACCGCTGTCGGAACGCGGCGTCAGGCGCTGACGACGGTGACCTCGCCGATGCCGAGGTCCTTCAGCGGTCCGGCGATCGCCGCCGCGTCCCCGACCAGGACGGTGACCAGGCGGTCCGGCGGGAAGGCGGCCACCACGGCGGCCGTGGCCTCGGCCGTGTCGGTCTCCGCCAGTCGGCGGTACACCTGCGCCTGGTAGTCGTCCGGCAGTCCCTGCTCGACCTGGTCGGCCAGCGTGGAGCAGACCGCACCGGCCGTCTCGTAGCGCAGCGGGGCGACGCCGACCAGGTTCTGCACGGCGATGTCGCGCTCCTCGTCGGTCAGCCCCCCGGCGGCCAGGTCCCGCAGGATCGTCCAGGTGTCGGCCAGCGCCGGGGCGGTGGACTCGGTGTCCACCGAGCCGGAGATGGCCAGCATGGCCCGGCCGCTGCCGTCCGCCGCCGAGCGCAGGGGCTGGGCGAAGGCCCGGACGCCGTAGGTGTAGCCCTTCTCCTCGCGCAGCACCCGGTCCAGCCGGGAGGTGAGGGTGCCGCCGAGGCAGTAGGTGCCGAGCACCTGCGCCGCCCAGGTGTCGTCGTGGCGGTCCGGGCCGACCCGGCCGATCAGCACCTGGGTCTGCACCGAGCCGGGGCGGTCGACGATGATCACCCGGCCGCTGTCGTCGGCGGTGACCGGCGCGGCCGTGCTGGGCTCGGCCGGGGTGCCGGTCCAGGCGCCGAGGGTGTCGGCGAGCACCGCGTCGAAGTCGACGGCGGAGAAGTCGCCGACGATCACGGCGGTGGCCGTGGCCGGACGGACATGGGCGGCGTAGAAGTCCGCGACCGCCGCCCGGTCGATGCCCTTGACCGTGTCGGCGGTGCCGGCCCGGGGCCGGGAGATCCGGTCGTCGGCCGGGAACAGCTCGCCGTAGAGGGCGAAGGCGGCCCGGCGTGAGGGGTTGGCCAGCTCGTGGACGATCTCGTCCAGCCGGTTGGCGACCAGCCGCTCGATCTCGTCGGCGGGCAGCGCCGGGGTGCTCACGGCGTCGGCGAGCAGCCGCAGCCCGCGCTCAAGCCGGGAGGCCGGGACGTCCAGCGACAGGGTCAGCACCATGTGGTCGGCGTGGGCGTCCAGGGTGGCGCCGGCCCGCTCCAGCTCGCCGGCGAACTCCTCGGCGGTGAGCGTCGCGGTGCCCTCGTTGAACGCGCGGGCCAGGATCGTCGCGACGCCGTCGAGCCCGGCCGGCTCGTCCGCGAGCGGGGCGTCGAGCAGAAGCTGGACGGCGACCAGCTTCTGGCCCGGTCGGTCGCAGCGGAGCACCGTCAGCCCGTTGGGCAGCACGCTGCGGGTGGGCGCCGGGAACGCCCACGGGGTGGCCTCGCCGGCTTCGGGGCGGGGGTGGAAGGTCATGGCGGAGGCGATGGTCATGCGTTCACGTCCTCGTCAGCGTTCTCGGCGTCGTTGTCGGCAGCGTCCTCGGCCTCGTCCTCGGCCAGCGGCTCGTAGGTGAGGACGGCGCGGTTCTCCGGCGTCAGATGGCGCGCGGCGACGGCCCTGACCTCCTCGGCGGTGACGTCGAGGACCTTGTCCAGGGCCCGGTTCAGCAGCTTGGGATCGCCGAACAGCACCGCGTAGCGGCAGAGTTCGTCGGCGCGCCCGCCCACGGTGTCCAGCCGGTCCAGCCACTCGCGCTCGATCTGCGCCTGGGCGCGCTCCAGCTCCTCGGGCGTCGGGCCCTCGGCGGCGAAGCGGGCCAGCTCCTCGTCGATCGCGGCGGCGACGTCCTCGATCGCCGACTCGCCCGAGGTCTTGGCGTCGAGCCAGCCCAGCGAGGGCGCCCCGGAGAGCCGCAGCAGGCCGAAGCCGGCGGTGACGGCGCTGCGGTCGCGGCGGACCAGCCGGCTGTAGAAGCGGCTGGACTCGCCGGAGCCGAGGATGGTCAGCGCCAGGTCGGCGGCGTCGGCCTCGCGGGTCCCGTCCTGCGGCAGCAGGTACGCGGCCATCAGCGCGCGCGAGGGGACCTCCTCGACCAGGTGCTCGCTCATCCTGGCCCCGGCGGAGCGGTCCACCGCGACGCCGTCGCGCGGCGGGCGCTTGCCGTCGTGGGACGGGATGGAGCCGAAGTACTTCTCGACCCAGGCGAGGGTCTGCTCCGGGTCGATGTCGCCGACCACCGCGAGCACCGCGTTGTTGGGCGCGTAGTAGGTGCGGAAGAAGTCCTGGGCATCGGCCAGGGTGGCCGCGTCCAGGTCCGCCATCGAGCCGATCGGGGTGTGGTGGTAGGGGTGGCCCTCGGGGAAGGCCATCGCCACCAGGCGCTCGAAGGCGGTGCCGTAGGGGACGTTGTCGTAGCGCTGGCGGCGCTCGTTCTTGACCACGGCGCGCTGGTTGTCCAGGCCGGTCAGGTCGAGCGCGGTGAGCAGCGAGCCCATCCGGTCGGCCTCCAGCCACAGGGCGAGCTCGACCTGGTGGGCCGGCATCGTCTCGAAGTAGTTGGTGCGCTCGAAGCTGGTGGTGCCGTTGAGCGAACCGCCCGCGCCCTGGACCAGTTCGAAGTGGCCGTTGCCGGGGACCGAGGCCGAGCCCTGGAACATCAGGTGCTCGAAGAGGTGGGCGAGACCGGTGCGGCCGGCGACCTCGTGCCGGGAGCCGACGTCGTACCAGAGGCACACGGCGGCGACCGGAGTGAGGTGGTCCTCGGACAGCACCACGCGCAGACCGTTGGCCAGGGTGTGCTCACTGATGACGAATCCGTTGGTGGAACTGGGGGCCTGGTCGGCCATCCGCTCTCGTCCTTCCGGTCGGTTGCTGCTGGGTACCTCATTGTGCTGCAACGAGCGGGGGCGCCGGAGAGTGCGGCCCGATCGGATCGGGGCGACCACGGGATTGTCGTCGGCAGGGTCCAGAATGGAGGCCGTTGCGCGTCCACCCGTCCGTCGCCCCGTATCTTTCGGATGTCCGCACATCACCCCACCCGTACCCGCACACCCTCGTACCCGCCAGTAATCGCAAGGGAGCGCCGCCGCGATGGCCCGCCGCAGTTCGCAGACCCCACCGCCCGAGGACTTCGAGGAGCGGATCCTCGACATCGACGTCGTGGACGAGATGCAGGGCTCCTTCCTGGAGTACGCCTACTCGGTGATCTACTCCCGGGCCCTGCCCGACGCCCGCGACGGTCTGAAGCCCGTCCACCGCCGGGTGCTCTACCAGGCCAACGAGATGGGCCTGCGGCCGGAGCGCGGGTACGTCAAGAGCGCCCGCGTGGTCGGCGAGGTCATGGGCCGGCTGCACCCGCACGGTGACGCTTCGATCTACGACACCCTGGTGCGGATGGCGCAGCCGTTCTCGATGCGGATCCCGCTGATCGACGGTCACGGGAACTTCGGCTCGCTGGGCAACGACGACCCGCCGGCCGCGATGCGCTACACCGAGTCCAAGCTGACCGCGGCCTCGATGGCCCTGGTGGAGTCGATCGACGAGGACACCGTCGACTTCAACCCGAACTACGACGGCAGCGAGCAGGAGCCCGGGGTGCTGCCCTCGGCCTTCCCCAACCTGCTGGTCAACGGCGCGACCGGGATCGCCGTCGGTATGGCGACCAACATGCCGCCGCACAACCTGACCGAGGTGGTGGCCGCCGCCCGGCATCTGATCAAGCATCCGGGCGCCGACCTCGACACCCTGATGCGCTTCATCCCCGGCCCGGACCTGCCCACCGGCGGCCGGATCGTCGGGCTGTCCGGGATCAGGGACGCCTACGAGAACGGCCGCGGCACCTTCAAGATCCGCGCCAAGGTCACGGTGGAGGACGTCACCCCGCGCCGCAAGGGCCTGGTGGTCACCGAACTGCCCTTCAACATCGGCCCGGAGAAGGTGATCGCGAAGATCAAGGACCTGGTCAACGCGAAGAAGCTGCAGGGCATCTCGGACGTCAAGGACCTCACCGACCGCTCGCACGGACTGCGGCTGGTGATCGAGGTCAAGAACGGCTTCGTGCCGGAGGCGCTGCTGGAGCAGCTCTACAAGCTGACGCCGATGGAGGAGTCCTTCGGCATCAACAACGTGGCGCTGGTGGACGGGCAGCCGCTGACGCTGGGTCTGAAGGAGCTGCTGGAGGTCTACGTCGACCACCGCTTCGAGGTGGTCAGGCGGCGCTCCGACTTCCGCCGCCGGAAGCGCGAGGAGCGGCTGCACCTGGTCGAGGGCCTGTTGGTGGCGCTGCTGGACATCGACGCGGTGATCGCGGTGATCCGGGGCAGCGACAACACGGCCCAGGCGAAGGAGCGGCTGATGGAGCGCTTCTCGCTGTCGGAGACGCAGACCGTCTACATCCTGGACACCCCGCTGCGCCGACTGACCCGCTTCGACCAGGTCGAGCTGGAGGCCGAGCAGGACAAGCTGCAGCGCGAGATCACCGAGCTGACCGAGATCCTGGAGTCCGACACCGTCCTGCGCAAGCTGGTCTCGGACGAACTCGGGGCCGTTTCCAAGAAGTTCGGCACCGAGCGGCGCACCGTGCTGCTGGAGGCCGGTGCGGTGGCCACCGCCGCCGTGCCGCTGGAGGTCGCCGACGACCCCTGCCGGGTGCTGCTCTCCTCGACCGGCCTGCTGGCCCGGACCGCCGACGCGGTCCAGGCGGTGGACCCGGACGGCGGACGCACCCGGCACGACCTGGTGGTCTCGGCCGTCGCGGCGACCGCGCGGGCCGACATCGGCGCGGTCACCACGGCCGGCCGGGTGCTGCGGCTGCCGGTCATCGACCTGCCCTCGCTGCCGCCGAGCTCCACCGCGCCCAACCTCTCCGGCGGCGCGCAGATCAGCGAGTTCCTGAAGCTGGACGCCGGCGAGAAGGTGCTGGCGCTGACCACCCTGGACGAGTCCTCGCCCGGGCTGGCGCTCGGCACCGAGCAGGGCGTGGTGAAGCGGGTCGTCCCGGACTGGCCGGAGAACAAGGACGAGTTCGAGGTGATCGGGCTCAAGGACGGCGACCGGCTGGTCGGCGCGGCCGAGCTGACCACCGGCGAGGAGGAGCTGGTCTTCATCACCTCCGACGCCCAACTGCTGCGCTTCCAGGCCGCGCAGGTGCGCCCGCAGGGCCGCCCGGCCGGCGGCATGGCCGGCATCAAGCTGGCCGACGGCGCCCGGGTGCTGTCCTTCACCGCGGTCGACCCGGCGGCCGACGCCCTGGTGGTGACCGTGGCCGGGGCCACCGAGGGGCTGGACGGGATGAACCTGGGCACCGCCAAGGCGACGCCGTTCGACCAGTACCCGCGCAAGGGCCGGGCCACCGGCGGGGTGCGCTGCCAGCGCTTCCTCAAGGGTGAGGAGTCGCTGGTGCTGGCCTGGGCCGGCGCCGCGCCGGCCCGGGCCGCGACCGCCAACGGCACCCCGGCCGAGCTGCCCGGACGCGACCCGCGCCGCGACGGCTCGGGCGTCCCGCTGGCCAAGGAGATCGCGGCCGTCGCCGGACCGGCGTAGCGGAACGCGAGGGGGGCGGCGGGCCGCCGCCCCCCTTCAGCCCGCCAGCGGGTTGCGCAGCGGGGTGTAGACCGAGTCGCCGCCGTCGGCGTCCAGCCAGCGCAGCAGCAGGTTGGTCTTGGCCGGCACGGTCGGGCTGTCCAGCAGCGCCCGCAGCTCCGACTGCCCGCCGTGACCGCCCAGTCCGTCGTGACCACCCGGACCGTCGTGACCGCTGAGCCCGCTGTGGCCGCCGAGCCCGCCGTAGCCGCCGAAGGCCGCCCTGGCCGTCGGCCAGAGCGCGTCGGCGGCCTGCGGGCAGCCCTCGGCCAGCGCTCCGGCGATCTCCAGCAGATGGTTCACCAGCAGGCAGTACTGCAGCCGCTGCCAGCCGGTCCCGGCGCTGACGCCGGGGGTGGGGACGTCCGGGCCGAGGCTCGCCAGCAGCTCCGGGTGGCGCTCGGCGACCAGCTTGACCCCCTCGTGGTCGCGGAACACGACCCGGTCCGGGAAGCCCTCGCCGTCCACGCCGACCAGGACGTTCTGCAGATGGCACTCCAGCACCACGCCGTGTTGGAAGTAGGCGTGCAGCACCGGCGGGACCACCTGGTCCAAGTAGCGCCGCCACCACTCCAGCGCGCGCTCCCGGCCGGAGCCGGGCCCCGGCAGCGGGCTCCCCGGAAAGCCCTCGCTGAACCCGGCCGCCAGCAGCGGGCGCGGCCCGGGTCCGAAGCCCTCCCGGACCAGCACCGCGAACGCCTCGTGGGTGTCCTGGCCGCCGAGGTCGGCGGTCCGGTAGCCGCTGTCGGCCAGCATGGACGCGCTCGCCGGACCGTCCGCGAAGGCCTTGGCGAGCAGCTCGTCCACCGGCGCCAGCCAGCGGAGGTCGCGCAGCCACAGCCGGCGGATGTCGTTGGTGACCCGTACCTCCAGGCTGAACTTCAGCGACAGGTCGGCCTCCGGCAGGTACACCGTGCGCAGCGAGGAGGTGGCCCAGGCCGTCTCTGCGGCAGCGCCCAGGTCCAGCAGCCGACCGTCCGTCAGCTGGGGCCAGGAGTCCAGCAGTTCCAGCTGCCAGGGGTGGGCCGGCAGGACCCGGTACCCGGCCGGGGCCCGGTCGCCCCAGAGCCGGTCGACCGCCTCGGTGTCCCCGGCGCCGGCCAGCAGTTCCTCGGGAACGCCCAGCAGCCGCAGCGGGAAGGCGGCGTACGCCTCCGGCGCGTACCGCAGCCAGTGCTCCGGCCGGCCGCCGCCCCGGGTCTTCGGGGCCGGGTGGTAGCGGTGCCCGGCGAGCAGCGCCTGCTCGGAGCGGAGGTAGGGATCGGCCGGGGGCCGGGCCGCCGCGCGGGCCCGCAGCAGCGCGGCGACCACGTCGCGGCTGTCCCTGACCTCGTCGGCGAGGGTCGGGTTGTCCGTCCCGGTCCGCGCCCGCAGCTCCCGCCCGGCCACGTCGAGCAGCCCCTCCAGCTCCAGCGGGACCGGCCCCTCGGCCGTGAGCAGCGCGGGCCCGGTCGGCCAGCGGCCCGGTCCGAGCCGCAGCACCGCCCCGCTCGCCGGGAGCAGCCAGTCCTCCCCCAGGGGTCGCGCCACCTCCCGGACCAGGCAGTTCAGCAGCGCCGTCCGCGCGATGCCGTCCGCCCGCCGGTCCGTCTCGGTGTCCGTCACTCGCCCGCCTCCTGGTCGGCCCACTGGGAGCCCTGTCCTCTCTGGAAGCCTTGTCCCACGATGCGCTCCGGCAAACCCTGGGTAGGTATCACCTCATGTCTCACCATATGCGCCCGACGGAAGCCCTCTTCGCCGCCGAGCTGCGGACCGGGCATCCAGCGCTGGTCCCGCAGTTCACCGACGCACTGCCCGGGGCGCGCGCGGCGGTCCTGGCCCGGCTCTGGCGGGCCCTGCTGTTCGAGCGGGGGCTGGCCGCCACCCTGCCGACGGAGGTGCGCACCCGGCTGCGCGGGCCCGCGCTCCTCCCCCACGACGTCGGCGCCGCCAAGGACGAGCTGATCGTCCGCCTCGGCGACCGCGAGTACACCCACCCGGCCGCGCTGCTGGCCGAGCTGGGACTGCCCGGCAGCGCCGAGCTGACCGCCGAGCTCGACCACAGCGTCGCCTCGCTCGCGCTCTCCCGCGCCGGCGCCGCGCACCGGCCGCCGGTCCCGGACACCCTGGTCGGCCAGGAGCAGAGCGTCGTGGACGGGCATCCCTACCACCCCTGCTGCCGGAGCCGTCCCGGCTTCACCGTCGCCGACCAGCTCGCCTACGCCCCGGAGCACCGGCGGCCGGTGGAGCTGGCGCTGCTGCCGGTCCCGGCGGCGGAGGCACTGCTGGTCGGCGACTGGCCGCAGTGGCTGCGCGAGGGCGACCGGGTACTGCTGCCGGTCCACCCCTGGCAGCTGCGGGAGGTGCTGCCCCGGCTCGGGCAGCCCGGCCTCGCGGGCGGGGCCACGGGCGGGATCGCGGACCGGATCACCGCCTCGGCGCTGATGTCGGTGCGCACCCTCGCCCCCGAGGGCGGCGGCCCCCACCTCAAGACCTCACTGTCGCTGCGGATGACCTCCGCCGTACGGGACATCTCCGGCGAGTCGGTGGTCAACAGCGCACCCCTGTCCGCGTTGTTGGAGGAGCTCGCCGACCGGCTCGGCGGGGCGCTGGTGGTCACCCGCAACCTGGCGGCGGGCGCCGCCCTGGTCTCCGGGGTCCCCAGCCGGGACGTCGCGGTGCTGGTGCGGGAGTCGCCGGAGCTCCACGCCGGGCCCGGGGAACGGGTCGTGCCACTGGCCGCCCTGGCCGAGCATCCCCCGCAACTCGCGGACCCGGTCGGCTGGTTGCGCTCGCTCGCGGCGCTGGCCTGGCCACCGCTGCTGCGGCTGCTGGCCTGGGGGGTGGCGCTGGAGGCGCACGGGCAGAACCTGCTGGTGGTGCTGGACCGGCTGCACCGGCCGCTGCGGCTGGTCTACCGGGACCTCGCCGACGTCCGGGTGAGCCGTGAACGGCTCGCGGCCTGCGGGATCCGCCCGACCGCGCTCGGCGGGCACGTCCTGGACGACGACCCGGTGGTGCTCCGGCGCAAACTGTTCGGCTCGGTGCTGGGCGGGACCTTCGGCTCGCTGGTGTCCGGCCTCGGCCGACGCGACCGGCTGCTGGAGGGCCTGCTCTGGGAGGCGGTGGCCGGGGAGGCGGAGGCGGCGGCGGAGGTGCTGTCGCCCGAGGACCGCCGGGCGCTGCTGCGGGACCCGCTGCCGGTGAAGGCCCTCACCCGGATGCGGCTGGCCGGCGGACCGCCCGGCGACCTGTGGACGCTGCTGCCGAACCCGCTCGCGGACGGCGGCCGGGGCGGGACCGCGAGCACCGGTCCTTCGGACGCGGACGGGATTCGCGGCGTCCCAACGGCAGGCATGGGCGGCTGGTAAGGCTAACCTTGCCTATGTGAGCACCTGTACCACCCTTTCAAGGGCCCTCGCCGAACCCATGGGCGGCACCGCCACCACGGGTGCCGGCTGGCTGCTGCTGGAGCAACCGGGCCCCTGGGGCGCCAAGGCGCTGACCCAGAGCCACCTCGACCCGGCGCTCGGCCGGGCCCTGGAGTCGCGCGCCCGCGACACGGGTCTGCGGATCGGACTGATCCGCAGACCCGGCCGACACGCCGACTGCCCGCCCAACCCCTCCCGGCACGTCTTCCTCGCACACACCCGTCCGGGCCTGTCCTGGGTCCGGGAACTGCGGACGGCGGACCCGGCCGACCTGCTCGACCTGGACTTCGCCGCGCTCGGCGCCGGCGCCCACGACGGCGTGGGCAGCGCCTACCGGGGCGACCCGCTCGCGCTGGTGTGCACCAACGGCCGCCGCGACCGCTGCTGCGCGCTGCTCGGCCGGCCGCTCGCCGCCGAGCTGGCCGCGGCCGGACACGCCCAGGTCTGGGAGACCACCCACCTCGGCGGGCACCGCTTCTCGCCCACCGTGCTGGTGCTGCCCTACGGCTACGCCTACGGGCGGCTCACCCCGGAGAGCGCCAAGGAGGTCCTGGCCGCCACCCACGAGGGCCGGATGGCTCCCGAGTGGTGCCGTGGGCGCTCCTACTGGGAACCGGCCGGCCAGGCGGCGGAACTGGCGGTGCGGGCGCACACCGGCGAGGACCGCGCGGAGGTGCTGACGCTCCGGCAGACCCCCACCGTCACCGGCTGGTCGGTGGCGGTGGACCACCGCGACGGGCGCGGCTGGACGGTCGAGGTCACCGCCGGGGTGTCGCTGCCGCCGCGCAGCCAGAGCTGCGGGGCCGAACTGGTCACCCCGGCCCGCTACGAGGCCGGACCGGTCCTCCGGACCCGCTGAGCCCACCGGCCCGTACCTCGGCAACTGCTCGCCGGGAACCCTCGATTCGGCCCTCCTCGGCACCGGTGGAAGGGCTACTCTGGAAATGCCCCCGGGCGCGCCTCCCCCGTCGCGCCCGGGGGCTTCTACCCGTTCCCGGCCGTGTGCCCGACCGGCCCCGGCTCAGACCGCCCCGGCCCCGGTGAGCGCCCTGACCTCCAGCTCCGCGTAGGCGTCCGGATCCGCGGCCCCGCCCGAGGTGACCGTCCCCAGCCAGCCGAAGAAGAAGCCGCAGGGGATCGAGACCACCCCCGGGTTCTCCAACGGGAACCAGTGGAAGTCGACCCCGGGGAAGATCGCCGCCGCATTGCCGGAGACCACCGGCGAGAAGACCACCAGCACCAGCGCCGGGACCAGCCCGCCGTAGATCGCCCAGGTCGCGCCGCGGGTGCTGAAACGCTGCCAGAAGAGGTTGAACAGCAGCGCCGGCACATTGGCCGAGGCCGCGACCGCGAAGGCGATGCCGACCAGGAAGGCCACATTGAGCTTCTGCGCGTAGAGGCTGAGCACGATCGCCACCGCGCCGAAGACCACGGCCGAGACCCGGGCCACCACCACCTCCTGCTGCTCCGTCGGCGTCTCCTCGTCCCGGCGGCGGAAGGCCCGGGCCCAGAGGTCGTGGGCGAAGGCCGCCGAGGAGGCCAGGGTCAGCCCCGCGACCACGGCCAGGATGGTGGCGAAGGCCACCGCCGAGATCACCGCGAACAGCACCGTGCCGCCGGTGCTCCCGGCCCCGCCGCCGAGCACCTGCGCCAGCATCGGCACCGCCGTGTTGCCGGCCTCGTTGGCGGAGCGGACGGCGGCGGTGCCGACCAGCGCAGCGGCCCCGAGCCCCAGCACGATCGTCATCAGGTAGAAACCGCCGACCAGTCCGATCGCCCACATCGTCGAGCGCCGGGCGGCACGGGCCGTGGGCACGGTGTAGAAGCGCGACAGTATGTGCGGCAGCCCGGCGGTGCCCAGCACCAGTGCCAGGCCGAGGCTGACGAAGTCCAGCCGGTTGAGCGCGCTGCCGCCGTAGCGGAGGCCGGGGGCGTAGAAGCGACTGCCGTAGCCGCTGTGGGCGGCGGCGGAGCGCAGCAGGGAGCCGAGGTCGCCGTGGAAGCGCAGCAGCACCATGACCGTCAGCACCGAGGTCCCCAGCAGCAGCACCACGCACTTGACGATCTGGATCCAGGTGGTGGCCGTCATCCCGCCCACGGTCACGTAGACGATCATCAGCGCGCCGATGCCGACGATCGACCAGGCCCGGTCGGCGGCGGTGTTCAGCCCGAGCAGCAGCGACACCAGGCTGCCGGCCCCGACCATCTGCGCCACCAGGTACAGCAGCGACACCACGATGGACGACATCCCGGCCGCCGCCCGGACCGGCCGCCGGCGCATCCGCAGGGCCAGCACGTCGGCCAGGGTGTACCGGCCGCAGTTCCGGACCAGTTCGGCCACCAGCATCAGCACCAGCAGCCAGGCCACCAGGAAGCCGACGGTGTAGAGCAGGCCGTCGTAGCCGTACAGGGCGATGAGGCCGGTGATGCCGAGGAAGGAGGCGGCGGACATGTAGTCGCCGGAGATGGCGAAACCGTTCTGCATAGGGCTGAAGTCGCGCCCGCCGGTGTAGAAGTCCTCGGCCCCGCGTCGGCGGCGACCCGCCCAGAAGGTGATGCCGAGGGTGACCACGACCACCACCGTGAACAGCCCCACGGCCAGGGCGTGCCGGCTGTCAGTGGTCATCGGAGCCGGTCCTGGGTCTCCCAGCGCAGACCGAGCGCGGCCCGGTCGCGGTGGTCGCGGGCGTGGCGGGCGTAGAGCCAGGTGATCAGGAAGGTGGTGGCGAACTGGAGCAGCCCCAGCAGCCAGGCCACGTTGAACGGTCCGGCGACCGGACGGGCCATCAGCCCCGGCAGGGTGACCGCGGCGACGATGTAGAGCAGGTACCAGAGCAGGAACACCGCGCAGGCGGGGAAGACGAAACCCCGGTAGCGGCGACGGATGGCCCGGAACTCCTCGCCCTCGTGCACCTGCCGGTAGACGTCGGCCCGCAGTGCCGCCCCCGGCGACGCGGGCGGCACCTCCGCCCCGACCGCCTCCTCCGGTTCGGCCACCCCCCTCAGCTCGGACACTCCCTCCGGCTCGAACACCCCCTCCGGCTCGGCCCCGGCGCCTTCCGGCTCCCCCGCTGTCGCGACCGATCCCTGCTCCGGCGGCGTCCCCGTCGCTTCCCGCTGTCTCAACAACTGTGCTCCCACGCTGGATGGAGTGCCGGGCGCCCCCCAGGTGACCCCGCGCCCGTCGGCATCCAGCATGGTGAGCGGGACGCACCCGCGTGGTCCGGTGTGCGGACGTTCACTCCATCAGGTGATGATCGGTGCCCGGCTACTCCTGCGTCGACAGCCCGTTCCGGTAGGCGTAGCCCACCGCCTGGGCCCGGTCCCTGACCCCGGTCTTGGCGAACAGGTTGTTGATGTGGGTCTTCACCGTGGCCATGCTGACGAAGAGTCGGCCGGCGATCTCGGCGTTGGACAGCCCGGCCGCGATCAGCGCCAGCACCTCCGCCTCACGCGCCGTCAGACCGTCCGGCAGCCCGGCCGACTGCTGCGCCGCCGCTGCCGGGACCGGCGCGCGGACCGGCGCCGCTGCCCCGAACGCACCGGACACACCGGACGCCGCGTTCGCCCCGGCTGCCCCCGACGTCCCCGCCGCGCCGCTCGCGCCCGGCTCGGCCGGAGTCGGCGGCTGCCCCGTCCCGGACAGCCGTTCCAGCAGCCGGGCCTGGATCTGCGGCGACAGCCCGGCCGCCCCCGACCGCACGTCGCTGATGGCCCGGGCGATCTCCTCGCCGCCCGCGTCCTTGGTCAGGTACCCGCGCGCGCCCGCCCGCAGCGCCGGGAAGAGCGAGTCGTCGTCGGCGTAGGTGGTCAGGATCACCACTTCGGTGCCCGGGTGGCGGCTGCGGATCAGCCTGGTCGCCTCGACGCCGTCGCAGCGCGGCATCCGCAGGTCCATCAGCACCACGTCCGGGGCGTGCTCCTCGACCAGCCGCACGGCCTCCTCGCCGTCCGCCGCGGCGCCCACGACCTCGATCCCCGGCAGCAGCCCGAGCAGCATCACGATGCCCTCGCGCACCACTTTCTGGTCGTCGGCGACCAGCACCCGCACGATGTTCTCGCTCATCGCGCAACCCTACGGTGTGGGCAGCCTCAAGAGCACGCGAAAGCCGCCCGCCTCGGGCCCGGCCAGCAGCGAACCGCCCAGCAGCTCGGCCCGCTCGCGCATGCCGAGCAGCCCGTACCCACTGCCGCTGGACGCCAGCACCGGGTCGTCGCCGACCGCCGCGCCGTTCCGCACCTCCAGCTCGACCGTGCCGTCGAGGTACGACAGCCGGACGGCGGTCTCCGCCCCCGGCGCGTGCTTGCGGATATTGGTCAGTGCCTCCTGCGCGGTGCGCCGGACCGCCACCCCGGCCTCGGCCCCGAGCGGCCGGGGCGCGCCCTCGATCCGCAGCCGGGCGCCCTGCGCCTCCGCCAGCGCCGCCAGGAACTCGCCCGCCGGGACGAACTCGCCGCGCAGCGCGGACAGCGCCGCCCTGGTCTCGGCCAACCCGTCCTGGGCCATCCGCCGGGCGTCCACGATCCGCTCCCGCAACAGCGCCCGGTCGGCGCCGGCGTCCAGCATCAGCCGGGCCGCCTCCAGGTGGACCAGCTGGGCGGAGAGGCTGTGGGCGAGCACGTCGTGGATCTCCCGGGCGATCCTGGCCCGCTCGGCGAGCGCGGCGGACTCCGCCTCGGCGGTCCGGGCGGCCCGCTCCTGCTCCAGCAGCCGGAGGGTGCCGGCCCGGACCTCCCGGTCCACTCGGCCGACATAGCCGAGGGCGCCCAGGCCCACCACCGGACCGAGATTGCCCAACCACCCGGACTGGGGCAGCAGCAGGACGTAGAGCACCGCCGAGATCGCGGTGACCGAGACCCCGACGACCGGCGGCAGTCGCTGCATCGAGCCCATCGCGATGCCACAGAGCAGCAGGACCGCGATGCCCTGGCCGCCGAGCTGGAGCGCGACCAGGGAACAGCCCAGCACCAGGGCCAGCCAGAGCACGGAGGGCAGGATCCGCCGCCGCGGCGACCCGTGCAGGAAGCCCGCGAAGGCGAGGACGCCGACGGCGCTCGCCCCGGCCACGATCCAGACGTGGTCGCCCCGCAG
>Ga0302314_10012925_pt1 | contig 14395 bp, 9 predicted proteins | sample III_Palsa_N2_3_FD_200533 | JGI IMG/M metagenome (GOLD analysis project Ga0302314, IMG submission 200533) | Peat permafrost microbial communities from Stordalen Mire near Abisko, Sweden - III_Palsa_N2_3 | ecosystem: Environmental > Terrestrial > Soil > Palsa > Peat permafrost | place: Sweden... | reverse complement strand
TGGAACAACTACCTGTACGGCGACCGCAAGGCCGCCGACGCGCTGATCAAGCAGGACAACCCCGAGATGACCGACGACCTCATCGCGCAGAGCCTGCAGCTGATGAAGGAGATGGGCATCGTCGACTCCGGCGACGCGCAGACGCTGGGCATCGGCGCGATGAAGCCCGAGCGCGTCAAGGACTTCTACGACAAGATGGTGCGCGCCGGTCTCTACAAGGCGGGCGACGTCGACCTGTCCAAGGTGATGACGACGCAGTTCGTGAACCAGGGCGTGGGCGTGGACCTGCGCAAGAAGCTCACCGGGCGCTAGAGCGCCATCGACGCCCGCTGCCCCATCGCCGCGCGCCAGCGCTGCAGGTGCGGATGCTCGTTGCCCGGCTTGACCTTGACGACGCGCGCGAAGTCGACGGCCACCACCGCATTGATGTCGGCGACACTGAAGCGGTCCGTCGCGACGAAGTCGCGCTCGGCCAGCCGCTCGTTCAAGGTGACGAAGAACCGCTGCACCCGAGCGCGCCCGCGTTCCGCGAGCGCGGGGATCTGCGCGTAGTCCACGGGCCCGGGCAGCGCGCGATTGGCCATCGCGGGCGAGCCGTTGCGCAGCGCCTCGGCGATCGCCTGCAGGCCTTCGAACTCGATGCGCCAGTTCCAGCTCGCGACCTCGGCCTTTTCCGCGGGCGTGGCGCCCAGCAGCGGCGGCTCGGGAAACCGCGCCTCGAGCCACGCGGCGATCGCGGCGTTGTCGGTCAGCAGCAGGCCGTCGTCGGTGCGCAGCGCGGGCACGGTGCAGTGCGGATTGACCTGCCGATAGGCCTCGCCCATCTGTTCGCCGGTCCGCAGGTCGACCTGCACGGTCGCGTGCGCGACGCCCTTCTCGGCCAGCAGGATGCGCGCGCGGCGCGGGCTCGGCGCAGTGGCGCAGTCGTAGAGCGTGATCATTGCGGCGCCACCTTGTCCTGCGTGTGGGTGTCGAAGTCGCCCGCGTCGTGGCGCTCGTGCAGCTGGCTGGCCGGATCGCCGAAGACGCGGTTGACCATGCGTCCACGCTTGACGGCCGGGCGCTGCGCGATCGCGTCCGTCCAACGGATGACGTTGGTGTAGGTCTGCACGTCCAGGAATACGCCGGCCTCGTACAGCAGGCCCTTCACGAGGTTGCCGTACCAGGGCCAGATCGCCATGTCGGCGATCGTGTAGTCGTCGCCCGCCATGTACTCATGGTCGGCCAGGTGGCGATCGAGCACGTCGAGCTGGCGCTTGACCTCCATCGCGTAGCGCTTGATCGCGTACTCGATCTTCTCGGGCGCGTAGGCGTAGAAATGGCCGAATCCGCCGCCCAGGAAGGGCGCGCTGCCCATCTGCCAGAACAGCCACGACAGGCACTCCGCGCGCGCGGCGCCGCCCGTCGGCAGGAACTCGCCGAACTTCTCGGCCAGGTGCAGCAGGATCGCGCCGGACTCGAACACGCGCACCGGCTCGGGCCCGCTGCGATCCACCAGCGCCGGGATCTTCGAATTCGGATTGGCCGCGACGAACCCGCTGCCGAACTGCGCGCCCTCGTTGATGCGGATCAGCCAGGCGTCGTACTCCGCGCCGCGGTGCCCGAGCGCCAGCAGCTCCTCCAGCATCACCGTCACCTTCACGCCGTTGGGCGTGGCCAGCGAGTAGAGCTGCAGCGGATGGCGCCCCACCGGCAGGTCCTGGTCGTGCGTCGGTCCGGCGATCGGCCGGTTGATGTTCGCGAAGCGACCGCCGCTGTCCTTGTTCCAGGTCCAGACGGTGGGCGGCGTGTAGGCGGATGAATCGTCCATGCGGGCAGTCTCCAGGCTGAGCCGCGACGGTAACCGAGGCGCGCCGAACTTGCTGGCAGTGCGGGATCAGGCGGCGCGACGCGCGTTGCCGATCATCACCAGCCCCACGCCGGCGAGGATCACGGCCATCCCCGCCAGGATGGGCGCGCTGACCGTCTCGCCCGCGAACAGCGCGCCGAGGCCGACGGCCACCACCGGGTTGACGTAGGCGTAGCTGGTCGCGAGCGCCGGCCGCGAATGCGCGATCACATAGACGAACGCCGTGTACGCGACGATCGATCCGAACACGACGAGGTAGGCCAGTGCGATCCACGCGGACGCTGGCACCGCGCCTGCGACGAAGCGCTCGCCGCGCAGCGCCGACATCACGACCAGGCTCGCACCGCCGCCCAGCATCTGCACCGCGGCGGACATCGGGCCGGCCGGCATGTCCAGGCGCCGCTGCAGCACGGTGGCGCCGGCCCACGACGCCGCCGCGACGAACAGCACCGCGACGGCCCACGGGCTCGCCGCGGCGTGCAGGTCGAGATTGAGCATCCCCATCCCGCCGAGCCCCAGCGCGATGCCCAGCCATTCGAGCAGGCGCGGCCGCGTTCCAAACAGGCCCCAGGCGAACAGCAGCGCGAACACGGGCACGCCCGCGACCACGAGCGCGGCCAGGCTGGATGGCACGCGCGTCTCGGCCAGGCACACGAAGCCGTTGCCCAGACCCATCATCATGAAGCCGATCAGCGCGCCGTTGCGCCATTGCCGCCGCGTCGGCCAGGCGGTGCCGCGCCACTTCAGGAACGCGAGCAGGATCGGCCCGGCGCACAGGTTGCGGATCGCCGACGAGGCCAGCGGCGGCATGCCGTCGACCACGAAGTGAATGGCCAGGTAGGTCGAGCCCCAGACGACGTAGACGATGGCGAGGCAGGCGGCGAGCAGCGTGGAGCGCGAGGTGTTCGGCATGGAGCGCCGAGTGGAACAGAAACGCGCCGGCCCTTGCCCGCCGCGGACTACTCCACGGCGCGCAAGGGCCGGCGCAGGCGACGCGTCGCCGCTTACTTCAGGTCGTAGCGATCCAGGTTCATCACCTTCGTCCACGCGGCGACGAAGTCGCGCACGAACTTGCCCTGGGCATCGCTGGCGCCGTAGACCTCCGCGATCGCGCGCAGCTGCGAGTTCGAGCCGAACACGAGGTCGACGACGGTGGCCGTCCACTTCGGCTCGTCGGTCCGGCGGTCGCGGCCTTCGAGCACGCCCTCGGTGGCCGACATCTGCCAGCGCGTGCGCATGTCCAGCAGGTTGACGAACCAGTCGTTCGACAGGACACCCGGGCGCCGCGTGAACACGCCGTGCGCGGAATGGCCGACGTTGGCGTCGAGCACGCGCAGGCCGCCGATCAATGCCGTCATCTCGGGCGCGGTCAGCGTCAGCAGCTGCGCCTTGTCGATCAGCAGCTCGGCCGCGTGGCCCTCGAGGCCGGCGCGCAGGTAGTTGCGGAAGCCGTCGGCGCGCGGCTCGAGCGGCCCGAACGAGTCGACGTCGGTCTGCGCCTGCGACGCATCGGTGCGGCCGGGCGCGAACGGCACGGCGACGTCCTGGCCCGCCTTCTTCGCCGCGTCCTCGATCGCCGCGTTGCCGGCCAGCACGATCAGGTCGGCCAGCGAGATCTTCTTGCCGCCGGATTGCGCGCCGTTGAACTTCGCGCGGATGTCCTCGAGCTTCGCGAGCACCTTCGCCAGCTGCGCCGGCTGGTTGGCGTCCCAGTCCTTCTGCGGCGCGAGGCGGATGCGCGCGCCGTTGGCGCCTCCGCGCTTGTCGCCGCCGCGGAAGGTCGAGGCCGAGGCCCACGCCGTGGCCACGAGTTCCGCCGTGCTCAGGCCGGACGCGAGCACCTGCGCCTTCAGCGCCGCGACGTCCTTGTCGTCGACCAGCGGATGATCGACGGCCGGAATCGGGTCCTGCCAGATCAGTTCCTCGGCCGGCACCAGCGGGCCGAGGTAGCGGGCGCGCGGGCCCATGTCGCGGTGCGTCAGCTTGAACCAGGCCCGCGCGAACGCATCGGCGAAGGCCTGCGGGTCGGCCATGAAGCGGCGCGAGATCTTCTCGTAGGCCGGATCGATGCGCAGCGCCATGTCGGCCGTCGTCATCATCGGCGCGTGGCGCTTCGCCGGGTCGTGCGCGTCGGGCACGGTTGCGGCCGCCGAATCGCCGACGGGTTTCCACTGGTGCGCGCCGGCCGGGCTCTTCGTCAGTTCCCACTCGTTGCCGAACAGCGTCTCGAAGAAGCTCATGTCCCACTGCGTGGGCGTCGGCGTCCACGCGCCCTCGATGCCGCTGGTGATCGTGTGGAAGCCGCGGCCCGAGCCGAAGCTGTTGGCCCAGCCCAGGCCTTGCTCCTCGATGCTCGCACCCTCGGGCTCGGCGCCCACGTGCGCCGCCGGGCCCGCGCCGTGCGCCTTGCCGAAGGTGTGCCCGCCGGCCACCAGCGCCACCGTCTCCTCGTCGTTCATCGCCATGCGGGCGAAGGTCTCGCGGATGTCGTGCGCCGAGGCGGCCGCGTCCGGGTTGCCGTTCGGACCTTCCGGGTTGACGTAGATCAGGCCCATCTGCACCGCGGCCAGCGGGTGCGCGAGCTCGCGGTTCGTGCCGTAGCGCTCGTCGCCGAGCCACTTCTTCTCGGGACCCCAGTAGACCTCCAGGTGCGGCTCCCAGATGTCCGCACGCCCCCCGGCGAAGCCGAAGGTCTTGAAGCCCATCGCCTCGAGCGCGACGTTGCCGGTCAGCACGATCAGGTCGGCCCACGACAGGTTGCGGCCGTACTTCTGCTTGATCGGCCACAGCAGGCGCCGCGCCTTGTCGAGGTTGCCGTTGTCGGGCCAGCTGTTGAGCGGCGCGAAGCGCTGCGCGCCGGTGCCTGCGCCGCCGCGGCCGTCGGTGACGCGGTAGGTGCCGGCCGCGTGCCAGGCCATGCGGATGAACAGCGGACCATAGTGGCCGTAGTCGGCCGGCCACCAGTCCTGCGAGTCGGTCATCAACGCCTTCAGGTCGGCGATGACGGCGTGCAGGTCGAGCTGCCCGAACGCCTCGGCGTAGTCGAACGACTCGCCCATCGGGTCGGACTTGCCGGACTGCTGGTGCAGGATGTCGAGATTGAGCTGGTTCGGCCACCAGTCGGCGTTCCGCGGGGCGTTGGCCACGGCGTGCTGGCGTACGCCGCTCGAGAACGGGCACTTGGCTTGTTCGGACATGGATGATCTCCTTGATTTGATCTGTGGGACGAGGGCGAGGCCCCGACTGTCGCCTGTCCATTTTTGTTAGGCCAATGAATCCTTGTTAGAGACTCGATAGTCAAAATCTTTCATGTCCCCGCAAGCCATTGGCTTGACCGACCGGGACATTCGAGCGCCCGCCGTCGAGCAGGCGCGCACGACCGCGGCCCGATTGCATAGACTGCGCGCTCGTCGTCGCTACCGGAGCTTCCCGTGCCCGTCTTCCGCCGCCTGCCCGCCTGGATCGCTGCCTGCGCGATCGCCGCCGCGGGCGCATCGACCGCCCTCCACGCCGCCGAAGCGCCCGGGGCGGCGGCGTCCGCGCCGTCCAGCCGCCTCGACGAGATCCTCGCGCGCGGCGTGCTGCGCGTGGGCACCACCGGCGACTACAAGCCCTTCACCTACCGCGTCGCCGACGGCCGCTTCATCGGCCTGGACATCGCGCTGGCGGCCGACCTGGCCAGGACGCTGGGCGTGAAGCTCGAGCTCGTGCCGACGACCTGGGGCGCGATGATGGTCGACCTCGGCGAGGATCGCTTCGACCTCGCGGTCGGCGGCGTGTCGGTGTCGCTGGAGCGCCAGAAGAAGGCATGGTTCTCGATTCCGTACCTGCGCGACGGCAAGACCCCGATCGCGCGCTGCGAGGACGCGCACAAGTACCAGACGCTGGCCGACATCGACCGGCCCGAGGTGCGACTGATCGTCAATCCCGGGGGCACCAACGAGCGCTTCGCGCGCGCGCAGGCGCCGCGCGCCACGCTGACGGTCTTTCCGGACAACGTGGCCATCTTCGACCGCATCGCCGCGGGCGAGGCCGACGTGATGATCACCGATGCGGTGGAGGCACGGCTGCAGCAGCGCCTGCATCCGAAGCTGTGCGCGATCCACCCGGAGGCGCCGTTCGATTTCTCCGAGAAGGCCGTGCTGCTGCCGCGCGACGTCGCGCTGAAGGCCTACGTCGACCAGTGGCTGCACCAGTCGATCGAGAGCGGCGCGTTCGCGCGCGCCGATGAGCAGTGGCTGGCGTATCCGTGGGGCATCGAGTCGCTGCGCGCGCTCATCGACGCGCGCCTGCTGCTCGCGCCCGACGTGGCGCAGTTCAAGTGGAACCACCACCTTCCGATCGAGGATCTGCCGCGCGAGGCGCAGGTCATCGCCGCGCTGGGCCACCGGGCGAGCGACCTCGGCGTGCCGCAGCCGTGGGCCGAGGCGTTCTTCCGCGCGCAGATCGAGGCGTCGAAGATCGCTCAGAACGAGCTGTTCCAGGGTTGGGACGTCTTGAGGCACGGCCAGTTTCCCGACGCCCCGGATCTCGCCACGGTGACGCGTCCCAAGCTCGACAAGCTCACCGACCAGCTGCTGCGCGCGCTGGCCGAGAACTGGCCCGTGCTGAGCGATCCGAAGCGGCGCGACGACGTGCTGCGCGCGCTGCATCCGATGCAGGCCGAAGACCTCAGCGCCAACGCGGTCGCCGAAGCGATCGCGCCGCTGGGCCGCTGAGCCGGACGAGAAAAAAGCAGCACGAGGGCTGCTTTCTTCGGGCTCCGGCTCGGCCGTGCCGGCCAGGATGCGCTGGCGATTACTCGCGCGCGCGACGCTTGGCCATGAAGCCCATCAGGCCGAGGCCGGCGAGCAGCAGGGCCATGTTGGCGGGCTCCGGAACGGCCGGCAGCGGGCCGGTTTCCGAAGGCGCGAGCACCGTGAAGTTCACGCTCGTGCCGGCGGTGTTGGCCGCCGGGGAGCCCATCACTTCCAGGTAGTACGAACCCGCCGCGACGTTCGAGATGGTTGCCGGAACGATGGCGTCCGCGAACGAGAAGGTGCCGCCGATCGCGGCGGTCGTGTCGGGGCCGCCGGTCGAGGTGCCGGAGTACAGCGCGATCGTGCCCGTGCCGTCGGCGGCGGGGCCCTGGTAGTTGTTGATCGCGAGGTCCACGTCCGTCGTCTCGTCCAGGGCGAAGTTGTAGACGTAGTCGTACATGCCGGTCAGCGTAGGCACGGCGTCGGTCAGGTACGCGGTGTAGACGTCGGGGCCGAGGGTGCCGCCGTTGGCCAGAGCAACCTGGTTGTGGGTGGCGTTGAGTTCGGTCAGGTCGTACAGCGTACCGATGGTCGCGGCCGAGGCAGTGCCGCCGGCGGCAGCCAGTGTCAGGGCGACGAGGGTGAGTTTGAGTTTCATGAAAGTCTTCTCCTAGCGGTTGAAGGGTATGGCCGATCCATTGGGTCGTGTTGCGTGTAACCCATTGCAACCCCTGTTCCCGCCGTCGCTGATCGACGACATATCGTTTTCACCTACCCGTTTCGGTGAGCATTCCGAGGGAAATTGCTCGCCCTTCGGTACATTCCTGCTCGACCATTGGTCGATTTTCGGCTGTACGCTCCGGTTAGCGTTCGAGCACTGCCGAGCTGATTCTTTTCCAGTTCGTCAATGCAAATATATTTGCTGCTTCGCATCAATTTTACGCGATCCAATCATCAGTTATTGATGAGAGTTCAGGGACGTCCCGGAACATATCCGCGGCGTCTGCAGAGTTTCAAATGCGAATCATTTCCGGAAGGCCCGCAAGCCGTCTTTTCCCTCGTGGGAAGCGGCGCAACAGGCGACCGATCGGCAAGCTCGTGCACGGCTCCCTGCCGAGTCGATGATTTTAATTTTCGTGCCCGCCGCCCGATCCCGTCCTTGGCGGAGATAACGACTCAGGCGAATCGTGGCACAAAGGCAACGAGAAACCCAGGAATACTGCTGATCGGATCGATTGACGGGGAAAAACGGCTCATTTTTGGTGCGACCCTGCTCGACCATGGCCGAAAAACCTCCGTCCCATGGTCGAGCCATTGATGAGCTGCATGTTGTTGCAGTTTTCCGGATGGTCGAGTAGATACTTCGGTAATATTCGCCTGCCGTTGCAATACGGCAACCCATCAGTCGGGCTCGATACCCAACGGTCTCGAACCCGACGCACTCGCTGCTCTGAATCAAGCCGGCCCCGAGGCCAGCGTCGATTCAACAGCGCCTGGCAGCTGGTCCCTTCGTGGTCCGGGCTGCTTGTCCACACCCGGCGCGCCGGCGTGCTGGCGTGCTGTTCCACGATGCCTCGCGGCGTTGGGAGACACCGCGCCACGCACCGACCGCCGATGAATTCAGCTCATCGAAGGATCGGTCTTGAATCGCTTTTCCCCGACTCAGAAAGCCACCCCTGCGCTGGCTCTCTCCCTCGTCCTCCTGGCGTGCCTGACGGCTTGCGGCGGGGGCTCCAGTGCCGAGCAGACGGCGCAAGCCGCCGACGTGACCGACTCCGCGACGTCCGGTCCGGCCGCCACGGCCAGGGACGGCAGCGCCGCCGACGTCGCGGTCAACGCGGCCATGGCCCGCACCGAAGCGCAGCCCGCGTACCACCTGGCGCCCGCGCTGCTCGACGAGCCCAGCCAGATCGACGCCGGCGGCACCAACGCCTCGGCGCGCCAGTCGGCGAACCGGTTCCAGGTCGACGCCGACGTCGCCAGCAGCATCGACACCGCGCGCCTGTCGCGCCAGGCCCTGGCGCAACGCATCGCCGCGGTGTCGAAGGCCCGCGTCTCCGCCGCGGGCGGCGAGACGTCCACGCCGCAGGCCACCGCCATCGTCGGCGCGGTCCACACGCCGGCGCAGATCCGCGCCGCCTACGGCCTGGCCGCGCTGCCGGCGACGGGCGCCAGCCTCACGGCGGCCCAGGCCGCCGCGCTGGGCGCCGGCCAGACGATCTACCTGGTCGACGCGTACCACGACGCGACGGCGCTGTCCGACCTGAACGCCTTCTCGGCGAAGTTCGGCCTGCCCACCTGCGCCAATGTCGCCGTCGCGACCACCGCCCAGTTGCCGCTCGCCGCTCCGCCGTCGAGCTGCACGTTCTCGCAGATCTACTCGACCGCCAGCGGGGCGATGACGACGACCATGCCGGCCTACAACGCCACCTGGGCGCCCGAGAGCAAGCTCGACGTCCAGTGGGCGCACGCCATCGCCCCGCTCGCGCGCATCGTGCTCCTCGAGATGCCCGACGCGATGTCCACCAGCATCCTCGGCGCCAACTCGCTGGCGGCCGCGCTGGGCAAGGGCGTCGTCTCGATGAGCTTCGGTTCCGCCGAGGCGGCCTGGTCGTCGACCGTCGACTGGCACTTCACCATCGCCGGCATGACCTACGTCGCGGCCGCGGGCGACTCGGGATCGCAGGTGCTGTGGCCCGCGGTCTCGCCCAACGTCGTCGCCGTCGGCGGCACCAGCCTGAACTGGTCGGGCTCGGGCACGCGCTACGAGGCGGCCTGGTCCAAGGGCGGCGGCGGCATGAGCGCCTACGAGGCCCTGCCGGCCTGGCAGAGCGGCGTGACGCCGGCCGGCGGCAGCGCGCTGGTGCGCCGGGCCGTCCCGGACGTCGCCTTCAACGCCGACCCGATGACGGGCGAATACGTCGCGCTGACCCTGCCGGGCGCCGCGACGGAGTGGAGCGCGTACGGCGGCACCAGCATCGCCGCGCCGCAATGGGCCGGCGTGATCGCCGTCGCCAACGCGATGCGCGCCGCCGCCTCCCAAGCCGCGCTGGGCGACATCCACACGCTGCTCTACAAGACGGTCGCCGCCGTGCCGGGCAACTACGCCGCGGCCATGGGCGACGTCGTCGACGGCACCAACGGCACCTGCGCCACCTGCCGCGCGGGCACGGGTTTCGACCAGGCCACCGGCTGGGGCACGCCCAACGCCACGCCGCTGTTCCAGGTGCTGACCGGCGTCTCGCTGGCCACGCAAGCGGCGCCCTCTGCGGCGCCGACCGTGCCGGGCGGCTCGTTCACCGGCAAGATGGGCGCCGCGCTGAGCCAGTCGCTGAACGTGACGGCGCCTTCGGGCACCACCACCGCCTACGCGCTGTCGGGCGCGCCCAGCGGCCTCACGGTCGACGCCACGGGCATGCTGAAGTGGACCTCGCCCGTCGCCGGCAGCTACTCGTTCACCGCCACGGCCACCACGGCCGCGGGCAAGTCAGCCAGCGGCGCCTATGCGCTCAAGGTCATCGCGGCGACCGCGCCGGTGTTCTCCAGCAGCGGCAAGTTCGCCGCCACGGCCGGCACCGCGTTCGCGGGCGCGCTGTCGGCCTCGAACCCGAACGCGGGCACGCTCGCCTTCAGCGTGGCGGGCGCGCCCTCGGGCCTCACGGCCAGCACCAGCGGCGCCCTGAGCTGGGCCGCGCCGGTGGCCGGCACGTACTCGTTCACCGCGACGGTGACCGACAACTACGGCTACTCGTCGTCGCAGACCGAGACGCTGACCGTGGCCGCGCCCGCGGCCACCAACGCGCCGACGCTGGCCTCGGCCACCTTCGCGATCAAGGCCGGCGGATCGTTCGCGACCGTGCTGGCGGGCAAGTCCGCCGACGGCGGCTCGCTCACGTACACGGCCAGCGGCGCGCCGGCCGGCCTGGTCATGATGTCCAGCGGCTACACGTACTGGATCGACGCGGTCAAGGGCACCTACAACGTGACCGTCACCCTGCACGACAGCAAGGGCCCGACCGGCACCGGCAAGATCACGCTGGTCGTCTCGTAAGCGGCCGCGCGCGCGTCACGCGCGCGCCGATGCACCCGCACGCCCGCGCTCGCGCGGGCGTCGTCGTTTCAGGCCGGCTGCAGCAGCGCGCGATGCGTGGTGAGCGCGGCGCTGACGATCTCGCTGAGCCCGGCGCCGGCCTCGGTGCCGACGGCCGCGAGGATCTGCGAGCGCATGCGCGGCTCCCAGAACTTCTTGACGTGCTCGGCGATGCCGGCCATCGCCTCGTCCCGATCGGGCAGCGCGGCGAAGAAGCTGCCGATGCGGTTGGCCATGACGATGAGGTTGTCGAGATCCATGGTCAGCCCGGCTGGAAGCGGTCGGCGTTCGAATAGAGCACGAGGTCGTCGTGGCGTGCGAAGCCCGCGAGCGCGAGGCCGGCGCGCCGCGCCGTGTCGACCGCGCGCGCGGTGGGCGCGGACACCGCCACCAGCGCGGTGATGCCCGCGGCCACCGCCTTGCGCACCATCTCCACGCTCGCGCGGCTGGTGATGCAGCAGAAGCCGCCGCGCGCGTCCACGCCGGCCTCGACCATCGCGCCGACGAGCTTGTCGAGCGCGTTGTGGCGGCCGACGTCCTCGCGCACGATGCGCACCTGGCCGTCGAGCGAGCACCATGCGGCCGCGTGCGTGGCGCCGGTGCGCTGCTGCAGCGCCTGGTGCGACGGCATCGCCCGCAGCGCCGCGGCGATGGCCGACGGCGACAGCGGCGTCGCGGCCGGTGCCAGCGCGCGCAGCGGCGGCTCGACCTGTTCCAGGCTCTCGGTGCCGCACAGGCCGCAGCCGGTGCGTCCGGCCATCGAGCGGCGCTTGTCCTTCAGGCGGGCGAAGCAGGCGCTGGAGACTTCCATCTCGATGCGCATGCCGGCCGGATCGGGCGCCACGTCGATGCCGTACAGCTCGTCCGCGCGCTCGAGCAGGCCTTCGGTGAGTCCGAAGCCCAGCGCGAAATCCTCGAGATCCAGCGGCGTCGCCAGCATCACCGCGTGCGAGATGCCGTTGAAGATCAGCGCGACGGGCACCTCGTCGGCGAGCCAGTCCTGCGACTCGGAGACCGCGCCCCCGCGGCGCACGCGCACGTCCAGGCGCTGCGCGCCCGTATCGTCGGCGGCGGGGAGCAGCTCCGGCTTCATTTGCCCGTGACGGTGACGGCCGCGCCGAGCCGCGCGTCGGCCAGGAAGCGTTCCTGGTCCTCGTTGAAGTCCTTGTACGCGCGCTGCCACGACGACGGCTGCGCCACCGGCATCACCTGCACCGCCGTCACCTTGTACTCGGGGCAGTTGGTGGCCCAGTCGGAGCTGTCGGTGGTGATCACGTTGGCGCCGGACTCGGGGAAGTGGAACGTCGTGTAGACCACCCCGGGCTGCACGCGCTCGGTGATCGTCGCGCGCAGCACGGTCTCGCCGGAGCGGCTGGTGATGCCGACCCAGTCGTTGTCCTTGACGCCGCGGTCGAGCGCGTCCTGCGGGTGGATCTCGAGCCTGTCCTCGTCGTGCCACCGCGAGTTGAGCGTGCGCCGCGTCTGCGCGCCCACGTTGTACTGCGACAGGATGCGGCCCGTCGTGAGCAGCAGCGGGAACTTGCGCGTGACCTTCTCGTCGGTGGCCACGTACTGCGTGATCACGAAGCGGCCCTTGCCGCGCACGAAGCGGTCGACGTGCATGATGTCGGTGCCGGCCTCGGCGGTCGAGTCGTTGCACGGCCATTGCACGCTGCCGAGACGGTCGATCTTCTCGTAGCTCACGCCGGCGAAGGTGGGCGTCAGCGCCGCAATCTCCCGCATGATCTGCTCGGGGTGCGTGTAAGCCATCGGGTATCCGAGCGCGTTGGCCAGCTTGACCGTCGCCTCCCAGTCGCCCACGCCCGACAGCGGCGGCATCACCTTGCGCACGCGCGAGATGCGGCGCTCGGCGTTGGTGAACGTGCCGTCCTTCTCGAGGAACGACGAGCCCGGCAGGAACACGTGCGCGTACTTGGCGGTCTCGTTCAGGAAGATGTCCTGCACCACGACGCATTCCATCGCCTGCAGCGCGCTGGAGACGTGCTGCGTATCGGGATCGGACTGCACGATGTCCTCGCCCTGGCAGTACAGGCCCTTGAACGTGCCCGACAGCGCGGCATCGAACATGTTGGGGATGCGCAGGCCCGGCTCGGGCTGGATCGTCACGCCCCAAGCCTTGCCGAACAGCTCGCGAACTTCCGATCCGCCGACGTGCCGGTAGCCCGGCAGCTCGTGCGGGAACGAGCCCATGTCGCACGAGCCCTGCACGTTGTTCTGGCCGCGCAGCGGGTTCACGCCGACGCCTTCGCGGCCGACGTTGCCGGTGACCATCGCGAGGTTGGCGATGGCCATCACGGCGGTCGAGCCCTGCGAATGCTCGGTCACGCCCAGGCCGTAGTAGATCGCGCCGTTCGGGCGCTTGCCGCCGGCGGCGATGGCGTCGGCGAGCGACTGCGCCGTGCCGTCGGCCGAGCCGCTCGCGTACAGGCGCGCGGCGCCGCGCACCAGCGCCGCGGGCACGCCGGTCTCGCTCTCGAAGGCCTCCGGCGAATTCTCGGGGCGCGAGACGAACTCGCGCCATTGCTGCACGCTCTTGTCGTCGCAGCGCTCGGCGACGTAGGCCGCGTCGTCCAGGCCTTCGGTGACGATCACGTGCGCCAGCGCCGCCACCACGGCGACATTGGTGCCGGGCCGCAGCTGCAGGTGGAAGTCGGCCTTGACGTGCGCCCCGCCCACGAGATCAATCTGCCGCGGGTCGACGACGATCAGCTTCGCGCCCTGGCGCAGGCGGCGCTTCATGCGCGACGCGAAGACCGGATGCGCCGCGCTCGGATTCGCGCCGATCACCACGATGACGTCGGCCTTGGCCACCGACTTGAAGGTCTGCGTGCCGGCCGACGTGCCGTAGGTCTGGCCCAGGCCGTAGCCGGTGGGCGAATGGCAGACGCGGGCGCAGGTGTCGACGTTGTTGTTGCCGAACGCCGCGCGCACCAGCTTCTGCACGAGGTAGGTCTCCTCGTTGGTGCAGCGGGACGACGTGATGCCGCCGATCGAGTCGCGGCCGAACGTCGCCTGCAGGCGCTTGAACTCCGAGGCGGCGTGGTTGATCGCCTCGTCCCACGACACTTCGCGCCACGGGTCGGTGATCTTCGCGCGGACCATCGGCTTGGTGACGCGATCCTTGTGCGTGGCGTAGCCCCAGGCGAAGCGGCCCTTCACGCACGAGTGGCCCTCGTTGGCCTTGCCGTCCTTCCACGGCGTCATGCGGATCACCTCGGTGCCCTTGACCTCGGCCTTGAAACCGCAGCCCACGCCGCAGTACGCGCACGTCGTCGTCACGCTCTTGGTCGGCATGCCGAGGCTGATGACCGTCTTCTCCTGCAGCGTGGCCGTCGGGCAGGCGCTGACGCAGGCGCCGCAGCTGACGCACTCGCTCTCCATGAACGGCTCGTCCATGCCCGGCGACACGCGCGACTCGAAGCCGCGGCCCGAGATCGTCAGCGCGAACGTGCCCTGCGTCTCCTCGCAGGCACGCACGCAGCGGTTGCAGACGATGCACTTGCTGGCGTCGTAGGTGAAGTACGGGTTGGACTCGTCCTTCTTCGCGTCGAGATGGTTCCTGCCGTCGACGCCGTAGCGCACCTCGCGCAGGCCGACGGCGCCGGCCATGTCCTGCAGCTCGCAGTCGCCGTTGGCGCTGCAGGTGAGGCAGTCGAGCGGGTGGTCGGAGATGTAGAGCTCCATCACGCCCTTGCG
>Ga0302314_10012924_pt1 | contig 14395 bp, 9 predicted proteins | sample III_Palsa_N2_3_FD_200533 | JGI IMG/M metagenome (GOLD analysis project Ga0302314, IMG submission 200533) | Peat permafrost microbial communities from Stordalen Mire near Abisko, Sweden - III_Palsa_N2_3 | ecosystem: Environmental > Terrestrial > Soil > Palsa > Peat permafrost | place: Sweden... | reverse complement strand
ACATCATCCGCAAGGGCGGCGCCGTTCCGGCGACCGTCGCGGTGCTCCACGGCCGCCCCCGGATCGGGCTGACCCCCGACGATCTGGAACTGCTCGCCACCAGCGACGAGGTGGCCAAGGCCAGCGTGCGGGACATCGCCTATGTCATGGCCCGGGGCGGGCACGGCGCGACCACGGTCGCGGCCACCATGCGGCTCGCCGCACTGGCCGGGATCAGCGTGTTCGTGACCGGCGGCATCGGCGGTGTGCACCGGGGAGCGCCGACGTCCTTCGACATCAGCGCCGACCTCACCGAACTCGCCGCCACCAGCGTCGCGGTGATCAGCGCCGGGGTGAAGAGCATCCTCGACATCGGGCTCACCCTGGAGGCCATGGAGACCCTGGGCGTGCCGGTGCTCAGCTACGGCAGCGACGAGTTCCCCGCCTTCTACTCGCGCAGCAGCGGCTTCGCCTCGCCCATGCGGGTCGACTCCCCCGCCGAGATCGCCGCCGTCATGCACGCCCGCTGGGATCTCGGCATCGCCGGGGGTGTCAGCATCGCCAATCCCGTCCCCCAGGAGCAGGAGATCCCGGCGGACCGGATCGCCGGGATCATCGAGCAGGCCCTCTCCGAGATGAACGCGGCCGGGATCACCGGCAAGGAGACCACGCCGTACCTGCTGGGCCGCATCGTCGAACTCACCGACGGCGAGAGCCTGCGCACCAACATCGCCCTGGTCAGGAACAACGCCCGGCTCGGCGCCCAGGTCGCGGTCGAGTACGCGGCGCTGCGGCAGGACGTCGCCGGGAACTCGTAGGTCCGGTGCCCGGCGGTGCGGGGACCGTTGCCGGGTGCGAGGCGGGTCCCCCGCCGGGTGCGGCCGCCCGGTCGGGCAGCTCACAGCAGGCGGTGCCGCCCGTGGCGGGCCGGCACCGCGCCCGGCAGGATGGGTCCGTGCCGAAGAACCCCCCGGACGAAGCCCCCGACCGCGCGGGCGACCCCTGCCTCGACTCCCCCGCGCCGGGCGCCCCGCGGGCCGATCCGGGTACCGGCGGGACTCGTGGTCCTGGTGGGCCCACCGGCCTCGGGCAAGACAAGCCTCATCCGGGCACTGATCGCACACCGGCGGATCGACCGGGCCGCCGTGGTGTCCAGCGACGCGATCCGTGCGGAGCTCTTCGGCACCCCTCCCGCCGAAACGGACTCCGACGCGGCGGACGCCCGGATCTTCGAGGAACGCGACCGCGGGATCGTCGCCAGGCTCGCCGCCGGACAGATCGCGGTCGCCGAGTCCACGAACGTCACCCCGCAGGCGCGCGCCCGGCTCATCGCCATCGCCAGGCGCTTCGGCGCACCGGTGACCGCGCTGCGGTTCAGCCAGGACCTCACCGACCTCCTGCGGCAGCACGAGCAGCGAGGGCCGCGCCGACCTCACAGCCGCGGACGTCCGCGGCTACGCCGCGCTCATGGACCGGTACGCCACCGCGGACCAGCTGCGCTCCGAGGGCGCGGCCGCCGTCCATGACGTCCCCGGCCGCGGCCAGGCACCCACACCCGCCGGGGCCGCAGCACGCTTCTCATTCCGCTGACACCCCGACGTCCGCGACTCCGCCCTCTGCTTCCGCCGATGATCAGAAGCACACCAGTAGGGTGCAACTGGACCGCCGCACATGGACGAGGAGCATCCGCATGACCTTGCGCTTGAGGACGATCGGCCGGGACGAGCACCTGGCGTTCATCGCCAGCCTGCCTTCGGCCAGTCACATGCAGGTCCCGTCCTGGGGCGCGGTGAAGCCGGACTGGCGGGCGGAGAGCCTCGGGTGGGTCGACCAGGCGGACCGGATCGTCGGTGCGGCCCTGGTCCTCTACCGGCCGCTGCCGAAGATCAAGCGCTACCTCGCCTACCTGCCCGAGGGCCCGGTCATCGACTGGTACGACGCCGACCTCGGCCGGTGGCTGCAGCCGCTACTGGCTCACCTGAAGTCCCAGGGCGCCTTCACCGTGAAGATGGGACCACCGGTCATCGCCCGCCGCTGGGACGCGGCCACGGTGAAGGACGCGATCGCCGACCCGCAGGCCCACCGGCTCGGCGAGGTCGAGGCCACCACCCAGGACCCCCAGGCCTTCGAGCTCGTGCAACGGCTGCGGGGCATGGGCTGGCAGCAGTCGGGCGGCGGCAGCGAGGAGGGCTTCGCGGCCGGTCAGCCACGCTACGTCTTCCAGCTCTCCCTCGCCGACCGCTCGCTGGGCGAGATCCAGAGCGGCCTGAACCAGTTGTGGCGACGCAACGTGCGGAAGGCCGAGAAGGCCGGTGTCAAAGTCTTCCAGGGCGGCTACGACGACCTGACCACCTTCTACGAACTCTATGCCGAGACCGCCGTCCGCGATCGGTTCATCCCCCGCCCGCTGGAGTACTTCCAGCGCATGTGGGAGGCCCTGACCGCGGAAGACCCCGACCGCATGCGGCTCTACCTCGCCGAACACGACGGCGAGGTGCTGGCCGCCGCCACCATGCTCACCGTTGGCCGGCACGTCTGGTACTCCTACGGGGCCTCCACCAGCCGCAAGCGCGAGGTCCAGCCCAACAACGCCATCCAGTGGCAGATGATCTGCGACGCCCACGCCCTCGGTGCGAGTGTCTATGACTTCCGCGGCACGACCGACACCCTGGACGAGAGCAACCACCTGCTGGGCCTCCTCCGCTTCAAGGTCGGCACCGGTGGACAGGCAGCCGAATACGTCGGCGAGTGGGACTTCCCGCTCAACAGACTGCTGTCCAAGGCCCTCGACCTCTACATGGCACGGCGTTGACCGGACACCGCTGACGTCGCGCGGCTGTGGCGCCCGGCCGGGGTGGCCGGGCGCCGGGGGGCGACTGGTCAGCGCACGTTGCCGTAGAGCGGCGGGGTGCCGACGGCGGTGAGCCGGTAGCGGAGGGTCATGGAGCTGTCGGCCGTCCAGGCCTGGGTGGTCGGGTTCTGGTGTTCGAGCTCGACGACTAGGGGTTCGGTGGTGCCGTCGGCGGTGGTGCCGGTGGCGAGCGCGCTCCGGGGGATCGCCAGTTCCACCCGCCCGGTGGTGGGGTCCCACTGCGGGGCGATGGCACCGGTCAGGTCCGCGTCCTCCACCCAGGCGCCGTTGACGACGTGGTAGGCGAGGTAGCGGTTGTCGCCGGACCGGCGGGCGACCAGGAAGGACACCGGGCGGGACAGCGTCTCCCCGTCGATCCCGGTCGTGGTGGTGGACGTCCCGCCGGCACCGGAGAAGTCCCCGCTGTAGACGTCGACGCCGAACTCGGGGGCGGCCTGGTACGCCGGCAGGTGACCGGAGGTGTTGTCCAGGCGGAGGTAGACGTCGTTCTCGTCGTTGGCGGCGGCGACGTCGCGCAGCACGGTGTCGGGGTCGGCCGAAGGTGTGGCCGGCGGGGCGGCGGTGAAGTAGGGCACGGCGTTCCACTGCGGCCAGTCGCCGCTGGTGCCCGCGTCGACGGTCAGCGTGTCGCTGGTACCGGCCGCGGTGACCGGCGCGTACACGCGGGTGTCGGTCTGCCCGCTGTAGGCGAGGGCCGCGGTGACGAACCAGGCGCCGGTGACCGGTTCGGCCATGGTGGAGACGATCGGCTGCTGGGTCACGTTGGAGACGGCCTCGCCCGGGGGCATGTAGCCGGTCGCGGTCCGTGAGGTGTACCAGGTGAGCCGGGCCAGGGCGTCGGCGGTGTCGCCGGTGTAGGTCTCGTCCAGGGCCAGGTACATGCTCATCTGCGGCCAGGAGGGTTCCGCGGCCAGCGCCTCGTTCCCGGCCGGGTCGTAGGGCGAGGTGTAGTAGAAGGTGTCGCCGACGTACCGGGCGATGCCCCAGGTGTCCTGGGTCAGCGTCGAGGTGATGGTGGAGACGTGGGACTGGGCGCGGCTGCTGGCGGCGTCGATCACCCCGAGCACCATCAGCATGTCGGAGGAGGAGTCGACGTCGGTCCTGGCGGTGTCGTCGGTGTTGACGGCCCGGTCGTAGTACCCGCCGGAGGCGTTCCACATGCCCGCCGGACTGGCCAGCGAGGTCCGCTGGAGTGCGGTGCTGATGGTCCCGGCGGTGGTGCTCCAGGCGTCGGCGGCCGAGGGGTCGTTCTCGTCCTGGGCGAGCTGCTCGGCGGCCCACAGCCCGGCGACGTAGGTGGCCTGGGTGAAGGCGTTGTACTCCAGCTGCTCCTCCCAGATCGAGTGGTCGGCGGGTCCGAACCCGGTGCTGTCCTGGCCGCTGACGACGAATCCGGCGGCCTTCTGCACGGCGGGCCACATCGCGGCCAGGAACGAGGCGTCGCCGGTGTCCTGGTAGTGGCGCAGTACGCCGAGCAGGAACAGTCCGATCGAGTCGCTCTCCGGCTGGACGAAGCTGATGTACTGTCCGGTCCACTCGTCGTAGGTGGTGCCGAAGGAGCCGTCGGTGCTCTGCACGCTCGCCATCCAGCGGAAGTACTGGTCCGCCTCGGCGTGGTGCCCGGCCTCGTCCATGGCCATCGCGGTCGCCGCCGAGTCCCGCGCCCAGGTCTTGTACCCGTAGGCGATCGGGTTGGTCGCGGCCGGCCAGGTGCCCAGGACCGGGTTCTGCGACTGCTTCATCACCACCAGCGCCCTGTCGTAGGCGGTGGACACGCCGCTGTCGCTGAAGGCCGAGGTGACCCGCTTACCGGCGTTGAGCCAGTTGGTGTAGTCCTGGGTGGTGGTGGTCTGCCAGGCGGTGTCGGTGCTGGCCCGGGCGGTGTCGGCGGCTGCCAGGGCGTTGGCCGAGGTGGCTGCTACGGCGAGGTAGAAGGAGGTGGTGACCAGCGCGTTCGCTGGGACCGTGACCTCCTTCGACAGCGCCACCGAGACGTCGGTGGCGGTGACCGAGGTGTTGCCGGGCAGGGTGCCGTTGGCGTCGAAGGCGTACCAGGGCGCGACCGTGGCACTGGTGGTGGACGTGTCGCTGTTGTCGCTGACCTGGTGCCCGGTGGAGGCGCCGAACGAGCCGAGCACGAGCTGGTACTGGCCGCTGGCCGACATGTCGACGACGTCCGCGTCGCGGGTGGCGTCGTAGCTCGCATGGACGGTGTCGCCGGCGCCGGCGCCGGTGTTGTTGACGTGCAGATCGTCCAGCACGTTCATGGTGACCGGGCTGCTGGTGGTGTTCTGCAGCCGGTAGGTGACCACCATGAAGTGCTGGTTCGGGACCATGGTGTAGTCACGGCCGATGGTGACCGGCATCGCCTGCCCGTTGTAGGCGCCGTAGTCGGTGCGCAGGATCCCGCCGGAGTCGAGGTAGCCGGTGGCCCCGCTGAAGTCGTGCACCTGGTCGTACTTCACGCCGTGGGTCTCGTCGCGGAAGAAGCCGGTGTAGTCCTGGATCTGGTTGACGTCGGACTCGGCGGAGGCGCCGTCGGGCGAGTAGTGCAGCTCGGCCAGGCGCGGCCCGTAGCTGGTGTTGGTGTCGGTCTGGGCCAGCTGCGGCGCCATCCAGATGCCGGTGGTGTCAGCCCAGTTGTTCATGTAGAGGGAGCGGGCGGTGGCGGCCGTCGGCTGGGTGGCGGTCGCCGCCTGCGCGCTGCCCGCCGCCACGGTCGATGATGCCGCCAGTGCGCCCGCCACGGCCACGGCCATGGCGGTGGCGACGCTGGTCAGCCTGCTTCTGAGTCGCTTCATACGGGTCTCCCGCGAGGCGTTCGGGTGGGGGCCGAGGGGTGTCGAGGGTCCTGGGCCCGGAGCGCCCCGAGTGTCGCCGAGATTAATTCGACTAGTCAAGTAATAAGGCGCGCTTCGGTTTTGCGGACACCCGGGCCGGGCCCGCCGCGGCGGGCCAACGGGGCAGCTGGCTGCGGCTTCCCCGGATTCCCGGGCCGGGCCCGGTCGGTGGGCGAGGCCGCGCGAGGGTCAGCACCCAGGGGATCCAGGTTTTTTCCTTGACACACGTAATTAACTTGGCAAGACTCTCGGTGCTCCGACACAACCGAGGCCTCCCGGCCGGGGCAGTGCCTTGCCCCCGGTTGTGTCGGACCGGCAAGGGACGGCTGGCAGTTGCGGACCACCACGGCATCCGCGCTGGGATTCATGGAGGTTTGGATGACGGTCTCTAGACGTGCTCTGTTCAGAGGTGCGGGTGCCGCGGCCCTCGGCGGACTGGCTGTCGGACTGGCGCCCGACCGGCGAGGTCATGAGGTGCCGCTGCGGGTGGCGCAGACGGCGGCCACGGTCCCGGCGATCCTGCCGACCAGCCGCAACAGCGTGTTCACGCGCAGCGGTTCGGGCCCGCTGTACTGGTCCGCCTACGGCTGGAACTACCCCAACAACGCGGCGCTGCCGGAGTCGGTGTGGCAGCAGAACATCGACTGGGTGGCCACCGAGTTCGCCTCCTACGGCTACACCATGGCCTGCACGGACGGCTGGGTGGACTACACCCAGGGCACCAACGCCAATGGCTACATCACCAGTTACAGCGACTCCTGGACGAACGACTGGTCGTACTGGGCCTCCTACCTGGCCGCCAAGGGCATGAAGCTCGGCGTCTACTACAACCCGCTCTGGGTGACCAGCACCGCCGTGAACGACCCCGGCAAGACCGTCGTCGGCCTGCCCGGCACCACCGTCGGCTCCATCGTCGACAGCGGCGACTACCTCAACTCCGACGGCGAGCTGTACTGGGTCGACGTCACCAAGCCCGGTGCCCAGCAGTTCATCCAGGGCTACGTCCAGTACTTCAAGAACCTGGGCGTGACCTACCTGCGGACCGACTTCTGGTCCTGGTACGAGGCCGGTGCCACCGACAACCAGGGCGGCATCGTCGCCCACGGCAGCAGCAACTACGCCACCGCGCTGCAGTGGATATCGGAGGCGGCGGGCGACGACATGGAGGTCAGTGTCGTGATGCCCAACCTCTACAACAACGCCGCCAACGAGGTCCTCTACGCCGACCTGGTCCGCATCGACGACGACGCGCAGAACGGCAGCTGGTCGCACCTCAGCGCGGGCCGCCAGACCTGGCAGGACAGCTGGTCCCAGTGGAGCAACGCGTTCTCCGGCTTCACCGGCTGGGCCCACCGCTCCGGTCGCGGCCAGCTGATCCTGGACGGCGACTTCCTGATGATGGACTCCTTCGCCAGCGACGCCGAACGCCAGACCGCGATCAACATCTTCACCGTCACCGGCTCGCCGATCGCCATCTCCGACCGGGTCGACACCATCGGCGGCTACGCCTCCTTCTACCAGAACACCGAAGTCCTGGCACTGCACAACCAGGGCCTGACCGCCAAGCCGTACTTCTACAACAGCGACCTGTACTCGGTGGCCGGGACCTCCCGCGACACCGAGCGCTGGATGGGCCAACTCCCGGACGGCAGCTGGGCGGTGGCGATGTTCAACCGCAACGACAGCAACACCGTCAGCAAGACCGTCGACTTCAGCGCCGACCTCGGCATCGTCGGCCAGGCCACCGTCCGCGACCTGTGGGCCCACACCGACCTCGGCCCGGCCACCTCGGTCTCCACCAGCCTGGCACCGCACGCCTCGCAGCTGGTGCACATCGTCCCGCAGGAGACGGTCAAGCGGTACCAGGCCGCGTTCGCCGCCTGGAGCGGCGGGGCGAACTTCGACAACAACCACAGCGGCTACTCGGCCATGGGCTTCGTCGACAAGCTGGAGGCGGCGAGCGCCGGTGCCATGGTCACCTTCGCCGTCCAGGCCGCCACGGCCGGCACCTACTCCATCAGCTACCGGTACGCGAACGCGATGGGGTACACCAGCACCATGACCGTCACCGTGGAGGACACCAGTGGGAACGCCGTCCAGGCCCCGTTCCAGGTGTCCTTCCCCAGCCTGGCCGACTGGGACACCTGGGGCTCGGTCAGCGGCACGGTGACCCTGGCCGCCGGGACCAACCTGATCACCATCGCCAGGACCGCCGACGACACCGGAGCGATCAACCTGAACTACCTGGAACTCGACATCTGATCGGATGTCAGTGTCCCCCGCCCGCAGCCACTCTGGGAGAATGCGACCATGACGACCAGCCGCGACACCGGCCCGCAGGCCAGGCTGTCCGCAGCCGAGCTGATCGGCGACGACACCCGCGCCGAGATCTTCGGCCTGGTGCTGACCGCCGGACCGCTCTCCCGCACCCACCTGGCCGAGCGGCTCGGGCTGGCCCCGTCCACCATCACCCGGCTGCTGCCGCCGCTGCTGGAGGCCGGCTACCTCCGCGAGGAGGCGACCCAGGGCACCGGCCCCGGCCGCCCCCAGCGGCTGCTCAGCGTCAACGTGGAACGCCACCTGGTGGTCGGTGTGAAGATCGCGCCGACCCATGTCGCGGCCGTCGTCACCGACATGGGCGCCCAGGTGCTGGCCCGGGCCGAGGAGCCGATCGCGGACTGCTCACCGCGGACCGCGCTCGCCACCGCCGCCCGGATGACCGGGGAACTGCTGGCGGGGATCCCCGGCGGGGCCGAACGGACGCTGGGGCTCGGGGTGGGCCTGTCCGGCCACGTGGACGCGGCCACCGGCGTCTGCCGCTACTCCGGCCTGCTGGGCTGGACCGAGGTCGCCGTCGCCGCCCCGCTGGCCCTGGCCACCGGGCTGACCACGGCCGTCGCCAACGACGTCAACGCCCTGGTGGTGGCCGAACGCTGGTTCGGCAGCGGCCGGGACGTGGACACCTTCGCGGTGGTCACGGTCGGCTCCGGCATCGGCTGCGGGCTGCTGCTGGACGGCTCCCTGTTCACCGGGGCCAGCGGGCTGGCGGCGGAGTTCGGGCACATCCCGATCGACCCGGCGGGGCCCGCCTGCACCTGCGGGCGGCGGGGCTGCCTGGAGGCCCTGGCCTCCAGCGGCGCCGTGCTGACCCGGCTGCACCAGGCCGGTGTCCACTGCGCCGACCTGGACCAGGCTGCCGACCTCGCCCGCGACGGCTCCGGCGCCGACGCCCGAACGGCGCGCGCCGCCTTCGCGGCGGCCGGTGACGCCCTCGGCCGGGGACTGGCCACCCTGTGCAACCTGCTCAACCCCAGCAAGATCATCCTGGCCGGTGAGGGCGTCACCAGCTACGACCTCTTCAGCCCGGCCATGGACGAGGCTCTGTCCTACCACGCCTTCTCCACCGCGGCTGTCGACTGCGACGTCCAGGTCGACCCGGTCACCGACGACCTGTGGGCGCGCGGAGCGGCCTGCCTTGTCATCAAGGACACCGTGCGGGCACCGCTCTCCTAGCGGACCAGTCCCCGAACCCGTCCCCCGGAACCACTTTCCTCACCTCACCCTCGTCAATCCGGAGTACCCCCATGCCTTCTTCCCTGCCCTCCTCGCACCGCAGACTCGCGCTCGCCGCCGTGGCCACCGCCACCGTGCTCACCGCCGTCACCGCCTGCTCCTCCTCCAGCACCAGCGCCGCGGCCCCCTCCGCCTCGGGGCCCGCCAAGGGCACCATCACCTGGTACGCCAACCAGTTCGGCCCCACCGGCACCGACGTCCGCAGGACCCTGATCGCCGCGTTCGAGAAGGCGAACCCCGGCATCACCGTCAACCTGGAGCAGGCACCCAGCGATTCCGACACCTACCGCTCCACGCTGACCACCCAGATCTCCGGCGGCTCCTCCAGCTTCGACGTCTACAACGGCGACGTGGTGTGGCCGGCGCAGTTCGGCAAGGCCGGACTGGCGCTGCCGCTCAGCGGCTACCTGCCCGCCAGTTACTGGTCGACGTTCTCCCCCGGCCTGGTCAACAGCGTCACCTACCAGGGCAAGGCCATGGCCGCCCCGCTGTTCACCGACAACGCCTTCCTCTTCTACCGCAAGGACCTCCTCGCCAAGGCCCACCTGCCGGTGCCCACCACCTGGGAGCAGCTGCAGAGCGAGGCCCAGCAGCTCCAGAAGCAGGGCCTGGTCAAGTACGGCTTCGCCGCGCAGTTCGACTCCTACGAGGGCCTGACCTGCGACTTCACCGAGTTCGACGCGGACGCCGGCGGACAGATCGTGAACAGCGACGGGACCAGGTCCACCATCGACTCCCCTGCCGCGGTCAAGGCACTGACCTACATGCGCGGCCTGGTCACCAGCGGCGTCGCGCCGACCGCCATCACCACCTTCCAGGAGCAGCAGTCCGAGTCGCTGTTCACCTCCGGCCAGGTCGCGTTCCTGCGCAACTGGACCTACGCCTACGCCGACTCCAACAGCCCGGCCAGCTCCAAGATCGTCGGCAAGGTCGGCATAGCCAACCTGCCCACCTTCGCCGGCCGGACCGGCCCCGGCTACTCGGTCACCGGCGGCTGGAACCTGTACGTCAACCCGCACAGCAAGAACATCGCCGCCGACATCGCCTTCGTGAAGTGGATGACCGGCACCGCCGCCCAGACCATCATCGCGGAGCAGGGCGGCGAGATCCCGACCAACGCCGCCGCCCTGGCCCTGCCCGCCGTGCAGGCCGCCAACCCGGCCTTCCCGATCGCCGCGAAGAACAAGCTCCAGGCGCGCCCGTCGAACGTCGCCGCCTACTCGCAGGTCAGCCAGAGCGTCTACAGCAACGTCAACGCCGTGCTCAGCGGCTCGGCCGGGCCGCAGAGCGCCCTGTCCAACGCCAACACCTCGATCACCCAGGCGCTCGGCAACGGCGGCCTGTAACCGACACTGCCCCGGCCCGTCGCGGGCGGCCCGGCTTGACGGCCGGGCCGCCCTCGCGCCCCCTGTCCAGCAGTCCCTCGTCCCCACAGCCACCAGGAAGACCCATGCCGAACGCCCAGACCCGCAGCGGACCCGCCGCAGCCGCACCGGTCCGCACCCCGACCGCGGAGCGGCGCCGCCGCGCGGGCTCCGCCCTGGAGCGCCGCTCAGCCCGGCTGGGCTGGCTCTTCGCCTCCCCGGCCCTGCTCGTCGTCGCCGCCGTGATGGTCTTCCCGGTGGTCTTCTCGGTGGTGATGTCGTTCAGCGACGTCCAGGTGACCGGCAGCGGCATCCACCTGGGCAGTGCCACGACCGGCAACTACGCGCTGGTCTTCCAGTCCGGGCGCTGGCAGCACGCCCTGTTCTTCACCGTCCTGTACACGGTCGCCACGGTGACCGTGGAGATGGTCCTGGGCACGGCGATCGCCCTGGTCCTGGAGCGGATGAAAACCGGGCGCGGCTGGATGATGGCGCTGCTGCTGATGCCCTGGGCGATGATCACCGTGATCTCCGCCGAGCTGTGGTCCTACGTCTACAACGGCGTCTACGGGGTCCTGAACTCCGTGCTGCACCCGCTGTTCGGGCACGACACCAACGTCCTCGGCACACCCGTCCAGGCATCCGTGGCGATGGCGGTCGCCGACATCTGGAAGACCACGCCGTTCGTCGCGATCATCGTGCTGGCGGGCCTGGTGATGCTGCCCGGCGACATCGTCGAGGCCGCCAGGATAGACGGCGCGGGCGGGTGGACGATCTTCTGGAAGGTCCGGATGCCGCTGCTGCGGCCGACCCTGGCCATCGCCGTCATGTTCCGCATCCTGCAGGCCTTCGGCCTGTTCGACCTGCCGTACGTGCTCACCAACGGCGGCCCGGGCACCAGCACCGAGTCACTGGCCGTGCTCGGCTACCGGGTCCTGTTCCAGGACCTCAAGTTCGGCCCCGGCGCAGCCGTCGCCACCAGCACCGCCGCCCTGGTCCTGATCGGATGCCTGCTCTTCCTCAAGGTCTTCCGCGCCCAGGTCGGCCAGGAGGAGAACTGACATGACGACCACCCAGCTGCCCAGCACCCCTGCCCGCGCCCCGCTGCCCTGGCGGCTGCGCCCGGCCGCCCGCTGGATCAACCTCACCAACCTGGGCGCGCTCCTGGTCGCCCTGTTCGTGGCCCTGCCGCTGTACTGGCTGGTCGCCACCTCCTTCAAGGGCGGCAACGAGATCGCCACCGCGCATCTGGTGCCGCATCAGCCGACGCTGTCCAACTACTCCGATGCCTTCTCCAGCTACGGCTTCGCCACCTACATCGAGAACTCAGCCATCGTCGCGGTGGCCACCACCGCGATCGTGCTGTCCCTGGGCACCCTCGCCGGCTACGCCCTCGGCCGGCTCGCGGTCCGCGGCAGGACCGGCATCATGGTCGCCCTGCTGATGATCTCGCTGTTCCCGACGGTCGCGCTGGTCGCGCCGCTGTACATGCTGATGCGTGACATCGGCTGGCTCAACAGCTACCAGGGCCTGATCCTCGCCTACACCGCGCTGACCCTGCCGTTCGCGATCTGGATCCTGCGCAACTACTTCCTCGCCATCCCCAAGGAGATGGAGGAGGTCGCCTGGATGGACGGTGCCTCGCCGCTGCGCACCGTCTGGTCGGTGATCCTGCCCCAGGCCCGGCCCGGGCTGTTCACCGCGGGGGTGTTCACCTTCGTCGCCGCCTGGACGGAGTTCCTGGTCGCGCTCAGCCTCGACAGCGCGGACCGCTATCGCACCATCCCGGTCGGCATCGCCCTGTTCGGCGGTCAGTACACCACCCCGTACGGCACCATCTTCGCCGCCTCGGCCGTGGCCATGCTGCCGATCGCGCTGCTGGTGCTGATCTTCCGCAAGGCCGTGGTGTCCGGGCTGACCGCCGGGGCAGTCAAGGGCTGACCCGCGCACCGCCCACCGGCGACCGCAGCACCAACCACCCATACAGAAGGCGAACCCCGTTCCCATGCCCCTGCACCGCCCTGCTCCGGCCTGGCTGGCCGATGCCGTCCTCTACCAGATCTACCCGCAGAGCTTCGCCGACTCGAACGGAGACGGCATCGGCGACCTGGGGGGCGTCACCGCGCATCTGGGCCACCTGGCCTGGCTCGGCATCAACACCCTCTGGCTCAACCCCTGCTTCACCTCGCCGTTCCGCGACGCCGGCTACGACGTCGCCGACTACCTCAGCATCGCCCCGCGCTACGGCGGCAACGACGACCTCGCCCTGCTGGTCGAGGAGGCCCGGCGGCACGGCATCCGGGTCCTGCTGGACCTGGTCGCCGGGCACACCTCCGACCAGCACCCCTGGTTCACCGCCAGCGCCGGCGACCCCGCCGACGGACGCTACATCTGGTCCCCGCAGGAGCAGCTGCCCACCGGATTCGTGCGTTCCCCCGGCACCCGGCCCGGCGGCTACCTGCCCAACTTCTTCGACTCCCAGCCCGCCCTCAACTTCGGCTACGCCCGGCCCGATCCGGCCGAGCCCTGGCGTCAGCCCGTCGACGCCGACGGGCCGCGGGCCAACCGGCAGGCGCTGCGCGACATCATGGACCACTGGCTCGGCCTCGGCGTCGCCGGGTTCCGCGTCGACATGGCCGCCTCGCTGGTCAAGGACGACCCGGACAAGGCCGAGACCGCCGCCCTCTGGACCGAGCTGCGCGCCTGGCTCGACCGGGCCCACCCGGACGCGGTACTGATGGCCGAGTGGGGTGATCCCGCCGTCTCGGTGCCCGCCGGGTTCCACGCCGACTTCTTCCTCCAGTTCGGCGGCCCGGACGAGGGGCAGCCGCTGCGCTCGCTGTGGAACAACCGCGCCGGAACCGACCGTGACGAGTGGGATCCGGTCGCCCCCTACTTCGACGCCGCCGGAACCGGCTCCCTGTCCACTTTCGCCGCCGCGTACACCGCCGCCACCAAGGCCATCGGCGAGCCCGGGCACATCGCCCTGCCCACCGCCAACCACGACTTCGCCCGCCTGGCCACCGGTCCGCGCACCGCCGACCAGCTCCCCGCCGCATTCGCCTTCCACCTCACCTGGCCCACCCTGCCGGCCGTCTACTACGGCGACGAGATCGGCATGCGCTTCGTCCCGGGCCTGCCCGACACCGAGGGCAGCGTCCTGGGTCCCCGCTACAACCGGGCCGGCTCGCGCACCCCCATGCAGTGGGACGACAGCCCCAACGCCGGGTTCTCCACCGCCCCCGCCGACCGGCTCTACCTGCCGCTGGACCCCGACCCGGACCGCCCCACCGTCGCCGCCCAGCGCGAGGACCCCGGTTCGCTGCTGAACACCGTCCGGGCGCTGATCCAACTGCGCCGCGCCACAGCCGACCTGGGCCCGGCGGCGGCGACGGAGCTGCTGCACGACGGCTACCCGCTGGTCTACCGCCGCGGCGAGCGGCACCTGGTCGTGGTCAACCCCGGCGGACGCGAGGCCTCGCTCGACCTCGCCGACGGGGCGCATGACGACGAGGCGTACGCCAGGGCGGAGCAACTCCTCGGCCAGGGCGTGGTGCTGGACCGGCGGATCCTCACCGCGGCCCCGTACGGCTACGCGGTCTACCGGCTCTGACCGGGGAAGCCGCCCGGTACCGGGAGCGGTGGGGCGGGGAGAGCCCCTCAGATCTCCCCGCCCGGCGGGTCAGCTCTGGCTGAAGCCGGTGAAGTCGGCCTCGCCGATGGTGCCCGCGCTGTGGGAGCAGGTGAAGACTCCCACGTCCTGGGTG